>WNFR01008774.1_pt1 | contig 10218 bp, 7 predicted proteins | sample 5400221 | NCBI WGS metagenome assembly WNFR01 (sample SAMN13153357, study PRJNA577476) | soil metagenome | isolation source: 40 cm soil under Madrone tree | place: USA:California | collected 2016-06-14 | reverse complement strand
CAGGCGCTCCGGCACAACCGGGAATGTTCGCATTCACTCGCTCGTTCTTCGTGATTCGCGCGTGCCGCCGGCGCCGTGTTTGGGAAGGAAACAGGAAATGCTTCAACGGGATATGGGAATTGCGATCAAGGAGAATCAGAAATGAAGAGTTCAATCCGCCTGCTTCTAATTTTCGCCCTGTGTATGTCTTCTGCGTTTTGCCAAAGAGCCGCGGCTCAAAGCGCGAAGGGAGCCGTCGCCGGCAAAGTGACCGATAACTCCGGCAGTGTCCTGCAAGGCGCCGAAATCGAGTTGCAGCCCGGCTCGATAACCACCGCATCCGGAACCCAGGGCGCGTACTTCATTAATAACTTGAATCCGGGAACCTACACCATCACGATCACCTATGTTGGCTTCACCCTCTTCACAAAGGTTGTGAACGTCACCGCGGGACAGGCCACCACCATCGACGCGAAAATGGAAGTTTCTTCGCAGCGCGATCAGGTACTTGTCACGGCCGAGCGCGTTTCCGGTGAAGCAGAGCAGATGAACCGCCAGCGGACCGCGGACAATATTGTGCAGGTGCTCTCCAATGAGGTAATCACGAGCCTGCCCAATGCCAACATCGCCGATGCTGTTGGCCGGCTGCCCAGCGTCACTCTCGAGCGCGATGAAGGTGAAGGCAAGTATGTACAGGTGCGCGGGACCGAGCCGCGCTTGACCAACGCCACCATTGACGGTGTGAACGTTCCTTCTCCCGAATCCGGCGTTCGCCAGATCAAGTTTGACGCAATCCCCTCGGACATCGTCGAGTCCGTCGAAATCAACAAGACTCTTCAGGCCAACATGGACGCCGACGGAATCGGTGGCTCCGTAAATTTGGTTACAAAGACGGCCACCGAGCGTCCTACGATTGCCCTCTTCGGACTCGGAGGCATCTCGCCCATTCTTGGAGGGCGCAATAACTACCAAACCACGGCCACTGTCGGGAAGCGCTTCGGGACCAGGAAGAAATTCGGCGCGCTGATTGGTTTTTCATACGATTATGAAGGCCGCGGCATCGATGACGTGGAGCCCGTGCCAGACATGGCCACCTTGCCAAGTGGTTCGACGGTGCGATATTTCGATACCACGGACATCCGCGAATACAAGTACTACCGCACGCGGTATGGCGTTGCGGGAAGCACCGATTACCAGTTGGGCCAAGGATCGAATATCTACCTGCGCGGCATGTTCTCCGACTTCCACAATTTCGGGGACCGGTGGGTTTACACGCTAAACGATAACAGCGGTCTGAGTCTCCTGAATGGCGCCGGTGGCCCGCCCTCATTCGGTAACTCCATCCGCCGTCCTCGCTATATCATCGAGAATCTGGTGTTGGGCGGGAAGCACGTACTCGCCAGTACGTGGTTTGCATGGGACGTTTCCGGTTCCTTCGCCAGTGAAAACGACAACGGGTATGGCGGCGGTTCCTTTGGTATTCCAAATCAATCCACCTACGGAACGAGTCCATGCACTTACGATCCAGTTGCCACCGGGAACTCCCTTATACCGCGATGGTCGCAAGCGTGTTACACGGAAGCCTACAACACGTCCATTTACGCCCTGAACGATGTGAACATCAGCCGCGGGAAGACGGCACAAACAAATTTCCAGATTACCGGAGCCATGGGCAAGCGTTACCACATCGCTTCTCACCTTGCGACAATCGAGATTGGCGGAAGATTCCGCAACGGTCACAAATACGATCACGGCTACGCGGATGACTACGCCGTACCGACTATTGGCGGGTCCGGAAGCAATGCTAACGACTATGCTGAGGTGATTCCGTTTTCACTATTCCCGAATTCGTTTCACAACTCCGGTTACTACAATGGAGCGTACCCACAGGGGCCGTTCGCGGATTATTACAAAACCCAGGCGTATGTTTTCGCAAACCCGAGCCAGTTCGTGTTTACGACCGGCGCGGCTGGAGCTCCCAACTTCTACAGCTACATCGAGCAGGTTTCCGCCGGGTACCTGATGAACACCATCGACTTCAGCAAGTTCCGGTTCATTGCTGGTGTTCGCGTCGAAGGAACGAATTTGGACACGTTGAGCTGGCAGGATGGGTGCACGGATCCTACGGTTTGCCCAACGATTGTTCAACCTGGTCAGAACTTCAAAGGCGGTGGCGATTACGTCAAGGTGCTGCCAAGCGCTTCGCTGCGGTACGCCTTAACCAATAACACCGACTTTCGCCTTGCTTACAGCCGCGGGCTTTCCCGTCCGAATCCTCAGGACGTTGCCCAGGCATTCTCCATTACGCCTGCGCAAGGAGGCACGGGGAACGTCAGTCTTGGCAATCCGAATCTGAAAGCGGAAACCGCGAATAACTACGATTTGTTGTTCGAGCACTACATGAACACCTTCGGAACCATTCAAGCCGGGGTGTTCTACAAAAGTCTCTACGACCCCATCATCCAAACCTCATTTAGGAATACAAACTTTACCCCTCCACCCCCGTATAGCAATCAAGCAGGCGATTACGTAATTAGTCAGTCCCTCAATGCGGGAAGCGCTCACCTGTTTGGCTTTGAAATCGCCTACTTGCAACGCTACAGCTTCCTTCCGGGATTCCTGAGCGGATTTGGTCTTTCGGCAAACTATGGCTACACGGTTTCGGGTACGGGCGGCCTGGATGGACGCTCTGATCATCCTCATTTGCTGAGGCAAGCGCCGAATACCTGGAACATCAGCCCGACGTACGACCGCGGGCGTTTCTCTTACCGGCTTGGGGTTTCTTACAACGACGGCAACATCTTCTCGTACCAATTTCATGATGGCACCGGGACAAGCAGCATCTCTAACGGAGGTAATGGACCGACACCTGGTGGACTTCGCGGACCTAACGGCGACACCTACCTCTACCCGCACTTGCAGATCGATATGCAGGGAAGCGTGCGGCTGGAAAAGGGCTTCAACTTTGTCGCCTACATTCTCAACGTCAACAATGAGGTCTTTGGATTCTACAACGGTAGTAGCCAGTACCTGATTCAGCGCGAATTCTACAAGCCGACCTACGCGCTGGGCCTCCGTTGGTCGCCCGCGTTCGAGCACAGGTAGGCAAGCGGGCGCACTGAATCGCGCTCACTGTTTCTCCACCCCTTGGCTGGTGCGGCATCGTGAATGAACCTGCCGCACCGGCCATTTTTCTGCGCGGAAAAGATGAACGAAAATTCAGGAAGGATTTAGGCTGCGTTTATCCTCCAACGGGTAAAACGGTTACACAAGGAGAAAACGATGAAACGATTGTCGATGCTGTCTCTGGTGAGCGCGACGCTGCTTGCTTCCCTGGCTGGAGCAGCGACGAATTATGAGCTTTTGAAAAAAGTGGCTGTAGCAGGCACGGGCGGTTGGGATTACGTCATCATTGACGAAGCCGCCCGCCGCGTTTACATCACCCATGCCACCCAGGTGGATGTGATGGACGCGGATTCCCTGGCCATCGTGGGCACTATCCCAAACACCCCGGGTGCCCACGGTGTGGCCATCGCCTCCGAATTCGGCCGCGGCTACATCACCGCAGGCAAAGCCGATGCCGTCATTCCCTTCGACCTGAAAACGCTCAAAACCTTTCCCGAAATCAAAGTAGGCAAGAAGCCCGACGCCATCATCTACGAACCTCTCACCAAGCGCCTCTACGTCATGAACGGCGAAAGCGACAGCATCAGCGTCCTCAATGCCGCCGATGGCTCCGTAGCCGGCACCATTGATCTCGGCGGCGGCCCCGAATACGGCGCCTCCGACGGCAAGGGCAATTTCTACGTCAATCTCGAAGAGAAAAACGAAACGCTCCACATTGACGTCAAGACTCTCAAAGTGAAGGATCGCTGGCCCCTCGCGCCGTGCGGCACCCCCACCGCCCTCTCGATGGACGTGGATGCCCACCGCCTCTTCGTCGGCTGCCGCAGCAAGCATCTCGGCGTCGTCAATTCCGAAACCGGCAAGGTAGTCTTCACCTCCCCCATTGGCGAACGCGTGGACGCCGATGCCTTTGATGCAAACACCAAACTCGTCTACCTCTCCACCGGCGACGGCAAAGTCTTCATCTTCCATCAAGATTCCCCCGACAAATACTCGCTGGCTCAGGAACTCGTCACCGTCAAGGGCTCGAAAACAGCCGGCTACGATCCCAAAACAAAACGCCTCTACGTTCCCAGCGCCGAAAACGGCGCCATGCAAGTGCTCGTCTACGAACAACACTAACCCGAATTTCCGCCCACAAACACGAACACCCCATAGAGGCCATCGGAAGGTGGCCTCTTTTTTTTGACCAAGTCAGTCTCCTCCCGTTTGCCCACCAGGAAAATCCCACTCAGAAACGATTTCTCCCCCAGCCCGTACTGTGGCACTATCACGTCATTTGGATTCAGGCTATTACCCGGAGAATTGAGAAGCCATACAATGGAAAATACCACCGTACAACCGTTGTCCGATGTAAGTGCCGCACAAAAAACTCAGACCGGAGCACTGATCACTCTCACATCCCTCTTTTTCATGTGGGGATTCGTCACCGTCCTGAACGACATCGTCTCCCCGCATCTCCAGTCCATCTTCAATCTCAGTTATAAGCAAGCCAGCCTGGTACAATTCGCCTTCTTTTTTGCCTACTTCATTTTTTCCATCCCCGCGGCAAAACTCATCGACACCACCAGTTACAAAACGTCCATCGTGATCGGGCTACTGACGATGGGTCTCGGTGCCTTTCTGTTCATTCCGGCGGCAAGCGCAGCCTCTTACGTACTTTTCCTTGGAGCGCTGATGGTTTTAGCCGCGGGCATTACCGTGCTCCAGGTCGCTGCCAATCCTTACGTAGCCGTTCTCGGTCCCCCAAAGACCGCTTCCAGCCGGTTGAACCTTACCCAGGCATTTAATTCCCTTGGCACCACCATCGGCCCGTGGATCGGCGGCATTTTTATCCTGACGACCACCGCGAAAAGCAGTGACGATCTCAAGTTGCTATCCGCGCAAGCGCTCCAGGCTTACAAAGTGGAACAGGCCTCCTCGGTCAAGACGCCGTACCTCTTCATCGGCCTCCTGCTGGTTGCGCTCGCCGTGATCTTTTACTTCCTGCGTCTGCCGTCCATCCCCGAAGCCCAGAAGAAAAGTCACACGCCTGGCGTAAGCTTGTGGAAATATCGCCATCTCGTGCTCGGAGTGGTCGGGATCTTTGTCTATGTCGGCGCGGAAGTCGCCATCGGGACTTTCCTGATCAAGTATTTTCATTTGCGCGAAATTGGAGATCTTCCGGAAGCGCAGGGCGCCAGGCTTGTCGCTTATTACTGGGGAGGCGCCATGATTGGCCGCTTCATCGGTTCCGCAATCCTGCAAAAAGTCAAAGCCGGAACCGTCTTGGGCATCGCCGCGTTTTGCGCCAGCGCCCTCGTGCTCACATCGATGCTCACCAGCGGCCACATTGCCATGGCCAGCATCATCCTCGTGGGCTTCTTCAATTCCATCATGTTCCCCAGTATCTTCACCCTCGGCATCGCCAACCTTGGGCCGCTCACCGGCGATGGTTCCGGCCTCTTAATCATGGCCATCGTAGGAGGCGCCATCATCCCGCTCCTCTTCGGCGCGCTAGCCGACATGCCCGCCATCGGGCTGCACCACGCCTTCATCCTGCCGGCCATCTGCTACCTGTATATTGCCTACTACGGGCTGAAAGGCTCTCGCCCACGCGAAGCTCAATGAGTTCTCAAATAAAAAGGGGCAGGACGCTAGTCCTGCCCCTCTCTTCTTCAAAATATTTCGAATCTTACTTGGCCATTTCCAAGCTGGCCAGCTTCAGGTTATCCCCATCCACGCTGCCCTTCACAGTGACGTGGTGTCCGGCATGGGCCGCAACTTTGTCCTGTGCGTCAATGGCATAGACCTTGTGGTCCGCGTCGTTGACGAAGACATACTTTGCCCCTTTTTCCTTCACGCACTTCGCGGCGCATTCCGCATGCTTGTCGTTTGCGCCTTTGGCTCCGCAGGCGCTGTCGGAGATGTATCCCGTCCAGCTCCCGTCGGCTCCCAAAGTGAGGACCGCTGTACAAAGAGTGAGTGCTAAACCTGCTGCGAATTTAACTTTCATGTTTATTCCCCTCCTGAAATTCAGCTTCATTTTCGTCCCCGTCAGGGCGCCCTTTAGGGTGTCACAACTAACAAGTGGGTGTCCAGACCCGTAATTGGACGTTTCCGCTTGTACCCGAAAAGCAAAAAGGGAGAATCTTTCGATCCTCCCCATTCGCTCTTGCTCTCAAGGAAGAAGCAAAGTTGTCCGCCAGGCTTTACTTACTGCCCGGAGGTGTTGGTGGCCGCTGTCGCCGCCCCTGCGCCCTTCGGCGTGGACAGATAGCCCGTGATCGTGTTCTTGTTCACGTCAAACACCACGATTTCATAAGGCGAAGTGCGTCCCGTTCCCTTCACGTAAAATTGCACCGGCTCTCCGGCCGTCCGGTCCTTCTTTTCGATGGACTTGTCGTCGGCCAGAACCGTGATCGTGTACTTCGACTTCTTCGAGTCCGTCTTGTTCAGCGCGATGGCAACCGGGCCGACGTGCTGGGGAGTCTTCGCGCGTTGGATGGTGAATTCGAAATAGTTGCGGTCGCCGCGCTGTTTCAGGCTTTCCAGGTCGTCGTGGTTGCGCGCGATCAAGCCGCTCATCACGCCCATGTCGCCAGTGGCGCGATCCAGCTTGCCTTTGGCTTCGTCCAGGTCGTTCTTCACGCCGGTAACGTCGCCGCTCAGCTTGTTCACGTCCTCAATGTTCGCTTTCGTGCCGAGTTGCGTGTTCACCTCGGAAAGCTTCTTGTTGTATGCCACAACAGAAGACTTGGTTATCTTGCGCGCCCGGTCGAGCTCTTCCTGCGTCACATTCAATTTATTCGTCACAACCTTCAAATCGCTCTGAAGTTGCTGGTTCTCGTCGTCGGTCTTTCCCAGGCGCTGCATCAGAGCTTCGTTCTGTTGCTTCACCGAGGCTTGCACGTTCTGCTCAGTCGTTTTCCCTTGATTCAGGGCACTCCAGCCTATTCCAATACCAAGTAGTGAGGTTGCCCCCAAAGCCGCAATGGCTAGGCCAACCCACCGGGGTGCCGCTGCCTGCGTCGTGGTTTCCTGAAACTCGCTCATGTACGTCGTCTCCTTTTATGGGCGGTCCCGCCGCTTATCCATAAGATGGGCACTCCCAGAACCAAAGTGCGACCCCGGCTGATTAGGGCTCCTAAGCGTTTGGGGAAGCACGAGTTAGAGGCTATTAAGCCGTCAGACAGACTTCCACAAAAAAGTTCTAGTACCAGTAAAGATTACAAATTCAGCGAAGTGAACGCAAATTTTACAGAAGTGTCAATCCGGCAAAGCCCTTATTTCCGCCTCAGGTCAAAATAAAATCGGACAGGGAGACAAGCGTCCTTCCTGTCCGTAACTATTTAAACTATAAAGACTTGCGTTCGCAGCTCAGGCGGCTTGAGAGTCAGAAACAGGCTTCGCCGGCCCAAAATAGCGATCCAGCGTGGTGGTCGCCGCGTCCAGCACCAAGCGGCAATCCGAACACTCCTGCAAATGGTGCTCGATCTCTCCCTGCACGCCAAGTGAGAGTTTCCCCTCTAAGTACATACAAATCAAGTGGATAGTGTCTCGACAGCTCATACATTCTCCCCCGGATACTGCCCCAATCCCCCCGGACTGGTATAAGTACCAGTGCACCTGCTTCGCCAAACCCGCTTGTCGAACTTTCGATCTGTTAAGTTATTTATTTATAATTGTTTAGCAGGAGTCCGGCTCTTCAAGCATAAAGATCAGTGTCAGCCTTCGGGAAAACTTTACGCCGCATTGGATGCTTCATGTCCAAATATCGACAAGATCGCCTAACGCAGCGGCGTATTCACCATCTGCTTCAATGCCGCAATGCGATCTTCCAGCGGAGGGTGGGTGCTGAACAGCGAGGAAATCGTGCCACCTCCGAACATCGGCTTTACGATGCACAGGGCAGAAGTGCTCGGCGAAATCGCCGTCGTCGGGATCCGCTTGTTGTAAGCTCCAAGCTTTTCCAGTGCGCTGATCAACCCGTACGGCTGTCCCACCATCCGCGCGCCAGTTTCATCCGCGGCATACTCGCGCGTGCGCGACAAAAAGAGTTGCAGCAGCAGCGCGGCAAACGGCGCCAGGAAAATCATCAATAGTGCGGAGAATCCTCCACCCCCGCGGTCGTCATCACGGTCCCTTCCGGCGCCCCCAAAGATCATGGCCCATTGTCCCATCTGTGCCAGGTATGTGATCGCCCCTGCAATCGTCGCTGCAATCGAGCTCACCAGGATGTCGTAGTTTCGAACATGTGAAAGCTCATGCGCGATCACGCCTTCCAGTTCCTCGTCGTCCATGATTTCCAGCAATCCCTGCGTCACCGCCACCGAAGCATGATTCGGGTTGCGCCCCGTGGCAAACGCGTTCGGCGCCATATCCGGCACAACGTATAGCTTCGGCACCGGAATATTGGCTTTGGCCGCCAGCCGTTCCATCACGTTATACAATCGCGGCAATTGCTCGCGGGAAACCGGCAGCGCTCCGCTCGAAGCCAGCGCAATTTTGTCCGAGAAAAAGTACGCGGCGAAATTCATCACCACGGCAATCCCCAGCGCGATTTGCATGCCGCCGCGCCCGGCGATCGCTCCGCCCGCCACCACCAGCACAACGGTCAGCAGAATCAGTATCACGCCCGTGCGAAAAACTTTCATGGTTGTAGCCTTCCTCTATAAATACGGATCAATCCGCATAAAATTTCAGTCGAGCAGCAAGCGCCGGCAACGTCGACACGCTGCCCGGCCTTCGCCTTCCGAACTGCGTTTTATTTCTTCGCTGCCGCCGCCGGCTGCTTCGCTGCCACGCGCTCGAACCGCATCGCCTCTTTCTGGCCATCGCGATCCACGATCACGCGGTCGCCCGGCAGCACGCTGCCTTCCAGGATTTGCAGCGCCAGAGGATCCTGAATCAGCCGTTGAATCGTCCGCCGCAGCGGCCGCGCCCCATACGCGGGATCGTAACCCTCGCGCAGCAGCACTTCCGTTGCAGCCGGAGTGATCTCCAGCGTAATCTGTCGTTCCGCCAGCAGCTTCTCCACGTTCTTCAGCAGCATCCCGACGATCCTCGCCAGCTGCTCTTTTCCAAGCGGATTGAAAATCACGATCTCGTCAATCCGGTTGATGAACTCCGGCCGGAACGCCGCGCGCAGCGCTTCCATCGCTTCCTTGCGCGCCCGCTCTGGATCCTTTTCCGATAACTCGAAAATCGCCGTCGATCCCACGTTGCTCGTCATCACCAGCACCGTATTCCGGAAATCCACCGTGCGGCCCTTCCCATCCGTCAATCGCCCGTCCTCCAGAATCTGCAGCAGCACGTTGAACACGTCCGGATGCGCTTTCTCGATTTCGTCGAACAAAATCACCGAGTAGGGATGCCGCCGAACCTGCTCCGTCAGCTGCCCGCCCTCTTCGTACCCGACATAGCCCGGAGGCGCCCCGATCAGCCGGGATACGGTGTGCTTCTCCATGTATTCCGACATGTCAATCCGGATCATCAGCTTTTCGTCGTCAAACAAAAATTCCGCCAGCGCCCGCGCCAGCTCCGTTTTGCCAACGCCCGTCGGCCCCAGAAAAATGAACGAACCGATGGGCCGTTTCGCGTCCGAAAGACCCGCTCGGCTCCTCCGTACTGCATTCGCCACGCGCGCCAGTGCATCCTCCTGCCCAACCACGCGTTGCCGCAGCCGTTCCTCCATGTGCACCAGCTTCTGTGCTTCGCCTTCCAGCAATCGTCCGACGGGAATCCCCGTCCACTTGCTTACCAGTTTCGCGATATCCTCTTCATCCACTTCTTCCTTCAGCATCGGCGAGTCTTTTTGTACCGCCGAAAACCGCTCCTGCGCCGCATTCAACTCGCGCTCCGCCTGTGCAATCTTTCCGTAACGGATTTCCGCCACCTTGGCCAGATCGCCCGCCCGCTCGTAGCGTTCCGCCTCCGCCTTCAACTGCTCAATCTGTTCCTTCAGCTTGCGGATTTTGCCGATGGCTTCCTTCTCCGCCTGCCAACGCGCCTTGCGCCCGCTCGAATCCTCGCGCAGCTTCGCCAGTTCCTTTTCGATTTGCTTGCGCCGCTCCACGGAGTGCGCATCCGTTTCCTTCAGCAGCGCCTGCCGTTCGATTTCCAGTTGCATGA
>WNFR01008773.1_pt1 | contig 10219 bp, 6 predicted proteins | sample 5400221 | NCBI WGS metagenome assembly WNFR01 (sample SAMN13153357, study PRJNA577476) | soil metagenome | isolation source: 40 cm soil under Madrone tree | place: USA:California | collected 2016-06-14 | reverse complement strand
CACAAAACACTTTCGCGTTTGGCGCGTCATCCTATCTTGCGGCGTGATCGATCGTTATTCGCGGCCGCAAATGCGCGATATCTGGTCTGACCAGCGCAAATTCCAAATCTGGCTCGAGATCGAATTGCTCGCCTGCGAAACCATGGCCGAGCTCGGCCAGATCCCGAAACAAGACGCGGCTGAAATTCGAAAGCGGGCGCGTTTTTCGATTCCGGAGATTCTCGAGATCGAGAAGCGGACAAACCACGATGTCATTGCCTTTCTTGAAAATGTCGCCGCTTCCGTTGGCCCGGCTGCGCGTTGGATCCATCAAGGGCTGACCTCGTCCGACATTCTCGACACGACCTTGTCCGTTCAACTCACTGAATCGACCAAAATCCTGGCAGGCGATTTGAAGCAATTGCGCAGCGTGATCGCTACGCAGGCGCGCCGTTACAAAATGACGCCGATGATCGGGCGCAGTCATGGCGTGCATGCCGAACCGATCACTTTTGGATTAAAGCTCGCGCTCATGTTCGATGAATTCGGCCGGGCGGAGGAGCGGCTGGCACAAACACTCGAACGCATTCGGGTTGGCAAAATCAGTGGCGCAGTCGGCACGCATGCACACGTCGATCCAAGAGTTGAACGCGCGGTGTGCGAGAAATTGGGATTGAAGCCAGCAACTCTGTCGACCCAGATCGTGCAACGCGACCGGCACGCCGAATTTATGACCACGCTCGCCGTGATCGCTTCGAGCATCGATCGCTGGGCAACAGAGTTTCGTCACCTGCAACGAACCGAAGTCCTCGAAGTTGAAGAATATTTTGGCGAAGGACAAAAAGGGAGCTCGGCCATGCCGCACAAACGCAATCCGATCACGAGCGAGCGATTAAGCGGACTGGCGCGTGTGATCCGCGGCAATTCAGTGGTGGCTTTGGAAAACGTCGCGCTTTGGCACGAGCGCGACATCAGTCATTCAAGTGCGGAGCGAATCATTTTGCCGGACTCCTGTATTTTGCTCGACTTTATGCTCTTTGAGCTGCGCAACCTCGTGGAACGGCTCCAAGTTTATCCCGAGCGGATGCAACAAAATCTCGACGTGACGAAGGGGCTTTACAACAGCCAATCGATTTTACTCGCGCTTACCCGCGCCGGGGTGGAACGCAAAATCGCTTATGAAGCCGTGCAGCGGGCAGCGATGAAAACGTGGAAAGGCGAGGGGACTTTCGCGAAGAACGTAAAAGCCGAGCCGGAAATCACGGCGAAACTTTCCGCGAACGAGATCGATCGACTTTGCTCGCTCGACATTCACTTCACACATGTCGATGAAACATTCAAAGCGCTCGGCTTGGAGTAGATCGACCACGTCGAAGATCGACATCTTGGCAGTCGCCGCGCTCTCCTGCCTCGTCCTCTGTCAATGCGCGAAGCACTCCGATCAAAAAGAAGACGAGCTTTACATAAGAGATAGCGAGCGGCAGTGGGCCGAATCAGTGGCAAGTGGCGACGCAAGCGTGGTGGAACGAATTTTGGCCAACGATTTTATTGGCGTCGATCCGGACGGCCGGATCTATGACAAAGCCAAGATGATTTCCGACACGCGCGAAGGCCCAAAGTTTTTCGCTTCTAACCATCTGAACGAGGTGAAAATCAGATTTTATGGGGATACGGCCGTCGCTCAGGGGAGCGAATCGTGGGAGCGCCGCACCGGCGAGCGCGGGCGTTTCGTCTGGACCGATACCTGGCTTCGCCGCAACGGCCGCTGGGAAATTGTCGCCGCTGAGGATCTCACTGTCCCGGAACCAGGAGCTGTTCTCCCGCAACAATAGCAAGCGAATCCGATTTTTTGATCGGGCTGAGGAGCAGCTCGGCAATGCGCCCCGAGTCGTCGAGTTTCAGAACGCGCAGGCCGAATCTGGCGGCGGTCTGCTCCGGCGCTTTTGGATTGAGCGTCACGCGCACCACATCGCTGCTCCAATTTAAAATCAACTGCGCGACCTGAAAACTGGGCGTCAGCTCAACCGCGTTTAATTCGAGATGAGCTCGCAACTCCATCGTCATCGGTGTCGTGCCGGCGGGCGTGAGTTGAACACGCGCCCGTGTTTCGTTCGGAATCAGAGCGACGCCGCCAATTTCAAAGGCGGTCCGCATTTGCGCCGGTTGAAAAGGCCTTGAAGTTGGAACTACTCGCATCGTAGAAATACGGCCTTGGCCGCTCAATTTGGTCGGGCCAAGTTGAAATCCCAGCTCGGCCGGAATGGCGTGACGCGCCGCCGCCGATTGCAGCCGAAGCGACGCCGTCAGCGACGCTGGGCGCGCACGAATTGCCCCCATCTGAAGCTGCGACGTCAGTTGCATCGATACCACTTCCAGAAAAAGACCGAGCACCGCGGCATTCCCATCAGCGGGTGCGACTCGGATCGTCGGGACGGTCGTCGGAGCGTGCTCTTCGATGTGAGATTCAACCGGAGCAAGGGTAGCGGGCGGGCGTCTTGGGCGCTCTGCGACAATTTCCTTTTGCAGCGGCGGCGGCGTGGGCGCGGGTTCGCTGATTGCCGGCGCGGGTAGTCTCTCCTCGATTTGCTTTTCGAATGCGTGCTTGGTGTTAAGCGTTCGCCGGACAAGATCGACAAATGCGTCCGAAAGAAACGGCTTTTCAATTTCCGCCACAACGTTCGGAAGGCGCGCCGCCGCCGCATTCATTTCCGGAATATGCCCGGACATCATCAACACCGGCACGTGCGCGGTTGTCTCATTTTCCAAAAGTCGTTCACAAAGCTCGTCGCCGTTAAAATCGGGCAGACTGTAATCGAGCAGGACCAGGTCGGGAACGACGCGTTCGATTTCTCGCAATCCTTCGCTCGCGCTCGATGCCGTCGTGATCTGCAATTGCGGGTCCGCGGTCGCGAGAATGTCTTCCACGAAAATTAAGAGCATCTCGGTGTCGTCAATGACTACAATTCTCTTTCCAGCGCGCGGCGGCGTTGTCGATGCTCGGCGCGGTTCGGAAGTCTCCGGGGCGACTTCGCCTAATGTCTCAACCACAATCGCTGCCCAGTTCGTTATGCTCCGCCGCGGAGAGCCGGACAACTTCTTCTCGCCGACGCGCGGTTTCGACCAGCTCAGAATCTCGCCCAGTGCGTCTTCGCCTTTGAGTTTACCGGTCGCGGCGTGCAATACTTGCCCGCCTGCGATATGAATTTCGCCCGTTCTTGTCCCGGAGTGCAGATCGACCACGACGTTGGAATCCGCGGCGCAATGTGAAAGGACGACATCAATCGCATTGAGCGCGCTCAGGGTGCCGCGACCTTCTTGTTCCCGCCACGGGCCAAGCAAAGCCTGGACTGCGGCGCCGAACGCTGCCAGGTCGAATGGCTTTTCGACAAATTGAAGCGCGCCTGACGCTCCGCGCTCCGTGGCGATCTGGGCCGGAATCGCGCTGCCGATTATGAGCGCGCGCGAGTTTGGGTGCGCCGTCCGCATTTTTTCCAGAAAATTCGTCAGGCCAGTCCAAGGTGGATCGACATCGACAACGAAGAGCTCGGGATCGAGCTCGGAAGCGAGTTTCTCCGCTTCGGCAATAGAACGCGCGACTGCGCCGAAATGTTGCGGCGCGAATTTTCTTAGGGCTGAACTGATGGCTGCGGCCAGCGCGTCGTACTCTTCGAGCAGAAGAATACTACGTTGCGACACATCCGCGGTAGTGGATTTACGACGAGCAGGCACCTGGGCAAGACCTCAAAATTTCTAGGGTACGACAAAGCTGAATGTCTGGTCAAAGGGAAGCAGGCGCAGATTATATCCCCTCCACCCAACAAGCTCAGCCGAAGGTCGATCTACTCGTAGCGCAGGGCTTCGATCGGATCCAAGCTCGCAGCGCGATATGCGGGGTAGAGGCCGAATCCGATCCCGATCACCGAGCAAACCAGCAATCCGGCGATCGCCCAGCCGTACGGAAAAATCAGATCGACTTTGAGCCAGCCGGCGAGGAGATCTCCGACGATTATTCCCAGAATGATTCCCAAAATGCCGCCGGCTTCGGAAATGAAAACGGCCTCGGTCAAAAATTGCCGCAAAATGTCTTTGCTGCGCGCGCCAATCGATTTACGGACGCCGATTTCTTTCGTCCGTTCGGTTACGCTCACCAGCATGATATTCATGATCCCGATGCCCGCAGCCACGAGCGCGATGAAACTGATCACGAACGCGCCCACCCGCACAACTCCGGCCACGGAAACGAACGCGCTTTTAAGCGAATCGTTGGAATAAATCTCGAAATCGTTTTCCTGGTCTGCGCGCAGACCCCGCGCGATCCGCATCGCGCCGACGGCTTTGTCGAACGTGGCATTGTAGGTCTCAGTTGAAGGCGCCTGGGTCGCGATGTTTACGGTCCGTTTCGCTGAGCCGAAATCTTCGAAGAAGCGCGTGATCGGCATGATACAGAGATTGTCCTGGCTCTGGCCGAATGCCGTTCCTTTTTCTGCCAGGATCCCGACGATTACGTACGTGTGACCAGTAACGCGGACCGTCTTGCCAATAGGCGATTCATTCGGAAACAGACGTTTCTCGACCATTTTGCCGACCACAATGACGTTGCGGGCAAGCTCGACATCTTCGTCGTTGAGGTTGCGGCCGTATCCGAGCGTGTAAGCGTTGGCGGTGAGAAAACTTCGATTCGTGCCAACAACAAGCAGACTTGGCGTTGTCTTCACTCCGTTATAAACGGCCTGGCCTTTCACTTCGTAACCAAAACATTTCAGACAGATCTCGCGCGCGTTCCCTTCCATTAACCGCTGGTAATGCAGCCCTTGCTGATAAGTAATGTTGCGACGGTTCTGATATTTTTTCTTCACGTTGCCGCCTGCGCTCACGTTTGCCGGATACTTGGCAAACTGGAAAATATTCGAGCCGAGGAAACTGAGACCGTTCTCAATTGAATATTGCAGCGCGCCAATCGCCGTCATCACCGAAATGACCGAGAAGACGCCGATGGTGATCCCGAACATCGTCAGACCGGAACGCAGTTTGTTTACGCCCAACGAGCCCAGCGCCATCGTTATAATTTCACTGAAGCGCATGTCGTTCTCTATTCGTAGCGAAGGGCCGTGACGGGATCTAAACGTGATGCCGACCAGGCCGGCGCAAAACCAGAGACCAAACCGGTCAACACCGACACGATCATGCTCGCTATTACCAGTCCGAAGGAAAATTGAATCGGAAACGACGGGAAAGCCTTGCCGATTCCGAAGCACATCACATAGGCGACTGCCAGCCCTATGAATCCGCCGAGCAAACAAAGCGCGGTCGATTCAATCAAAAACTGGAGCAGAATCGTGCGTCGACGCGCGCCGAGCGCTTTGCGTGTTCCGATTTCTTTCGTCCGCTCCTTCACGCTTACGAAGGTAATGTTCATAATCCCAATCGCGCCGACGAACAGCGCTAACCCAGTAATGAAAAGGCCGGCAATCGCGATGGTGTTTTTCACCGGATCAAGCGTGCTTTTGAATGCCTGCTGTTCATTGATCGAGAAGTCCTCTTTCTTTTCCGGCGGTAAACCACGCGCCCGTCGCATGATTCCGGTCAGCTCATCCTTCGCCTCGACGAGTTTGGTTTTATCTTTCACCTTCACCCGCACATCCGATTGGCCTTGAGAATCTCCCCGCGCGTCCACTTCGTCTTTTAAATTGAAGTATTTGTTAAAGGCGGCCAACGGCATCGCCACCATCGAATCCCAGCTGAACAATCCAAGGAAAGTTCCCTGGCGAGAGTTCACGCCAATTACTTTGAACAGATGGCCGTTGATGAGAACCGATTTGTCGATCGGGCTTTCCGATGGAAACAATGCGTCCGCGACATCGTAACCGATCACCACGACTTGGGCGCCGGTCCGCGATTCGATCTCGTTAAAAAAGCGGCCCTCCTTGCAGTCGATTGTCGATGTAAGGGTGAAATCGGACGTAGTTCCAAGGGTGAAGACATTCTCCACCTGGTTTCCGCCATATTTGATTGATCGCATCAGACTTGAGGTCGGAACGGCGACCATCAGGTTTGAATTCGGGGTCGCCGAGATCATGCGATTGATCATCTCCGCGTACTCGTTTTTGATTTTTTTGCGGTCGCGGTAGTTCCACCAATCGTCTACCGGCTTCCACGGCCATTGCGTCACGTAAAGCACGTCATCGCCAAGCACTGCCATGCTCTTATCGAAACCGACTTGAATTCCGCTAATAGCGGTGCCCATCAAAGTTACGGCGACGATCCCAATGACGACGCCGAGGGCGGTAAGGATTGACCGCGTCATGTTCGAGCGCATCTGCGCGTAAGCGATTCTCCAACTTTCTTCCAGTTCGTAGAGAAAACGTTTCATGGTGCCAGTCCGGCTCGGACCTTAGCTTGCCACGACCGATTCCAGCCGCGGGACAAAAGTTGATTCATCGCTTTCAACCACGCCATCACGCAAATGAATGGTGCGACGAGCGTGGGCGGCAATGTCGCGCTCGTGCGTGACCAAAATGATGGTGTGGCCGCGCTGATAAAGATCCTCAAGCAATGCCATGATTTCCTCGCCGGTCTTTGAATCGAGATTGCCGGTGGGTTCGTCCGCCAAAATGATGGACGGATCGTTTACGAGCGCGCGGGCGATCGCGACGCGTTGACGTTGGCCACCGGACAATTCGTTGGGCTTGTGATGAATGCGATCGCCTAATCCGACATCGGTCAGCGCTTGTGTCGCGCGTTCCATGCGAGTTTCCGGGTCCATTCCGGCGTAAATCAGCGGCAGCTCGACGTTGCGCAGACTGGTCGCGCGCGGCAGCAGGTTGAACGTTTGAAAGACGAAACCGATCTCCCGATTGCGGATCGCGGCCAGTTCATCGTCGTCCATCTCGGCGACGGTGCGCCCATTGAATTCGTAACGCCCTGACGTCGGGGTGTCGAGACAGCCGAGCATATTCATCAGCGTCGACTTGCCGCTGCCGCTCGGCCCCATCACGGCGAGGTATTCGTTGCGCCGAATTTGCAACGAGACGCCGCGCAGCGCGCGCACGATCTCTTCGCCCATCACATAATCCTTGGTGATGTTTTCGATGTCGATGACGACCGGACCGAGCGGGCGAGCGCCATTTGAATTCATGATCAATCGCCGCTGGTAAATGTGAATTGTGATACGTGAGTGGTGAATCGCGAGAGTGCGTTTCTTTTCCTATTCACGATTCACCGATCACTATTCACTGTTCACTTCGCGACTTCCTTGTCGTAAGTCACTTTCGCACCGTCTTTGAGCTTGCGACTGATCGCGCTGTAACTGCCGGAAATCACTTCGTCGCCCGGTTGGACGCCGGTCTTAATTTCCATGTAAGTGTCGTCCGAAATTCCCGTGGTCACTTTGGCCGATTGCGCTTTGGCGCCTTTTTTCAAAAACACGACCTTGGCCAGTTTTTCACGCTCTTCTCGTTGCGCGGCCTTTTCCTGACGCTCGTTCACGTAATCGGCGTTGTTGTCGCCTTTATCGCGCGCAGCGCTTTTCAATCTTTTCTTTTCGATTTCTTCCGGGCTTAAGTTGCTGTCTCCCGTTCGAATGGTGACTGCCTGCATCGGCACCGCGACCGCGTCCTTCACGATGTTCGTCTCAATGTCAGCCGTGCAGCTCAGTCCCGGTCGCAGCAAAACATCTTCCCGCTCCAAATTGATTTTAACTTCGAAATTGGTGACTTCTTCCTGCGTGCCACTGCCGGTCGTCTTTCCGGTGTTCCCAATTTGCGCCACCGTCCCCTTAAATTTGCGATCGCCGTAGGCGTCAATCTTCACGTTCGCCTTGTCGCCAATTTTGACATTCGGCACGTCGTTCTCGTTTACATCGATAACGGCTTGCATCCGCGAGAGATCGGCCACACGCATCACCTCCGTGCCGGCGAATTGCCCGGTAGCGACGATGCGCTCGCCCAGTTTGCTGTTCAGGATCGTCACCGTTCCATTGATCGGCGAATAAACCGTGGTCTTGGAAAGTTGATCGCGCGCCTGGCTTGAGCCCGCCTGCGCTCGCTCAATTTCATGCAATGAACTTTCGTAAGTATTCTTTGCAACGTCGGAAGCGGCCTGGGCGTTGTTGTATTCCTGGATGGAAATTGTCTTCTTGGCGTACATGTCCTCGGCCCGCTTCAAGTCCTGCTCGCATTTCAACATCGTCGCCTTCTGCTGAAGATTGGTCGCTTTGGCCGAGCTGATCGCCGCTTCCTGCTGTTCCAGCAGCGCCTTGTACGAGTCGGGTTTTATTCGCACCAGCAAATCGCCTTTTTTAATTCCCATTCCGTCGGCCACCGGTAGATCGATGATTTCGCCCGCCACTTCGGGTGAAATTTTTACTTCCGTTTCCGGCTGCACTTTACCGGTGGCGGAAACGGTCTGGAGAATCGTCTTACGTACTGCCTTGTCGGTTGTGACCGGGATCGGCTTCTCGCGCTTCGACAACAAGATCGAAACGATTAGCCAGAGCACCAAGAAACCGACGACGCCGATAATGATCTGGCGTTTACGGGTGCTGCGGCGTTTCCGCGCAACTTTGGGCGCGGTTTCCGGGGCGGCTACGGCTTGATGCATACGAGGACTCAGGGGCAGGAAACGGTCAGAAGTAACCTTAGTTTAGACCTTTGCAAGCAAAACGCGTTCACAAGACCGATAATTGGATGCAGCAATCAGGCCCGTTGGATTCAACGAATTTACTTTTGAAAACCGGACCGCTCGCGGATTCGGTTGATTGCCCATGCCGCATGTTCTGCAATTAGAGGTTCCGAATCCACGGCTGCTCGCTCCAAGGCCGGCAAATCTTCTCTTGTGCCGATATTACCGAGCGCGACGCAAACGTTTCGCAAAAATCCACGTCGCTTGATCCGGTTGATTGGCGAATTACGAAAACGATCGCGGAACTCCGCCTCGTCCAGGCGCAAATAATCTCGCAACGCATAGGCGGTCGTCGATTTTCGCGCGGCGAACGCGGATTCACGCGAGACTTTCGCAAACCGATTCCATGGGCACGCGTCCAGACAATCGTCGCAGCCGAAAATGCGATCGCCGATCAACGAGCGAAGCTCGAGCGGAATCGAGCTTTTTAGTTCGATCGTGAGATAGGAAATGCAGCGCCGCGCATCTAATTTGTGCGGCGCTGTGATCGCACCCGTCGGACAAGCATTGATGCAACGCTCGCATGTGCCGCAACGATCTCGCGCCGGGTCATCCGCCGGCAATCCGAGCGTCGTCAAAATCTCCGCCAGGAAAAACCACGTCCCGAGTTTCTCGTCGATCAGCATCGTGCTCTTGCCGTGCCAACCGATTCCAGCCTGGGCCGCATGATCGCGCTCTAAGACCGGGCCGGTATCGACATAACATTTTTGTCGCCCGCCAAAGTCGCGCAGGAAGATGTCGATCTTATCCAGCTTCGCCGCAATCACGTCGTGATAATCGTCGCCCCACGCGTAGCGTGCGATACGACCACGCGCTTTTTGTTCTGTGGTGGCAGGTCCGAGCCGGACAGGCACGGTCTCGGCTGCGTTTCCGTCGCCCTGAAAATAATTGAGCGCCAAAATGATTATCGATTTAGCGCCATCTAGGATTTTTTGCGGCTCGCGGCGTTTCTCCGTCGCGCGCGCCATGTACTCCATCTCGCCATGCGCGCCTTCATCCAACCAATCATCGAATTCGTCGGCATGGGTTGGGGTAGAACACGCGGCAACGCGACACGAGTCAAAGCCGAGCTCTCGCGCAAAAACGACCAATCGCTGTTTGAGTTCCGCTCGTGTTGTAGCGGCTGCCGTCCCCGGCGACAGATCTTTCAAATAAGCAGTCGCATTCATTGTTGGAGAGTGGTGACTTCCTCCAGCCTGTTCAGAATTGTTTCCGCAACTTCATCATGAGTCAGGGCGGACGTATCGACCCGTAAATCCGCAGCTGCGGCATAAAGCGATTCTCGCTCTCTGAATAATTTTGAAAAGACCGCGCGCGGATTCTCTTTTTGGAGCAGCGGCCGATCATTCCGCCGCGAAGCGCGCTCGAACAAGGTGGCCTCATCCGCCGTGACCCACACCACCGTCCCGAGCTGTTTCAAAAGATCGAGACTCTCCGTGCTCCCGACAATTCCGCCGCCGGTCACGACAATCGCCGGCCTCTCCGGCGCCAATTTGCGGAGCACGTCTGTTTCTGCGATGCGGAATCGCTCTTCACCATGCTTTTCAAAAATTTGCGCGAT
>WNFR01008771.1_pt1 | contig 10219 bp, 11 predicted proteins | sample 5400221 | NCBI WGS metagenome assembly WNFR01 (sample SAMN13153357, study PRJNA577476) | soil metagenome | isolation source: 40 cm soil under Madrone tree | place: USA:California | collected 2016-06-14 | reverse complement strand
CAGCTCTGCTATCAGTCGGAATAAAGAGACTCACTGAAGAGAATCTTCAATGTGAGACATCTCATCCTCTTTTTTTGATCTGACCGTGCGGTGTTCAGGCTGCCGCGCACGGATTTATAATTAACGGCGTGGTGACGACATCTAACCCAACCGGATCTTTGGGACCAATGACGCAACCTTTGCAGCTGGCAGAACACCCATTGAACATTTATCGTGATTGATTGAATGCCCCATCGCTTGGGGCGTGCCGCCCTTTGCATATATTGCTTCACGCAATGGGTATCTGACTCATCAGGAAAAAGAATTTGACTAGAGGTTACTAGGGAAACTAGAAGGCGCTGGATCTAGCCGTCACGGCTAGGCTAGGCTTGGCTAATGTCTTTGGTTAAATTACATTTTCCTACGAGCTCTATTTGAGAATGGTGTGGACCCCAATCTACGGACACCACTTTGTCTTTATCAGGCGTTGAAATTTGGTCGCCTAGAAGCGGAGCTGCTAATCAAGGTTAGCGCCAACTTGAAGTCCACGCATCGGATAAATCTCGCGTTTTGGCCAAACTCTTCCGCGTCGTTTGGCATCAGGATTGCATCGCAGCTGGTGAAACTGGTGGAGCATGGCCCGCGAAGGCAATACACCATTGCAAGTAGCAAGAGACTGCCGGTCTTGTTGCAAGTGTGACTGCGTTCAGAGTCAATAGCTGAGGTATTGAAATGCCGAGGAGGTGACTTAGTCTCTTCAGCATTACTATAGCTCGACGTAACGATACTAACCCGTGCTACCAGTTTCAGCGCCGTGACGGTCGGACCCGAGGTCCAAGCTGAAGGCATAACGTTCGTTTATTGATACCCATTCTCTACACTCGATGGGGATCACGGACCAGCCAGCTGTACTACTCACGTCGTCGCCGCGTAGAAAATTCTTGGCGTAATACACCAATGCATGGGGTTTAGACGTAAATAATTCCCTCTGCTGCACCACACGTTTTCCGAATCATAGCGTGATCATGCTCATATGCTCCATGAGACCACGTTGACCCACTATTCTGGTCTCTATCTATACGGTAACGCAAGCAGATAACATCTGCGCACTCACGCAGATTTCCGGCATCTATCGCGGTGCCATTCATTTGGCTCTTTGGCGAAGATAATCGATTGTTCAGCGAGCGGTTGAGCTCGTGGGAAGGAATTCTATTTCGGCATCGACATGGGGCATCAGATCGTTCTCACGACCAGAGAGGCACAACACGACGTTTCCCGATTTCCGATTTTCAAAAGTACCGTGTCCGCAACCCTGTCTCCCCATGGGGTTGACGCTCTCTGATGGTTTGTCCTTACCCAAAAACGTAGAGGCGTGCACAGCCTTGTTGCAGAGCCGAAGTTTCTTGTCGGAGCCCATCTGCGCTTAGCAGGCCTACCGACTTATATCTTGTTTGAAATCTATGTTTTTCTTATTAGTGAGAGCAGAACTTGCTCTGAGATCTCCCCTGATACTGCAAGTTGTTAAAGCGATGCGTTACTATTGCAGATCAGAGGTCGGATCGGCCACTGTTGCTGGTACGTGTAACTTAAGTTATAAGGTTCGGATAGTACCATTATGAAATTGTCGACATCACTGCGTTTGATCGCGCCAGCCTCAAAAGGGATCGCGAAGAAGTTGTTCTCTATGCGTGACTGTGCCTTGGTGGGCCAAGAGTCTTTAACTTTGACTAGAGGTTGTCCATGGACCATGACCCTATCCGTGCCAGTTCGTGACCAAAAGACGATTACAGAAGAGTTACCAGTCAGACTTCAGAGAGCACCAGGACAGGGACTTTCCCGTTGGTTGAAGAAGATATGTGTCCAACATTTACAGTGACGATAAGTTTGTTCGTCGATCCAAGTTTAGAGAGTATGCAGCAAAGAAGAAAGCTGGCTTGTGAACACACAGTCGTGCGAGCCTTCAGACTTAATGACAAGGTCTTGAGCAAACTATAAGTACAGGGCATGATCATCATGTTCTGCCAGCTCAGGCTGCCGCAGAAGATGAGGTCGAGTTAATTGCACCCGGAAATCCGGGCCGGACATTTTCCTGTAATCTCACTCTATTTGATTTTGAGCTTTGCTTGAGCGACTCAGATTGAACGTTCACTCAATTCGCTTCCTCTGTCCCCGTTTCTCCCGGTCATCCCTCAGAGCAATATGGCAGATGTCGAAAATCCTCCTTCTGCTGTACCCTTAGAAGTTTCCTCGGCATCAGCTATTCCTGTCGACGCCACACAGCCAACAACAACAGCGAAAACGAACGTTGAAGGAGACATTTCTATGAGTGGGGAGACTCCAGAGGCTCATGCACTCGCACAGGGTTGGTGTTACTCCATTGTCTCGCATCTGCGTGCGTACTCACGCGAAATCATGACACTCATAGTCGAGTTCTACTTTGCTGATGCCAATCTCCCATACGACAAGTGGGTTCACACACGTTATCTCTAAGTTGAATGCGCGTCGAACGTGCACACGTAGGTTCATGTGGACGCTCCATACCGCTAACGAGGAGCATTGGGTTCCCCTCGCCACCATCACCTCCTTCAAGCGCATGCGTGAGTTCCAAACCCGCGGACTCGAATGGGTCGCCAATGTACTGCGCACCAGTGCCGAGCTCCAGGTGAGCGAGGATGGGACGAAGGTGCGCCGTCGCACGGAGGTGCAGGAACCAAAAGGCGCCTTTGATAGGAGTGTATATGCAGTTCGTTTCTTTACAACTTCAGCTGCGCGTGGTTCTGCGGATCAGGCTTATTAATGTTTCCTTACAGAAGGGCTTTGGTGAGGAGGTTCCGGGATTGCAGCGTAAGCTTGAGCAGTTCTTCTCCGAGTACGGAAAGGTGGCCGCGGTTCGCATGCGGCGCATAGACGGGGTCAAGGCGTTCAAGGTACGCTTTCCTAGTGTGCGTGCCGTCTCTTCGTGCCTCTGACGTCAACCAGGGCTCAGTGTTCACCGAATTTGTCGAGTACAAAAGTGTTGAAGCATTCCTAAATGCGGACCCGAAACCCACCTGGGACGGCAAGGAGCTCCTGACCATGTCAAAAGAAGCATATGTTGAGATGAAGATCAAAGAAAAGGGTCTGAAGGGAAAGGCGGCCATTGTCAAGCGAGACCATATCACGCGCAAAGGCTTCGACGCTTTCCGGGAAATGCGACTCGCTGGGGAGGGTAAAGACTCGAAGTCAGGCAAAAAAGAAACCAAAAAGGCTAAACCTGAGGTTTTTGTCGAATTTCTTGGAAAAAAATTACGTGTGCTGGAGGAAGATGGTGGCAGCGTCGCTGCGGAAGATTTGCCCTGCGTCCGTGGGTCTACGCTGCGTTTCGTGGGTTGCGGTGGGGAGGCATCGTTCGACGAAATCAAGCGCCCGCTCAAGGAGCGTTTTTCCCGTCTTCCATTTGTCAAGTTTACCAAGGGCGACGATGCGGGCCTCGTTGGCTTCGACAAAGTGCTGAATGAGGACGATATCGCCTTCGTTAAGGAGAAAATCCCGACGCTAAACGGAAAGTCAATAACATGGGACCTGCCAGAGGGTGTGTTTGCCTCCGTTTCGTACCTGCGAACTTACTTCAATTGTTAACTTTTGCAGAAGAAGAGGAGCACGCGTTTGTGATTGAGCGAGCCAACGCGGCAGCCAAGCGTGCGCTGGGAGGTGCAGAGAGTACCCGAGGAGGGCGCGGGGGCAGTCGAGCTGCACGCGGAAGGCGGGGAGGAGGTCGTGGGGGGCGGGCAGATCGCGGAGCTCGAGGAAACAGAGGGAAGGACGGCGACAGTCGGCCGCAGAATGTTGGGGACGAACAGGTAGGCGAGAAGCGGAAGAGGACTGTCGAGCCGGACGGCGGAAACGACGCCGGGGTGCGCGGGCACGCTATACCCACCGTCGTGTTGTCCTCTGCATCAAAAAAGCAAAAGTCGGACGGCGGAGAGTCGTAAGTACGGTAGTTGTCGATATGCGCTGATGATATTACTTCTTGTAGCCATCAAAATGTCATGCTAGTCCCTTTCTTGGCTCGTGAAAACTGACTCGTTCCCTTGAGAAGACAGATAAAGCAGAGGAACATCGTCGGGTCAAGCTAGCTCCGCAATTGTGCCATACCCATATATGAACACAGGAAAGACGATGCTACATGCTTGAGCCTAGGTTGACGTACTGTATGATCATCACCACCGCAGAAGCGATAACTGGAAACGTGATACCAGATCGAAGGCAACTCGAACCGAGATTCTCCTGAGTGGTCAATGGAGAGCAGCTTTGGATGAACCCGTGCCAGTGGTTTTGAGTCGTGTTACTCAAGACGGTGAGATCACCCGGCCTCGCCCTCGATTCTTCGTGTCCTGCTTGTTCTGCCCTCTGCGTGCGTTTCTTATTTGGTCTGAGCTTTCAGTACCGAGATTGTTCGCACGGTTCGAACTCGCGCCCAAGCTAAGCAGTTGTGTCTCCACGAAGGTTCTGCATCGACACACTCAGAATGCCTGGTGGAGCCTCATCTACACCATTCGATTGTGCGCTATCAATCGGCATTCAGTACCCTTGCTTTCGGAAAAGGTAGGAATGGTCCCGTTCATCTCATCTGGACTTCACGACAGTTCCTCGGAGGACCGAAGAATGAAACAACACCTGTAAAAAAGTAGGTTGTCCACAGCATTCCAGAGCCGGAATGCTTTGGAATGCTGTAGACAACCGAGGTGCGGAAATGGGAAACCTAGTACGCGATACGATGGTGCGTGCCTCCTACAAAAGCTCACAAGTCAGTCTAGTGCCAAAATACGACACAGAAACAAAAATGGTGGTGGGCTTATTTGCCAAGCTTGGTCCTCAAGACCTCAACTCTTTGTCTTCATGTCTCACAAGTGGATTATTATTCACGCGACCCGCCTGTTCAAGATGACGCCAAAGACATCGTACTTTGCATATTTCTGGTCGTCTATGTCGCAAGATACGTCGTGACATACCTCGATCCATTGAAATGATACCGCGTCCGCTAGCATCACAGCAGTGCCTGACACCAATATCGCAAACGGTAATTGATTCCAAGGCTCCGGCCTCCCCTCATCGACCGACACTTGCTCTTTGCTTGATATGCACACACTGACGTAGGTGCCAACCTTTAGGGGGACCCTTGGACATTGCCCTGAGGATGGTCTAAGCTTTCCACCTCCTTTTGCGCTGTCATTCACATATGTACTCGAATCTAGACATTCCTGTCTTATTGTTCAGGTGTCGTGTGATCAAAGAAATTCCTCACTGTAATCGCCTTATTGTTTTGTTTTGTTTTGGGTTCAATCTGTCTGCATCCCGGGAAACGGACTCCTATGTTCCTACGTTGCATTACTCTTCCATTAGTGTGTTATACGCGTTCTTTCCCATTTATGAATTCAAGTCTCCTCGGGGCGGCCTTCCGTTCATATGGGCCCCTTCTGATCTTCATCTATTCGTATTCACGGTCTGGTTCTGTGCTGTTACGGACAAAGTAGTAGTTCGCCCGCGGTCCTGCATGTACTTGCTTCCCCTCGAAATTAATTCGATCAAAAAAAATCGAATAAGTCTCCTCGCCCGTAGAAGTCATCCCAAACCACTCTTGGATGAGGTTTGCGTAGTGTCTTGTCAAGTGCCGAAGAAGTCGAGGCACTGGTCGCCCATTACGATTCCCAGCTTCTAGAACACCTTTGTAAACAATAATGTACAGCTAGTTGACACATCGTCAAAACCATCGGCGGATGGACGCCATCATTCGCTGCGCTCACTGGAGCCATTTCACTCTCTTCGCGCGACTACGTATACTGCTTAATTGAACTAAGTAAAAATAGTCGATGGTTATCTTAGTTGATGGTTATTTTTAGGCCTCAATAATTCCGATTTTCCACGAACCGCTGCGTATATCAGCTTCCACCGTCATCGATTCATCATTCATTCGAAAATTTGGCTCATTCAGTCCTCCTGCCTGGATTTTGGTTCCGGCATACAGCGAGTTCCAGGTTCTTCAGACAGCGCAGACTCCGCGTAACCACCAACCAGACGCGCGGTACGCCGGCACTTCATCAAATTTCGGGCTGCCTGTCAACGCGTGGACATCTCGGTTAGAATATGAACGGCAATGAACACCCTATGGCGTCAGTGACGAGATGCCAAGGATAGTCATCCATATGTTTCTTGCGTTACTTTCCGCGCTCATCGACGAGACGGGTGCCGTACTATGTATGGCATCGTTACGTGGCGTAAAGCAGGTGAAACAAGGGTTGCCCCGTGGTAGAGTCGTCTTGGTATTATTATGAGACGGAGCGCGCGTAACTGGAGTGGCGATGATTGGTTTCTGCATTTGTTTCCAGAACGATTGGCTGCACATTGGTTGCGCGTCAGCGGCAACAGCGCCCTAGAAGTCGACGTAAAGGTGCAGGCGACCGCGATGCCCGCATTTCTTGGCCACCAAAGAACAGTCCAGACGTCACATTACCAATTATGATCAAGGGAAGGTCCCCTTGGAGGAATTCATCAAGGACCCCATTGGTGCGATACGGAAGGGGTACAATCATGCAGGTCCCGTCAGACGCGGGTCCTAGTATCCGTCCAGTCCTTGGTCCAGTCGGACCACTCCTGCCAGTTCTGGGAACACTACAAGAGGTGCACTTGGGAGTTGGGACCCGGGCGCCGACGATGACGACATCACGTCCCTGCATCCGACATTTTAGGATGAAATTCACCCGATAGCAGATGATTTTGCGACATTATGGTATGATTCAAGTCACCTATTAAATCGACTACCACAATCAACTCCTACAGGTGAATTGCAGATTTTCGCACCTAATTATCATTCACAGGGCGACCTGGAGTCTGGAGACGCTACGTCTAACAAACGGTGACTTTTGACTCAGGGAGATTATGGTACTAACTTTAGTATTGCTTTCTTCGAAGCAATCGAGAAGCACGATCTCAATTTGGTAACGACGCACTCATGAACCCATGAATCTATTTTTATGTCGTCTATTTTTACGACGATTTTCTGCTGCGGGCTGCGGAAAGCGACAGACCGACTGACGCTGATTGTTGTACATGCACACGCGTTGTTTACGCAAGTGTTAGGCGTTCTCATACGCCTCAGACATCTCGTGTGTTTCTTCTCAAAAATTGTAGCATCGATCATGGCCAAAAACCTATCAAGAAGGAAGGAAATTTTAATTGCATCACATCCTATGAGCCCTACTACTCCAGGTGCGTCTGTCTGGCAGTATTGCTCGGCTTTTCCAGTGCAATGTCTCCCGCCATCTGTAAAACTGGGTAGGCATTTCCGGAGGACCGTGACATTCCAGAACACCTCTGAACACCTACATTTTTACGGGTGCACAGGACCCTGCAACGAAGGCCGAGATCCTCCCTGATATCGTAACGCTTTTTCTGACCCATATATTCTGACCACAGTCGCTACTAGAGCGTGCACCTACCACTTGGGCCGCTGGCGAGGTGAAGCAACTTGATCAGGTGACTGATCGTATCAACAATAATCGATTTCAAGTTCAACGTTCAACGTTCAGTCACTTCAAGGGTCCTGTCACATTTCACGATAACATTCAATGATTCAGGGCTTGTTCAAGGCTCGGCTGAAAGGTGTTATGGTGACACTTCAGAGGTGATTTCCCCAAACTACATGGTGTGAACTACTATTCGGCTTTGGTATTCGATCAAAACCATCACCATTTATACGGCTATCTTATTCGGCTCCGACTGCTGCACGTAATGATTCGATTCGGACTGAATGGGTACAGGGGCGAGCAATGTTATCACACAAATCTTATCACATCACAAATCAGCCAAGAGAGCAAAACAGCGCTGGCCACTATCGCGTCTGGCCAGATCTTCTGGTCGCTCGTCGGCGGTTTACCACGTGGAAATGACGAAGCGCTGAAGGATGCGCCAACGAGGTGAACCTTCACTAGCTTCACTTGTCACGGTGTAGTGTTCGTTTGTCATCGCCATCCGTTCTGTTCCGTGCGATCTTTCTTTCCTCAGCACACCGACACAGTCCCACCATGGGGGTGAATCAGACGCCATCGAGACCGGTCGCATGGTGCTCAGATCAGAGTGATAATTACTTCGATCCGTAGAACTTCCACTAAACAGCCATCAGCTGGGCCGTATCTCTTCATTTTTCATTTGAATGAGATCCATCTGAGGGTCTCCCCCGCATACCCCCCTATTTCGAACATTCTTACAGATACAAATTTCGATCGCGATCATCACAACGATTCCAGTCATCCTCGTGATCATGATCTGTTACATTTGCAGTAGGCCAGTGACGTTTGTACTCTTCACTTACACAGGCGCCTGGCGTCTTTTCCGCGCTTGCTCGTCTGAGATGCAAAGCCCGATGTGACTCTAGGCTCCTCAAATGTGAGCCAACGATGGAATACCCACGTTGCGCGTCTAGGTCAATCGGCGGGCGGCGTGTTTCGTTGGAACAGAACTTGGCCAGCCAAACTTCAGTCGGAAACTGATTCCGTCCATAAATTGCGGCGGCGGTGATAGCAACAGTATTTCCGCGATCTTTGCCAAACCACTAGACCTGTGGGGGCTCAACTGCCCTGTGTCAACTGAAGACTGGGATCGAACCGGTTCGACAGCCGAGCGAACCAAACCATGTTGAACCTATTGAACCTATAGTATTTCGTAAATTACGTCAGTTCTTAACTTCTTCGGTCTTGGATGATATTTACAATAAAGCGCTTCTTCCTTTTGAAGAATTACGCATCCGAGAAAACGTTCAGCTCAAGCGACATTTTCAACTTCCAAGCCACGTCCACTCGGCTTCTTCGTCTCCTGCCCTTGTTTCTTGCCTTCTTTCCCTTCTTACCCTTACCTTCCTCCCTCTCCCTCTCCTACACCCATCTGCTGTCTGTCCATGGATTTGTTGTCAGGTACACGACTACGGTTGGCAGTGACTTCTTCCTTCTGTCACTCCTTGGATATTACTGTCGGAGAGTATGAGATTCGTCGCCCGTTTCCTTGTGAGTTCTTTTCCATTGCAAGACGTTCTAGGCTTATCCATGTCACATACGCAAACGGCCCTTCTTCTCTTGGCGCGAGCGAACATCTTCAGCCACCTAGATAATCCATGCACCACATGACATTGTGTCTCTGCTGGTGGCTGCGATAGTTTCATGCTAGACGCTGGTGGCTGTCAATGTCTCACGGCGAAATGTAATATTTACGTTGCTGCAGGCGGCCGGTTCCGCGTCAGAGGGATTATCTTCCTTCGGCGGTCTGGGTACAAGGACTCAGACATCCGCGGAAACAGAGGGAACCGGATCCGGGAACAAGTTTCCTTTACAATCCCACACTCCTTCATCTTTCCGCCGCTTAGGACTTCCTCCGCTTCGCGTGTTGCTGGAGCGCGCTCGCCAATCGAGTCTTCAGTCTTGCCGCCTTATCTCAGACGGATGTGACACGCCTCTCATGTAAGGCGTCAATTCTGGGTTGAACGCTGAACGTTGAACCCCTGAGGACCCACGGAGAGAAGAGAGAGGTGTACCCTTGTGCCCTGGAGGTGGGAATCTTGCTTCGTTGGATGCCGTCACGGCGTCAGGAATGTTGTTGGGAAATCGATCATCCAGTTCGATCATGAATTGACGGGCGATCCACTATCGTGACGGGCAGCGGGCTTGCAGGTCTACTTTCGATTCAGCGCCGAGGAACCTTGTACGCCCCTCCCGTCTGCAGAGTTACGCGAAAAATTTTCATGTGTATATGTACGTAGGTCCAACGTTTGTGTGTGTATTTTTGTATGTATGTCCGCAATCCACACATGGAATGGAAAATAAACGTGCCGTGCGAGTTCTTTTGCGCTGTTGACGCAAGCGAGGCGAAGAAACGAAACTTTACTCTAAAACGGGCCTATCTCCGTCTCCGATATCGGCCCCGGCAAGGGGCAGGTGCCTGCGCTCTGGGAATTGAGTGTTTTGTGCGGCTGGTGTATCAGATTGCAGCGCAGCGGGTGCAGGGCACACGGATATGCCCCACGTTGCGACTATGTTATAACTGCTATGCCTAGTGAAGCCTAGTGAGGGGGCAGCCATATGCATTCGAAGCAGAGAAGATCACGGTGACATTGATCATTATCACCGGTATATCACCACGCACCACTGGCACTTTGCCGCGGCCTCCACCACCACCAGGGGTCGCATTCTTCGGAGTGGGCGCCATGGAGTAATTT
>WNFR01009892.1_pt1 | contig 10221 bp, 10 predicted proteins | sample 5400221 | NCBI WGS metagenome assembly WNFR01 (sample SAMN13153357, study PRJNA577476) | soil metagenome | isolation source: 40 cm soil under Madrone tree | place: USA:California | collected 2016-06-14 | reverse complement strand
AACCGGAAGCTCTCTTTCACGCGTCTAAATATCTTAAAGGCGGGTGCGATTGCGTTGGGCCTGGCCAGCGGCATCGCGCTCGCGCTCAACCAGGTGCTGATTGCGTTTTTGATTCTTATATGTGCCGCCGCACTTCTGCTCAAAGCGGATTTGCTAGCACGGACCCCGGCCCGCGAAATTCGCACATCCACCATAGCGAAAATCAAGGCTGCTCCGGCGTATTAGAAAACGCGCAATCTTCTTGATAAGCATCCCTTTGTAGGACAACTTTATAGCGCATGAGGGAGCCTACTTCTTTGCGTATGAGAAGTAGTGAGTTTGGGGGATGAAAAACGCGGCCGCGCCGGTGGGGCTGACAGGGGTTCGTTCACGTTCGGAAACAGACCGGAGTCGCCAGCAATTTTTTGATTGGCGCCTTGCTGCCATCGCCTTGTCCGTATCCCTTGCCTATTATCTCGGGGCAAAAATTGGATTCGCGCTAACTTTTCGCCCGCATCCGGTTTCGGTTCTTTGGCCGCCTAACTCTATTCTGCTGGCGGCGCTTCTTCTCACACCGGTGCGGATCTGGTGGGTGATATTGCTGGCCGCGTTTCCAGCGCATCTGGCGGCGCAACTGCAAAGCAACGTTCCGCCATGATTTTGTGCTGGTTCATCAGCAACTCCTGCGAAGCCCTTATCGGTGCGGGTTGTGTCCGGTATCTGATCGATCGTCCGGTGCGGTTCGATCGTCTGGGGAACGTCGGAATTTTTATTTTCTTCGCTGCGTTTTTGGCGCCGTTTCTCTCTTCCTTTCTCGATTCGGCCTTCGTTGCCATCAATCAATTTGGACAAGACAGCTATTGGCAAGTCTGGCGGATCCGATTTACTTCAAACGTTTTAGCCACGCTCACTCTCGTGCCTCTTATTGTGACTTGGAGGGTGGAGGGGATCGCCTGGCTGGGCCGGATTCGGCGCGCGCGGCTTCTCGAAGCGGGCTTCCTTCTGCTTGGTCTCCTTTGGGTTAACATCATCGTTTTCTATAAATCGGCGCCGACCGCAGATTCCACGCTGCTCTATTTGCCGTTGCCATTTTTACTATGGGCAGGGGTCCGTTTCGGCTCGCGCGGCGCGAGCGCGGCCATCTGCACGTTGACGTTTCTTGCCATATGGAGCGCTGGCCACGGGTACGGGCCGTTTTCGACAAAATCGCCAGAAGAAAATGCGCTTTCGATTCAGATGTTTTTGATTGTCATGTCGGTCCCGCTCCTGCTCCTTGCCGCCGTCATGGAAGAGCGCAGTAAAGGGGCGCTGATACTGCGCCAACGCGAAGAGCGCATCAGTCTTGCCGCCGAATCGGCGAATTTGGCATTCTGGACCATCGATTTTGAGCGGAAGGAGGCGTGGATGAGCGAGAAAGGCCGCGCCATTTTCAACTTTGGGTCGGACGAGCCTTTGTCGCGCGAGCTGTTTCTTTCACGCGTGCATCCGGAGGATCGGAAAATCGTCGACGAAGCCATCGACCGTGCGCGGGCTTCATCGCAGACATTTGAATTCGAGTATCGTTTGCTACGACCCGACGGCGAAACGCGCTGGCTCATCTCACGTGGCCGTTACGGGCACGACGATCGCGGCGCAGTACGGGAACTGATTGGTGTCGCCATCGACGTCACGTCGCAAGTCAACGCCAACCTTCAGCTACGACTCCAGCGCGAGGAGATGGCGCGCATGAGCCGGATGTCGTCAATGGGTGAGCTAACCGCTTCGCTCGCGCACGAACTCAATCAACCCCTTAGCGCCATTGCCAGCAACGCTGCGGCCGGGCGACGTTTGCTGGCTCAAGGTCCTCCCGACGTCAAGACGTTCGAAGAGTTGCTCGCCGACGTGGTGACGGATGCGCGTCGCGCGGGGGGTATCATTCATGGAATCCATCATTTCGTCCGCAAGAGCGAAGGGACACGGTACCGGGTGAATTTGAATGAGATTGTGCGGGAAGTTCTTCGTCTGTTGCATTCCGATTTGCTTGGACGAGGGACGGCGGTGGAAATAGAACTCGCGCCCAGTCTTCCCGGCGTCGAGGCCGATCCGGTGCAGTTGCAGCAGGTCTTGTTAAATCTGTTGATGAATTCGCTCGAAGCGATGCAGTCCACACCTGCGGACAAACGCCGCGTTGTCATTTCCACAACTTGCGAAGCAAATTCCACGGTGGCGGTCAGTGTGCGCGATTACGGCAGCGGACTTCCGGAAGAGGATATGGATAAGGTTTTCACTCATTTTTATTCGACCAAGCCAAATGGAATGGGAATGGGTTTGGCGATTGTGCGCTCTATTGTCGAAGCGCATGGAGGAAAGTTGGGGGCGGAAAATGTCGACGAAGGTGCTCGCTTTTTCTTTACCCTGCCGATGGCACGAAAATCTGAAACTGGCGAGGTCGCTTGAGCAAAGCCAAGAACCTTGTTTGCGTGGTGGACGACGATCAATCGTTGCGCCGCGGATTAGGTCGTCTATGTAAGTCCGCTGGGTTCGCGGCGGAGACGTTTGCTTCCGCGGAAGACTATCTGGCGCGAGAAATCTTCGAAGGCCCGATCTGCCTTGTCCTCGATGTCCGCCTGCCGGGATTGAAGGGGCCGGGGTTACAAGAAGTGCTCGAGAAGCGAGGCGCTTGCGAGCGGATTGTTTTCGTTACCGGCCATGGCGACGTGGCGACCGCCACTCGGGCGATGAAAAAGGGCGCCGTTGATTTTCTGACGAAGCCTTTTGACGACGAGGAACTGATCCTAGCGGTCAAGCGTGCTTTGGAACGTGCTGCGGAACAACTGCGCAAACGCGAGCAAAGACGCGAGGCGCGTGGACGTATCGATAAATTGACGCCGCGTGAGTTCGAAGTTTTGCGTTTCGTCATTATGGGCCTGTTGAACAAACAGATTGCGGCGGAACTGCACTCGGCCGAGAAGACGATCAAAGTTCATCGCGGCCGCGTCATGCAAAAGCTCGGTGTCACGTCCGTGGCTGATTTGGTTCGCATCTCGCAGCGCGCCGGCGTCTCGCCGGCCCGCCAGCACGCATAAGACTAAGGTCCACTACCCTGCCAACCTGTCGGGGCTAAGGTGGGGCATGATCGCTACATCCCACGTTGAACATGGGGCGGACGCGCAAATGCGCGTGACACCCATTGAAAAGCCTTCCTCGGAGATTGTTTGCCTGGTGGATGATGATCCGCTGGTGCTCAGATCGACCGGCCTTTTACTCGCCTCAGATGGATTGGTCGTGCGTCAGTTTGATAAGGGCGAGGATTTTATTGCTTACGTTGCGTCACACGAGGTGCCCCTCGTCGTGCTGGACATTTGGATGGAAGAGATGACTGGTTTGGAAGTCTTGGCGCGGCTATGCGCCATATCGCCGCGGACTCAGGTGATCGTGATCACAGGATACGAAGATACCGCGGCGCGGATCATGGCGAAGCAAATCGGCACAGTTGCCTTCTTGATTAAGCCTTTTGGTGACGAACAATTTCTCGAGGTGGTTCATCGCGCGCTCGGCCATCCGCCTAAATTAACATCCAGAAAACAGCACGATCCTTTGATCCAGCTCCAAACTGGGTCGGAAAGGATGGCTTATGCCCACGATCAGTTTGTATGAAGATGATGGGACTGTTCGGCCTTGGGAAAGTTGGTCGTCAATCATGAGCCCATTGAATTGATCGACGTTCGGTCAAAGAACGAATTTGCTGCCGATGCACATCCCGGGGGCGCGATCGCTTCCCTTTGGCAAGCTGGCGTCGCGGAGGATCTTTCGCATGCGGCGCTTAACGACAGAACGCGTTTTGTTTGATGCCTTGCCGTTTTGGTTTGCGTGTCACCGACGGCAATCCCGCGTAGGACTAAGGTCCACTATCCTGACGAATTAAAGAGGCTAGGCTGCGGGTTGTTCGACACGTCCCACCATTGAAAATGGGGGCGGTCGCGTAATTGTGCATGACGCCCATTGAAAAGTCCGACGCGGAGGTTGTTTGCCTGGTCGACGACAATCCCGCGGCTCTTAAGTCACTCGAGCGATTGCTTGTGTCGCACGGATTTTCAGTGCGTTCTTTTAACAAGCCAAAGAGTTTTCTTGCGCACGTTCAGGCACATCCGGCCCCGCTCGTTGTTCTTGACATCTCTATGGAAGAGATGAGCGGCTTGGGAGTCCAGGCGAACCTTTCCGCGCTTTCGCCCGACACCGGCGTGATCACCATTGCGGGACGTAAAGATTCCGCCGCGAAACGAACCGCCCTCCATTTGGGCGTCATCGCTTTCTTTTCCAAACCTTTCGACGGCGACCAATTCCTCTCCGCAGTGCGTGGCGCGCTGGCAATGCAACCATCGTAAATGAGCGAGCGAGCCGGAATCGGCAAAGGAGACCACGAAAAGGAAGAGCCCTTTTACGCTGGGCAGGGCCGAATCCTTGAGATGATCACGGCGAGTGCGCCACTCGCGGACATTCTCACCAGGATCGTTCTACTGATGGAGGCGCAAGCCGATGGACTACGCTGTTCCATCTTGGTTTTAAGCAATGACGGCAAACATATGCGCCATGGCGCGGCGCCGAGTTTGCCGGAAGCTTATGTTGAAGCCGTTGACGGCCTTCTGATTGGCCCACGGGTTGGTTCATGTGGGACGGCGATGTATTTAAAGAGGCCGGTCGTGGTGACCGATGTGCTCACGGATCCTCTCTGGGTCGATTACCGAGACGTGGCGAAGAGTTGCGGTTTGCGGGCATGTTGGTCGACTCCGATCATCTCATCTCATGGCGACGTGTTGGGTTCGTTCGCCATGTATCGCCAGGAGCCGCGGGGTCCAAATGCCGAGGAGACGCGGTTGACCGAAGCGGCCGCCCAAATTGCGAGTATCGCGATCGAGCGCCAGCAGGACCATATCAGGTTACGCGAACGAGAAGCCAGAATTAGCCTCGCTGCGGAGTCGGCGAATCTCGCGTTTTGGGTCTTGTACCCGGAACAAAACACCGCCTGGATGAGCGAAAAGGGGCGCGCTATATACGGCTTTACTCTCCAAGAACCGTTAACCCGCGAGTCGCTTGTGTCACGTATTCCCCCCGACGAACGGGTCGCGGTTCAGGCGGCTTTTGAGCAGGCGGGAGCCTCCCAGCAGACGTTCGAGATTGAACACCGGATCGTGCCGCCTTACGGCAAAACACGCTGGGTTATTGTGCACGGCCGATTTCTTTGGGACGAGCATGGCAACGTTCTCGAAATCATTGGCGTAACAATTGACGTTAGTGCGCAAAAGCAATCCGACCTGCAATTGCAAGCCCAACGGGAGGAGCTCGCGCATCTGAGCCGCATCGCGTTGATAGGCGAAATGACCGCTTCGCTCGGGCATGAATTGAATCAGCCCCTCGCCGCTATTGCGAATAACGCTGCGGCCGCTCATCGCTTTTTCGACCGGGGCCAAATCGACCCGGCGATACTTAAGCAGTTGCTCGGTGATATTGCGGCGGCTAGTCACCGCGCTGGCGAGGTGATTAACGGAATTCGAGGGATGGCATGCAAAGGCAAGAGTACCCGAAGTCTGCTAACCCTGAACGCTGTCATCGCCGATACGTTGCGGCTCGTGCATTCCGACATTTTGATCCGGGAAACTACCGTCGTTACGGACTTCGATTCTCACCTCCCGGATGTGGAAGCCGCCCCGGTCCAGATTCAACAGGTATTGCTAAATCTGATTATGAATGCGCTCGACGCAGTGAGCGCACTCCCGCCAGCTCAACGCCGGATCATTATTAGTACGCGCCGGGAGGAGGGACTCTGCGCAGAAGTCAGTGTGCGCGATTTCGGTACCGGTCTGCCCGCGGACGGGCCGGAGAAAATTTTCGACCATTTCTTTTCCACTAAAGTGGAAGGTATGGGCATGGGCTTAACAATCGCCCGGTCGATTGTCGAAGCGCACGGCGGCACGCTTGGAGCAGAAGATGTCGAGGGTGGTGGCGCGCGTTTCTTCTTCCGCTTGCCCGCGGCGCGCGGATTAACGGTAAGTAAAGCCGCATAAGCCGGAGCGAGCCGTTAGTGTGATCGATGTAAAGTGCAAGTTGGGCGAACAACGCATCATATGAGATCTGAAGAATCTGCCGTCTGCCTGGTTGATGACGACGACGATCCATTGGTTCTTAATTCACTGCGACATTTGTTGGCTTCGGACGGAATCGCGACGTGTTCCTTTGACAAAGCCGAGACTTTCCTCGCTCACATCAAGATGTACCCTGTGGCGCTCGTGGTGCTCGACATCTGGATGGAACGCGTGACGGGTTTGGAAGTAATGGCGCGACTCAGCGTACTTTCGCCGCAAACGCGCGTGATTGTCATCACCGCTCGCAACGATCTGGCGGCCCGTGCCACCGCCATGGCGAGCGGTCCGGTGGCCTTTTTCATTAAGCCGTTTAGCGATGAAAAATTTCTCGCCGCTGTCCACGACGCGCTTGGTCAAGCTAGGAGCTCATAATCGCTCTAGCCGCATGACGCCGCGGCGTCTCGCATTGGAATGGCAAAATTGCTCCGCCAGATGACAGCAAGATACCGAGTCCACCCGCACTTTCGCCGAATGTTCCGCCTTAGCCGTTGGATGTCCGACGTTGAGCGTTGCATACGCCGTGGCGGGAGGCCTGTGAATGGACCGCATTGCCCGTTTGGTGAAATGGGTGAAGCGATCGGGCGGTCGCGAACCAATGTTCGCTGCTCTTTCGTTGGACCAAGGTCCCATAGGCAGAGCCCCGCGAAACCTGCGAAAATTCTCCATCTTTGAACAAGAGAAAATAGAAAAAGACGTTATGACAAAATTAACCCCGACCCTTACGCAAAGTGGACTGCTGGCCGTGTTGCTGCAACGCCAGCGCTATAAAGTAATCCTGTTGGCGTGGCGTCGCGCACACCGAAAGCAAATGCGTGCCGCCTTTTGGAGTACCCTCACTTGGCCGTACCGCGCGCTCACGGTGCCGGCACTCGTCGACGATTCCGCCGAGCCCTTTGTCGGAACCTTCCCGCGCCACACTTGAATCGTTCAGTAAATCAATTGCCATGTATCACCAAATCCCCACCTACACCGAGCTCCGGCAACAGATTCACTACGACCTGCCACGGTGGACACGGAATGTAATCTCTCAACGCCATCCGTTCCTCTTGACTCATGTCAAGCAACTGGCAGCCATCGTAGCGCTCGGCTGCCTCCTCGTGGGGCTATCGTTGGGCGTCTCAACGTACCACAGACCACGGCCAAGCTACCCCTACTACGATACGCAAAAGCCCGTGCCGCTGTGGAGCGAGCCCACGCCACTTGAAGGCAATCGCGACAGAGGAGGAGAGTTACCCGAACAGGCGGGAACTGGAAGGTAAGACTTATGGAGGACCAACAGCGGACGGACTCCATGGGTTCAGTGGTCGTGCCTTCGGTGTGGGCTTGTGAAATGGGCGGGAATCGGTAAGAATTGCCCCACGCGCGCATGCCGTCACCTCTCGAGGATCGCAGCGTTGCGGCCCTCACGCACGACAGGTCGGTCCGTGATAATGACGGTCGTGCCCGGCGTGATCGTGTCGTAAACTTTGCTCGCAAACTCCGGATTCATACGCAGACGCGCCGCGATTTTCTCTGCCTCGACCGGGCGGCCAACGCTCGTCACGCTCATCCATCGCCGCGCTTCGCGCCCCGGCGCGAGCGAGCTTTGCCGGCCGGTCGTGCCTTCAAGCAACGAAAACACATGGTCGCCTAACGAACCGCGACCATTTATCTCCAGCGCGGCGCGTCCGATGGGATTGCCATTGCGATAGACATAGAGCGCGCGATCGGCCGCGCTTACCACGATGGTGATCGGCCCACTCGCGCTGCGCTCGGGATGCCAATCGTATTCCTGATGCGCGAGCGGCCGTAGCATCTCCGGCGTGAAATCTTTCGGCGCAAGCATGAGGCCTGGATTCGAGGCGAGGTGCGGCGTCGGCGTTTTGCCATCTCCCACCACAACCGTGCCACCCTTTGCCGTCGCGCTGAAAAGCAGCTGCGAGAAATCAAACGGTAACCTGATGCAACCGTGACTCGCTGGATAGCCGGGCAGATTACCCGAGTGCATCGCGATGCCCGTCCAGGTCAGCCGCTGCATGTTTGGCATCGGCGCGTTGTCGTACTTCTTTGAATAGTGCTCGGTTTTTTTCTCCAGAATGCTGAAGACGCCGCCCGGTGTGGCGTGGCCTTTCGAGCCCGTGCTCACGGTCGAGCGACCGATGAGAATGCCGTTGCGATAGACGTGCATGGTCTGCTGCGGAATGCTCACGAGCGCTACGACAGGACCGCTCGGCGAGAGCTGCGGTTGCCACCAATATTCTCCGGGCTTGAGCGGGCCGGTTGGTTTGCCGGTCGGCGTACCCTCTGTATGGAATGACGGTCTCTCCATCGCCTGAGATGCCGTGAAGAGTCCAACGGAAATGGCAAGAATGGATAGAAATTTCATGGCGCAATAGCGAAGCGAAATGTCATTACAACAAAAACCGCTTCATTCAAGACGTAGTCATGCCGCTCCAAAGTGCAGAAACTCGGATTCATGTGCCCCTCCTCGCCGGTCCGGTTTCCTTCAGGCCATTGAAGACTTTCCAGAGCATAGATCGCTTTAATCCAGATAAAACGTGGCGACCGACTAATGATCAGTGGTGAGAGGTAAGAATTGGGAGGTCGGGACGGAGTCGAAGAACGCGACGCCGCTGCAAAATGGCTCGGCGTTTCCCTCGAATCATTAGAACTGGACAGACAGAAGCGAGTGTAAGTCGTGCGCGTGTAAGGGCCTTTTTACCAAGGAAAAACGAGATGTTTGGCGCCGTTTGTACTAGAGTTTGTGCTAGATTGAGCGAATTTGAGCCAGGGTGGCGAAATTGGCAGACGCGCCAGACTTAGGATCTGGTGGAGCAATCCTTAGGGGTTCGAGTCCCCTCCCTGGCACCATGTCAGTCTTGGGAGCGTTCAAAGAACGCGCCACTTTTTTTTGCGGGTGCGCGAGTCGAGTTCCCAGAGACGGTTGCCGCCGAGAAAGGCGTTTTCATTCTGTCCATGTTCGATTCCCGTTGGAAGCGTATCAAAGCGCCGCGCGTTTCCTCCCCCGAGCACAACGTAATCGGCAATGAAGGAGCGCTTCAATTGCGCCACCGCGTAAAGCACTTCGTCTTTCCATTCCTTTTCGCCGACCCGCTTCAATCCTGGTATGCCGAGCCATTCCTCGATGATGTCGCGATCCCGATACGGCAAATCTCCAAGTTCGAGAGGGAGCAGATTTTTTTCCCAAGCGAGCGCCGATCCAAGTCCCGTGCCCAGCCCGAGAAAAAGCATCCGCCCGCCGCGATAACTGCCGAGTGCCTGCATGGCCGCGTCGTTAATCACATGAACCGGTTTGCCGAGCGCTCTCGAAAAATTGAAACCGACCCAGCCTTTGCCGAGATGCTTCGGCTCTTTGACGATCTGGCCGCTCCGGATTGGCGCTGGAAAGCCGATCGAGATCGCTTCAAAAGTCCAGTCCGCCGCGTTCTTTTTAATTTGCGCAACCAATTCTTTCGGTCGCATGGTCGGCCCGGAATCGAACATGCGCCGGTTGCGCAGCGATGTCAGAAGCTTCACATGCGTGCCGCCGATATCGACGACGAGAACTTTTTTTTTCATGGTCGCCGTCTCTCGGCCGACGGTGCTGCTATTCGCCGAGGCCGATCGAGCGTTTCAACCGCAGGAGAATGCTTTTGCGTTCAGGTTTCACCGCGATGCTCGGCGACCAACATTCCACAATTTCCAGCGCAACGAAGCGGAACAGGGTTAGGAGGGCAAGTTTCAAATCGAGCCGCAGATTCTTGGCAATTTGCTGGACCGATCTGCTCCCGTTAAACTGCGAAGCAAACTGAGCTTCTGCCACGGTCAGTTTCAGATTTTGGACACGCTCGAAACCGCTTTTTGTGTAGGCCGGAATTGAGGCTGGGTCGAAATTTGCGTGCTCGCCGAGTTCGTGAAACTGAATGAAGCGCACACTCCCGAGCGACCATTGATCGACATCTGGCTCCGCAGAAATTCCACCGGCATAATCCGGCATTTCCGCATCTCGCTCGAACATGAAGCGTACGCCTTGCGTCGTCCAAAGCTGGGCGAAAAGTTTTTGGCCGTAATGTTGTACCAGTTGACCGGCTGACTCGCGCAAAATGAGCTCGTCCTGTGCAAGGGCGAGAAAAAGCGGACAGCC
>WNFR01008769.1_pt1 | contig 10221 bp, 10 predicted proteins | sample 5400221 | NCBI WGS metagenome assembly WNFR01 (sample SAMN13153357, study PRJNA577476) | soil metagenome | isolation source: 40 cm soil under Madrone tree | place: USA:California | collected 2016-06-14 | reverse complement strand
GTAGTTGGCGTCGCTGACCTTGGCGAGGATCGAGGCCCAGCGCAGCTCGGCGACGATGTCCAGCGGGTAGGTGTCGGTGCCGATCGCGAGGTTGACGCCGGCCTCGAGGTAGCGCTGGAAGGACTGCAGCGTCATGGCCATCTTTGCGTACTTGTACGGGCAGTGACCGACGGTGGCGCGGGTCTGCGCGAGCACGCGCAGATCGTCGCCGAACGGGTAGCGCGGCCACGAATGCGCGGTCGTGAACACGACGTGGCCCAGCAGCGTGCGCTCGTCGAGGAAGCCGATGTCGGCCAGGAACTGCACCGGCGTCTTCCGGTGCTCCTCCATGATCCGCTGGAACTCGACGAGATTGCCGCCGGCGTGGGTGTGGATCGGCACGTCGAGCTCGCGCGCGGCGTCCTTGCCCGCGCGCAGCAGCGGCTCGCTGCACGTCTCGACCTGCGCCGCGTTCAGCATGCCTTTCAGGCGCCCCTGAGCGGTGCCGTCGTACTTGCGGACGAAGTCCACCGCCTCGCGCAGGCGTGCCTGGCCGACGGCGGTGTCCTCCTCGTAGGTGAGGCGACCCTTGGCGTCCATATACGTCTCGCGATCGCGGAACGGCGGGCTCGCGTACACGCGCACGCCGAGGTCGTCGACGAGACGCGCGTAGCCCTCCCAGTCGCCGCGCAGGCCGCCGACATCGATGACCGTCGTCGTCCCGTTCTTCAGCGCATGCAGGAACACGAAGGCGCGGAGGGCGGCCACCGCGTCCGGGGGCGGCGGACTCAGCTTGCCCTTCAGCGGCGCGGCGAAGCTCATGTAGTTGGCCGTGCGGTAGTCGTTCTTCGCCATGTCGAGCAGCAGGTAGTCGCCGCCGGCGCCGGCCGTGTGCACGTGCGTGTTGATGAAGCCGGGGGAGACGAGCTTGCCGCGCGCGGAGATCGTGACGTCGACGGGGCCGGCGTACGGGCCGCCGGCGTGCAGCACCTTGTCGTCCTCGACGACGACGCTGCCGCGCTCGTGGACCTCGTGGCTCCGGCCGTTGTGCGCGACGACCCAGCCGCCCTCGATGAGGGTCTTCATGCTAGCGCGCGGTGTCTTTGGGGCGCGCGGGCTCCGCGAAGTGGATGCTGGTGGGCGCGTTGGCCTCGAACGGACTCCAGAGGCCGAGCTCCTTGCCGATGTCGCGCAGCGCGGGCAGCACTTCCTGGCCGAGGAGACGGATGCACGTCTTCGTGTCCGCGTTGGAGACGAAGCCGTCGGACGCCCAGAAGCCCATGATCGACGGCCGCGTCTCCTCGAGCAGCCGCCGCAGCTTCGGGATCACCGTCTTCGGCGTGCCCGCCACGATCTGCTGGTTGCGGATCTGGTCCTCGAACGCGGCGCCGCGCGGGTTGGAGCGCCGCCCCACCGCATACTCCACGAAGGCCGTGCGGTACGACGGCGAGAAGTAGCCCGACGGGCTCGACCACACCGGATGCGCCAGGCCGGTGAACTCGCCCTGCATCCACATGAACTGTCGCGCGTTGGCCATCGCCTTCTCTTCGGTCTCGGCCACGTGGCAGCGCTGCAGATAGCCGCGGTACTCGGGGCCGCCGGAGTAGCCGACCTCCTGGGCCACCTTGTCGTACGTTTCCCAGATCTTCTTGGTCGCCTCGATCTCGGTGCTCAGCGCGATGTATGGATAGCGCTGCCTGGCGGCCCAGATGATCGTCTCCTTGCTGAGCACGCCGGGAATCCAGACGCGTGGGTGCGGCGTCTGCAGCGGCACCGCCCACGGGTTCACCACGCGGTGCTGGTAGTGCGTGCCCTCCCAGCGGAACGGCCCGGGCTGGGTCCACGCCTTGACGATCAGCGCATGGGCCTCCTCGAAGCGCTCGCGGTTATAGGCCGGATTGACGCCGGCGGCGAGCTGCTCCTGGCCGCCGCCGCGCACGAAGCCGGAGACGAGACGCCCGCGCGAGACCATGTCGATCATCGCCAGCTCTTCGGCGAGCCGCACGGGGTTGTCGGCGAGCGGCAGCGGGTTGCCGAGCAGCACGAGCTTCACGCGCTTGGTCATGGCGGCCAGGATCGAGGCGAACACGTTGCACTTGGCCTGCATGCAGAACGGCGCGTTGTGGTGCTCGTTCAGCATGATCCCGTCGAAGCCGACCTCCTCGGCCAGCCGGTAGTGCTCGAGGTACTCGTTGTAGAGGCGGCTGCCCGCCACCGGATCGAAGTTCTTGTTGCTGAACATCAGCGCGGTGGCGCCGAAGTCGCGCCCCTCCTGCTCGGGATACGCCGACATCGGCTGCTCGGTGAAATACATGAGGTGCATCGGATCTCCCCGTCAGGCCTCGTTCACGAATCGGGTGACGAGCTGCGCCAGCTCGTCGGGTTGTTCCATGTCCACGAAGTGGCCGGCGCCCTCGACGATCGCCAGGCGCGCGTGCGGCAGCGATTTCGCGTAACGCTCGCCGCACTCGAGCGGCACGATGCGGTCGTCGCGGCCCCACACGACCAGCGTGGGAGTGGCGACGCCGCCGAGCAGGTGCGGCAGGGTGGGGCCGTACATGTACGGCTTCCACGCGATGCGGAACGTCATCTCGCGATTCAGGTCCCACTGCTCGAGCTGGGCCGTGGACGGCTCGGCGCCGAAGAGCCGGTCGAAGGCGCGCTGATCGGCGAAGCCGAGCCGCACGTAGTCGATGTAGGACACCAGCGCCTGGTCGGCGATGTCGCCGCGCTCGGGCTTGATCCCCATCGCGCCCACCAGCACCAGCCGGCGGAACGCGCGGGGCGCCATGGTCGCCATCTCGGCGGCGATCCAGCCGCCGAAGCCGAGCCCGACCAGCGTCACATCACGTGCGAGGCCGCGCTCGCCGAGCAGCCACTGGTAGACGACGGCCACGTCGCGCACGCTGCGCATCCAGGCCGGACGCGCCGACTTGTCGTAGCCGGGATGCGAGGGCGCCAGCACGCTGAACTGCCGCGCGAGCGCGTCGTCGAAGGGCGCGGGCTCGGGGCGGCCGACGTCGTGGTGCAGCACCAGCAGGGGCGCGCCACTGCCGGCGCGCGCGAGGTGCAGGGCGATGCCGGCAACGGGGACGGTCTCGGACTGCCAGGCGGTCGGGGTCGGGCTCACGGAGGGGGATTCTATCAGCCGCGGGGCCCGCGGCGCACCTCGGCGGCGATGGCCGCGTAGCCCGCGCGCAGGACGGCGGCGTCCGACGAGTAATTGATGATGGTGGCGCCGAGCGCGACCATCTGGCGCACGCCCTCCACGCTGTCGGTCAGCATTGCCACCGCCTTGCCGTGCTTGCGCGCCGCCTCGACCAGCCGGCGTCGGTATTGATCGAGCGTCTCACGCTGCGCGGGCGTGCCGAGCACCCCGAGGTCCTGGGCGAGATCGGTGGGTCCGATGGTGAGCGCGTCGATGCCGGGCACCGACGCGATCGCGTCGAGGCGGTCGAAGGCGCGCTTCGTCTCCAGCATGGCCGTCACGTGCACGCGCGCGTTGGCGGCCGCCATGTGCTCGCCGGGCGCCAGCGTCTGGTACATCGTGTGCGGGCCGAAGCCGTACATCCCGCGCTCGCCCAGCGGCGCGTAGCGGCAGCAGGCGGCGACGGCGGCCGCCTGCTCGGGCGTGTCGACCTGGGGCACGTGCAGGTTCCACACGCCGGCGTCGAGCAGCCGCGTGATCCACTCGCGGTTGCCCTCGGGCGGGCGCACGACGAGCGGGAAGTCGAGTGCCCGCGCCAGCGTGGCCATGTCGGCCACGGTCTCCATGGAGAACGGCGAGTGCTCCATGTCGACGCGCGCGAAGTCGAGGCCCGCCGCTTTCAACAACGTCAGCACGGCCGGCGTGCGGATCATGGTCACCCACGTGCCGAGCTGGACGTCGCCGTGCTCGGCGCGGACGCGATAGGCGTTGTCGTGCATGGCGGGCTCCCCGGGTCGGACGAGGTCAGACGCGCACGCGCCGGATGCGCGCGCCGAGCGCCTGCAGCTTGGCGTCGATGTTTTCGTAGCCGCGATCGATCTGGTCCACGCTGCGGATCACCGTGCGGCCCTCGGCGCAGAGCGCGGCCACGACGAGCGCGATGCCCGCCCGGATGTCGGGGCTCGGGATGCCGGTCGGCTCGCCGCGCAGCCGCCCGGGCCCGTGCACGAGCGCCCGGTGCGGGTCGCAGAGCACCACGCGCGCGCCCATGCCGATCAGCTTGTCCACGAAGAAGAGCCGGCTCTCGTACATCTTCTCGTGGAAGAGCACCGCGCCCTCCGCCTGCGTCGCCGTCACCAGCGCCACGCTCATGAGGTCGGCGGGGAAGGCGGGCCACGGGCCGTCGTCGATGGTCGGGATGGCGTTGCCGAGATCGGGACGGACGGCCAGCGACTGGCCCGCGGGCAGGATGAGGTCGTCGCCGTCGGCGCGCGTGCGCACGCCGAGCCGCCCGAAGACGCCCAGCGCCATGCGCAGGTGCTCGAGGCCGGCGTTCTTCACGATGATCTCGCCGCCGGTCACCGCGGCCAGCGCCACGAAGCTGCCGACCTCCATGAAGTCCGGCCCCAGCGTGAACTCGGCGCCGCGCAGCCTCGGCACGCCGTGGATGCGGAGCAGGTTGGAGCCGATGCCGTCGATGCGGGCGCCCATCGCGGTCAGGAGCTGGCACGTCTCCTGGACGTGCGGCTCGCACGCCGCGTTGCGCAGCACGGTGGTGCCCTCGGCCAGCGCCGCCGCCAGCACGACGTTCTCCGTCGCCGTCACGCTCGCCTCGTCCAGCAGGATGTCGGCGCCGCGCAGCGGCCGGCCGCGCAGCACGAGCCCATCGTCCTGCTGCATGACGGCGCCGAGCGCCTGCAGCCCGAGCACGTGGGTGTCGATACGCCGGCGGCCGATCTGGTCGCCGCCGGAGCGCTCCACGCGCGCCTCACCCTCGCGCGCGAGCAGCGGTCCCATCAGCACCAGGCCGCCGCGCACCCGGCGCAGGAGGTCGGCGTCCGGTGCCGTCGCGGTGATCCGTCGCGCGCGCAGGGTGACGGTGTGCGGGTCGTGGCGATCCACCTCGACGCCGAGCTGCTCGACCAGGCCGAGCATCGTCCGGACGTCGGCGATGTCGGGGAGGTTCTTCAGACGCACCGGCTCGTCGGTGAGCAGCGCGGCGGCGATGAGCGGGAAGGCGGCGTTCTTGTTGCCGCTCGGTGTGACCGTCCCCTTGAGGGGCACCCCGCCCTCGATGACGAACTCGTCCATGGCCACGACGATGATATGGTACGCGAAACCATGTTCAGATTCGTCCACATCACCGACACGCACATCATGGCCGGCGGGACGTGGCGGATCCGTGGGACGGACGTCGAGTTCGACACCGACGCGTCGCTGCGCCGCGTGGTGGAGACCGTCCGGCGCCTGCAGCCCGCGCCCGCCTTCGCCGTCCTGGGCGGCGACCTTGCCAGCCCCGACATCCTGCACCGCGAGCGGACGCTGACGCCGGCCGAGTACGCGCCGTCGTACGCGCGGCTGCGCGAGATTCTCGGGGAGCTGCCGTGCCGCGCGCATTTCCTGATGGGCAATCACGACAACCTCGAGGCGTTCAACCGCGCGCTGCGCCCCGAGGCGCCGGCGCCCGATGCGCCGTGCTACTACAGCTTCGACCACGACGGCACGCACCTGATCGCGCTGGACTCGCACGAGCCCGGCCACGCCGACGGCGTGCTCGATCCCGCGCAGCTCGCCTGGCTCGCGCGCGACCTCGCGGCGCATCGCGACACCCCGACCATCGTGTTCGTCCATCACCACCCGTGGCCGCTCGGCCACGCGTGGATGGACACGATGACGCTGCGCAACGGCGGCGAGCTCATGGCGATGCTGGCGAGGCAGGCGCAGGTGAGGTGGCTGATCGGCGGCCACGTGCACAGCGAGCAGCTGATCCAGCGCGGCGGCCTCACGATGCTGACGACGCCGTCCACCTGCATCCAGCTCTCGAAGGTGGCCGGCCCCGCGCACTTCGACCCCGGACCGCCCGGCTTCCGCGTGGTGGACGTGGAGGACGGGCGCCTCTCGACGTTCGTCGTGCACGTGCGCTGATCGATCGCGCGCGCATTTGGGTTCGGCGTGTCGTGAAACATCCGGCGGTGCTGCGCGCTAAGCTGGCCGGCATGAGCGAGCCCAACATCGCGTTCGTGGCCAATCTCATCGCCGATCCCTCGCGCGCCGCCATGTGCCAGGCCCTGGCGGGCGGCGAGGCCCGCCCGGCCGGCGAGCTGGCCGCGCGCGCCGGCGTCTCGGCCCAGACGGCCAGCAATCACCTCGCAAAGCTCGTCGCCGGCCGCATCCTGCGCGTCGAGCAGCAGGGACGCTGGCGCTACTACCGCCTGGCCGGCGCCGAGGTCGGCCACGTGGTGGAGGCGCTGGCCGTGGTGGCGCCGCCGCTGCCGAGCCAGGCCGAGGCCAACGGACACGACGGCGCCGCCCGGCGCCTGAAGGACGCGCGCACGTGCTACAGCCACCTCGCCGGCCGGCTGGGCGTGGCGCTCGCCGACGCGCTCGTCGGCGAGCGTTGGCTGGAGGACGACGGCCGCGGCTATCGCGTCACGGCGAAGGGCGCGCGCTCGCTGCGCGCGCTGGGCATCGAGGTGAACGGCCGGCGAGGGCAGCCGCCCGCGCGGCGGTGTCTGGACTGGACCGAGCGGCGGCCCCACGTGGCCGGCCCCGTGGGCACGGCGCTCGCGGAGCTGGTGCTGGAGCGCGGCTGGGTGCGCCGCCTGCGCGGCACCCGCGCGCTGCTCGTCACGCCGTCGGGTCGCACGCAGCTGCAGCGCGTCTTCAATCTTCGCTACCTGGAGGGAGCGCCATGATCACGCTGCGCATCCGCTACACCATCGAGGCGAGAAAGCGCCCGGACTTCGAGCGTTACGCGCGCACCATCACCAAGATCGTCCCGCGCTGCGGTGGGGAGCTGGTCGGCTACTGGCTGCCGACCAAGTACGCGGGCCCCACGAACGAGGCGCTGGCCCTGATCAGCTTCCCGAGCCTCGCTGCCTACGAGCAGTATCGCGAGCGGCTGGCGAAGGATGCGGAGAGTATCGAGGCGATCCGGCGCGCCGAGGAGAGCGCCTGCATCCTCGTCGAAGACCGCGCGATCCTGGAGCCGGTCTCGTCATAGTCAGGTGGCGTGTCGCGCATCCTGAGAGCGAAAACGATCACCGGCCTTGGCCCGGGCTTTCGACGCTTCGACGTCCCGATCGCGAGGCGGAGCGTTCGTCACGAGAGCATCGAGGAGCGCCCGTGCGGTCTGCGCCACCTGGTCCACCGCTCGGTTGAACGCGGCGTCGTTCGCTCTGGACGGCCGCGTGACGCCGCTCAGTTTTCGAACGAACTGTAGCGACGATGCCCGAATCTCGTCGTCCGTGGCGGGCGGCTTGAAGTTGTGCAGCGTTTTAATGTTTCGACACATGCAAGATCCTCCTCGCGTGGTTCGGAGAGATAACGAGCCTCCATCCCCGCGTCATTTACCCCTGCGCAGTGGGACGGATAACTATCTCGTTCACATCAACATCGGCCGGCTGCTCGATCGCGAACGCAATAGCGCGGGCGATGGCATCCGGCGGCATCGCGAACTTGTCTCGGCTCGCGGCGAGCTGGGCTCTCAACTCCGGATTTGTCACACCTTCCGTGAAGTTCGTCCGGACGAAGCCAGGCGAAATGATCGTCACGCGCAGCTTATCACCGGCCTCCTGGCGCAAACCCTCGGAGATGGCGCGCACGGCGAACTTCGTGCCGGAATAGACCGACTGGCTCGGTACAGTCTATGCCCTGCTGTAGAAGCGGTGTTGACGAAATGTCCGAAGCCTTGCTTGCGAAAGACAGGCAGCGCTGCGGCGATGCCGTACAGAACACCTTTGATGTTGACGTCGATCATCTCCTCCCAATCCTCGACGCGCAGGTCGTCGAGGGGAGAAACCGGCATGATGCCGGCATTGTTGACGAGAACGTCAAGCTTGCCATACCGCTCACATGCCAACTTCACGAGGTTGGATAAGTCTTCGCGCCGTTTTACGTCGGTGCGTGCATAGACTGTCCCTCCACCCGCTCTCGCGATACGGTCAGCGAGGGCCTCGAGGCGATCCAATCCGCGCGCGCCGAGTACGACCTTCGCACCGCGTTCAGCGAGCAGGAGCGCCGTGGCCTCGCCGATACCGCTGCTTGCGCCCGTGATGACGACGACCTTGCCTTCGGCTCCTGACATAAAGTTGCCTTTTCACTTTGATGGCTAATGCTCTGGTTGAGCGGCCGGCACTCCGGCGCTCGCATCGCCGCCGGGGGTTCAGGCCGGTCCGCTCTACGGCTTGTTAGGCAGCCGCGAGCCGAAACTCGACATGGTAGTGCTCATCATGGCGGACCCATACATCGCCGCTTGAGAAGGGCAGGCGCCGCAGGAGTGCCTGCCCCTCCGAGGTCGCCGCGAGGAAGCGGTGAAACTCGGGCGCAAAGATCACACGCTGAATAGTCAAGCCATGGCGCCGCGCGGAGCGCTCCAGGGCTTCGAGATGCGCGACAATCGCCAGGAAGTCGATGGAGAGATCCCTGTAACGCCCGCTTTGGTCAAAGTCGATTCCGTACCCGAACTTGAGCCAGGCCGGGGTTGGGAGCTCCGCCGGGCTCCCACCCCCTCTGCGTACTGGCACCATGAAGTCGACGCAAAGCCCGTTCTGGTGCGTGCGATGCGGTCGAAACCGTCCCCCGCTTGGCCATCCCGTTTCACCGTACACGAAGCGAAGCTCCGGCCGCGTGCGGGCCAGTTCCCCGTAGGCCTCAAGCACGGCGGCGCGGACACCGCTGTGAACAGCGGTCCGACCCAGAAGAGCGCCAAGGCGCGAATAGCTTCGAAAGTTGGGGCCAGCGGCGGGCAGGCGCTTGCCGTTCTCTAGGCGTCCATTGGCCACGGTGCCGATACTGCGGCTCGGTGCTGAGGATTCGAGGGACAGGGCCACATCATTGCCAAACCAAATGGCGGATCCGCAGAGCAGGACGAGGCCCGTCCCGAGAAGGACTGAGCGGCGCTTCATTCTCCAGAGAGACACAGTGACTGTCTAACGACGGTATTGAGCGGCCGGCGCTCCTCGTTCACCAGTGATGACCACCCGGTCTGGTCCAATGCCGGGTTAGACGGGTGGTCATCAGCGGGCCCGGTACCGATACCAGTCAGCCCGCTCACGAAAGACGCCGCTCTCGATCAGGATCGTTGACTGGCCTTCCGGCGCGTCCCAAGCAACCGCGAGTTCATAGCCAGTGCTGATTCGGAACGCTCCCACGAGATGAAAGTCGCGCGGGTTGATGACGCCACCGTCGCCCTCTCGCCAGCAGCTACCGCCGGCCTCACATTTCGCCGGGAAGTCGTTGAAAGCCAGTCCGCGCGAGGTAGCTAGGACCAGCGTCGCTAGTAAGTCGCTACCTTTCGGCTGGAACTCAACGAGCAGCAACTCGTCCGCGCCTTCCAAGACTGCGAGCCGGGAGCAGCGTGCGACTGGGCGCGACCTTTCTGCGCCGATGCGCTGCAGGCGCGATGCGCCGCATGGCGCGATTCCGGCGATGTTCACTGTCGCGATGCGACGGGTACTCAAAAAAGAAGCGCCGAACACAATGCAGGTGACATCGGGTGGGACCTTGCCATCGATGATGCGATAGACGGATCCTTGGGCGTGATCAAAGTTTTCGGCGACCTGACGACCGCTGTCACCCTCACTGGCCGACTGGTAACCAACGAAGGTAACGGTCACGCGCTTGCTAGCACCACACAGAGCGATCGTCAGCGTACGCGGGTCGAGAGGCGGCGTGAATTCCGGCCACTCAGCGAGGACGCGGGCACCCATCTTGTCCGTGAAGCCGAAGGCAACCGGGGACGTGAGCCGCGTGTTTCGTGGGCTCTGGCATCGTTTGGCGGCCCGGAGACGACCCAAGCAATCGCAAGCCCGAGGACAATGCATCGACAGCCCATGGCACATTCTCTCCGAACGACTTCGCATGTTGTGCGACATTTGAACGCGTTCGAGAAGGTTCCCGGTTGCTCACCGTCACGGGTTGCGCGCTTACGCTGCATCATCTGGTGGTTGTTCATCCCGTCGGAAACCGATGGCTTCAACAAATGTTGGGCGCCGTGGATGTGGCATCGCGAGGGCGGCAGCAGGGGGCACAGGATCGCCGCCTCCCATATGCCAGTGCCTCAGCGATTTGGCGAGCAAAGCGTTGGCGCGCTT
>WNFR01010514.1_pt1 | contig 10222 bp, 9 predicted proteins | sample 5400221 | NCBI WGS metagenome assembly WNFR01 (sample SAMN13153357, study PRJNA577476) | soil metagenome | isolation source: 40 cm soil under Madrone tree | place: USA:California | collected 2016-06-14 | reverse complement strand
CGAATACTCGTCTAGTCGACTCTTGGAATGCGTCAATGTGCTGAAATTGCGCTTTGACGGCGAGCAAGAAAGCGATAAGACCGACTTTTAGAAAGAGTGGTGTTGGTGATGCCATTAACGCGCCAATGGCAACAGCTTCTACGATCCCTCGATATATTGCGCCGCCGAGTCCAAATTTTTGTTGCCTCTAGAAGCCATTCGCAAGCCCTCCGTAGGGGCGAACCGTGACTGTCGCCGTCCAATTCTCCGAGTTGATGGACGCATTCGAGTTCGTCAGCGTCGCCGGCCCCTTCGACAATCGAGCGTATGTCGATCTGATAACCGGGAAAATCTATCTCGTGTCGGACGAGCTGGAACTCGAGGAGGAGCTCCCGGATGACCTCGAAGAGTCCGACAGGTACTTGGCCGTTCCGGGTAAGAACGAATTGGACCTCGGCTTTCGGCTCGTCGAGCGGTTCGTTCGGGAGCGACTGCCGGCAGATGCCGAGGAGGTCAGCGCGTTCTTCAGGCGCAAGGGCGCCTACAGCCGCCTGAAGGTCCTTCTCGCCGATCGAGGTGTGCTCCAGCAGTGGTACGAGTTCGAGCAAGTCGAAACGAGCACAGCGCTGCGTGCGTGGTGCCAGGAAAACGAAATCGAACTCGCCGATTCCGGCGGCACACAGGCTCGCGGATAAAAGGGCGTCATCGACGTTTACGTCGCGGGCGGGGTGCCGGCCCCCACTGCGAGGCAGGAGCCGACCACGCCTATCGGCGGCTCAGGTTCCCTTGGCCCGGCCCCGGCGGTGGCGCGAGTTCCGCTGGCTCAGACGAGGTCCACCGTAGGACGTTATAAATCAAGTGCATACGTTACGTTCCCAATTTGCCCACGTAGTGTCCCATGCAGGCAGAGGGATTGCGCCTCTACTGCCAGTAATCACAACGCAGGTATGGTGATCTTGGCCTCGACGAGTAGGAACTTGAACTACTAGTAGACAGATCTGTCTACGGGCGATGAGCGTACGTCAGTCGAGCCGCAAGCCTGCCAATGCGCGAGAGCAAATAGACTGGGCTGCCTACGAGCTGTTTTCCCAGTACGGTGTTCGTGCGGTTGGCGTTGACACGCTCGCGGCACGGGCCGGCGTCGCGAAGAGAACGCTGTACAAGTACTACCCGTCTAAGAACGAGCTTGTTCTTGCCTTCCTTCGCCGACGAGAGGAGCTGTGGACCCGATCCTGGCTCCAGGGAGGCATCGAGCGCGCTGCCGTAACGCCGGCGCAGAAGCTACTCGCGATTTTCGATGTCTTCGACGAGTGGTTTCGCCGCCCGGATTTCGAGGCCTGTTCGTTCATCAAGGTGCTTCTTGAGCATGCGGAAAGCGGGCATCCGCTTCGGAAGGCATCGCAGCGGCACATCGATACCATTCGGTTGCTCATAAGGGGCTTAGCCGTGGAAGCGCAAGTGCCCGATCGCGAAGAATTCGCGAAGCAGTGGCAGATCCTACTGATGGGATCGATCGTCGCGGCCTATGCGGGCGATCTTGATGCCGCACGTCGGACCAAGGCGGTGGGCGCGCTGCTGCTCGCGCGCAACGGGATCGACGCTCGACCAGGAACTCGCAAGTGACGCAAAATTCCATCGAGCAACAGGCCTGGTCTGAGCTTCTGGAATGCCAGCGCCGGGTCCTCGAACGTGTTGCGAATAGGGCGTCACTTGCAGAAATCTTCGAGACGCTGGTCCAGCTGATCGAGGATCAGACTCGAGACATGCGCTGTGCCGTGTTGCTGACGGATTCCGATGGTCAGAGGCTCCATTTTGTCGCAGCCCCGAACATTCCGGAAGACTACAAGCGGAACATCGGACCGTTCCTGCGAATTGCGCCCAACATGGGCTCGTGCGGCACCGCCGCTTTTCGCCGCGAGCCGGTTTATACGCGAGACACTAAAAACGACCCGCTCTGGAAAGACGCCGACCACATCGCGGTCCGCAACGGCCTGCGCGCGATCTGGTCCACGCCGATTTTATCGGACGATAACGCGGTTCTGGGAACCTTTGCTATGTATTACAGCAAACCGCGTCTACCGTCCCCGCAGCATATTCAACTGATCGACATGGCGGTGCAGCTGGCGCGCGTGGCGATCGAAGCGAAGCGCAGCGAAGATGCACTTCGCAAGAGCGAGGACCGCCTTCGCCTTGTCATCGACACAATTCCGGCGATGGCCTGGAGCCTTCTGCCCGACGGCACCGTCGATTTCCTGAACCAGCGTTGGTTGAACTATGCAGGCGTCTCCATGGAGCAATATATTGAAGCGCCAACGAGCGCGATTCATCCCGACGACACTCCAAGGGCCTTGGAGAAATGGCGCGCGGCGATGACGGCTAGGGAGCCGTACGAAGATGAAATGCGTTTGCGCCGCGCTGACGGGCAGTACCGCTGGTTCCTGATCCGCACGGTGCCGCTTCGCGATGAGCAGGGAAACATCGTCAAGTGGTACGGAACGAGCACCGATATCGAGGAGCTGAAGCAGGCCGAAGATACGCTGCGGCGGAACCAGGCCTTCTTTGCGGCTGAGGCGCAACGCATCGGTGGGTTGCTCAAGACGGCGACCGGCCATGGGCACGAACGTTCGGCAGGCGACGAGGTCGTAGCCACAACTCAGAGGGGCGCGGCAGGAAAGTCGCCGCCTGGCGAAGGTGCGGCCGAGAGAACCGTTCCTCAGAACCAAAGACTCATCGCTGAACGCCAAGCAATCGAATCGCTCACATCCAACGAGCGCTCAATCATACGGTTGATCACCCAAGGCAACTCGAATGCAGAGGTCGCGGAGCTGATGCATCTGTCGCCAAGGACGGTCGAGACGTATCGCTCCCGACTGATGGAAAAGCTGCAGCTCGAAGATCTGGTTGCCTTGGTCAAATTTGCGATTCGGAATGGAATGAGCTCGGTCGACTAGCACGCGGCTGGCGGTGCACTCCTTCCATCGTGAATTTCCGACGTAGTTTCACAATATGCAATTCTGGCCTTAGAAGTTAGCATGCACCAGCACACCTTGACCGTCAGCTACGAACGGGCAAGTGAGATGAAATCCCGCATCAACATCGGCGACCTGCAAGTTGGCATGCCGCTGCGATTTGACGTTTTCGACTCCAACGACCGATTGCTGCTAGGCCGCGGCAACCGGATCACGAGCGAGGGGCAGCTCGGGCGCCTGATCAAGGAAGGAGTCTTTTACCACGCGCCGAGTGACAGGGAAGACGCCCGGTCTGAGGACAGTACCCGACTCGCGCCGGACGAGAACCGTGTCGCGCGCGAAGTTTCCACTTTCAAAATACTCGACGACTGCAGCCATCGACTCGACGCGCTGCTCGATCGACCGTCGCGCACTTCTGAAACGGACAGTTTTGTCGATGAGATCATGACCCTGGTCAGGCGGGTTCAGCGTTGCTGCCAGTTCGACGGCGATGCAGCTCTCGCGTACGTTCTGCTCGGCCGGGCGCCGCGCTACACCGTGCGGCAGCATATGAATGTTGCGATTCTTACGGCCTTGATGCTTTCGCGTATGGCTTCGGTGCGTGCGCAGGCCGCGCTAGCCGCAGCGCTTACGATGAATATCGGAATGCTGGCATTGCAGGAAGAGCTCTACTGGACCAGCAACCCGCTCGGGCAGGATCAGCGCGCTGCCCTGCGGCAGCATCCGGATATGAGCGTGCTGGCGCTGCGGGAGCGCGGTGTCGGTGATCCCGCTTGGCTCGAAATCGTAGCGCAGCACCACGAGGCACTCGACGGATCAGGGTATCCGCGCGGGATCGGGGGTGTCGAGATCCGCCGCGAAGCGCGGGTTATCGTGCTAGCGGACCGCTATAACGGCATGGTGATGAACCGGGCATATCGCCCTGGCGTAGCGCCGGATCAGGCACTGAAGGTACTGGCTCGCCGGGACGCGAGCGCCCTTGATCCGGAAATGCTCGCCGTGCTGATCAAGGCAATCGGGGTCTATCCGCCGGGCACGGTGGTCGCCTTGGTCAACAAGGAAGTCGGCGTCGTGACCAACCGCCTGCTCGATCTGAAGCATCCGATCGTGCGCACTTTTTTCTTGGAGTCTCAATGGCCTTACGACAAGCCGCTTAAGCGCCTTACCTCCAGGATGCCGCAGTTTGCAATTGCGAAGGTTCTGCCGCGCGATGCGCTCAAGTATCCGATTGAGCCGGAGCGACTGTGGCCGCCGAGTCCTTTCGTCGAGTCCGACGACGAGGGGATATAGAACTCCTCGGGAAAACGAAATCGAACTCGCCGATTGCGGCGCCGCGCAGGCTCGCGGATAGAAGGGCGTCACCGACGCTCCCATCGGGGCCGGCTGCGCACTGCGTCCGACCTCCCTCGAGCCGAGCGGCCGGCCGGTGATCCCGCAGTCCGGCCGAAAGCGGAACTGGCAGCAGCGAAATTCGACGCAACAAAGCCGCCCTTCAAGACGTCGAGCAAGCAGAGTGGCCTCGATTGGAGCGCGCGTCGGCGGTCGTTGACCGGTGCTTGACATGCAAGGGATTGTTTGCCTATTATTCATGCAATCGATTACTTGCATGTAGCCGTCCATGGCCGAGCGCCTCGATGACACCGACTTGCTGTTCAAAGCCCTCGCCGATCCCAGCCGGCGCAAGCTGCTGGACTTGCTGCACGCACACGACGGCCGCACCCTGACCGACTTGTGTGAGCACCTGGACATGACGCGGCAGGGCGTGACGCAGCACCTGGGCGCGCTGGAGGCGGCGAACCTGGTGGTCACCATGTGGCGCGGCCGCGAGAAACTGCACTTCCTCAATCCGGTGCCGCTGCAGGAGATCTACGAGCGCTGGATAGCCAAGTTCGAAAAGCCGCGCCTCAAGGCGCTGGGCGACCTGAAACGACGACTGGAGAAAACCAATGGCTAGATCGACCTTTGTGTACGTGACCTACATCCGCACCACGCCGGAGAAGCTGTGGTCAGCACTGACCGACGGGGAGTTCGTAAAGCAGTACTGGTTCGGCATGCACTGCGAAAGCCAGTGGACGGCGGGATCCTCGTGGAAGATGGTGTCCGGCGACGGTCGGATCTTCGACGCCGGCGAGATCGTCGAGGCCGAGCCGCCGCGGCGCTTGGTGATCCGCTGGCAACATCAGAACAAGCCCGAACTCAAGGCCGAAGGCGAGTCGCGCTGCACGATGGAACTGGAACCCAGTGGAACGGCGGTCAAGCTCTCCATCACCCACACCATCGAGTGCGAACCCTCGAAATTCATCGCAGCGGTGTCCGGCGGCTGGCCGAAGGTCATCTCCAACCTCAAATCCCTGCTGGAGACCGGCTCCACCGTTCTGCAGGACCCCTACCCCATTGAGAGCGCCCACTCTGGAAAGGAGTAACCATGGCAAAGGTCATTTTTGGAAACCATTCTGCGGTTATGGTTCCGCGGCAGGATCGAGACAGCATTCGTAAATTTTATTGTGATGTCCTCGGTGGCCAAATCACGAAAGCGGATCCCGAAAGGGACTTTCTTCGTTTGGGAGAAGACTTCTATATCGCGTTTATCTATGGAGATGTCGCAGATGAGAGCGAGCCGTTCAGCACCAAGGTGGTCAGCGTCGGGGTGCGCGATTCGACCTATGTGCTCGATGGTCTGCTGTACCACGAGTCGGACTTGCGGATCGAGGAGCATTACACCGACACGGCAAGCTTCACCGATCACGTCTTTGCGCTGATGCACCTTCTGGGCTTCCGCTTCGCGCCGCGAATACGCGACCTGGGCGACACCAAGCTCTACATCCCGAAGGGCGAGGCCGCCTATAACGCGCTCAACCCGATGATCGAGTTCGCTCTCCTCAAGTTTGTCCGCTGCGCAAGCCACACGCAGATCTTCGCTAAATAACTCGAAGTGGTCCCAGAGCACCTTTGGTGAAGGCAAGGACTTTCTCAAATGTGAGGATAAGCAGCTTTGGAGCGCAGGCATTACTTTCCGGGGTTCGTCGTCATTGGCTTGAAAGTCCTGGCCAGCGAAATCAGAGATGTACCAGGGCATGAAAAAGAGGTTTGTAATCGGGATCAAAAGGGCAATTGATGAATACGGAACTTTTGTATCGCTTGATTTGTCTAGCGGGTTTGTCAAAGGCCCCTAACGGACAACTTGTTCCTGCGGCATCCGAAGCGTCGAGTCCTCCGGGAGTATGGGCCTCACTTCAACGGTTTCACCGTACTTCTTCATAATTACGAGCCGATTCGACCCGGAAAAAGATCGACCGCCAATTCGTGCGCAACTATGCGCGGTTAACTGGGCAACCGGCCGGCGAATTTCCAACATTCTTAATGCGATGGCGCCGATCCGTTTGTCGGTCCGTGATCCGTCTTCGAGTATGCGGATCCGTGTTGGACCCACCTCAAGTAGCTCGCTGGCCGCGCTCTTGCAGCTGACGCGCCAGCGTAGTCATCGGATTGAGGTGCCCCGGTATGTTGAGACAGATAAAACCCAGTTTTATAAATAGTACTCCCTTTGCAGACCTGGCAGCGTTAACTGGATAGTCTAGCTGCATGTATTTTGTTGGGGGTACTAGAACTCAGTACTTTGGATACCGCGCCGTTTTTGTTCCGATCGCCGGAATCACTGTCTAGATGGCTGGACTCTGGATGGTGTTACCCCAGCGAGACATCAACCCGGGTTGCCGTAAAAGAAAACCTGCAGGCGTCTGAGGGATTTGGGTCGACAGAGAATTCGTGTCATAGTGGCCGTTTTTCGACCCGCATGATTCAACCTCTATCAAATGACCACAGTTTGGGCAGCAAAGTGGATTGTTCGATTCTGATTTGCTTTCTCATTTCGGCTCTGGTGTTCGCCTGGGTGCCACCAGCGACGGCCCAGGAGGAGATCCATCCATTTCTGCAAAAGCTAAAAGAAGCGAGCGGCGTGGGATGGGATTTAATTGGTGAGATCAAGGCTAACGGAGAAGAACGCGTTGCGGGGTTGCATGGAACCGCGACATGGTTCCAAGATGTGAGAACTGGACGGTTCGCTGTTCACAGCGACTTAGGGATCAAGGGGTTCTCCGAAGTGTTTGATGGAATAACCCGATGGCGACAAGATGCTTCGGGTGGGGTCCATCCCCTCAATTCAGAGGACGCTCGGGCACGCACCTCCAGCGACGCCTTCTTAGTTCGTCGCGGATACCTCAAGCCCGAGATTGAAGGGTCTGAAGTTAGATGGCTCGGCCAAAGGACGGAAAAAAATCGTACATACAGCGCTATTCAAATCACTCCTCAGACCGGAGAGCCAATCGAGATGTGGATCGATGATTCCACCCATCTGATTGATCGTACCATTCAAATCTTTCCCACCTCAGTGATCACAACCCGGTACGCGGATTATCGTCTGGTCAGGTCATTGATGCTCCCCTTCCAAATTACCGTGAGTGACGACGATCCCGGGGACGATGATGTCCTGCAAATCCACTCCTACGCTTTGGAAAATAGCGTCGAGGACTCCCATTTTGCTCGACCCATTCCTCCTGAGGACACTCGATTTTTGGACGGCAGCGCAGTAACCGTGCCCATATCGTTCGATGCCGGTAAATTGGTCATCGAAGCGAAAATCGATGGCAAGAGTCCGTTCCCGTTCCTCTTGGATACCGGCGGCCACGCGATCCTAACCCCCGATGCAGCCAGAGCTTTAGACCTTGTTCCAACCGGAAGCGGAGTAACTCACGGTTCCGGCTCCGGCTCCTTAAGTGAACAGTATACCAGAGTTGAGCGGATTTCGATTGGGTCGGCGGAAATCAAGGATCAGTCGTTCGTCGTGATCCCGTTGCAGTACACCATTATCGAACGTGGCAAAGAAGCGCCGTTAGCGGGCATTCTTGGTCTGGAAATCTTCGAAAGATTTGCGCTATCACTCGATTATCATGCCAAGACTCTTACGCTTCGACCCTCACAGGGATTCCGCTACGATGGGTCCGGAACCAAAGTACCAATCCTATTTTCCGATGATATCCCCGAGACCGAGGCGGTGGCAGACGGTGCGCACGGCGTTTTTGCTATCGACAGTGGCAACTCCGGTTCTCTGGTCATTCACGCCAAGTTTGGCAATCGCTCTGGGCTGGCTGAGCAATTGAGCAAAGGGCTAAGCCTCACTTCATTCGGTGCCGGCGGCGAATCACAGAACTGGATTAATTATCTTGATCGGTTTGAGATCGCTGGAACGAGCTTGCGACATGTTCTAGCGCGATACGCCAACGATAACAAAGGAGTGTTCTCTTCCCGGACAGAAGCCGGTAACATCGGGAGCGATATTCTCGCTCGATTCAGGATCGTTTTCGACTATGCGGGTGGAGCACTCTATTTTGAGCCCGACCCTTCCTTTCAGCCTACTCCTTACAGTCGTACGGGATTGCAGGCATTAAAGAGTGATCCTGAAGCATTCCATGTTCTCACAATATTACCGAAAACGCCGGCTGCTGAGGCAGGTCTTATGCCGGGCGATGAGATTACTGCAGTCGATGACATCAGTGCAGCTGACATGAGCGGCAGCGATTTGTTCTACAAAATGCGGCAATCTCCTGGGACGTTATTAAAGCTTTCCGTGCGGAGAGGCAAAGAAGTCTTCTCGAAGACCCTCGTGCTTCGTGAGCTTTTGGATCGGTCAAATGACTATTAGGCTACGGCGGGGCAGAATTCAGAAAGACTCAGACGAAAAATCGGTGCTTTTATTAGTGAGGCCCTGACTCACCGAGAGGAACGTCGGGAACGCCGAACGCCAATACGCCAAGCGCTACTCGTGAGGCCGAGGCCACAAAGGTCGCAAAGCAAAGAATTAAATCCTTCCTGTCTTTGCTGACCTTCTTGTCAATGAATTTTCGAAAAAAGGATTCGGTATTTGATGGAGTGTCCTCATTCCAAGAATGGCCTCACATCTCATCTGGGATTTCAGCCTCGACGAGTTTCGCCATCAGCGTCAGCGATTCCTGCCAGCCGAGATGGCATGCCTCGGCGGGAATGGCGGCGGGCACTCCTTCCTGCGTGATGTTCAATTCCGTGCCGCAGAACACCTGATTCAACATGATTGTGACCTGCATTTCGCCGGGCAGACCCTCCAATTTGTCGGTGTAGCGGATGCGTTCGTAGGCCTTCTTGCCGCTGTGGATCACCATCTCCACTGCCTGGCTTTTGTATTGCTCCGTGTACACCGGGTGCTCTCTCTTTTTTGCTTCCATCAGGTCCTCTTTCTTTCTTTGAGTTCCCGTGTCCGTCAAATCGGGGGAGGTTCAAAGCCCCGAAGTCCTCAAGTGAATTTAAAGGCCTCCGGCCGATGGGATATCTTGAAATGTCCGCATCGTGGACATTTTGAGGGGCTAACAGTGGCAAACGATATGTGCTCCAGCCCAAACTGCCTGACGGCAATTATTTTCTAGGCCAACTGGGTTTCCTTTTTCCTTTTGCGTCTACGTCAAGAAGGATCGTAGGCCGCCCATTTAGCTGTCTGTGCAAAATTTAAACCCTTAGCGAGCCACGGAACGCCCTGGCGCTATAGTAAGACTGCGCACCGTTGTGAAACACGAAGACACGGCCGAAGCGGCGATCACAAAAGAGGGCACCGCCGAGTTTTCTAATATCAGAAGGTGTTTTCACCCAGCTCGACGTCTTCGTATCGAAATTTCCAAGTTTCTGGAGCTCTTGATATTGTTCTTCCGTTAAAAGCTCAACGCCCATGGCCGCTGCCATATCAATAGCGTTACTTTTCGGTTTATGTTCTTTCCTTGAATCCAGTCCTTCACGATCGTAACAAACACTTGTGCGGCCTTTAGGACTTTCGGCTGAACAATCATAAAAAATGTATTCGTCCGTCTTTTTATCATGACCAACAACATCCGGTTCACCCCCAGTTCTTTCCATTTCATTGAGTGACCACAGTTTTTCAGTATTAGCTTCCAGCCTTGCTTGTACTTTAGCCCATTCAAAACCTTTATGGCGGTTCATGTTTTTCTCAAAACGGGCTTTCAACGCTCTGAGTAGTTCTTCACGTTGTTCTGGTGACAACTCCTTTTTATTGCTATTAATGTTGTTCATTTTCGTGATTGGCATGCCGTCATTGCGTCGATTGTAGTTCATGCCAATGGTGGCGTGACCCCGCTGACTGGACAGGTCTAAATTGTAGTTCTGCGTCCTTTTGGTTGGTTTTTTCTGCCCGAGTTTCTTGGTTGTTCTATCAATGGAAAGTGGACAACAAACCGGCG
>WNFR01029877.1_pt1 | contig 10223 bp, 10 predicted proteins | sample 5400221 | NCBI WGS metagenome assembly WNFR01 (sample SAMN13153357, study PRJNA577476) | soil metagenome | isolation source: 40 cm soil under Madrone tree | place: USA:California | collected 2016-06-14 | reverse complement strand
ATACCGGGCGTCGCCCAGCGTACTGGTGCCACCACCTACTATGTCGAGGTGATGCCAGCGGAGAGTGCACGTTCGTCGGTGCTGGCGCTCAATCCCGCGATCGGCGAGGTCGATGTGGCGTTGGCCAGCGAGCTGCTCGAAGCCGGCCGCATGATCTTCAACGGTTTTGTCACACCCGAGCGCACGACGCTCATCGCCTCGACGCACCGCGTGCTGTCGATCGGCGAGCGCACGGCGATGGGCGATGGCCAGTTCGATGTCGGCCGCCTGCTGCGCGCGGTGAAGGAGCGCAGCAAAACGCAGATCCTGTTCAACATGGACCAGGCCGCGGAAGAGGCGGGCAGCGTGCTCAACGCCGTGCTGCTGGGCGCGCTTGCCGGGTCGCGCTTGCTGCCGATCCCCGATGCCGCCTTCGAAGTGGCGATCCGCGCGCAGGGCAAGTCGGTCGACGCGAACCTGGCGGGTTTTGCCTTCGGGCGCGGCCATGCGCGCGGCGAGCTGGAGCAGGCGGTACGCGAGCATCACAAGCGGCAGGCGGCGGCCGTGGGCATCGAAGACTTGACCGGGCGGGCGCGGCGCGATCTGCCGGCGATGGGCCTCGATATCGTCGAGGAGGGCCTGCGCCGCCTCACGGCCTACCAAGGCCGCGCCTATGCCGTGCTCTATCTCGACCGACTGGACACAGTCTGGACAGTCGAGCGCGCGGCGCGTGGCAGCGGCGCCCTGCTGCGTGATACCGCGCGTTATCTCGCGGTGCGCATGTCCTTCGAGGATGTCATTCGCGTCGCGCAAGCCAAGGTGGCGCCCGACCGCATGGCGCGGGTGCGCGCCGAGGTGCGGGCCAAGCCCCACGAGCCGGTCGAGCTTACCGAGCATTTCAAGCCCGGCATCGAGGAGATCTGCGCCCTGCTGCCACCGGCGATGGCCCGCAGGATTCTCGCCTGGGCGGTACGCACCGGCCGGTTGGGCAAGGTCTATTTCTCGATGCATGTGCGCACCACGACGGTATTCGGCTTCGGGCGGCTATGGCTGCTGTCGCGGCTGCGCTGGTGGCGGCCTCATACCTTCCGTTACGTCGAGGAGCAGGCCGAGATCGAACGCTGGCTCGACTCGATCCGAGCCGCCGCGCCGATCAGCCTTGAACTCGCACGCGAGATCGCCGAATGCGCGCGCCTGATCAAGGGCTATGGCGACACGTATAAGCGCGGCCTCTCCAATTATCAGCGCATCGCTGCCGAAGTGATCGCGCCGGCGCTGGCCGGCCGTGTCGCGCCGCAGGCCGCCGCCGATGCGGTGGCCAATGCCCGGGTGGCGGCGCTCGCCGATCCGGAGGGTGAGTCGCTCGCCAAGACGCTTGCGGCCATTGCCGTGGCGCCCGGTATCGTCCGCCACGCTGCCGAGTAACTGGCGAAAGGGAGTCGCAATGAATGAATTCTTCGAGTTCGGTCCGTGCGAGGGCGCGATCCGCCATTTCCATCGCAACCTTCACGCCGCCCTCGACAGCGCCATCCACCCGGTGCGCCGTGCCGCTGAGTAGCCGCCACGAGATCACCGTTGAGTGGGGCGACTGCGATCCCGCGGGCATCGTCTACTATCCGGCTTATTTCCGCTGGATCGACCAGGCGACCTACCGATTGTTCCTCGCCGCAGGTCTCAAGCGTGATGGCCTCGACAATGGTCGCTGGACCGAAGGGACACCGCTGGTCAAGGCCGAGTGCGCGTTCCGCAGCGCTTCGCAGCACGGCGAGAAGCTCACGATCGAGAGCCACGTTTCGCGCTTCGGCCGCAGCTCCTTCACCATCGCGCATGTCTTTCGGAACACGACGGGGGAGATCGCGGCCGAAGGTACCGAGACCCGCATTTGGGCCCGCAAGGAAGGCGACGCGCGCACGCTCAAGGCGGTGCCGATTCCGGAGGAAGTGCGACGTAAGCTTGGTGAGTGAGTTCGGCAAAAAGAAACCCCGTCCGGCGTCAACGGACGAGGTTTCATTTAGGACATGGTCCGCATCCTCAAGATAGAGAGGTCGGCCTGCCTTTTTCAGGCGACGGCCGGGGACTGATGTCGCGGTCTTTGGGCGCCGCGTTACCCGTGCTGCTTCGGTGGAGTCATAGGAATCCCTATCCTCCTAGTTTACGCTCCGCATCGATGCAGATGCGTAATGGAAACGTAAAACCGACGGCGGCCGCAAACAAGGCAGTGACGCTGACCTAAGGTGCTATTTTTCCTGCAGAAAGCGGTCGAACGCCGACTTGTAGTCGGGATGCCAGCGCGAGAGCGCTGGTCGGTTTTCGGTGATGTCTTGGGCGGCCCATGTGATCCGGCGGTTGTCGATCTCGCGGGTGACGTCGTTGTCGGGGCAGAGAATGTAGAAGTCGCCCTGATTCATCCCCGAGACAAGCATGTCCACCACTTGGTCCGGCGTCCACGCGCCGGGCGGCTTTTCGCTGCGCCCTTGGCTTGTCATGCCGGTGAAGGTCGAGCCGGGGATCAACAAGTGCGCGGTGATGCGTGCACCCTCTTCGTTGCGCAGGCTGTGGGCCAGCGCTTCAGTCAGCACCTTCACGCCGGCCTTGCTGACATTGTAGGCGGTGTCGCCCGGCGGACAGGTGATTCCCTGCTTGGAGCCGGTATTGACGATTGCGCCGGCCGTCCCTTGCGCCAGCATGGCCGGGCTGAAGGTCTGCACGCCGTTGATCACGCCCCAGAGATTGACCTCAAGCACGCGCCGCCAGCGCTCGATATGGTCCCACGGTCCGCCGCCCGGCGCGGTGCCGGCATTGTTCATCAGCACGGCCACTTCGCCGAAGGTGGCGTAGACCAGGTCCTTGAGGGCCTGGACCTCCGCCAATTGGCTGACATCAGTGCGCACGATGAGCACGGCTTTGCGCCCTTGCGGCGCGGCCGCGGCAACCTCGTCGGCGGCACGCTCAAGCGCCTCGGCTGACAGGTCGGCCAGGCAGACCCGCATGCCCAAGGCGGCGAACCGGCGGGCGGCCGCGAGGCCGATCCCGCTCGAGGCGCCGGTGACGACGGCGACCCGCCCGGTCGCCAAAGCAGGATGATTGTTCATGGCTGCTACCTCTTCGGCCGGATCGCATCCCATTGCTCGTCCGTCCAGTCGAGCATCTGCTGCGTATTGGCGCCGCCGCCGCCGGACTGCAGCATCTTGCCGCCGTCGATGACGATGGCGTCGCCGTTGATATAGGCGGCGCCATCGCTCACCAGGAAGGCCGCCAGATTCGCCAGCTCGATATGCTCGCCGACGCGGCGCAGCGGCACGGTCTTGACCATCTCCTCGTTGCCGCCGCGCGCCGCCGGCATCAGCCTGCTCCAAGCGCCTTCGGTCGGGAAGGGGCCGGGCACGATGGCGCAGGTGCGGATGCCCTTGGGGCCCCATTCGACAGCGAGGCTCTTCGTCATGGCCAAAACGCCCGCCTTGGCCATCGCCGATGGCACGGTGAAGGGGGCGCCCGTGAGCGACGAAACGGTCAGGATCGACAGCACCACCCGATCGCGCAGGCCGGCATCGATCCAGCGCCGGCCCGCCGCCACGGTGCAATAGGCCGAGCCGTGCAGCACGATGCCCAGCACCGCGTCGATGGCGCGTGAGGACATCTTGTGGGTCTGCGCCAGGATCTGGCCAGCGGCGTTGTTGACCAGGATGTCGAGCGGGCGCTTCTCCCAGATGCGGTCCATCATCGCTTCGACCGCGTCGGCCACGCGCACGTCGCAGCCGACGGCCTCGATCTCGCCGCCGGTCTTCGTGGCCAGCTCCTCGACCGTCTCTTTCAGCACCTCCTCGCGGCGGCCGCAGATCACCACATTGGCACCGAGCTCGAGATAGCGTTCGGCCATGCTGCGGCCAAGGCCGGTGCCGCCGCCGGTGACCAGGATGCGCTTGCCTTTGAGCAGGTCGGGTTGGAACATCTTCTTTTCCTTAAGACCTCTTGATCTCGACCAAAGCCGCGCCCGACGCGATCAGGGCGTCGATCTCCGCGGCGGAATAGCCTGCGGAGGCCAGCACGCCGCGCGTGTCGGCACCGAATTTCCGGGGCTTGCTGCGTAGCGCCGACGGCGTGCGCGAAAGCTTCACCGGATTGCCGACATTGCGGTAGCCGTCCTTGGCCCACACCATGTCGCGATGCTTCGTGTGCGGATGCTCCATGACGTCGGGCACCTCCAGCACTGCGCCCGAGGGCACGCCGGATCTCATCAGCTCGTCGGCGAAGCTTTCGCCGTCACGGTAGGCGATGAGCGCGCGCAGCTCAGCCTCGAGCGCTGACCGGTTGGCGACACGGTCCTTGTTGGTGCGGAAGCGTGGATCGCGGGCGAGCTCCGGCTTGCCGAGTTTCTCGACCAGCTTGGCGAACTGCTTGTCGTTGCCGGCGCCGACCACGATGTTGCGGCCCTTGGTTGGGAAGTTGCAGTAGGGCGCGAGACTCCCATGGCTGTTGCCGACCAGCTTGGGCGTGAGCCCGCCCATGAGATAGTTGGGGGCATGCGGCTGATGCAGGGCCACGGCGCTGTCATAGAGCGTGGCGTCGACGAACTGGCCCTTGCCGGAAGTCACGCGCTCGTAGAGTGCCATCATGATGCCGATGGTGGCGTTCATGCCCGTCGAGAGATCGACCACCGGTACGCCGATGCGCACCGGGCCGCTCTCGGGCGAGCCGTTGACCGACACCAGGCCGGCCGAAGCCTGGACCATGGCATCGTAGCCCGGGTAGCCGCCGAGCGGCCCGTCAGCGCCGAAGCCGCTCACGCGTGCATGGACAAGGCGCGGGAATTTCTCAGAGAGCGCGTCGTAGCCGAGGCCCCATTTCTCCATTGTGCCGGTCTTGAAATTCTCGATCAGCACATCGGCGCTTTCGAGCAGGCGCAGCAGCACCTCGCGGCCTTCGCCCGCCCAGCACGCGCGACAGATCGATGACTTTCAAGCCTTGCAGGGCACCGGCCATGCATTCCTCTCCTCGGTATTGCCGACACTGAGAGTTCCACGCCCCGCGCCGTGGATGGCTGCCGTTCAGGCCGCCGACTACCTCGTGTTTGTACTCGAGTCGATTTACTATGTGCGGTGGATCGGCTTTGGATCGTTCGAAAAGCCGCCGCATTATGTCCCCGGCTCGCTTTCTAGCGTCAAGTGGTTCGTCAATGCGTGCATCTGGTTGTTCGTGTTGGATGGAGGGCAGGTCTTTCCGCAACGCGCTTCACCTATGAGCTACTTCGGCCTCGTATTTACGATGCTTGTGTTAAGTGTAGGCCTCTTTAGCATCAGAGCGCTCGCGATCAGTTCAAAGTACCGTCGGCTCACTAAGGCCGCACATCGGTGAGCTGACCAACGACGGTTGAAAACGTCGAACACGGTTCCGCAAAGCGAGGGAGCAAACGAGAAATGATCGAGCGGGAATTCGATATCGCTACAGCGGACGGCGCGATGAATACCTACAGCGTGCGGCCGGACGATGGCGGGCCGCTGCCGGTGGTGTTGATGCTGATGGACGCGCCCGGCGTGCGCGAGGGCCTGCGCGAGATTTGCCGCCGTATCGCCCAGTCGGGCTATTATGTGCTGCTGCCCAATCTTTACTATCGCACGGTGCGCGAATTCGTGCTGGGCGCCACGCGCAATCATCCCGACGCCGAAGCCAACCTCAAGAGGATGTTCGGCATGGTGTCTTCGATCTCCAACGCCAAGGTGGCCGCCGATGTCGGTGCCGTGCTCGACCTGCTGCCGCAGCTCAGCGACGCCCGGCCGGGCAAGGTGGGGCTGGTCGGCTATTGCATGAGCGGCGCGTTCGTGACCGCCGCGGCGGCCAAGCATCCCGACCGCATCGCCTGCTTTGCGTCCTATTACGGAACGTGGCTGATCACCGACAAGCCCGACTCGGCGCATCTGATGCTGGGCGGGATCAAGGCCGAGGGCTACTACTCCTTCGCCGAGCATGACACCTACGTGCCGCTCGACGAGGTCGCCAAATTCGAGAAGCTGCTGGCTGCCGCGCCCTTTCCCTCGCGCGTCGAGACGGAGATGGGCACGCATCACGGCTATGCCTTCTCCGATCGCGGCAATCTCAATGAGGCCGCGCGCGAAAAGCATTACGAGCGCATGCTTTCACTCTACCGCCGCCATCTCGGTTAGGAGGTTTTCATGCTCAACGGCATTCACGGACATCAGGACATCGAGCGCGTCGTTTACGGTAAGGCCGCGGGGCCGGCGATCCGCGCCGAAGCCGAGCGGTTGGGTGCGAAGCGCGTCTTCCTCACCACCTCGAAGTCGGTGGCGCAGAGCGCTCTGCTGGCCGGCATCGTCGCCGATCTGGGTGACCGCTATGCCGGCGTCTATGCCGGCATCGTCGCGCACTCGCCGCGGCCTTGCGTGATCGAGGGCGCCGCACGGGCCCGCGAGGCCAAGGCCGACCTGATCGTGGCGGTTGGCGGCGGTTCGGTGATCGACGCCACCAAGGTCATGCTGATCGCGCTGTGGCAGAACGCGACTACGGTCGAAGCGCTCGATGCCTATCGCGCCGGCCGGCCGAAAGAGGGCGCCGCGCCGCCCGCGGAGGTGATCGCGCCGCCGCCAGGAGCGATCCGCATGATCGCCGTGCCGACCACCTTGTCGGCGGCCGAGTTCAACGCTTTCGCCGGCGTCACCGATCCACGTAGAGGCGTCAAGGAAAGCTTCGGCCATCCCCTGGTCGTGCCGCGCGTCATCGTGCTCGATCCAGCCGGCACGCTGGCGACGCCGATGGATCTCATGCTCTCGACGGGCCTCAAGGCGGTCGACCACGCGGTCGAGCGGCTGTGCTCACAGCAGGCCCATCCCTTCGTGCTCGGCACGGCGACCGAGGCGCTGAAGCTGCTGTCGCGCGCGCTGCCCGACCACAAAGCCCGGCCCGACAATATGGAGACACGGCTCGATCTGCAGTTCGGCATGTGGCTGTCGATCGGCGCCGGTACCTCGGGTGTCGGCGTCGGTGCGAGCCACGGGATCGGCCATGTATTGGGCGGAGCGTGCGGCGTGCCACACGGCCATACCTCGTGCGTGATGCTGCCGTCGGTGCTGCGCTGGAACCTCCAGGCCAATGCCGAGCGCCAGAAGCGGGTAAGCGAAGCTTTTGGCCAGCCTGACGTCGCCGCCGCGGACCTCGTCGCCGGCCTCGTCAAATCGCTCGGCCTGCCGGGCCGCCTGTCCGAAGTCGGCGTCGGCCGCGACCGTTTCCGCGAGATCGGTGAAAAATCGATGCATGACCGCGCGGTGTTGAACAATCCGCGGCCGATCGCGGGACCGGATCAGGTGGTGGAGATTCTCGAACTGGCAGCATGACGGCATGACCTCATGAGTTCTTCTCATGAACCCACACTCTCCGAGGGGAGTAAGCAGCCCCATATCCCCAGCAGGATCAAAGGAGCCCTGATATGCTGAACCTCAAACGCGACCAGACGCCGGGCGGGAAACTGGACTGGGTCGAGGCGCCGGTGAACTATCTCGCCGACCTCAGCGTCAAGCCGGTGACCTACAATCCGCCGGCAGGTACGGGCGTGCCGCGGCGCGACGGCAACTACCGCGATTTCAAGGTGCGCGTCCGGGACGGCCGGCCGAGTGCGTCGGCGCTGTCTCTCGACCGCCAGGCCTTCATCCTGACGCGCCATGACACGGCCGTGCGCAACTTCTATGACGAGCAGGAAGTGACGACGGCGTATTACGCCGAGGTCGAGGCGCTGGTCCGCCGCGAGACCGGCGCTTCGAAGGTCGTGATCTTCGACCATACCGTTCGCACCGCCGACCGCGCCGTCGAGCGCGGCCTGCGCACGCCGGTGCGCAGCGTGCATAACGACTACACCGAGAAGTCCGGCCCGCAGCGCGTGCGCGATCTGCTGCCGCCTGAGGAAGCCGAAAGCCGCCTCGCGAAGCGCTTCGCCGAATACAATGTCTGGCGCAACATCGCCGCCGACCCGATCGAGATGACGCCGCTCGGCCTCGTCGATTCACAAAGCATCGCGCCCCGCGATCTTGCGGTGTGTGACCTCGTCTATGCGGATCGCACCGGCGAGATCTACCAGGGCGTCTACAACCCCGATCACAGCTGGTATTACTTTCCCAGGATGACGCGGGAAGAGGCCGTGCTGATCAAGTGCTACGATTCGATGAGAGACGGCCGGGCTCGTTTTTCCCTACACTCCGCCTTCGACGACCCGACATCGCCCGCCGATCCCAAGCCGCGCCAGAGCATCGAAGTCCGGGCGTTTGCGTTCTTCGAATGATCCCTCAAACGCGCAAAGGTCCCTCGAGGGACCTTTCGCTTCAACTCCGCGCGATCCTATCGAGGTGCTCGGCCAGCTCTTCGGGGTTGCTGTAGAAGGGCGAGTGGCCGCATTCCATGGTTATGACCTTGCACGGCGTCATGGCGACCATGCGGCGTTGCACGCGGATCAGGATGGCGTTGTCGTAGGTGCATTCGATGTACCAGCGCGCGACCGAACCGAAGCGTTCCTCGGTGAGCGTGACTGGCGTCCGTGAGATGGCGACCGGTTGCGGGCGCAGGCGCTCCATGGCGCGATAGCGGTCCTCAGGCGGCACGTCTTCATAGAACAGCGTCGGCAGCTGGGCGCGGGCGAACGTGTAGGTCGTGCCATCGGGGCTCATCTCGCGCGAGCGGCGGAACAACGAGTCCGGCTCCATCGAGGTCATGTCGCGTCCGGTCTTGCCCGAAGGCGGCAGCAGCGCGGTGAGATAGACCAGGGCCTTGATCTTGCGCCGCCGCGCTTCGGCCAGTTGGCTGATGGTGACACCACCCAGCGCGTGGCCGACCAGAACCACCGGCTCATCGATCTTGTCGAGTTTGCGGGCGATCTTGTCGACATTGTCGGCCAGGGTGACAGAGGCTGGCGGCGTCGGGTCTTTGCCCAGGCCGGGCAGGTCGGGCGCATGGGTGGTGTGACCCATGGCGTTCAACAGCGGCGTCAGTTTTTCCCAGCACCAGCCGCCATGGCAGGCGCCGTGAACGAGAACGAAGGTCGCCATGCCGATTCCTTCCTTCCGCTGCTATTGGCGGCCGACGACGGTGCGTGCGCCGGCTGCCGGCACGAAGAAGTCGGGCATCAGCGCCGCGCCGGGCGACACGGCGTATTGATCGAAGTCGGTGACGCCCTCCGCCTTCAGCACTTCATCGTCGATGAAGAAATTGCCGCTGCAGCCGCGCGCCGGCCGGTTGAAGATGGCGTAAGCGGCGTCGGCCATGATCTCGGGCTTGCGGCACGCTTTCATCGCCTCGACGCCGCCCAGCATGTTCTGGATCGCGGCGGTGGCGATGCCGGTGCGCGGCCACAGGCAATTGAAGGCGATGCCGTCTTGTTTGAATTCCTCGGCCATCGCCCAGGCGAAAACCGACATGCCATATTTTGCCAGTGTGTAAGCCGCATGCGGTGCGAACCATTTGATGTCGAAGTCGAGCGGCGGCGAGAGGTTCAGCACATGAGGGTTGGCGGCCTTGCGCAGATGCGGGATGCATTTCTGCGAAACCAGGAACGTGCCGCGCGCATTGATCTGGTGCATCAGGTCGTAGCGCTTGATCGGCGTCGCCAGGGTGCCGGTGAGGCTGATTGCGCTGGCATTGTTCACCAGGATATCGATCCCGCCGAACTTGGCGATCGTGTCGGCCACCGCCTTCTCGACGCCCTGCTCGTCGCGGATATCGCAGGCGATGGGCAGTGCCTTGCCACCGGCTTTCTCGATGTCTTCGGCTGCCGTGAAGATCGTGCCCGGCAAACGCGGATCCGGAGTCACCGTCTTGGCGACGATGGCGATGTTGGCGCCGTCGCGCGCGGCGCGCAGCGCGATGGCAAGACCGATGCCTCGGCTGGCACCGGTGATGAACAGCGTCTTGTTCTTTAAGCTCATGCCCACCCCAAGTTTCCCTAGGGCTCTATAGCCGGCCGGTTTTGGGGCGGCTAGAGTAATGAGACCGCGCAAGGGAGACATGCAATGGACCCGTGCTTTCAAACCGCCTCGCAACTGGCCCGCGCAATCCGCGCCGGGCGGCTGAGTTCGCTGGAGGCGACGGATGCGCACCTGGCGCGCATTGAACGGCTGAACGGGCCGATCAACGCCTTGGTCGTGGTCGATCGGGAGGGCGCCCGTAAGGCTGCGCGCGCCGCTGATCGGACCGCTGCGCGAAAGAGTGCAAAGCTCGGGCCGCTGCACGGCGTGCCGATCACCATCAAGGAG
>WNFR01008766.1_pt1 | contig 10223 bp, 11 predicted proteins | sample 5400221 | NCBI WGS metagenome assembly WNFR01 (sample SAMN13153357, study PRJNA577476) | soil metagenome | isolation source: 40 cm soil under Madrone tree | place: USA:California | collected 2016-06-14 | reverse complement strand
GGTTAGTGCTTTGCCGTTGTTTTACTCGCGCAGAATAATCAAACCCTTGGAGATGGAGAATTTACCAGCGAATGCTCTTTGCGCTTGCCCTTGTATTTCTTTATTCCATAGTAGCTTCGATTGATTTTATGCCTATAGAAACCCGGATAATTTGGGATTTTGGTCAAAAGCTGCCTGGTGCTGAGCCTTTTGGTCGCTATCACCTTCGAATTATCAGGGGTGACAAGCGGGGGCGTCAATCCAAAAATGGCTTTTGGGAAACTTCCACTTTGTCCAATGAAATCAGCCTTTATGGGCGCTTGGCGCAGTGGTAGCGCGTCTCGTTTACACCGAGTAGGTCGGGGGTTCGAATCCCTCAGCGCCCACCATCCTTCGGAAATCCCAAAACCCAAACTCCAAATCCAAAAAAAATTCCAAATACCAAAGCTCCAAAGAAAAGACCCCGGGACGTGGCGGCTGTTGAGATTTGGAGCTTGGGATTTTATTGGGATTTGGGATTTGGAGTTTGGGATTTCGGCACCGGCGTTTTCCAAATCGGCACGAGTCGTTTCATTTCGTCGATCAGCCATTGGCAGGCTGCGAAGGCTTCGCCGCGGTGCGGCGCGACGACTTCCACCCAAAGCGAAGGCTCGTTCGTCTTCACAACGCCAACCCGGTGGATTAACCGCACCGATTCAATCGGCCATCGCCGCTCCATCTCGTCGAATAACAAATTGAATTGATGCTCGGCCATGCGCTGAAAGGTTTCATATTCGATTGCATTGATGGTCTTTCCTTCTTCCGTTCCCCGCACGATCCCCAGGAAATAAATCACAGCGCCCGCCTCCGAGGAGATATGCCGCTGAGCCAATTGTTCAGTCTCCTCAATTGGGCCCGTCCTGATTTCCAGGGTTCTCTTCATTGCACATTCCACATTCCGCACCCCGCATTCCGAATTTGCTTCGATGTTCTTTTCATGCCGCACTCTGCACCGCATTTCTATCATCCGCCCTGGACCGGCGGAAACAATGACACTTCATCGTCCGGTTTCAAAAGGTGGTTTCCTTTCTGATAATCGACTCCGACGGCCATCAAGATGGATTTCTGAATTGCCTCCAACCGGGGGAATCGCGTGATAAGCTTGGTGAACAGGTCGTTAAGAGTAGCGCCATCCGGTAGAGTTTCGGTGACCTGAGCGCACGCCGTAAGGTCCTTGAGGTAAGAGTAGAAATTGACTGTGACCTGCATGCGTCTCATTCCTCATCACTTCATAAGGGCAGCCCGATCTTCTCATACACATGCGGATGCAACACGCCGACAAACGACAGATTCCGATAGCGCTCGGCGAAATCCAATCCGTAGCCGACCACGAAGACATCAGGAATGTCGAACCCGACATAGTCTGCCTGGACGTGCTCGATGCGCCGGGCGGCTTTATTGAGGAGCACACAAGTCTTGATTCGCCGTGGTTTCAGCGCCTGCAGCTTACTGAGAACGCGAGATAAGGTTTTCCCGGTGTCCAAAATGTCATCCACGAGGAGCACGTCGCGTCCACGCACGTCCAGGCGCAATTCTTTCGTAAAAACCAACTCGCCGGATTCGGTGCCCGCGCCATAACTGGAGACGCCGATGAAGTCGAGGCGCAACGGCAGCGACAGATTGCGAATCAGATCCGCCAGAAACATGACGGTCCCATTGAGCAAAGAGACCACGACCATTTCCCGACCGGTGAAGTCGCGCAGGATCTCGCGAGAGACCTGGCGGATCCGGCGGGCGATTTGGACATCGGTGATCAAAACCCGCTCGACCTCCCGCCGCCAGCCGACGGGGACACGCGCGGCGCAGTGGGCCGAAATTGTGGGCGTTATTGACTTCACGTAATTTGAGCAGAAACGGTGCTTCCGCACTGGCCTCACAAATACTAGACCAGAGCTTGTGGTTTCCGAGACAATTTTTAGAGCGAAAAAGAAGCGTTGACAAGCCGTCGGTCCCCAATAGCATCGCAGCACATCCACGGGCAAATCTATTAAAGTGGGCAATTCTAATGAGACGGCGGGCGCGGGGTTAGTCCTCACCTTTTTTCGCCAACACAGGTTGAAGAAATTGCAGTTCGGACCCCCACGGCAGCCGTACTAAATGGGACGGGCGGTTTATGACGAAATTATTCAGAGGGAGAGTATGCCTGATAATTGGGGCGCTGCTTTTGGGCATCAGCGCGAAACTCGGCGCGGCAACCATCTACGATAATTCTGTGAATGATCTGTTGACGCGATTTAGTCCCGGAACGCGGGAAGTGGGCGACGAAATACACAAGGGGGCTGCGATTGCAATGACAACAAGTCCTGGATTCAGAGCTGCTCGCATTGGACACATTCTCAGGAGACGTCAAAGTGGATCCGATGCGATTTACCCGGTCGCCAACCTCGGGTTCGACATAGCCGTCGTTCCCGAGCCATCAAGTGTGTGGATGCTTTGTGTGGGAGGTGGGCTTTGGGGGTTGCTGCGAAAACGGAAAGGGTAAGATTTTCGTTATCCAAGCATGAAGGCCGCCATCCATGTAATGGCGGCTTTTTTGCTTCTTTTGGTTCTTTCGCGCGATCGATCTCTTGCGCGATGGGCGGCACGACGACATGGTCGCAAGATATTTGCGAATCCGCTTTTATTTTCGCACTCTGATCGCGTGAAACGGCCAGAGAAGCAGCACGGGTTTCCCGGGGAACGCCTTGTGGTAGTTCCCCGGCCTGTGATCACCATCGCCATGCGCCAGCCACTGCTCAAGCAGTTGCTTCCGACTGATGCGGGCTTTTATCCGAGGGCTTCAGGTCACAAATGCACACGGGAACGAGGATGTCCCGAGGCCGTTTTCATATATTGCGCCAGTGGCAGCGGTTGGTGTGAAATTGCCGGTCGAAGGCACGAAGTGGCTAGAGACCAGTTGCTGGTCATACCCGCGGGGACGCCACACATTTATGGTGCTTCGAAGAAAGAACCCTGGACGATCCATTGGTTCCATGCCGTTGGGACAAACGTGCCGTTCTACCTGGAGAAGTTGGAGGTGAAGGCGGAAAAGCCGGTGGTGCGGCTTGGCGGCGACGTGCAGCTTTTCTCGCTTTTCGAGGATGTCCTGGAAGGGTTGGAACACGGATCAACGCTGACACATCTGACTTACGCGGCTCACTCTCTGTCACATCTGATGGGTTTAATCCTGCGTCACAAGGACGAGTTCTGGCATGGAGAGGCGAACGTTCGCGAGCGCATGGCCAAGAGCATCGAGTTTATGAAGGCGCATTTGCAGGAACCGTTGAAGGTGTCCACACTTGCTGCGCTCGTGCGTTTGTCGCGGTCACACTACACGACTTTATTTCGGCGCGTGACAGGATATTCTCCCTTGAGCTACCTGAATCACCTGCGAATGCAGTGGGCGGTCCAACTGCTTAACACCACGGATTTGTCCATCAAACGTATCAGCGATCAGCTTGGCTTCTCGGACCAGTTCTATTTCTCTCGCGCCTTCACCAAAATGCACAATCATTCGCCCTCGGAGCACCGGCGGCGCTACACAGCTTAGTCGCCCAGATTTGCAATAAGCGCCGGGCCCACAAATCACACGCCGAAAACGCAGGTCACTTCTTTCTGCGCATCACCGAAATGTCCCTTCCAGCTTTGCCGTCGAACGCTAAGGTTGAAGACAGTCTCCCCCTGGACGCGCAGTGAGGGAGCATCCGCCCGGAAAATGGAAACTATGGGCACAGATCCGGTTCGACGATGCGATTTTCTTTCGGATGATTTATCCATGATCGTTGGTTTAGGGGAAAGCAGGAAGGCGCGTCGGCCAAACAGGCACCGGTCAAAAGTCCATGCTCCGCGTCTAAAGGTCCATTCCATTTCAGGACGCCTTGTGCAAATGTATTGGCAGATCATGAAACATCTCAACCAGGCCGACGACTCGTGTGCGGCGTTTACTCTGATTGAACTGCTCGTGGTCATCGCGATTATCGCGATTCTGGCGGGCATGCTCTTGCCGGCGCTTGCCCGCGCGAAAAGAACGGCGCACCGCACGAGTTGCATCAATAATGTGCGGCAACAAGGGATTGCGCTGACACTTTATGCGGATGACAGCGCCGAATACTATCCGGTCTGGCTTACCTGGGTGTCATACGGCGGACAAAGCTCGACTTTGAAACCGAGTGATCCGGGGTATAAAGCGGTTATACCAAATGGCGGAAGTGTAGATCGAACCAACCGACCACTGAACAATTACGTGGCGAATTCTTTGAACGTGTTCCGTTGCCCCGCGGACCACGGCGATGCGCAATATCCGGATGTAAAGTCCTGTTGGGATGCTTATGGCATCAGTTATTACATGGCTTTTTGGTTCGATAACATCGGGGTGCGGCACGTTGGCGGAGCCTCGGATTGGCCTTGGCCCCTGCCCGGTAATTTGGGGCCTATCAAGTCCACAGAAATCGCCAGGGCGCCGGCGACAAAGCTTATCCTCGGCGATTTCCCATGGTACGCCCGCAACATCAATGACGTCGCCAGCGCATGGCATAACGATAAGGGCAAGCCGCTCTTCCCAACGTTGTTCGGGGATGGACATGAAGCCAATTTCCTTTTTCCCAGGACGCCACCGACAACGGTTGATCCAACAAATAGTTACTGGTAGGACGCATTAAGCTAGACAAACACAAACCTATGAAAATAACACTGGCAGCATATTATATTGCAACCACTATGCTCATCTGCTCTGCCACTTTGCAGGCTTGGGCTGACCCGGGAGTGACAAATTTGGCAATTGGCGGAATTGCCACGTCAACGAGGAGTGATTTTGGAGGGACGCCCGACAAGGGCATTGACGGCAATCGGGACGGAAACTTTGGCGATGGATCCGTATTCTATGAAAATGCTGACCCCACTGCCGGGGCGACATCATATTTTTACCAAGTCGACCTGGGACAAAACAACTACATCAACCGCGTTCAGTTTCTGCCCCGCACCGATGCCGATCAAAACGTCTTTGGCAACTTCAATATCTCGATTTATCCGGATGACGGAACCGGAAATCCCGCTGCAACTCCCTCATTTTCCCAAAACTATAACAGCAGCTATTTTGGCGATTCGTTTGCGACACTTGATCCCGGGGCAGCCGCGCCCGGCGGCGCCAATGGAAGGTTTGTAAGCATCACCCGGCTCGATAACAACTATTGGATTACGTTTGCTGAAATGGAAGTGATCGGCTCGGCGACTCCGCTGCAATACACGAGGAACAACGACATTGCACTGAATAAACCGGTGACGACGTCGTCGGCACCGGGATTTGGAGCCGTGATTACGGCTGGCAACGACGGCAATATCACCGGCGATTTCGGCGCCGGCTCCGTTTACCATTCTTCGAATCACAGTATCGGTGAATACTGGCAGGTTGACCTCGGAGCAAACACACCGCTTTCCTACGCCGAGCTGTTCGCGCGCACCAGCGTCAATTCGACGACCGAATTCAAAGTATCGCTGCTCGACAGTTCGATGAATGTCGTCCAATCTGTGATCGTGGACAATTCCGATGTGACCGGACCGACACCCGGTTATGATCACGAAATTGACTTCAACGGCGCAATCGGAAGGTATATTCAGGTGGAAACGACCAGTGACTCCTATCTGGCATTTTCTGAACTGGAGGCTTTTGCAGTTCCGCCAAATCTCGCCATCGTTCCCGACGGTTCGAATGGCGTCCAAATCTCCTGGCCGAACACCGGCAATTATACCTTGCAACAGAATTCAGACTTGTCGAATGCCGGCGGCTGGACGACGAGTAGTTATTCCATCACCACAGCTAACGGAACCAATTCCATTACCATCACGTCACCGGCGGGAAATTTGTTTTTCCGGTTGAAACAATAATCCGCGCAGTAACAAAAGAAGAGGAGCAGTAAGCAGACGAAATGACGCCACCTAATATCACGATGCAGGTGAGCGGCGGCAATCTGACGTTAAGCTGGCCTGCCGACCACACCGGTTGGGTCTTGCAGTCGCAAACCAATACACTCACGGGCACGAACTGGGTGAACGTCACGGGATCAGAAAGCACCAATCAATGGGTTATGCCGATTGATCCCAGCAACGGGTCGGTATTCTTTCGCCTCGTGTTGCCCTAAAGTCGGCAGTGATGTAACAAGATCTCCACTTGGAACTTTATGGGCGCGCCCGCCGCGCTAAATGTTTGGTTGTGAACTTCATGTGGGATGCACAAAAACTCAAAAGTTTGCGACCGAGGCGATTGAGTGAATGCATGCGGATTTTCATAGGCGTTTTATGTGGGTCATCGCTGGGGGTTTCATGCTTGGCCGGGACTCTTTTGCCGCCCGTCCAAATCGGTAATTTGCTCAAGATGACCAATGCCAACGTCCGGCTGGATTACGACCTGAGCACAGGCCGGGCGAATTTCTATTGGCAGAACAGGCTTAAGATTTCCGGTTTCTACGCAGGTGTTGGACTTTACTCCAGCGACGTGCTTACGAATTACATCACAGGAACTGTTTACGTCAGTCGGTCCTGGACGGTGACAAACAATCAGGTTGAGATCACTTTAACGCGGGGCGATTTGCCCACGATGAAGCAGGTCTTCATCCTGGATCAGAGCAATGGCTTTTTGACGCGTGTTGATATGATCGGAAGTGGATTGCAATCGCGTTGGATGGGGCCGTTGGTAATGGACACGGTTGGTGGGGTGGACATCGGGAGCTACAACGACAACCGCGCATTGATCGTGCCGTTCGACAACGACTCGTTCACTTTTAGCTATAACGCGATGCCGATCAATAACACCAGCATGAGCTACGAAGCCTCGGCCTTTTACGACAACACGACGCGCAGTGGCCTGGTGATAGGTTCGGTGAAACACGATGAGTGGAAGACGGGCGTGTATTTTCAGGGCGCAAACAACCGGCTGAACGTGCTTAACGTGTTCGGCGGCGTGACTTCGAGCGACACGCGCGATGTGTCGGAACACGGCGTGGTCAAGGGTGACAGGATTTCCTCGCCCACGGCCTTCATCAGTTTCGGTTCGGATTGGCGAACAATGATGGAATCGTTCGCAGATTCGAACACGGCGCAGATGCCGAGATTAGCCTGGGATGGCACCGTGCCATTTGGTTGGAACAGTTGGTATGCCTATACCACAGGCGTGACGTATTCGAATGCCACAGCGGCATCCAACTTCATTAAGAACAATCTCCAAACCAACGCCTTCAACAACCAGGGAGTGGTTTACATGAATCTGGATTCATTCTGGAGCAACCTGAGCGATTCCGAGTTGCAACAATTCGCCAACAACTGCCACGTCAACGGACAGAAGGCTGGCATTTATTGGACGCCGTTTGTGTATTGGGGTACCGCGTCCCAAGGTTCGAATTCCTTGATGACAGGCAGCGGGACTTACAAGTGGAGCGAGGCTTATTTGCGCACTCCAAGCGGCAATGTGCAAACGCTTGATGGGGGCATCGCTCTTGATCCGACGCATTCCGGCTTCAAGCAAATGGCGGCTTACTACCTCAACTTTTTCAAGAGCCGCGGCTTTGATTTTTTGAAATTGGATTTCTTGAGTCACGGCACGCTCGAGGGCGTCCATTTCGATACGAACATCATGACTGGCATCCAGGCTTATAACCAGGGGATGCAGTATTTGGTGACGCAGAACAGCGGACGGATGTTCCTAAGCGCGGCGATCTCGCCAATCTTTCCCTACCAATACGCGCATTCGCGGCGCATCTATTGCGACGCCGCCACGTCCATCGGCGATACCGCCGCCACGATGCAAGCCGTGTCTTATGGCTGGTGGATCAACAGCCGGCTCTATCAATACAGCGACCCCGATATGATGAAATTCTCCGGTGGCACGGCAAATGAGAATCAAAGTCGCCTGATCAATTGCGCGGTAGCCGGGACAGTATTCTTGAACAGCGATGATTTGGCCTCCGCCACCGGACAGGGCCTGGCGCGAACCTATTTGACCAATGCAAACATCAACGAAGTCGCGCGCGCCGGAGTTTCCTTTCGACCGGTCGAGGGAAATACGGGCACGAATGCCGCGGACATTTTCGTGCGGCAGGACGGGAGCACCTGGTATGTGGCCGTATTCAATTACACTGCTTCCACGGCAAATAAGAGCGTCTATCTCGCCCGGCTCGGAATCTCCGGAACCTATACCGCCATGGATCTGTGGAATGGACCATTCTCAACGGTCAGCGGTGAGAATTGGAGTGTGAATCTCGGTGCGCGGCAAACGAAGTTGTTCCGCCTGGTTCCGACTCTGCTGACTCCGGTGAACCTCGCGGCCACGCTGGACGGAGGAAAATTGGCACTGAACTGGCCCGCCGACCATACCGGCTGGGCGCTGCAGATGCAGACTAACGCGTTGACGCTCGGCCTTGGCGCCAACTGGTCGGATGTGAACGGATCAAGACAAACGAATGCGTGGATCGTTCCCATCAATCAAGCCGGACCGAGTGTATTCTTCCGCCTGACCTTGCCCTAGAGATCTTAATGAGCAACCGAAACGTATGATCACCGCCGTAGCAAATGAAACGACCGAATTGAAAGCCAACTATGACCTGGGCTATGTGTGGCTGATCTCGATCGTAGCGGCGATGGGCGGTCTGCTCTTTGGCTGGGACTGGGTCGTCATCGGCGGCGCGAAGCCTTTTTTTCAACGATATTTTGAATTGACCAGCCAGTCGCAAATTGGCTGGGCCAACAGTTGTGCCCTCATCGGTTGCCTGATTGGCGCATTGGCCGCCGGCGCGCTGAGCGACAAATTTGGTCGCAAACGGCTGTTAGTCGCCGCGGCACTGCTTTTCGCACTGACCTCGGTTGGCAATGCGCTGGCGAGCAACTTCACGATCTTTATTGGGTGGCGAATCTTCGGGGGCGTGGCCATCGGGTTGGCATCAAATCTTTCGCCGATGTACATTGCTGAGATCGCCCCGGCACAGATTCGGGGCAAGCTCGTGGCAATCAATCAACTCACCATCGTCATCGGCATCCTGTTGGCGCAGTACATCAACTGGTTTCTCGTGCGCAATCTCCCCGCCGGCGCGACCGATGAATTCATCCGCAATTCCTGGTTCGGCCAGCAGGGCTGGCGTTGGATGTTCGGTCTGACCGCCGTCCCATCGTTTCTGTTCTTTCTCGGCATGATGCTCGTGCCGGAGAGCCCGCGCTGGCTCGCGAAAAATGGAAAATCCGATCACGCTCGCGGCATTTTGGCCAGGATCGGCGGGGAACAATACGCTCGCGCCGCTGTGGCGGACATCGAATCCACGCTCGCCAGCGAGGAGGTGGAGCACGTGCGCTTTTCTGAACTGCTCGAACCGAGGATGCGCAAAGTGCTCGTCCTCGGCGTGATTCTCGCCGTGTTTCAACAGTGGTGCGGGATCAACGTCATTTTCAACTACGCCGAGGAGATCTTCCGTGCCGCCGGTTACGACATTTCAACCGTTCTGAAAAACATCGCGTGGACCGGGTCCGTGAACCTCGCTTTCACTTTCGTCGCGCTCGGCGTAGTGGATCGCGGTGGGCGGCGCCCTCTGATGCTGTTCGGCTCGGCCGCGCTTGCGGTTATCTACATGGCATTGGGGTTCTGCTACCACAGCGGCGTCAAAGGACTGCCGATGCTGCTGCTCGTGCTCGCAGCCATCGGTTGCTACGCGATGTCGCTCGCCCCGGTTGTATGGGTAGTGATTTCGGAAATTTTTCCGAATCGCATTCGCGGCGCGGCTATGGCTGTGGCCGTCTCTGCGCTGTGGATTGCGTGTTTCATCTTAACCTACACGTTCCCCATTTTAAATTCGGGCATTGGGCATGTCGACAGCACATTCAAAGAGCTTCTGATCAAGATCGCGCCGTTTCTTAGAACAGGGCTCGGCACGTCCGGAACCTTCTGGCTCTACGCGGCGATCTGTGTCGCGGGGTTTTTGTTCATCAAGTTCAAACTGCCGGAGACCAAAGGCAAGACGCTCGAACAAATCGAAAGAGAGTTGGTGGATTGAATCTTCTTAATACGATGAATCGAATCAACTTGCTTCAATCGGACCGCGTCACGCGATCCCGCGAAGGCCGCCAGTCGTCAGGCAATGGCCATTCGAAGCCTGTATCAGCGGTGCGAGTGCGGGTCGATGACCTGATAATTCCAACGTATCTGCCTGCTCCTCCAGACAAGAACCCGATGTTCCTTGAAAAGCGCGTGTATC
>WNFR01014221.1_pt1 | contig 10224 bp, 10 predicted proteins | sample 5400221 | NCBI WGS metagenome assembly WNFR01 (sample SAMN13153357, study PRJNA577476) | soil metagenome | isolation source: 40 cm soil under Madrone tree | place: USA:California | collected 2016-06-14 | reverse complement strand
AACCGGGGGATGCGATTGGCCACGTCGAACAACGCGCCGGGGTCGGTGACTTCGATCAGCAGCGTGTCGTTGCGATAGATCTTCACATCGGTGACGGCCACGGTCTGCCGGCTCGCATCCACGACGGTCCAGTTCTGCGGCGACAACTGTACGGCGCGCCAGCCGCGGCGTTCCGAGCGATCGCGCACCAGCACGGCGCGCTGCGTCATACGGTCGGCCAGCGGCTTCGCGGTCGGATTGAAGACACCGTCGGCGGTGGTATCCACAAGCACCAGACCGTGGAACGTCACGTCGTGCTCCACGCGGGCGGTGTCGCCTTGGATCGTCACGTCACGATGATAAATGGGGCGGGGGCCGCCGGGCACGACCCGCAGACGACCCCAGAACGTCGGCGCCGTGTCACCTGTGGTGGCGACCGCGTCGGCGGTGAGGCTGGAACCCGTCGTGGTCGACGCGGGAGGGGCCGTGGCGGCAGCCCCCGAGACGCCGAATTCGGTGTCGACCATGGCGCCGAGCTGGTCCGCTTCGGCGGCGAGCACTTGAGCCTGGTCGGACGCGGGCGCCGTGCCCTCGCCGCAGGCGGCCGCGAGCCCGATCAGGGCGGCGGCCAAGCTGAACTGGACGGTCTGCCGCATGGATGCGCGTCTCCTGTCGAAGTCTGGAACTCGATCCGTACTCCGAGCGGTACAGACGCGGGGCTGGTAGGGTTGTTAAGCGGCGACGCGCGCCCCGCACGAATGGCAGTAGTGGGCATCGTGCTCGAGCGCCGTGCCGCAGCGCGCGCAGTAGCCAGGTGCGGTGGCGAGGCGGCGGCCGCACTCCGAGCAGAACTGCGCGTCGGCCTCAAGGCGGGGACCGTGGGTGGGACAAGAGGGAGCGGGGAGCGGGGAGCGGGGAGCATGGGCCGCGCGGATGGGATTGCTCCCGGCTCCCGGCTCGCGGCTCTCCGCACGTAGGGCGGCAATCGCTTCGGAGGTGTACCGAGTTTTCAAGACGTCGTAGTCGGCATCTGAGAGTTTGCCGGTGGCGCGGTCGAACTCGATCTCCTTCAGAGCGCGCAGCGCGACGGCGCGGGGACTGAGGTCGTCATCCGGGTCCTCCCCCTCACTCCCGTTTTCCGTTTCCCGATTCCCGTACCGCTCCATCTCGGGTCGAAAGATCGGTCGCAACACGAAGTAGACCGCCCCTGCGGCGAGCAGGATCCCGGCGGCCAGCTCGAGCACGCCGGTCAAACCGACAGTCGTTCGAGCTCGCCGCGCAGGCGCTCGAGCTCTTCGGGCGTGCCACCCGTGCTGGAGGGGGTGTCGGGGACCGGTGCGGGCACCGCCGCCCGCGTCCAGCGGCGTAGCACCAGCGTCAGAACCACACCCGCCGCGACAATGAGCAAGGAGGGGGCGAAGTAGCCCGCCAGATTGAACCCGCGTTTGGGCGGCGACATGAGGATGGCGACGCCATGCTCGCGCACGAACTGGTCGAGGATTTGTTGCCCCGTCATCCCCTTCTCCGCGAGCCCGATGACGTGCTGGTGCAGCGCCGGGCTGACGGTGCACGTGAAGTCCGTGGTCCGGCAGGTGTACACGTCGAGATTGCAGCCGCACGTACAATGGAGCTGTTTCTCGATCGCCTGGATGGCGGCGTCGTTGTCGGCGACGGTGACGGGATCGAGCGGCCTTCCGGCGCGAGCCGGATCCCACAGGCGGCCGGACGGTCCCGTTCCCGGAAGGGAATCGGGGGCTTGAGGCGTTGACTGACGCCACGACGCTACGACGCCAAGCAATGCTCCTGCGCCGAGCGTCAGAAACCCGCGGCGATCAACGTATGACGTAGCGTCGTAGCGTCGGGTCACGGTTGTTTCCCCACCAGGCGCACTGAGTAGCCCGCTTGCGACTGCTTGGCGGCCGGCGAGCCGCCCGGCCACATCACGATCAGGCCCCCGAGCGCGATGATCATCCCGCCGTACCACACCCACCACACGAGCGGGTTGATGGTGAACCGAAAGACCGCCTGCTCGGTGCCGTTCACCACGCCCCCCATGACCACATAGAGGTCCTCGCGCAACAGGCTCATGATGCCCGGCTCAGTCGAGGGCTGGAACGTCGGCCGACCGAACGCGTCGACGTGCTGGCGCTTCTCCGGGTTCAAGAGCCCGATCTTCCTGCCGTCGCGTCGTACCTCAACTGCCGCGGCCGTGACTTGCCGGTTCAGCGCGTCGTACTGCGAAAGGCCGAGGCTGGTGAAGGTGTACGTGTAGCCGTACGGGCTGCGGAGCGACGCCGACTCGCCAGGCCTGAGCGTCGCCTCGGTTTCCGTCTTGAACGCCATGCCGGCGAAGGCGACGAACAGGATGACGATCCCCGCATGCACGATGTAGCCACCATACCGGCGCCGGTTGCGGGCGATCAGGCGCGCGAAGGCGAGGGGATACGCTTCGCCGTACTGCCGCCGGCGGGCGCCGGTGCCGCGGGCAAATTCCTGCACGATCGTGGCGGCGACGAACGCACCCAGGCCCATGGCCACGACGGCGTAGAAGTCCCGCATCCCGGCGACGAGCAGTACGAGCGCCATGAACCCACCCGCCGTCGCCGGCACGGCGAACTGGCGCCGCAAGTTCGGGACAGACGCCCGGCGCCAGGCGATGAGCGGCCCAATCCCGGTCAGCAACAGCAGCGCGAGCCCGAGGGGAATGTTCACGAAATTGAAGGTCGCCGGGCCGTAGGTGATCTTGACGCCCTGGACCAGCTCGGACAGGATCGGGAACAGGGTGCCCCACAGCACCGAGAAGGCGATCCCGATGAAGAGCAGGTTGTTGAACAGGAAGCTCGCCTCGCGGCTCACCATCGACTCGAGCCGCGCCTCGGCCTCGAGCAGCGGCAGCCGGTTGGCATACAGGGCGAAGCTCGCCACCCCCGACACGATGAGGAACGCGAGGAAGAAATACCCGACGCTCGATTGGGTGAAGGAGTGCACGCTCGAGATCACTCCCGAGCGCGTGATGAAGGTGCCGAAGATCGACAACAGCCACGACCCGATGATCAGCGCGAGGTTCCACTTCTTCAGCATGCCGCGTTTTTCCTGGATCATGACCGAGTGGAGGAACGCGGTCATCGTGAGCCACGGCAAGAGCGATGCGTTCTCCACCGGGTCCCAGGCCCAGTAGCCGCCCCACCCCAGCTCCACGTAGGCCCACCACATGCCGAGACAAATCCCCACCGACAGAAACAGCCACGACAAGAGGGTCCACTTGCGAATCGCCACGAGCCAGTCGGTGTCGAGCCGCTTGGAGAGCAAGGCGGCGATCGCGAACGCGAACGGGATGGTGATCGAGATATAGCCCAGATACAGCATCGGGGGGTGGAATACCATCCCGGGGTTCTGGAGCTGCGGGTTGAGGCCGCTCCCGTCGAGCGGCGTGTACGGCAGTCGCTGGAACGGATTCGCGTGCCCGAACAGCATGACGGAGATGAAGAAGGCCGCGACGACCGACACGACGCCCGCCACGTAGGGGAGGAGCTCGCGATGGCGGCGTGGGGTGAGGACCAATGCCAGCGATCCGAACGCCGACAGCACGGTCGCCCAGAACAGGAGGCTCCCCTTTTGGCCGGCGTACAAGGCCGACCAGGTGTAGAAGATCGGCAGATTGCGGCTGGTGTAGGCGGCGACGTACTCGACGTTGAAGTCGTGCTGGAACAGCGCCCACTCGAGCGCCGCGACGGCGACGACGAGGGCGCCGCACATCGCGAAGACGGCGTTGCGGGCGCTGCGCGCGAGATCGGGACGATCTTTCAGCCCGCCCACGAATCCCGCCAGGGCCCCCCAAACCCCCACCAGCAAGGCGAGCCACAGCGCCAGCGTGCCGAGCAGCGTCATCTATGCCTTCGGGACCGCTTCGTAGCGCGACCCGCACTTGGCGAGCACGTTGGTCGCGTAGATCACGCCGTCCGGCTTGAGCCGACCCTCGACCACCACCTCGACGCTGTCGTTGAAGGTATCGGGGGGAAGGCCGTGGAATTCGACTTTGAAGCGCGCGCTGCCGTCAGTCACCTGAAAGCGCAGCGTGTTGCTGGCCACGTCCTTGGTCACGGTACCCGGCACGACGCGGGCGCCGACTTTCATGCCGACATTGTAAAAGGAAGGATCTACGGCGATCTTCTGCGTGAGCTCCGTGGGCGTCAAGAAATACTGGCCGGTCTGCTTCACGCCCGACGCCATGAGGTAGCCCACCGAGGCGACGATCAGCGCGGCGCCGATGGCGAACTTGGTTCCCGCGTTCATCCCTAATTATACCTCCCGGCGCCGCGCCTGCTCCAACGCCCAGCGCACCGCCTCTTCCGGCCGCTCCACGCGTGGGATATCCACCCCTCGCGTGAAGGAATCGTGCAGCCCCACCACGGGCGTCTCGATGCGACGCGCCAAGGCGATCTCCGACAGCGTGCCCCAGCCGCCTCCGATCGCGATCACGGCGCCCGCGGCGCGCACGATCAGCGCGTTACGCATCTCACCCATCCCCGTCGCGAGCGCGACATCGATGTCGGGATTCGCTTGGCCGGGATCGTCCCCGGGCAGGATCCCGACGGTGAGCCCGCCGGCCTGCTTCGCGCCGCGTGCCGCCGCCGCCATCACGCCGCCGAGGCCGCCGCACAAGAGCACCGCTCCTTGCTCCGCAATCAGACGCCCGACGGCGGCGGCCCACTCGCCCTCCTGCGGCGTGCACGTTGCGCCTCCAACGACGGCGACGAGCGGACCTCTCACCGGTGCCCACCGCTTGCGGCCACCGCCCCGTCGCCGAACGGCGGCTGCTCGAGGCCGCGGTCGGTCACAAACCCGGTGACGTAGCGCGCCGGCGTGACGTCGAAAGCGGGATTGATCGCGGCGGCGGCCGCCGGGGCGACGGGCCGCCCCGCCACGGTCTTCACCTCCTCCGGGCCGCGCTGCTCGATCGGTATCCCATCGCCGTCGGTGAGCGCGGTGTCGATGGTCGTGGAAGGCGCGGCGCAGTAGAACGGCACGCCGTGGTGCAGCGCCAGCACGGCGAGCGGGTAGGTGCCGATCTTGTTGGCGAAGTCGCCGTTCGCGGCGATGCGGTCGGCGCCGACGATCACGAGGTCCACTTGGGCGCGGCGCATCAACGACCCCGCCACCGCATCCACCATCACGGTGCACGGGATTCCCGCGTGCACCAGCTCCCAAGCCGTGAGCCGGGCGCCCTGCAGCACCGGCCGCGTTTCGTCGACGAAGACGTGTACCCGTCGCCCCGCTTCGTGAGCGAGGTAGATGGGCGCGAGCGCGGTCCCGATCCCCCCGGTCGCGAGCGCCCCTGCGTTGCAGTGGGTGAGCAGCTTCGCCCCGTCCGGGATGAGCGGCAGCCCGGCCTCGCCGATCCGCCGGCACATGGCGCGGTCTTCTTCCCAGATGGCCGTCGCCTCGGCCTGGAGCCGCTCCCACAGCGCCGCCCCTCCCCAGTCCGCGGGCGTGGCCGCGGCGACGCGCGTCATGCGGTCGAGCGCCCAGCGCAGGTTCACGGCGGTGGGTCGTGTGGCCCCGAGCAGCCGCGCCAGCTCGTCGAGCCGGCCGAGGAAGCGGTCGCGCGGCGCCGCCCGCAGCTCGCGCGTGCCCGCGACGAGGCCCATCGCCGCCGCGATTCCGATGAGTGGCGCGCCGCGCAGCTGCAGCGTGCGGATCGCGTCCGCCACCGCTTCCCCGGTCTCCAGGTCGCGCTCGATCTTCGCCTCGGGCAGGGCGCGCTGGTCGACGATGCGGACGGCCCCAGAAGGAGACCAGGCGATCGCTTGAACGGGCATGGGGAAGAACCTAATGCGGAGTGCGGAATGCGGAATGCGGAATGCGGAATTACAATGGAGGTTCGTTCCACGGCCCAACCTTTCACTTACATTCCGCATTCCGAATTCCGCGTTCCGCATTCTCGGGTTAGGATTGTCGCCATGAGCTACCAAACTCTCCTGTTCGAGGTGAAGGACGGCATCGCTTTCATCACCATCAACCGCCCGGACAAGCTGAACGCCCTGAACGACCAGGTGGTGGACGAGCTGGCCGACGCGGCCGAACGCGTAGCCACCGAGGACGCGATCAAAGGGGCCATTCTCTCGGGCTCCGGCCCGAAGGCGTTCGTTGCGGGGGCGGACATCGGGGACCTCGCGAAGCAGGGACCGTTCGACGGGAAAGCGCGGGCGCTGCGCGGCCAAGCGATGCTGCGGCGGTTCGAGACCTGCGGCAAACCGGTCATCGCGGCCGTGAACGGCTACGCGTTGGGTGGCGGGTGCGAGCTCGCCATGGCGTGTCACCTGCGGATCGCGAGCGACGCCGCGAAGTTCGGCCAACCCGAGGTCAAACTCGGCATCGCCCCCGGCTACGGCGGCACCCAACGGCTGCCGCGTCTGGTGGGCAAGGGCAACGCGCTTCACCTGATTCTCACCGGCGAGATGATCGACGCCCGCGAGGCGCATCGCATCGGTCTCGTGAATCAGGTCGTCCCCGCCGCCGAGCTGCTCGCGACGGCGGAAACGACGCTGCGGGGTATCCTCGCCATGGGCCCGCTGGCGGTGCGCCTCGCCCTGGAGGCGGTGGACCAGGGGCTGGAGATGACGCTCGATGAGGGACTGCTGCTCGAAGCCAATCACTTCGGCCTACTGGCCGCGACCGAGGACATGAAGGAAGGCCTGACGGCGTTCCTCGAAAAGCGGCCTCCGCGCTTCCGTGGCCGATGAGAGTAAGTCTTGCCACGACAATAACTTCTGAGTATTTTTAGTGGGTTATCTGAGGCTCTCGCGGCGCCGCCGCGCTGCGCCACGGGGCACCCCGTGGCGCTTCTTATGAGGGGGGCAATCCGATGGCCGAGCGCGGTAGGGGCGGAGGCAACCGGCCGACGGCAGTGGGTGACGCCCTGCGCAGTTACCTCGCCCGGTCGGGGCTGGCCACACGGCTGGCGCACGCCCAGGTCATTCCCGATTGGCCCAGGCTGGTCGGCCCACAGATCGCCCGGGTCACGGTACCCGAGAGTGTGACCCCCGACGGCACGTTGTTCGTGCGGGTAGCGACGAGCGCCTGGATGACCGAGCTGCAGCTCATGGGGCCGCAGATCATGGCGGCCATCAACGCCGGCCGCGGCGCCGGCCGGATCAAGTCGATCCGCTGGCTTCTCTCACAGTAGAGCGTTATGGCAAAGGCAAAACCCAAAGCAGCGAAGGACAAGGGCAACGGCGACTACCAGGCCGACTCGATCCAGGTCCTGAAGGGCCTGGAAGCGGTGCGGCGCCGCCCCGCGATGTACATCGGATCGGTGTCGGGACGGGGGCTCCACCACCTCGTGTACGAAGTGGTGGACAACTCGGTGGACGAGGCGCTCGCCGGCTACAGCACGCAGATCGACGTGACCATCCACGCCGACAATGCGATCACGGTGGTGGACAACGGCCGCGGCATCCCGGTCGACATCCATAAGACCGAGAAGAAGCCGGGCGTCGAGGTGGCGCTCACGGTGCTGCACGCCGGGGGCAAGTTCGACAAGAGCACCTACAAGGTCTCGGGCGGACTGCACGGCGTCGGCGTCTCCGTCGTGAACGCGCTGTCGGAGAAGCTCGAGGTGTGGGTGGACCGCGACTCACGCTCAAGGACGAGCGCAAGGGACAGCAGAAAGAGGAGACGTTCTTCTACAAGGGCGGCCTCGCCGAGTTCGTGAAGCACCTGCTCGGCAACCGCAAGTCCCTGCACCCCAAGCCGATCACGTTCGAGACCACGCGAGAAGGTGTCGTCGTCGAAGGCGCGATCCAGTATGACGACGGCTACAACGACAACACGCTTTCCTTCGTGAACAACATCAACACCCACGAAGGCGGCACGCATCTCACGGGCTTCCGCGCGGCGCTCACGCGCACCATCAACGAGTGGGCCAAGAAGGACGGCCTCCTCAAGAAGGAAGAGTTCACCCTCACGGGGGACGACATTCGCGAGGGCCTGACCGCGGTGCTGCACGTGAAGGTGAAGGACCCGCAGTTCGAGGGGCAGACCAAGACCAAGCTCGGCAACTCCGAAGTCGAGGGGATCGTGAAGACCGTGGTCAACGACGCCCTGGGCGACTTCTTCGACAAGACGCCGAGCGTGGCGCGCACCATCATCGCCAAGGCGTTGAGCGCGGCGCGGGCGCGCGAGGCGGCGCGCAAAGCGCGCGAGCTGGTCCGCAAGAAGAGCGGGCTCGAGGGCGGATTGCTCCCCGGGAAGCTCGCCGACTGCTCGGTCTCGGACCCCAAGCTCACGGAGCTGTACCTCGTCGAGGGCGATTCCGCCGGCGGCTCGGCCAAGCAGGGGCGGGACCGCAGCTTCCAGGCGATCCTGCCGCTGCGAGGCAAGATCCTCAACGTGCAGAAGGCCCGGATCGACAAGATCCTCTCCAACGAGGAAATCCGGACGATCATCACGGCGATTGGCACGGGCGTGGGTGAGGATTTCAATCTGGACGAGGCGCGCTACCACAAGATCATCATCATGACGGACGCCGACGTGGACGGCGCCCACATCCGCACGCTGCTGCTCACGTTCTTTTACAAGGAGATGAAGTTCCTGATCGACGCCGGCTACATCTACATCGCGCAGCCGCCGCTGTACCGCGTCGCCAAGGGCAAAGAGGAGTTCTACGCCTACGACGAAAAGGAGCGCGACGCCTACGTGAAGCGACTCAGCAACGGCGAGCCGGGGGCGGGGGCGGGCCACGGCAATGCCATGATCCAGCGCTACAAAGGGTTGGGGGAGATGAATCCCGACCAGCTGCGCAACACCACGATGGATCCGGCGCGCCGCACCCTCTTGAAGGTGACCATGGAAGACGCGTTCGAGGCGTCGCAGCTGTTCGAGACGCTGATGGGCGACGAAGTCGAGCCGCGGCGGAAGTTCATCGAGGAAAACGCGAAGTTCGTGCGCAACCTCGACATCTAGGGTCTAGCGCTTCAGCTCCTCGACGCCGTCCTTCGTCACCCGATGTGAGATCAGCGGCAGCGGCTTCTCCGACAGCTTGTCGCCGATCACGATCGCCTGCTGCAGCGCCTCGAAGCCGACCTTGATCCCCGCCGGATCCTTCGCGAACACGGAGGCGATCGGCTCGCCCGCCGGGATCTTGTCTCCTGGGTTGACGGTGATGACGAATCCCACCGTGGGATCCACGGCATCTTCCACCGCGAGACGCCCGCCGCCCATCGCGACGACGGCCCGGCCAATGATCTTTGGCTCCACGCGCTGGACCACGCCCGTGCGGGGCGCGTTGTACACTTCCACCTCCTGCGCCTGCGGGAGCACCGACGCATCCTCGACGACCTTGGGGTTGCCGCCCTGGGCCTCGATCACCCGCTCGAACTTCTCGGCGGCGAGGCCCGACCCGAGCGCATTCTCCAGGCGCTGGCGCGCCTTCTTCGAGGTCTTCTCCACGCCGGCGGCGAGCAGCATCTCGACCCCCAGGGCGTAGGTCACGTCCATCAAGTCCGGCGGCCCCTCGCCGCGCAACGCGAGGATGGCCTCCTCGGTCTCGAGCGCGTTGCCGCAGGCGCGCCCGAGCGGGCGGTCCATGGCCGTGAGCAGCGCGACGGTGGGGCAGCCGCGGTCCTCGCCCAGCGCGATCATCGTCTCCGCGAGCTCGAGACTCTGCTCGAGCTTGGGGAGGAACGCGCCGCTCCCCCGCTTCACGTCGAGCACGAGCGCGTTCAGCCCCTCGGCGAGCTTCTTCGACATGATGCTGGCGGCGATCAGCGGAATCGCGGCGACGGTGCCGGTGACGTCGCGCAGCGCGTAGATCCGGCGGTCGGCCGGGGCGATCTCGGGCGTCTGGCCGATCATCGCGCAGCCGAGCTTCATCACCTGGGCCTTCGCCTCGGCGAGCGACAGTCCGGTCCGGAACCCCGGGATCGCCTCGAGCTTGTCGAGCGTGCCGCCGGTGTGGCCCAGCCCGCGCCCCGACATCATCGGCACGGCCACGCCGCACGCGGCCACGAGCGGCGCCAGCACGAGCGACACCTTGTCGCCGACGCCGCCCGTCGAGTGCTTGTCGACCCGCGGCGTCGCCCACGAGTCGAACGCGAGCCGCTGGCCTGAGGCGAGCATCGCGTCGGTCAGGGCCGCGAGCTCCTGACGCTCGAGCCCGCGGAGCAACACCGCCATGAGCAGCGCCGACATCTGGTAGTCGGGGATGCGGTCCGCGGTGTACGCGGCGACGAGCGCCGACCACTC
>WNFR01009934.1_pt1 | contig 10224 bp, 10 predicted proteins | sample 5400221 | NCBI WGS metagenome assembly WNFR01 (sample SAMN13153357, study PRJNA577476) | soil metagenome | isolation source: 40 cm soil under Madrone tree | place: USA:California | collected 2016-06-14 | reverse complement strand
TACCGCTTGCGTGTGCGGCCCCTGGTCGTGTGATAGGCATACCAATACGGCCCTCCACGTGGCCGGGCCTCCTGGTAGACATTCAGGCTGCCAGCAGCGCCATGGAAGGCAAAGGAGGTCGCCTCGCCTAGCCAGGCCAGCCACGCGGCTTCATCTGCTGGTCGAAAACGCTGCTCCAGCTGGCCCCGCGTGTACAGCTCATAGAGGCTCTGATCGGAGGACCAGATGAGCGCGTGAAGAGGTATTCTGGGCATATGGCCTTCCCTATGTCTGCATTGTTCCCAACCGCCATTCCGTTCCTCCCAACACCAAGGAGTATACCAAAGAGGAGGCCAATAGGCAAGGAGCGTGCCTCTCGTCACGACGATCTGCTCTCCTTGAGCGGCTGTCTACGACGCTGCGCCCCTCGTAGGTGTCTAGTCCCTGGTTTACTGAACACTAAAACAGGGTGATAGTAGGGACACTGTTAAGTTGCTGCTCCTGAGCTAATTGATCAGGAGAACGATAGTTCGGGGTCGTGTTGTAAAAGTTGACCCAGCGCTGGGCTGCCGTAAAAAGTCAGAAAGATACGGGTTCTAGATGAGACCATGAGAAACTAGTCTTGGATGTGTTGGAACGTTATTTGTTATTACTGCATTAGCACTATGCTAATCTCTCCGCCATGAGCTGCGCCAGGTGCAGCACCCGCATCTTCCTCCCACTCGCATCAACTCCACCCCTCAGATGCATCAGGCACCCTGGATTATCTGCCACAATCACCGTCGCACCCGTACTCTCGGCATTATTCAACTTATTATTCATAATACGCTCTGCCACCTCGCCATGCTCAATCGAAGTCGAACCTCCAAACCCGCAGCAAACATCCGCTTGTGGCATTTCCCGTAATTCCAACCCCAATACGTCCTGGATGATATGACGAGCTTCTGAGCGTAGTCCCAGGCAGTTGATCGACTGGCAAGAATCATGATACGTCACAATAACATCATCTGTCTTCTCACCACCTTCACGAACTGAGAGTTTCGTACCGTTTGCCAGCAAAACATGATCCATAAAGCTTGTAAAATCCATCACCTTCTCAGCAAGCGCCCGCGCGCGCTGCAGCCAGCCTTGCTGCTGGAGATCCTCAAAGAGCTTCATATAGTCCTGCACTATACTCACTACACAACTCGCCGAGGCGCTGAGAATGTAGTCGGCCTTACTTTTTTCGAGCGCCTGCTCAAGCGTTGTAATCGTCTGGCGTGCCATTGTCGCCCCGTCCGCCCAATCTCCCGAGTTGAGAGCAATCAAGCCACAACAGTTTTGCCTTTGCGGGAACGTGACCTGCACGCCGCAAGCTCTCAGCACTTTAATTACGGCTTCGCCCATCTCGGGAAAGAGACGATCAGTCATGCAACCCGCGAAGTAGCAGACTGTTATGGTAGACCGTCCTGGCTCGTCCTTGCTTGATATCTTCGAAGGAGACAACACTTGCCCTTTCACTCTATCCCGCAGCGGTTTCGTCGCGAAAGCAGGAAGGCTGCGCCAGCCCGCCAGTTTAACAATTGCATGCATACCCGGAAGCTTGCCAAGTATGCCCAGGCTGCGAGCGCGAACGTAATTGCTGCCACGTGTAACGGGAAGCTGAGCGAGGCTGAAAAAGCGAACTGCGACATCAAACAGGCGTGGACGTGCCATCGCTCCAAAGATCGCTTTCTTCAGCCACGGCAAGCCTTTCGCTTCAACGGCGCGATGCCGCACATCCAGGATCAGGCTAGGTAGCGGTATCTCGACCGGGCATACAGTCTCACAGGCATTGCAGCTTACACACAAACTCTGTGGTCCTGCTCCTGCCTCGATACCATGATGAAATGGTGTCACGACCAGTCCGATTGCACCGCTGTAGATGTAACCGAAGGCGTGTCCTCCGACTTGCTGATAGGGTGGGCAGATATTCGCACACGCCGCGCAGCGTATGCAGCGCAGTGCATCTTTAAAACGAGGATCGGCCCTCATCTTGCTACGCCCATTATCGACGAGCACAATATGCATCTCTTTATCAGACGTGGCAGGTCCCGTAATAAACGTTGTATAGCTTGTAATATGCTGTCCGGTTGCGCTGCGTGCGAGCAGGCGTAACTGCGTCATAGCCTCTGCAAATGTCCCGATCAGCTTATCGTAGCCTGCCATCACGACATGCACAGGTGGTAGAGACGTTACCAGGCGTCCATTCCCTTCATTGGTTAGCATCATTACCGTGCCGCTCTCGGCAATCAGCGCGTTTGCCCCGCTGATGCCCATACCAGCGTTCAAAAATGATTTGCGATGTTCAACTCGAATTACCGCTACTTGCTCAGCAACATTTTCGCGCGAGATCTCACGTCCGGTCGCCTCTGTAAGCAGCGTGCCCACTTGCTGCCGCGTTTTATGGATAATCGGCATCACCATGTGCGATGGCCGTTCATGAGCGAGCTGTGCGACCCATTCACCAAGGTCGGTCTCAACAGCCTTGATACCACGGGTCTCCAGGTAGTGATTCAGCTCTGTCTCTTCGCTCACCATCGTTTTCGATTTGACAACGAGATCGATACCCTTGCGCGTGCACAATTCATAAATATACCGGTTTGCCTCCTCCGCCGTACGGGCCTCGTACACGATGGCTCCCGCTGCCTCCGCCATAGCCCTAAATTGCGCCAGCAACTCGGATTGATGCTCAATAGCATAATCTTTCGCCTCGCGCAACAGAGAGCGCATGTGTGTAAAACTATAATCTGGGCCATACTCGTCCTCTTCATAGCCAAAGACGGCCTGGCGTGATGCACGCCAGGAGGGAGCGAAGCGTCCCAGCGCACTATGCATCTGCCCGTCTGCCAGCGCGTGCTCTAACCGTTGCTCAAATGGCTGGTGCTCGTCGGTCGGATTTGCGTCGTCTTCTACTACAGCGCTTTTGAGGGATTCCTGTTGTTGAGGGGGTATTTTATTTTTCATACTTTTCTTCGCTATCTTACCCAACAACTATAACACACAATACCCTTGGGCCTTGCACTCCTATAGTCAAGGTGCGCTCAATATCGGCTGTACGGCTGGGACCCGTGACGAGTGAGATATAGCGGCGCTGGTCAGGGCCTGCCACGGTAAGCTTTTGTAGTAGATTCCCTGCATCTTCTAGCATAGGTAAGAGCCTCTCTTTACGCACGAGTACAAAATGCGTCAGGGTTAACATGCCAACTACTCGAGCCTCGAGCGAATTTTCTGCCAGGAGCACACTACCCGTCTCCGCGATAGCCAGTTCAGCTCCAGAGATGCCGGCGGGAGCATCAGCAACACTCGCTGGGCTTCCTGCCTCACGTATTTTAATACCTTTGCTGGTTAATAGTGGAAGAATTGCTCCCCACGGTTGACACGCAGCAAAATTTGGGGCAACAATGACCTCCCCATCTGTCAGCGCTGGATGAGAAGATATGACCTCTGCCGCCTGCGTTATGCCTGCAACGGCATGAGCCTCACCTCCGACGGCAGTAAGCCGCTCTTGAAAACGTACAAAAGGGTCTATTGTTGTCATATTAGCTCGTAGGGGCAATTTATTGCACCCGCCTGTTCTTAGAAATAATTCGACGTAATACCACCATCAACGACAAGCCAGGCCCCAGTCGTCCAGGATGATTCATCAGAGGCAAGATAAAGCGCCATATAGACGATATCTTTAGCCTCTCCAAAGCGGCCCAGCGGAATACGGTTGAGACGCAGGTTGCGCGCCTCTTCGCTTGTCCAGAGAAAGCGCAGTAGGGGTGTCTCGATGGGCCCTGGACAAATAGCATTGCAGCGTATACCGTAACGGCCATATTGCACCGCAAATGACTTGGTCAACGAGAGCATACCACCCTTAGAAACGGTGTATGCATCCTGTGGTACCGTGCAGCCCATAAAGGCAACAAATGATGCCACATTGATGATCGAACCACCTTTGCCTTGCTTCACCATAGGCGGTATAGCGTACTTCGAGCACAAGAAAGCGCTCTTAAGGTTAACGTCCATCACCCTATCCCAGAGCTCCTCAGAAATATCCGTAACGCTTCCATCATCGGATGGCATAATCCCTGCATTGTTATAGAGCACATCCACATGACCAAACGCATCAATAGCCGCGCCAACCATATTTTTAACATCAGCTTCATTAGCAACGTTAGCCTGGACAAATAGGGCTTTGCCACCGGAATCGCGGATTTTCTGAGCGGCCTCTTCGCCTGCATCCGTGGCGATATCGGTGATCACAACATTCGCGCCTTCTCGCGCAAATAGCTCTGCTGCAGCTTGACCCATGCCACCTGCAGAGCCAGTGATAATCGCTACTTTGTCTTGCAATCTCATGTGGTTCGTGTCTCCTTTAAAATTTTCTTACCAGGTCAAGATACCAGAACGGCATACGTTTGCGCAGCAGTGGTTTACTGCGTACCACGTTGCCTGGAATGCTTTCGCGAATATCATAGGCCAACTCGCCGGTTAGCGAACCCGCCAATTCGCCAGGGGCATACTTGAGTTCTGTTGTTGAACGCCGTCCAGTGCGTTGTTCGCGCGTATCAATGGTCATCATTGTCAGTGTAAGCTCGTCGTCATCATCGGCAATGACTTCCGGCCATGGATATGTAGAGTAAGCAGGTGAGTAGATGCCGCTGTACCCATTGGCACACAAGCCTTTTGATTCGCCAGTCCAGTTCGCCAGGGCCAGGTAGACATTGTGCTCAGCAGCCCGCACGCGCCAGATCAAGGAATGTGTAGGATCATATTCGTCAGGTGCGAGAGGCTGACTATACTTAATACTCGATGGGCCGAGGCCGATAGGTTGCGGGAAGTTCAGGTACGCTGGAGCACATACCAGGTCAGCGCCTTTCCCAGCGAGCACACGCAAAGTTTCTGGAAAGAGTACATCGTAACCCGTCACCAGTCCGATGCGTCCTGTAGGCGTATCAAACGTAGGCAATCCCAGGTTGCCAGAGCTGGCCCAAAGGCGGTCGCCACGTGTCAGGTGCAGCTTACGGTACCTGCCATATACACCTTCCGGGTCAATCAACAAAACAGTATTGTAATACTTTGTCGCTTGATTGCCTGTGCCCTCAACCCGCTCTGCAACTCCCAATACCAGGCTTAACTGGAATTCATTTGCGAGTGTAACCAGGGTGTCGGTTTCCTGCCCTGGAATCTGGATAGCCCCTGCTTGCATAGCAGCTATGGCGTTAGATGTCCCGTCGCTTACATCCAGCGGTCCTGGTAGCATCAGTTCAGGTAGTACCAGCAAATCTGGTCGTGCCGGGGCATGGTTGTTCAGTAGTGTTCTAAGCGTGTCACGTAACAACCCTAGGGGTGAACCTTGCGGGTGTCCTTCAGGGAAAAACGCTCGCAGATCGGTCTGGATAAAGCCGACGCAGGCAAGTTGTCCCGGCGGAAGCTCTCCCAGTTCATACAGACCATGATATTTCAGAGGCTCCCACAGGTACGTATTATTGACAATGGTAATATATTCGGCTGGCTGGCGGTCAGCCAGCCGGTCACCAGCGATTTCTTCGTGATTTGCCCCCCAGCTCTTGTTGCGGCTGCGAGTCAAATCAACTTCGCCATAGACAATCCCCTCACCATTGTCCAGGTAGTTCTGGATTGCTCCATCAGGATCAATGACACAGCTGCCGCCACTGAACTGCACGCCACGTTCGAGACCATAGCGGTTCGCAGCTATAAAGTACACGCCATTCTCAAATGCTCGTGCCATCCACCAGCTACTTGGACATTTTTCTTCCAGCCAGTTCGTCGGAAAAAGCAAAACATCCGCATTGTGTAATGCAGGGATACGTGCTGCCTCAAAGTACATAGCATCCATACAGATAAGTCCTGCCAGACGGCCCAATGGAGTTTCCCACACAGGCATACCCAGGTCACCATCGCGTGCCCAGCGTGGTTCAGAGATGTACGAGTGAATTTTGCGGTATGTTCCGACGATACCCTCTGGGCCGATCAATACCATGCAGTTGTAGTAGACATTTGTAGCTGGATCAACTTCGGGCATGCTGATTGCGATGTAACAGTTATACTGTGTAGCGAGTTTTTGAAACCGGTCGGTGGTTGGCCCGGGAACTGGTTCAACATATGGAGCGACCTCAGCGCGGGATTCCCAGCAGTAGCCGCTTGTCGCCATTTCTGGTAAAACAATCAAGCGTGCTTCATGCTGCGCTGCCTCCTCAACGAGGAGGAGAAGATCGGCTACATTCTTCTCCGTCTCGCCCAGTACCGGCTCATATTGAATAGCTGCAACCCGGTAACGAGTAACGGTGGGTGCAGATGCGCTCATAAATCCCTCAATGTCCTGTAGGTTGAAGCTGTATAAGTTTGAGGATGACTTAACCATACCATTTGACTCAACAAGCGTCAATAGGCAAATTTACGTTATTCATTTTCTCCGCATAGCTACTTTAGCTATCAATTCCGAGGTGCTTGTGTACCCAAAAAGCAACAAGAAGTACCTCTTACTGGACATACAAGGGCCAGGCAAGTGTTAGAAGAATTGTTAGATGTGCCATAGGAAAAGGCCCTTATAGTGGGCCAATCATATTAAACCTGCGCCTGAAACAGGATATTGGTACTGAACCGCTCGCCAATCCTGGCTTTTGGCTACCCGTCATGCTACGCTGGAAAGGAAGGGATTGAATCAAGCTCGACCCCAGTTGAGGAAGTGAAAGAGCGATGGACTTCTCCGTTTTGGACACCTCAATCGTGGGTTGAGTCAGATTCCTACCTTTCATCGGGCTTGAAACGACTACACCGTTTGCGGGTCATCTTCGTCATCTCGTCGCAACACGATGGTGGCCTATGAGGGGAGGTATTATGGGATCGATCAAAACGATGCTCTTAGGGATACTGATCCTGCTGCTTGGTTTGGGGATGATCACCACCACGATCCCCCAAGCAGCAGGAACGCCAGTGAGTTTCCTCTTTGGGGATCTCTCATCCACGACGCTGCGCATCATCGACTCTGTCGGATATACCCTCATCCTGCTCGGCTTGATCGTTGGGCTGGTTGGATTTTTCCGCAAGAACAGGGCAGTTGATTGGAGCAAAAAGTTGAAGTAGTCTTCTCGATGAGCCTGTAGAGCAGATGGAAATTCTCTCTCAGAGAAGAGTCAAGTGGGGAATGCTGAAGAAAAACGCCTCCTGCAATGAGCGAAACACTCTTTTTTCCTCCTGAAGACGATTAAAAGGAGAGCTCTTTACGCGCTCTGCCCAAAAGCGCAATTTGGTCAAGGCTCGTGTCTCCACGGCTTTCACTGAAGTGCAAGCGGCTTGAAGCGCCGCCACCAGGCTTGCTCATGCTGCACCATGCCCCGCTCCCGCATTTCCTGAACGAAATTGAATCATTCCTTGGCCTCCTTCTTCTCTTGATTCAATCCAGCAACCCTCTTCTGGCGCAAAGAACGGCCTACGATCCCTTCCACTCGTCCTTGAGCAAGCAAAGTCGTCTTCATTCCAAAAACGGTCGCGGAAGAAGACGCGGTGGCGTAAGGTTCCTTCATGCGGGAAGCCGAGCTTCCGCAGACAGAATCGTTCACGTTTCATGCTGGGCGTGCTCCCTCCATGAGGTCTCGCCAGAGAGTACTATTTTCTCAGACCCGTAACCGATTGCGAGTCACGTCCAACTCTCCCTCTAGAGCATTGCGCGTCTCTCAGCTCTCACCCGGCTCTTCTCGTTGGCCGAAGCAAAGAAGGCGGTAGGCTGAGCGGACCTGAACGCTTGTGGCATGCAGGATGGAGTCAGCGTGCAGACCAATTTCAGGGACAGGAGAGAGACGAGCACCAGCCTGTCCCCTTTTGCACTCCATGAAAGGAGGGACGATGTCAATCCAAGCTGCGCAGTTTGCGGCGACGTTTGATCGTCTTGGGCGACGGATGCTTGCCCAGCTTGAAAGCTTTCCAGAAGAACTGTAGGATCGGGCACCTCTGATCCATTTTTTACCATGAAAGAAGTCGGTACAGGAACCGGTCTTGGTCTCTCCATCACCTACGGTAGTATCAAGGAGCATCAGGGCACCATCGTGGTCGAAAACCGCCCTGACGAAGGAGCCCTCTTCCTGATTCAACTTCCACTTGAACAGTGATGAAAGGTGAGGTACTTTGCATGAAGGACACAGCACAGATCCTCCTTGTGGATGACGACGTGACGTTGTTACAAGCGCTGCCCCAAGCCCTGTACCTACGACTAGACGGGGTAGGGGTCGATACCTGTGACTCGGCCCCCGAAGCGCTCAAACAGATCCAGGAGCATGACTACGATGCCATCGTGAGCGATATCAAGATGCCAGGCATGGATGGATTGACCCTGCTGGCACAGATCCAAGCCCTGCGACCGGAGACGCCTACCCTGCTGATCACCGGTCATGGCGAGCACGATCTTGCGATCCAGGCCCTGCGTGGCGGTGCCTACGACTTCATTCAGAAACCTATCGATCGCGACTACGTGGTGGCTGCCCTGCGCCGGGCTATTCAAACGCACCAGTTGCGACGGCAGGTCAGAGACCACCAACGCGCTTTGGAACTGCATGCCCACGCGCTCGAGCGCGTGGTGCAGCATCGCACACAGGAGCTGGTGCAAGCCAACGCGGCGAAGGATACGTTCCTGGGCATGGTCTCGCATGAACTCAGAATGCCGCTGACCAGTTTAGAAGAGCGGACTCATCTGCTGCGCCGCCACCTCGCACGTGCAGATGCGGATGACCTTGTGAGCCTGGGCCTGCAGGATATGGAGCGCGCGATCGGTCGTCTGGAAGTGCTCGTCACGGATCTGCTGGACGCCTCGCTCATCGAGACCAACCGGTTCGTCTTGCACCGCAAACGGTGTGATCTGGTCGACCTGTGCCGGCACGTCCTGCAGGAGTACACGGCGGGCGAGGGCCCAGCGCTCAGATTTGAAGCGCCTGGCGAACCCATTGAAGCCGAGGTGGACCCTGATCGGATCAGTCAAGTCCTGCTCAATTTGCTCTCAAATGCACACAAGTCCTCCCCGAAGGGAGACCCGATTACGGTGAGCTTGCACCAGGCAGGATTTGAGGCGAGCATCTCGGTGCGTGATGTGGGAGTGGGGATTCCCGCTGAGCTGCTGCCGCACATTTTCGAGCCCTACTACCGTGCCCCGGGCGCCCAGGGACAGACGGGTGCGCAAGCCGGTGTAGGGTTGGGATTGTACATCGCCTGGAAACTGGTGGAGCGACATTCTCGGTTGTACTACCGTTGTTCGTCGATCCTACAATCGAGCATGTGGATGTCAAGAAGCTTGTGCCGCACACACAGGCGGTCTGGACAATCATCCATTGAGACCTGAATAAAGTCATTACCATCGTGAAACGTTTTGCATGTCTCTCTCGTGTAACAACCAGAGCAAATTTGGTGTCCACCGAAATGTTGGAGCATACATATGCCTCAAGGCACAGAACCGTTAGCGCGAGAAGCGCAGGAGGCGACCAAAACGATCCTCGTCGTCGAGGATGATCTGGCCATTGCCTCATTCCTTGTTGCGGCTATTGAACAGGAGACGCCTTACCGAGCGATCATGGCAACTGATAGCCATGCAGCCTTGGAACTCGTGCGGCACTTCATACCCAACCTCCTGCTTCTGGATTACCTGTTGCCGGGAATGAACGGCATCGAACTCTATGACCGCCTCGAAGAGGTAGCGCCCATCCCCGCGATCCTGATGACAGCCAGTCGCCAGCTCCCTCAAGAGCAGATACAACAGCGCCAGCTCATCACCTTCAGGAAACCATTTGAACTGGATGTGTTCCTGGCGACGATCGAAACCCTCCTCGCTTCACCGTGAGAGAGGGGTAGAACCCATCGCGTCATCTCGCATGGCAAACAAGTAGTGCGAGCAGGAAGGACGCAAAGGAGTACTATGACGATGCCAGCGCAGCGGAAAGCCACCAATGCGAACACCGCAATGAGGAGAAGAGACGTAGTGCGTCGGTTTCCTCTTGATGAGCGTGGTTGGCTTCCTGTGTATAGTTGGCCTGCGGGTTCTCTTCTCCCTGTGGCTGAAACGAAACCAGGAGTTGGCACGTGTAGCCAGCAGGAGAGGTTGTGTTTAGCAAAATCGTGTGCCCTCTCGATCAAAACATGCACACAAGATCAAGCAAAGGAGGATGCGATGTTTCTACCACTGGGTGAGGTTCCGCTCATCACGATCAACATAGGGAATGCTCATTTAGCTCTCTA
>WNFR01009423.1_pt1 | contig 10224 bp, 5 predicted proteins | sample 5400221 | NCBI WGS metagenome assembly WNFR01 (sample SAMN13153357, study PRJNA577476) | soil metagenome | isolation source: 40 cm soil under Madrone tree | place: USA:California | collected 2016-06-14 | reverse complement strand
ACCTGAATTCCCGTACTTGGCAATTTCGTGGTATTTTGCTGCTGAGATGTAGAAGTGGATGCCGAAGCCTGGGTATCCTGAGAAGTGTCACGTGCAGGCTGTTCCGCGGGAGCGGAACTCGACTGGCCGAGTACGGGCACCGCCAGCAATGATCCTAGTAAGATAGAACAACACATGGAGCGTAAGCTCATCTAAAGTCCCTTCCTTCCCTCGTTAGAGGACCTGATCTGCGAATCTGAGGAAAACTACCGAATGTTACTTGGCGCGGAATGTAGCGTTGCCAGTTTCGGAAAGCCAACGCAAACTTTCTATTGGCGAAATCAAAATTTTGTGATTGGCGCAGCGAGCCAGCGCGTGCATTATCCCAACTACGCAGTTCCGGCTCCGAGAGGGGAAATGAATGAAGAAGATTGAAGCAATCATCCAGCCGTCACGATTTGAATCCGTGAAAGAGGCCCTGCGGGAAATTGGAGTGGAAGGTATCACGGTGACCGAAGTGCGAGGGCACGGCAGACAAAAGGGCCATACAGAGGTGTATCGTGGGCGCGAATACTCGGTGGATCTTTTGCCGAAAGTAAAATTGGAACTGGTATTGCCGGATGCGCAGGCGGCTAAAGTGGTGGAGACCATCCTGCAAACCGCGAAGACCGGAAAGATCGGAGACGGCAAGATCTTCATTTCGACATTGGAAGATGCGATCCGAATCCGCAATGGCGAGCGCGGGGAAAGCGCGCTGTAAGTAGCATGACGACCGGCGCAAGGCCCGTTCTGGATGCGAATCAGGGTGTTTCGCGGCTCCCGCCGTCCACTGCCGGGGTGCTGCGCCTGAATCGAGCCGATTGCGAAGAGAGCCGGCTGCGAATTCAACAATCATTTTTGGCGGGAGCCGGTGCGCCGGCCACCATGGAATGTTTGCGGGGGCTGGCAGACCGCTGTGTAAAAGAGGCTGTGCAACATTCGTTGCAAGAGCACAAAGCCGATGGCAAGGATTTTGCGGTACTGGCCCTCGGAGGATTCGGCCGCGGCGAGCTATTTCCGTATTCGGATCTGGACTTGCTGTTTCTCTTCAGGGACAAGCGCATCGAACAGCAGTTGCAGGCGGTGGTCGCACAAGCTTCGCGCGCTCTGTGGGACCTGGGCTTTAAAGTGAGCGCCGCCGCGCGGACGATGGATGAATGCAAGCGGGTAGATCACGAGAACGTGGAGTTCCATCTGGCGATGCTGGACCGGCGATTGCTTGCGGGCGATCGGTCAGTGTTTCAACAACTGGAAGACCGGCTGTTGCCACGACTGGAAAAGCTGTCGCGAGCATTTCTGCACGGGGAATTGCGAAAGCTGACCGAGCAACGTTTGGCAAAATTTGGCAACACCATTTTTCATCTGGAGCCCAACGTGAAGGAAGCGCCAGGCGGATTGAGGGACTTCCACGCGAGTGCCTGGATACGGTACCTGGCATGCGGAGCGAACGAGCCGATGGGCCCGGAAGCCGCCGAACATCGAACCGCACTAAAAGCCGCGGAGTTTGTGAGCGAAGTGCGATGTTTTCTGCACTACGCAAACGGCAGGAATGACAACACGCTGACCTACGAATTGCAGTTGGCCGCCGCGGAACGGTCGTTGGGCACGGCGGACGGACAAACCGGAACCGCGGCGGAGTGGATGCGGTTGTACTATCGAAATGCCCGAACACTGCAGCGCCAGCTGCAACGATGTTTAAGCCTCAAGTCGTCGGCCGGGCAAACCTTGTGGCAGAAGCTGCGAATCACCGGTGGGCCGGAAAATACGCAATCGAATCTTGGTAAACCGTTCGTGATTCGAAATGCCCAACTCGAAATTCTGGAATGCACGGCGTTTTGGGATCGCGCCGCCATCATGTCGGTACTCACCGAAGTGGCGCAAACAGGAGTGATGCTTAGCCGTCAGGCCGAGCGCGAATTGGCCTACATCCTTTCTCACACGGAAATGCAAGCGAATGCAGAAGAGCTTCGCTGGGGCCAGTTGCGGGAGATTTTTGCCGGGGATTATCCGGGAGCGGCCCTGCGGCCAATGCATCAGATGGGGCTGCTGACCGAGTTCCTGCCGGAGTTTGGAACGATCGACGCGCTGGTGATCCGGGATTTTTATCATCGTTATACTGTTGACGAGCATTCGCTGCGGGCGATCGAATATCTGCAAACCCTCGCTAATCCTACTGACGCGCGTGATCTGCCGTTTGCACTGTTGTGGAAGACGGTCGAGCGGCGTGAACTGCTGGTGCTGGCGATGCTGCTGCACGATGTGGGCAAGGGCATGGAGGTCGATCACCATGTGACCGGAAGCCTGTCGGCCCTGGAAACCGTCGCGGAGCGGCTCAACCTTACCGCTGAAGACCGGGCAGAGGTTCATTTCCTGATCGAGCACCATCTGGAAATGTCTGACACCATGCGGCGACGCGACATTTTCGACGCCGCGACGGTTCGCGCGTTCACCGATTCAGTTGGAACACGGGAACGCCTGCAGCGGCTGTGCCTACTGACCTACGCGGACATCCATGCAGTAAATCCGGAGGCGTTGACGCCGTGGCGAGCTGAAATGCTGTGGCGTTTGTATCTTGCAGCGACGAATCATTTGACGCGTTCCATGGATTCGGATCGGCTGCGCGCGTCAGAGGAGGATTCGTTGTTGGAGCCGTTGCGAAACTTGACGCGGTGCGACGGGCCGATGGAAATCGAGCGGTTTCTGGAAGGGTTTCCAAAACGCTATCTGGGAGTGCATTCGACAACGGAAATCGCGAACCACTTCTCTTTGTACCGGCAACTGAAAGACAAGCCGGTCCAGATGGAGTTAAGTTCGACGCCGCATGCGTTCACGCTAACTCTGCTCACCGCAGACCGGCCGGGACTGTTCGCGACGGTCGCCGGAGTCTTGGCAGGTTGGAGTATGAATATCGTGAAAGCGGAAGCATTTGCGAACTCCGCCGGAATCATTCTAGATACATTTCACTTCACGGACCCTTCGCGGACATTTGAGATGAACCCAGGCGAAATTGACCGATTTCAGGATGACCTGGAAAGCGTGGTTTGCCGGAATCGGCCGCTGCAGCCGGAACTCGCGGGATTCGAAGACCACCATCTGGTCTCGGCGCCGAAAGTGTCGTGCGAGACCTCGATCGGATTTGACAACGGGTCGTCCGAGCGGTGTACCTTGCTGGAAATCGTGACCCAGGACCGCCAAGGGCTGTTATATCGGATGGGCTCGGTGCTGGCGGCGTTCAAGTGCAATATCGAAGTAGCGTTGATTGATACCGAAGGACAAAAGGCAATTGACGTGTTTTATTTGACCATGGGAGCAACGAAGTTGACCGAGGCTCAAGGAAACCTGGTTCGAGAAGCACTGGAAAAGGCCTTGGCTTGATCTTGCCACAACGGGTAGTCCCGCAAAAAATTCATTCAATGAATCAAAATTCTGAGATGTGTGGTTCAAGCCTGACTCGTGATACTTCATATATGGCCACTGGCGGGTGGGTGGGTAAAGCGGGTGGAACCGGGATGCGAGGCCACGACGATGTGTCGGTCGCGGCTGGTCATTGACGGCAATAAGCGTATATGAATGAAATGGAAAAAAGACCGCTGGGCGGAGTCCCTGGACTTCCTCCGGCACAGGGTTTGTACCATCCGGCCAACGAGCGCGACGCGTGTGGTATGGGATTTGTCGCGAACGTGCGTGGGCAAAAAAGCCATGAGATCATTCTACAGGGCATTCAAGTTCTAATTAACCTGACCCATCGCGGTGCGTGCGGCTGCGATCCGGAAACCGGTGACGGAGCCGGAGTCCTGATTCAGATTCCGCACGAATTTTTTGCCCGCCAATGCGCGGCGCTGGGATTCAAGTTGCCTGCGCCGGGAACCTACGGAGTGGGCATGACCTTTCTGCCCGTGGAAAAACATGAGCGCATCCAGTGCGAAGGAATTCTGGAACGAATCGCTCGTGAAGAAGGCCTGACGGTGCTCGGCTGGCGCGATACGCCGGTGGATGCCAGCGCGATCGGGCGGGTGGCGCGTGGATCACAGCCGTACATCCAGCAATTGTTTGTCGGGGCACCCGCGGGGATGCCGGAAGATGCGCTGGAGCGAAAACTTTACGTCGTGCGCAAGCGCGCTGAACGCGAAATTCTGGAAACCGACGTGGACGAGCGCGGCTACTTTTACATTCCCTCGCTTTCCGCGCGAACCATCATCTACAAAGGTCTGCTACTGGCGCCGCAAATTGCAAAATTTTATGCGGAGCTTTCCGATCCGGACGTCAAAAGCGCCTTATGTCTGGTGCACCAGCGTTTTTCGACGAATACTTTTCCCAGCTGGCCGCTCGCTCATCCTTATCGCTACATCGCCCACAACGGCGAGATCAACACGCTGCGCGGAAATGTGAACTGGATGAATGCGCGGCAATCGGTGCTGCGCTCGCCGCTGTTCGGTGACGATTTGAAAAGACTGTCGCCGATTATCGCTCCCAACGGGAGCGATTCCGCGAATTTCGATAACGCCGTGGAGTTGCTGCTGCAAGCGGGACGCAGCCTGCCGCACGTGATGTCGATTCTGATTCCGGAAGCGTGGGCCGGGAATCCGCACATGAAGGCGGAAAAACGCGCGTACTACGAATATCACGCGTCGCTGATGGAACCGTGGGACGGTCCGGCGGCAATCGCTTTTACCGATGGCCGGGTCATCGGAGCGACCCTCGATCGCAACGGATTGCGGCCCGGAAGATATGTGGTCACCCATGACGACCTAGTGGTGATGGCCTCTGAAGTGGGCGTGCTGGATATTGAACCGGAGCGAATCAAATCCAAGGGACGATTGCAGCCCGGCAAAATGTTTTTGGTCGATACCGTCGAGGGCCGGATTATTTCCGACAAAGAGATCAAACGGCTGCTCGCCTACCGTAAACCGTACGGGCAATGGCTGCACGACAATCAAATTACCCTGGACCAATTGCCGGAGCCGCAACGTGTACACGGCTCGGACCACGAAACGATTTTGTGCCGTCAGCGAGCCTTCGGCTATACCGAGGAGGACATCAACATGATCCTCGAGCCGATGGTGCGCACCGGCGAAGAGCCGGTCGGTTCGATGGGCACCGATACGCCGCTGGCCTGTTTGTCCGATCAGCCGCAGCCGCTGTTCAACTATTTCAAGCAACTCTTCGCGCAGGTGACCAATCCTCCCATCGACCCGATTCGCGAGGAGATGGTGATGTCGTTGCTGAGTTACATCGGCACCGAGCGCAATATTCTGGAAGAGACGCCGGAAAATTGCCACACGCTCAAACTGCCGCATCCGATTTTGACCAATCGCGATCTGGAAAAGCTTCGCCGGGTGTCGCGCGGAGATTTGCTGGCCACTACGCTGCCGGCGCTTTTTCTGGCCAGCGAAGGCGAAGCAGGATTGCAGCGCGCATTGGATGAGCTGTCCCGCCGAGCATCGCTCTCCGTCAGTTCCGGATATACGTTGCTGATTCTTTCCGATCGGGGAGTGGACCGCAACTACGCGCCGATTCCCAGTTTGCTGGCACTGGCGGCGGTGCACAACCTGCTGGTGCGCGAAGAGACACGCACGCAGGTGGCGATCATCATTGAATCTGGCGAACCGCGCGAGGTGATGCACTTTGCGCTGCTGATCGGATTCGGTGCCAGCGCGGTGAATCCGTATCTGGCAATTGAAACGATGGAAGACATGGCGCGGCGCGGCTATTTGCCGAACGGCGCCACCGCCGAGACCGCGCTGCAGCAGTTCACCAAAGCCATCAACAAAGGCTTGCTGAAGACTTTTTCAAAGATGGGAATTTCCACGCTGCAAAGTTATCGCGGCGCGCAGGTTTTTGAAGCGCTCGGTCTCAGCAAGGATTTGGTGGACAAATATTTCACCGGAACTACCTCACGGCTTGGTGGCATCGGGCTGGATGTACTCGCCCGCGAAGCGCAGATGAAGCACGAATTTGCGTACCGGCCGATGACCGAGTTTGAAACCGAACTCGCGGCCGGCGGCACCTATCACTTCCGGGAAAGCGGTGAATACCATTTGCTGAATCCGCAGACCATCAGCAAGCTGCAGCATGCGGTCAGGGAATCCAGCTATCAGACCTTTCAGGAATATGCTGAGCTGATCGATCAGCAAAACCAGAAATTGTGCACGTTGCGCGGTTTGATGACCATCAAGAAGTCCGCAACGCCGATTCCAGTCGACGAAGTAGAACCTGCAAAAGAGCTTGTGAAGCGTTTTACCACCGGAGCGATGTCTTTTGGCTCGATCAGCAAGGAAGCGCACGAAACACTGGCCGTCGCCATGAATCGCATCGGCGGAAAATCCAATACCGGTGAAGGCGGCGAAGACGAAGCGCGCTACCAGCCTGATCTGAACGGCGATTCCCGTCGCAGCGCGGTGAAACAGGTCGCATCGGCGCGATTCGGCGTCACCACAAATTATTTGATCAACGCCGACGAACTGCAAATCAAGATGGCGCAGGGCGCCAAGCCCGGCGAAGGCGGCCAGCTCCCCGGTCACAAGGTTGACGAAGTCATCGCACGGTTGCGGCATTCCACTCCGGGCGTGGGTTTAACTTCGCCGCCGCCGCACCACGATATTTATTCCATTGAAGATCTGGCGCAATTGATTCACGACTTGAAGAACGTCAATCCGCGGGCGCGCATCGCGGTGAAACTGGTGGCGGAAGTTGGCGTCGGCACCGTGGCTGCTGGAGTTTCCAAAGCGCACGCCGACGTGGTGCTGATCAGCGGCGACACCGGCGGCACCGGCGCTTCGCCACTCAGTTCGATCAAGCACGCCGGCATCCCGTGGGAGTTGGGTCTTGCCGAAACACAGCAGGTGCTACTGCTCAACGATTTGCGCAGCCGCATCCGCGTGCAGACCGACGGCAAACTGCAAACTGGGCGCGACGTGGTGATCGCGGCGCTGCTCGGCGCGGAAGAGTTTGGTTTTGCCACCACGCCGCTGGTGGCCATGGGCTGCGTGATGATGCGCAAATGCCATTTGAACACCTGCTCGGTCGGAATCGCCACGCAAGATCCGGCGCTTCGTAAATTATTTCAAGGCCAGCCCGAGCACGTGATCAATTTCTTTTTCTTCGTCGCCGAGCAGATGCGCCAATTCATGGCGGACATGGGCTTTCGCACCGTGGATGAAATGGTCGGCCGGGTGGACATGCTCGACACTCGGTTGGCGATCGATCACTGGAAAGCCTCCGGCATCGACTTGTCGGCGATTTTATATCAACCGCCCGTGCCGGGCAGAGTTTCCCGCCACTGCGTGCAGGCGCAGGATCACGGATTGCAGGACGTGCTCGATCACCAGTTGATTCAAAATGCGAAGGACGCTTTGCAAGAGCGCAAGCCTGTGAAAATGGATTTGCCGATTCGCAACGTCCACCGCTCGGTCGGCTCCATGTTGAGCGGCGAAATTGCCCGTCGCTACGGTTCCGCCGGATTGCCGGATGAAACTGTGCAGATTCGCTTTACCGGATCGGCTGGGCAAAGTTTCGGGGCTTTCTTGGTGAATGGTGTAACGCTCACTCTCGAAGGCGAAACCAACGATTACGTTGGCAAAGGACTGTCCGGCGGCCGCCTCCTGGTCTTCCCGCCGCGCAATTCCACTTTCGTCGCCGCGGAAAATATTATCGTCGGTAACGTCGCCCTCTATGGCGCGACCAGCGGTGAAGCATTCTTCAACGGTGTGGCTGGTGAACGATTCGCAGTGCGCAATTCTGGCGCCACCGCCGTCGTGGAAGGTGTTGGCGACCACGGCTGCGAATATATGACCAAAGGCGTCGTCGTGGTGCTGGGTGCTTGCGGAAGAAATTTTGCGGCGGGCATGAGCGGCGGCATCGCCTACGTCTTCGACGACCGCGCGGATTTTGCCGCGCAGCGCTGCAACATTGCTTCGGTGGACCTCGAGCCGGTGATCGAGCCGCGCGATATCGAACTGATTCACCGCCTGGTCACGCGCCACTTGGAACTGACTGGCAGCAGCCGCGCTGCGTGGATTCTTGCGAACTGGCCGGACATGCTGAACCGCTTCGTCAAAGTTTTCCCGCATGAGTACAAACGTGTGCTCGGATTGAGCCGCGAGCAATTGCCGCAGGTTCCGCTGCAAGTGTCTCCAGCGCCGGAGCAGCTCCGCCGGGTGCAGCATGGGTAAGACCACTGGATTCGTGGATTATCCGCGCGAGACTCCATCTCGGCGCGCTGTGACCGAGCGTGTGAACGACTGGTTCGAAATTTATCTGGATTTTCCAGAAGATAATCTGCGCAATCAGGCGGCACGCTGCATGGATTGCGGCGTGCCGTTCTGTCATACCGGATGTCCCGTGAACAATATTATTCCGAACTGGAATGATCTTGTTTACCGCGGCCGCTGGAAAGAGGCCGTGCGCCAATTGCACGCCACCAATAATTTTCCCGAATTCACCGGGCGCATTTGCCCCGCGCCATGCGAAGCCGCATGTGTGCTGGGAATCAATCAGCCTGCGGTAACCATCAAGCAGATTGAAAAGAGCATTGTCGAGCGTGGATTTTCCGAAGGCTGGATTCGTCCCGAGCCACCGAAAATGCGCACTGGAAGAAAAGTTGCGGTGGTCGGTTCCGGTCCGGCGGGTTTGGCCGCCGCGCAACAACTTTGCCGCGCGGGTCATGCAGTTACCGTCCATGAAAAAGCCGACCGCATCGGCGGGTTGCTGCGCTACGGCATACCCGAATTCAAGATGGAAAAGCATGTCGTCGATCGGCGTTTGGAACAAATGACCGCGGAAGGCGTGTGCTTTGTTACCAACGCCAATGTCGGCGAAAATATTTCAGTCCAGGATCTGCAACGCGAATTCGACGCCATTCTGCTGGCCGGCGGCGCGGAACACCCTCGTGATCTTGCGCTCCCAGGGCGCGAATTGCAGGGCATCCACTATGCGATGGATTTTCTGCCGCAGCAGAATCGCCGCTGCTCTGGCGATTCGCTCGATCCTGCCGCGGAGATTCTCGCAACCGGCAAGCGCGTGGTGATCATCGGCGGCGGCGACACCGGCGCAGATTGCCTCGGCACGTGCCACCGCCAGAAGCCGCTCTCCGTCCATCAATTTGAGATCATGCCGCTGCCCCCGGCGGAGCGTTCGCCGCAAACACCGTGGCCGCTTTGGCCGATGCAATTGCGGGTAGAAGGTGCGCACGAAGAAGGCGGGACGCGGGACTGGGGCATCGCCACAACTAAATTTACCGGCGATGCCAATGGCAACGTGAAGAAGTTGCACGGTGTTCGGGTAGGAGCGCCTCCAAAATTCGAGTCGATCTCCGGAACCGAATTTGAGATGGACGCGGACTTGGTGTTGCTGGCGATGGGTTTTCTCGGTCCGGTTCGCGCCGGAATGATCGAACAACTTGGAGTCGCGCTGGACCGTCGTGGCAACGTGCAGACCGATGAGCACTACGCAACTTCTATCCCAGGAATCTTTGCCGCCGGCGACATGCGCCGCGGACAATCCCTTGTGGTTTGGGCCATCGCGGAAGGCCGCAAAGCAGCGGCATCCGTGGACCATTACTTGGGCACTGGGGTGTCCGCGGCAGCGGCGCACCGGCGGCAACCGTCCTGAAGAAGGGAAGACAGCCGTAGTGGCCAGAGGTGGTTGGCCCCGGTATTTTTGAGTCCCGCCTCACCTTCACTGCGAATGCGGCGCTGCCAGCGGTAGTACGTCGAGGCCGACATCCCAATTCCAATAGCGTCCCTTTCTTGGTCACCGGCGACCGCCGCACCAACTCGATCACTTCGCGTTTCCTCTCGGGCTTCATCCGGCTGTAAGGCTTCCGGTCCAATAGCCCTAGCACTGGCTCTTTTTCAGTGTCAGATTCTCCAGACTCAGGTCCGCCACCAGCAGCTTCAACCGCTCATTCTCCTGCCGCAAATCGTGTACGTCAGTTGCTGATGGCTTCGCGCTTGGCATCACCGCGCAAGCGCCCCTTGCCCGCTTCTATGAAATCCTTCAGCTACTTGTAGTAGATCGTCGGATGAATGCCCTCACGCCGGCACAGATCGGCTACCGACACTTCGGCGCGAATCCCTTCCATCACGATGCGGATCTTGTCTTCGGCGGGAAACTTCCTGCGGCTCGCTTGCTTGGCTCGGCGGATCAACTGCCGCGCCGTTTTCCTCGGCGCCCGCCAGGCCTGCCCTCGGGCAGGCCTACCCCTCT
>WNFR01008765.1_pt1 | contig 10224 bp, 7 predicted proteins | sample 5400221 | NCBI WGS metagenome assembly WNFR01 (sample SAMN13153357, study PRJNA577476) | soil metagenome | isolation source: 40 cm soil under Madrone tree | place: USA:California | collected 2016-06-14 | reverse complement strand
GAGAAAGTTAGCATTCCTTATGTCACTTATTCTCATGCTGCGGCGCTTGCCCAACTCCATGACGTCACTCTGGTGGTTAAATCGTCCGTAGAGGACCCTGTGCGCCGCGCAAAGGCGCCGTTTCGCTCCATAGAGGTGGTCCGGATGCCGTGGCTCGAGCGCATCTATGCCTGGAGTTTGCGATGGATCTTCAAATATAACTTTACGAGCCAGGCTTTGACCGCTTTTGGCTATCCCTTTGCTCTTATCTTTGAATCGCGTGCCTGGCGGCAGTTGCGGCACCGGATTTATGCGAGCGAGTTCGATGTCGTTCTGCGCGTCGTACCGATGACAGCAGTGTTGCCGAGTCCTTTCGCTTTCTTCCTGCGGAAGGGACCTATACCCTTCGTGATCGGACCGATTAATGGCGGACTCCCTTACGTGCAAGGTTTCAGCCAGGCCAACAATGAGAAACAATGGATCTCCAGCTTGAGGAATCTGTACCGATTCATGCCTTTTGCTCGGTCTACCTATGGCAACGCGGCAGCGATTATCGCGGCGTCCTCCCAAACTTATGCCGAGTTTGCTGCGTATCGCGACAAACTATTTTTTGTTCCGGAGCCTGGCATCAGTCGTTCCCAGTGCTCCGACAATCCACGCAGTCAGGAGCCCGGTGCTAAGCTTGACTTGATCTTCGTCGGTGGGCTGATCCCCTGCAAAGCTTGTGACCTCGCGCTTCGCGCGGCTGCTCCACTTTTGCGAAGCCATTTGGCCCGCTTCAGCATCCTCGGTGATGGGCCGGAGCGGAACCGCCTGGAGCAGCTTGCTCGATCCCTTGGGATCGATGAGGCTGTTTCCTTCTGTGGTTGGGTTAGCCATTCGGAGGCGCTCAGGCGGTTACGATCCGCGGATGTGCTGGTGTTTCCATCCGTTCGAGACTTTGGTGCAGGCGTGGTCTTTGAAGCTCTCGCGACGGGCGCCGTACCGGTGGTTGCGGACTTTGGCGGGCCCGGAGACATCGTTCGTCCAGAGGTAGGGTACAGCGTGCCCGTTACCAATGAGAGCGAATTCGTGGCACAGATGGAAAAGATTTTGACCGAGCTCGCGAGCAATCGGGAGCTTCTTCGGCGCTTACGAGAGCAAGGCATGTCTTACGCACGGGAATGCCTAACCTGGGATACAAAGGCACAGAGGACAACTCGGGTCCTGAACTGGGTTGTGCGGCGGGGCCCGAAGCCAGATCTTCCGCCGCCAAAGATGCTGCGGCTAAAGCCAGTGAGCTAATCTTGAGAAGTGCAGCCCAGCACCCCAGGCAGAGATCGGTCAATGCACCGCAGAAGTAAGCCGCCAACCGTGAGAACTCTTACAATGATAAACTCATGGCACTGTAGGAGGCCCTGACCCTCTTGAGAGTGGAGATGAAAGCTATCGAATTGAAGCAACAATACACCATTAAACGTCTTCTCCGCCCCTTGGTTCGCCGAACCCTGTCCCCGAGGACGGTCCAATTTGTTCGATTTCAGTGGTGGTGTCTTTCATCCTACTTCCCTCGTCTGGTCACCTCCTGGTTCATCAAACGCACGCCACAAATCCGCAGCTTCGGCCCGGCGCTAATCCCGTCCCGTCTTGCTAAGCAACTCCAGAGGGTGAACATGTGGGCTCCGACAAAACTCTGTCGCGTTATGAGCAAGTACGGAAGCGATAAAGGTCGCGCGAGCAACTACACCCCCCTGTATTGGGTGCTCTTCAAGGAGCGCTATGACCAGCCCCTGCGGGTCTTTGAGCTCGGCTTGGGCACCAACAACCCAGATGCACCGTCGAACATGGGGGTGTTTGGGGCACCCGGGGCGTCCCTTCGCGGATGGCGGGACCTTTTCCCGCACGCATTTGTGTACGGGGCTGACATCGATCGCGGGATTCTGTTTCAGGAAGATCGGATCAAGACATTTTATTGCGATCAACTTGACCGGTCGTCTATCCGTGAGCTATGGTCGCGCCCGGATTTGCGGGGCGGTGTGGATATTATCATCGAGGATGGTCTACATACTTTTGAAGCGAACGTCTCGTTCCTGGAAGGGTCGCTCGATCACCTTCGCCCGGGCGGCATTTACGTGACCGAAGATATTGGGTGGGACCGCTTCGATGAGTGGTACGACCGGCTTGAAACGATCTACTCAAAGCAGTCCCCGAGGTATGAGTTTGCGTTTGTGATCTTGGCGAACCGTGGGTACAATAACTTATTAGTCGTTCGTCGGACGGCAGACTAGATTTTATTCGGCTGCCGCGTTCAGCTCACGTTTCCCGCGGCTGGCGGTACCTGCCAGCAGCGTAATCACCGGCTTCGTAGACCTTGTGATCTGTGGCGGATTAATGGCGCTGATGATGGATAGCATTGGCCGTGACCAGGGTGAAACCGCTTCCCGCTTATGCAGAGACCGCTGAGATTTAGCGTGGGCGCTCCGTCGCCGCTGCCGAATCCTATGCGCGCGTGCAGAGCGGAGGCTCTCCAACTACGCGCCGATTGAAAATGCGGCTTCTAGTTACTGGTGGCGCTGGCTTCATAGGGTCACATTTTATCGATCTCGTGGTCGGCCTCGGCGGTCAGGTCGTTGTCGTGGATGATCTTAGCAGTGGCAGAGCGGACAACCTGCCGGCAGATCGGAGCGTGGAACTCGTTAAGAAAGATTTCCGAACATGTGAAGCGCAGGATTTCGCGGGAAGCTTCGATGCCATTGTTCATTTGGCCGCGCTGCCATCAGTCGCCACATCGTGGCAGCAGCCGATGCAAGCGCATGAATCAAATCTATCGCTAACTCTACACGCGATTACGCTGGCGAGTGAGCTGCGTATAAAGCGTGTTATCTTTGCGAGTTCTGCTGCGGTTTACGGCAAAGCCACAGAAGTCCCCACGAAAGAATCGAGTCAGACCAGTCCGAGTTCTCCCTATGGGCTACAGAAGCTGACCAGTGAACGATATGGTCAGTTATTTGCCAGATCACTAGGACTGAGTTTTGTGGGTCTGAGATTTTTCAACGTATTTGGCCCACGTCAATCTCCATCGTCGCCGTATTCAGGCGTGATATCGCAGTTCCTAGCTGCGATGCAGAAGGGGCTGTCTGTCAATATAACTGGCGACGGCGAGCAGACACGCGATTTTATATATGTCAAAGACGTGGCGGCTGCTTTGCAATCAGCGGTCACGAAGATTCCCAACGAAATACCGTGGTTAGTTTTGAATATCGGCACGGAAGTACCAACTTCTATTTTGAAGCTACGCCGCGAAATGACTCGATTTTTTCCCAATGCAGAGAGGGTGCCCACGTTCCTGCCGCGTGTGTCGGGCGATATTCGATATTCAACTGCCTGCACAGCCGCAGCGACCGAAGTATTGGGATTTTGCCCGCGCTACTCGCTACAGGACGGTCTCGCGGAATTTGTGCAAGAGTCGATGAAACTTGAACGTTGCGTGAACCTGTAGCCGGTCGGAAGGCCCCGAGGGCCAAATCCCAATCTCCCCGGCCCCATGACGCTACGCTAATCAAATTGATGGAAAGAAATGTTGAATCACTGAAGAATTGCCGACCATTACCGCAAGTGTCGAACATGAAAAAACTGAACCTACTCCAAAGCTGGGATCAGGATTGTAGAGTAATGGCAAAATACATTAAGCAAAAAGCAGTCACTGGATCGCCTTTGCAGATTCTAGAGGCGGGCTGCGGTCAATTCTGGCCTTTAGACCTTAAGGACATTCAGTTCACCCTTACAGGTAGCGATATCGATGAAGACGTTCTGCATCTCAGGAGGGCGAAACACAATGATCTCGATGAAATGATAGTTGGAGACCTACGTTTTCTCGATCTAGAGGAAAATAAATATGATGTGATATACAATTCGTATGTGCTCGAGCATATAGACGGTGCGGAGGGTGTACTCGAAAAGTTTTCCAAGTCGCTAAAGCCAAAGGGTATTTTGATATTAAGAATTCCCGATCGCAATTCGGTACGGGGTTTCTTTACTCGAGTTACGCCATTTTGGTTCCATATGTTCTATGCCAAATATATAGTGCGCCTTCGGGGTGCAGGAACGACCGGTTTCGGGCCGTTTCGCACCTTCTATGATCCCATCGTTTCTAGGGCCGGTATACGCGAATTCTGTCGAAACAAGCGCTTTATTATGAAGGAGGAATACGGACACGGATGCGACCTTGGTAGTCAGGGCTTTACGGGGTTTCTGCAAGATGTGTTCGTCCGAACTGTTAGCCTCCTGTCTTTTGGAAAACTTGCATCGGATCACACGGACCTTACTTACGTCCTCGAGAAGGAATAGAGAGCCTGCCCGCCGCTAACATGGCGTTGTGAGAAAGCTGCCTAACCAGGCGGATCTACGAGAGATCCAAGCTGCCGAACTTCACGACAGCTGCCAATGATTTCTACGCGTCCGTCCTTTCCCGTCATCGGACGCTAGAATCAGCGTATTAACTGCATTGTGGGCACGTTAGCGTAAGGATGCTATGCCTGGCATCGTTGGAATAATCAGCCAGAGACCGTCACAGGAGTACCATCCTCTGGCGAAGTCCATGGTTAAATGCCTGATGCATGAGCCGTTTTACAGGGACGGCATGTATAGCAATGAGGAGCTTGGACTCTGGCTCGGCTGGGTCAATCACGAAGGATCTTTCTCCGATTGCCTTCCTGTTTGGAATGAAAAGAAAGATATCTGCCTTCTTTTTTCAGGCGAGGATTTCGCCGACCAGCCTGACATCGATGCGCTTAGAACGCGTGGTCACGAATTCGGCTCAGATGACGCGAGTTATCTCGTCCACTTGTACGAAGAAATGGGTTGCGCGTTCCTCGAAAAACTCAATGGCTGGTTCACCGGTGTCTTAGTGGACCTTCGTGAGGAGAAATTGGTCCTGTTTAACGACAGGTTTGGAGTAAGTCGAATTTATTACCACGAAGACGCAAGCGGCTTCTATTTTGCTTCTGAAGCGAAGTCCCTTCTCAAAATCCTGGCCGGTACTCGTCAACTTAATCTGCGAAGTTTGGGCGAGGTTCTCTGTTGCGAGGCGGTTCTGCAAAACAGGAGCCTTTTCTCCGGGATCTCGCTGCTTCCGCCAGGTTCAGCGTGGGTGTTTTCCCGTGGCGAGCCGGTGAAGAAAAAGCGGTATTTTAATCCTGAGTCATGGGAAACTCAGCCAGACCTAGGTGGGTCTGAGTTTTACGAGAAGTTGAAAGCAACCTGGACACGGGTTCTTTCCAAATATTTCCTTGGGAAACAGTCCATCGGCTTGTCTTTGACCGGCGGGGTGGATAGCCGGATGATCCTGGCATGGGCGCCTCGTCCCCCCGGCACACTTCCGTGCTATACGTGGGGCGGCAAATACCGTGATTGCGCGGACGTTAAGATTGCCCGGCGGACCGCAGAACTTTGCCGCCAGCCTCACAATACAATTCTCGTAGGCGGCGAGTTTTTGTCGCAGTTTGGTGACCTCGCCGAGAGGGCCGTTTATATCAGTGACGGCACCATGGACGTAACCGGATCGATCGACTTGTACGTGCAAGGACTGGCACGACAAATCGCTCCAGTCCGATTAAGCGGTGTGTGTGGCGGCGAAATCTTGAGGCGTCTGGTAATGTTTAAGCCGGATCCTCCTCAAGAAGGCCTTTTCGATTCGGAGCTAGAACACTCCTTTCGAGATGCCTCTGCGACCTACGCCGACGAGCTTCAGGGTCATAGGCTTTCCTTCACGTGCTTTAAGCAAGCCCCGTGGTACATGGCGAGCAAATTTACCGTGGAACGATCGCAGGTCACGTATCGAACTCCCTATTTTGATAACGATCTGGTTGCTCTGGCATACCAAACACCTGCGAATCTATTGCAGAATGGGCCAGCACTACGACTCATTGCTGATGGCAATCCAGCCCTGGGAAAGATCGGAACAGATCGGGGTCTCGCCTTCCAATCGATTCCCGGTGTTAACCGCGCTCTCCATTGGTACCAAGAGTTCACATTTAAGGCCGAATACGCCTATGATTACGGGATGCCACAATGGCTGGCAAGGCTCGATCACATCTTTGCCCCGCTGCGCCTCGAAAAGCTGTTCCTTGGGCGGCACAAAGTCGCTCACTTCCGTGTCTGGTACCGTGACGAGCTGTCTTGCTATTTGAAGGAAATATTGCTTGATCCCGCCACGCTGCAGAGACCGTACCTTAATGCGAATTCTTTGGAAAAGATCCTGAAAGCTCACAGCAGTGGGCAGCGAAACTATACCTTTGAGATACACAAGATTTTGACGCTCGAATTCATCCAAAGAAAACTGATTGAGCTGAATTAGAATACGGCCCGGCGTAACAGGTCTGGCAATAATTGACACGACCTTAATCCATACACCAGCCCGGCCTACCGCGAAAGCAAGCTTGTGACCTGGTGACACGAGCCGCCGGAAAGAGCATCAACTTCCCCACTGGCGACCGTGAAATGTTTTGACCTAACATGAACGTCTTGATCGTTAAACTTGGCGCTACTGGAGACGTTGTCCGCACGACGCCGCTATTGCATCGATTGAGCGGTTCGGTCACATGGATCACAGCAGCGAAGAACGGTGTATTGCTGGACGGTCTGTCAGACAACCTGCGTCAGTTTTCATGGGAAGAGCGCGCGAAAGCGTTAGATATTCCCTACGACCTGGCCATAAATCTGGAAGACACTCTCGAGGTAGCCCAGTTTTTGAAAATTGTCAGGCTGGCCGAGATCTTCGGCGCCTATACCGACTCATCCAAGAACTTGTGTTACACCGACAGTTCAAAGCGCTGGTTTGATCTTAGTCTCATCAGTAATTACGGCCGCAAGCAGGCAGACAATCTGAAGTTAAAGAATCGGCGTACCTATCAAGACTTGATCTTTGATGGCTTGGGTTTGCGTTTCGCTGGGGAAAGATATTTGCTGCCAGCACCGATCAAGACCGGATTGTCGGGCGATGTTGCCATAGCAGCCGATGCCGGCGCCATCTGGCCGATGAAGAAATGGGCTTATTACGATGAGCTAAAACACCAGCTCGAGGGTCGCGGATTCGCGGTCAATGTGCTGCCGAAACGGGCATCGCTCCTTGAACACCTATGCGATGTCAAAAACCACCAGTGTTTGGTTGGTGGTGACAGCTTGCCGATGCATTTCGCTCTCGGAACCGGAACTCCCTGTGTCACTCTATTCACCTGTACGAGTCCATGGGAGATCTATGACTACGGGATTCAGAAGAAAATCGTTTCGCCACTGCTTGAGGAATTCTTCTACAAACGAGATTACGATGAGCGCGGGACGACTGCCATAAGTGTGGATGAAGTGTTCGATGCCGTGATGACTCGGCTCGAGGCTGGGGTCCCAGTCGCCAATCGCACTACCGTCAAATGAGCCAGATCAGAGAACAGGGGCCAGAGGTCAGAGATCAGACGTCAGAGGTCAGAGGTCTGCTCAGCGGGGATGGCATCGAGAATCCAGAATCGAGAATCGAGAATCGAGGAGCGCGAATCACGGACCAGCAATCGCAAATCACCAATCAGCGATCAGCGATCAGCGATCAGACTCCGTCCTCGGTCAGCGGTCAGCGGACTCTTCGCGTTGCCCTCCTCACCGGCGGCGGGGACAAGCCTTACGCGCTTGGCATGGCAACCGCGCTCACTTCAGCAGGCATATCAGTGGATTTTATTGGCAGCGACGATTTGAGCGTGCCGGAACTGCTCGGCAATAGCCAAGTAAATTTTCGTAATCTGCGAGGCGATCAATCTTCAGAAGCAGGTCTGTTGGCAAAGGTGCTAAGGGTCTTGAGCTATTATGGAAAGCTTGTTCTTTATGCAGTGACGCCAACACCGAAGCTCTTCCATATTTTATGGAACAATAAGTTCGAGTTCTTCGACCGTACGCTCTTGATGCTTTATTACAGAATACTCGGAAAGAAAATCGTGTTGACCGTGCACAATGTGAACGCCGGCAAGCGGGACTTGAACGATTCATTCTTGAACCGCCTTTCGCTTAGAATTCAGTACAACTTGTGCCATCACATATTCGTTCATACCGAAGGAATGAAAAGTGAACTTGTCAGTGACTTCGCCGTTACTGCAGACAAGGTTAGCGTCATCCCTTTTGGGATTAACAATACTGTTCCGAAAACCGACCTGACGAGTGGTGAGGCGAAGCGAATGCTAGGCATAGCCGATAGCGATAAAACTCTCCTCTTTTTTGGGAACATCGCGCCTTATAAAGGACTCGAATACTTGGTCTCCGCCTTCACGGAGCTCTTAAATCAAGATCGAAGCTACCGACTGATTATCGTAGGGAGACCCAAAGGATCCGAGGGTTACTGGAAGCAGATTCACGAGGGGATTGCGCGCAGCGGGATCCGTGATCGCATCATTCAAAGGATTGAGTACATTCCAGACGAAGAGACGGAACTATTCTTCAAAGCGGCCGACGTCCTGATCCTGCCATACACCCGCGTCTTTCAAAGCGGCGTGCTCTTTCTCGGATATAGCTTTGGCTTGCCTGCCGTCGCCGCAGATATAGGGACCTTGAAAGAAGAAATTATCGAAGGCAAAACCGGGTTTGTGTCCAAGCCGCAAGATCCATCCGATTTGGCCAACGTGATCACCAATTACTTCGAGAGTGAATTGTTCCGCGACCTTGAAACCCGGCGTGCAGAGATTAAGGCTTTTGCGAACGAACGATACTCGTGGGACGAAGTGGTCAGGGCTACAACGGCCGTTTATTCAGATCTTCTGAGAACCTGACTTCTGATCTCCGACCTACGACTTCGATGAGGATCGCATACGTCGCCCCTTATCAAGGCCCGACCGTGGTGGCGCGCCGGCCGATCGTTCGCAACAACAGCCTGGCCGCAAATGTAAAGATCGAGCTAGTCGCGGAATTATTGAAGAAAAGCGGCTATGATGTGGAGGTGATTTCGCAAGGCGAGGTGATAGAGAACAGCGTAAAGTTCTACCAGGGTTTTCGGGAAGCCGCGCCATTCGATCCCGATATTCCGGTGGAGTATTCGTCAACGCTGACGGCACGGTTTATCAACGTCGTTTGGTCCAGCATCGCAACGCTACAGCGGGTACGTGCGCGTCATCAGGCGTGTCCATTTGACGCGATGCTTTTTTACAACTTCAAGCTCCCGCAAATGCTCTGCGCGAATTATGCTCTTCGACGCCTCGGAATCCCGGTCATTCTGGAATATGAGGACGACGCGTTCGTCGACGTGAATGGGAAGAGCGAAAGGGGATTCCGCTCCAGGTGCCACCTCTACGCGACTCGGAAAATGCTAAAAGCCATTTCAGGATGCATCGGCGTTTCGCCTTACCTGCTTGCGCAGGTGCCATCTTCGATTCCCAAGCTGCTCCTTCCAGGCATGGTGAGCAGCGAAATTTTGGAGGTCATGAAGGCTGGCGAATTGCCGAGAAAGAATTGGGTCGTCTTTTCTGGCACTTTGTATAGGACCAAGGGCCTTGAACAATTGATAGAGGCCTGGAATAGCAGTTCGATAAATGACTGGGAGCTTCACATATCGGGCGATGGCGAGATGAACGAAATGTTGCGGGAAATGGCCCGCGGTAATTCCAGTATTGTCTTTCACGGGTTGCTCGACCGAAAAGAATACGCCCGCTTGCTTTGTTCAGCCCGGATAGGCATGAATCCTCACGATGTCAGCGCAACGCTTGGCAATGTTTTTGCCTTCAAGATCATTGAGTATTTGGCGGCAGGTCTGCATGTCATTTCGACGCCGATGGGGCCGCTGGATTCCCAACTGGAAGCAGGCATTACCTACATACAGGATAACAAGGCTGGGACGATCGCCGCCACGTTAAAACAGGTGATAGAAAGTCGCTCCTACGAACGCACCGCGGCGCAAGCGGCGATGCAAACCTACGGCCCGGAAGCAGTATCCAAATCGCTAAATTTGCTCGTGAAGCAAGTTCTGACTCAGTCGTCATAAGATTTGTTTCTATTAATACATCGGTCGAAAACTGCGACTGATCTAAGGTGAACGCATATGGTCATATAAAAGTCGGCGCAGCCAAATTGCTTGGCGAGAAGAATATTGGTTATTTGGACTATTTCTTAAAGCGTGAGTTAAAAGAGAGCTGGGAGGGGCCATTCAACGGACAACATTGCCGGCAGCGCATATTCTCGGACCTCATGACTCGCGTGGCTTTCAAAGCAATCGTAGAGACCGGCACGTTCCGAGGGACTACC
>WNFR01030927.1_pt1 | contig 10225 bp, 8 predicted proteins | sample 5400221 | NCBI WGS metagenome assembly WNFR01 (sample SAMN13153357, study PRJNA577476) | soil metagenome | isolation source: 40 cm soil under Madrone tree | place: USA:California | collected 2016-06-14 | reverse complement strand
ACATGGCAATCGAATCCAGCCCACGCATCGTTTCTACAACAGTACGGGGACTGCGGTAATAATGCGTGGCAAGAAGATATTGGTGATCATCATCGCGCTGGCGTTGCTGCTTGCCTGTATCGTCGCGCTGAGACTGCGCAGGGACCAGCCGGTTGGCCCGAGTGTGTCGGAAACTTCGCGACTAATCGGAGGTCCGGCCTTCGAAGTTCAGGTCGAGATGCCTGCCTTCAATTCAGGCCGCGCACCCTGGGAGATCCCTGGCGTCATCTTGGGTTACGATCTTGGACCGCGGTTCGATCAGGCAAGTCCTAGCGCCAAGGTCGGCAAGATAGCACCGGATCATATCGAGCTTAGCGCCGACGGCGGCTGGGACCTTTTGATCGAGGCCGACGGCCAAGGACGGCTCGCTCAAGGAACACAGATCGCATTTCCGGTAAAACTCGGGGGCAGACCGTTGAGATTCAACTGTCGACCCGCAGATCTGACGGTTGGCTATCTTCACACCACCGCGCGCACGGGCTCGGATGAACTCGAAGGGAGCTTCCAATTGGAAGTCGCTATCTGCAAGAATGCTGTCTCAGGAAAAACTGCCGCGTGGCCGTACCAACCGCTCAAGGTTCGTGGCAACTTTGCAGGGTTGAAAAAGCAAGGATGAAGGATGAATCGCCGCCGAACAACTCGTTCGACGCGAGGCTCGATAGCTTGTTTTTAACCAGCCTTTGTTGATTTTAAGGGGGCGTGGTGGCGCTCGCCCGCGTCAACTCAGACGTTCGGTGGCTCATTGATCATGTTAGTAAAGAACATTGGAAACACGCTACTTGGCGCGCTTCTGTCACTGATTGCGGCATATTTGTTGATTGTGGTCTTCGTATTGAAAAAATGAAGTCGCTAGCTTTGGCTGGTCGTCGATCAACCCTATGGACATTTTAATCGGAGCACCACTTTATACCCTGGCCAATACCTACTGGATCCTAATTCCGATCGGCTTGTTATTTGGTTTGGTAATTCCTTTGCTTGTGAGCAAGAAGACTAGGCGACAAGCACTTGTATACGGAATTCTGACCGGCATTATTATTGGTTAGTTTTTCGCGTGCTTTCTCGCATACGACTTCGCTGTGGGGGCAGCTGCCGGCTCTGATGATGGTGTTAAAATGGTGGGGGCGTTTTGGGCGGGATTTTGCTTCGTCGGTGCCGCTAACGATCGTCTACTGCTCACTCTGGACTAGCGCCTATGCGTTCAGTAAGGCTGAGCGATTTTCCCGGACCTCTGCCACAGGGTTATGTGGACATTTCCTACCGTCAAAACTCAAGATGCGTAGCTGCGGATAAGTCCCGCAACTCACCGCGTCGAAGATTCAATTGATGGGAGGCATGGTCCATGCGTGTTCAGAAAGTGCATGTCGACTCCGGGTATGAATTTGAGCTGCTCGATGACGAGGGGTTGGCGATTCCGATCGTTAGCAACTTCCTCGGCTACTTGCGCGCTAGAGGTTGTTCGCCGAACACCCTTTGTGCCTACGCGCACGACCTGCAGCACTTCTATCGGTTCCTCAAAGGTGCGAGTATCCGAATCCAGGAGTTCACTCCTCGTCTCGCCGCGGTCTCGACCTTCTATGAGTACATAATTCTCACCGACGTTGTTTCCGATGGTGAAAACCCGTTGCGGAAGATTCCGGACATCGCCACGGCGCGCGTCGTGCCCAGGTACACACCCTTTCTGAGTCTCACGACGAAGCAACGTCCGGTGAGGCGCGTCGTTCGGGTGCGGACGGCACAGCGCCTGCCGCGGCCTCTCACTGACGAGCAGGTGACAAGGCTTTTCAGTTCGCTCACACGGCGTCGCGACAAAGCCATATTCTTACTCATGCTCCAAGGCGGGTTACGTCCCGGCGAAGTGCTCAACTTGCATCTCGAAGACGTGCAGTACGGTCGGCGGCGCATCACCGTGAGGCATCGCACTGACCACCCGAAGGGAGCGCGCACGAAGTCTTCCGTCGAGCGCGTGGTTGATCTTCACGAGCCGGAGACCCTGGCCACCATTAGCGCATACATGCTGCACGAGCGCCCTTCCGACACAAACGCGACGCATCTATTCCTTGTCGGCGGAAATGGCAGCAAGCGTCACGAGCCCTTGAGCTATGCTGCTCTCGTCAGGCTGTTCAGGCGGCATTGTGAGCGACTGGGCTTTCATGAGCCGTGGGTGACGCCGCATGCCCTTCGGCATACGCATGCCACGAAAATGTGGGAGAGCGGGATGCGCGAACTCACCTTACAGAAGCGACTCGGCCATGCGTCGCCGGACTCGATCCGGATGTACACGCGAGTCTCCGATGCTGCCATGCTTGAGGACTACCACCGCGCTGTCAAACGCGCTGAAAAGGATGGCGAACAATGAGCGCCCTCCTGAACCTGCAACCCCCGCAACCATGCTTTCAGCATGTGACAAGCGAAGAGTACAGCGCATTCACAAGCCAGCGACCGACGATACGCTCAGGCAATAACCTGCTCAAAGCCTATCGCAGGTTCATCTATCATTATCCTGACTTAGACCAATGGTTCCAGGCGCCACTTGCCGAGCGCATCGGGCAGACGAAACCACGGTCGGGTAAAGCCTACGTCTCTGCCATCGCTCGACCTTACTTATACTACCACGCGAGGACGGGGGAGTTGTCCTTCGATTGGCAGTGGATCATTGGAGTGCACTGCCATGTCCTCCCAGACGAACTGCTCCCTCCAGAAGTCACGCTGTTCATTCGAGAGCTAGTAGATGAGGGGGTGCGGATCGGGTATAAGCGGCGAAGTACGACTGCCAAACTCTCGCGCATTATGAAAGCTCTCTACCTGCATCATCTCGCGCCAGGAGTAACTGAGATCAGTGCCGGAGACGTTGCTGCATTTGAAGAAGCTATTGTAGCTTTCGGTCAGCGGCCAGACCTCGAGACCTTTTTCGAGTCTGCCGAGACTTACCGTCGAGTGGCAAAGCAATATCGGCAGGCCATCTACAGCTTGCGTCTGGTGCTGTACCACCGCGGAAGGATTGCTGCTCCGCCGGACCGGCCGCCTTCACGCCCCGAGCGTGTGCTCCTGCAACCACGCATGAATGCCTTACTCGAACGCTACCTCTGGGCGCGGCGCGTACAATACGCGCGACCAGCGACGATCGCGAAAATCGGTTGTGACGTTCGACGCTTCATCCATTGGCTGTCATGCGAACACCCGGACCTCGAATCGTTCTCCGAAGTAACACGTGACCATGTGCTTTCGTACTCGGCTTCGTTGGAAACAGCTCTGTCGCCGCGAACTGCCAGACCATTAACGGTCGAGTCGAAGATCACGCGTCTCTCTAGCCTGTCAGTTTTCTTCCAAGACACGACCGCATGGGGCTGGGAGGAAGCGCCCCTGCGCCCATTGCTGGGTGCTCGCGATCTACCGAAGCGGCCCAAGCGCATCCCGCGCTATATCCCCGCAGATCAACTAGGAAAGCTCTTGCCCGCGGTGCGACGGCTTGCGTGCCCCTTTCAACGGGCGGCATTAATCATCGCCCGCTGGAGCGGGGCCCGTCGGAGTGAGATCAGGAACTTGGACCTTGATTGCCTCGATGCATACCCGAACGGGACCGCGCGTCTTCGCATACCAGTTGGGAAGGGCAAGAGTGAGCGGCTCGTGCCATTGCATGAGGAAGCGGCTGCTGCCATCCGGGACTTACAACAAATTGCCGTTGCCGTGCGCGGGTTCCGTGACGACCAGACGGGTGCAGAGACGCGCCGGCTGTTCGTGCATCGTGGCCTTCTCTTATCCGCCTCGCATCTATTCGAGACGGCCTTGGAACGAGCGTGCACACAGGCCGGCCTTATCGATCAAGACGGGAAGCCGATGATCACCGCTCACCGGTTTCGCCATACCGTTGGCACGGAACTGGCTGAAGGAGGCGCACGGTTGCATACGATCATGAAGATGCTGGGCCACACCAGCACGGAGATGACACTCGTGTACGCCCATATCAGTGACAAGGCAATGGCGGAGGACTATCAGAAAGTGCTTGGGCCAGGTGCCGAACTGGCAGGACCGCTCGCCGAACAATTGCGGACGGGTGTCTTACCGGAAGAATCAGTCGAGTGGCTCAAGAAGAACTTCTTCAAGACCGAACTGGAACTGGGCCACTGCCTGCGCTTGCCGCAAGAAGGACCTTGTGAATGCGATCTGTATCTGACTTGTGCGAAGTTCGTCACGACCAGAGAGTATGCGCCGCGGCTCCGGTCGCGCAGGCTGCGGGAACTGGAGTTGATCGAAGACGCGATCTCACAGGGATGGGATCGTGAAGTGGAGCGATACCGCTGCGCCACCAAGCGCATCGAGCAACTGCTCGAAGAGTTGGATGAACCGCTCGAAATGATCGATGAAATGAATCACCAGGGATAAGCATAGAGATAGCCGCGCTGAGAGCCACCGTTTGCGTCGAAGCTGCCACTGATTTCTTGCTTGCGAGCTCAGAGATAAATGCTCTAATCTCAGCCTGGCGCATATCCTCGGGATGCTGCTTGTTATGGAAAAAGATGTAACGCTTGATCCAGTTGACGTAGGCTTGCTCAGTTCGGATGCTTTAATGCTTCATCCGGAGCACGTCTCGAACTTGGTCGAGGAGTTTGGGCACGTGCCGGATTTTACCACCGAAACCCGGCCTTATCCCGCACTTCTGCGGATGAATACATGTTGGGTGCTTTCAGGTCAACGTATCGCCCGAACAGGTACCGAGTTGAGTTTAAGAAGAGAGTGTCCGGCTAGACAGCGCTAGGAGTTCTTACTATGCACTGTTCAATGACGGATGGTTGGCGACATTGTTATGGTGATCGGAATGAAACTTTTTCTCAATCAGGAGCAAGCCAAAAATGAATCTACAACTTGCGCCTGGTAATTTTTATGGAAAGACGCTGAAGCAGTATCGAGCTGGTGGATTCAGGTTGTCTGAAACTCGCTACCTGCCGGGCTCGATACTACCCCGCCACTCGCATGAGTCGCACTATTTCTGTCTTGTCTTACACGGCACGTACACAGAAAGCTATGGGCGGAAAGTACGGTCTTGCCAGCCATCAACGATTGTGTATCACCCGGCCGGTGAGCTGCACGCCCAGTATTTTGATAACACAGCGGTACAATTATTTCGGATAGAAGTAAATCAACTGCGACTGCGGGATTTAAGTCGCGCGGATCTCTCCCTGGATTGCCCCGATTCTCGTAGGGGCTTAGCTATCGGTCTTGCTCACAGGTTATATCAAGAGTTTTGTGAGCCGGATGCAGTGTCGCATCTGGCTATTGAGGGACTCGCACTCGAACTAATCGCGGCAATCGCGCGCCACTCACACCGCTCCGGAAACATTTCGCGCGAGCCGGCGGAGTGGCTGAGACAGGCGCACGAGCTTATAAAATCGCGCTTCTTCGAACATCTAACGCTCGGCGATATTGCCCGCACCGTTGAAGTCCACCCGGTTACGCTAGCGCGTGAGTTTCGTCATCACTATAACTGCACGATTGGCGAGATGGTTCGGAGCGAACGAATCGGATTCGCTTGCCGCGAACTCCTCAAGCGCGAAGAAACCCTCACTGACATTGCCATATCGGCGGGCTTTTACGATCAAAGTCACTTCGCAAAGGCTTTCAAGCGACTAATCGGCATGACTCCGGGACGCTACCGTGCCACCTTCCAACCACGCTAACTGCCTACAATAGGATTTAGCCTGTACAAGACAGTCTTGCCTCACCGCTGATATTCTCAGCATGGTGGGAACCGGAGCGATGATGCTTTTCTGGGTGTTGATTAAACGGGCGAGTCTTTTATTCTCGCGGCGAGGAATCGTCACTCTTCTGCTCTGTGGATTGCTGCGTGGATTGGCCCTCGGCCAAGACAACTTCGTGGCGATCCAGCCGCAGCAAGTGGCGCAGTACCACATTGACTTCGCCCGTAATTTCTTCGCTAGTCCGGAAGCGGAGAAGGCAGATCGGGCCAATCTTTACGCGACACTCAAAGCCTTAGAAGATTTTAGGGGAAAGGTTGCCAAATCCGCTGACAATCTGCTAAGCGCCCTGCAAACAAAGGATCGCGTCCACGTGCAATATAGCAGGCACTGGTCTTACCTATATCTGCGTTCCGCAGTGGACACTAATGACGAAGCAAGCTACGCAGAGAGTTCCGCACTCGACGCCGAAATAACTCGCCGCACTGCCTTTCTTCGCCAAGAGTTAATGCAGATCGACGACCAGACTCTGGCCGCTTTCATCGTGAGGAAGCCATCCCTTAAGACTTACCTCTCCGCGATCGAGGCCATCAGGCGTTATCGCCCGTACACGCTTTCGCTAAAAGAAGAGGAACTGTTGAGCGCGACCGCGCCGAACAACGACTGGCAGTATGATCTTTACAACAAGCTGAGAGCGCGCACGCCACCACCCACGCCCGGCGGTTTCGACCAGAAGGCCCGTGAGGAGGCGTTCAAGAAAGGTTATGCCAGCCTGGCAGCGCAACGTGATCTCTATGCCTTCACTCTCATGCGGCTGGCCAGCTCGCGCACCCGGCTGGCGCAGTTGCATCATTTTGCGGATGCGGCAAGCGAAGTTTATTTCAATAGCTACTGGACCAAAGCGTAAGCGATATCAGCGCCTCCGCGCCGACTACATCAAGAAGATTACGGGCTACAAAGAGGTAAATCCTTGGGATCTGTCAATCCGTCCGCCGGGAATGCAACCCCCTCGCTACACCATTGATCAGGCGAGCCAGATCATTCGCGATGCGCTGGCGCCGCTTGGTGCCGAGTACGGGCGGGAATTGGCAGCCCTGCTTGACCCGGCGAATGGTCGGATGGATATCGTGCCCGGTGAGCATCGAAAGCGCGGAGGATTCTCGCAAGGTTTCATTGGCACGGACAGCGTCTTTTACAGCGCAGGCTTTGCCGGCTCGTACAACGATATGCGCGTGATGGCGCACGAGTCCACGCATGCCGTTCATCGCCAGCTCATGAATCACAACCATGTCCTGCCGGGCTACGCTGAAGGACCGCATTATCTATTCGAGGCGTTTGCTATCTTCAGCGAGTTCTTGCTTCCAGACTATCTCTACAGTCACGAAACTGACCCGCTCCGCAAGCAATACTATTTGGAGCAACTTCTCCAGGGCAAAGGGACGGAGATGTTTAGCGTAGCCCCCGAAGTGGCAGTCGAGCACTCTGTCTATGACGGAGTTAAGCAGGGCACCATTAAGGGAGCGGATGATCTCGACGTGCTTACCAAACAGATCTATTCCCGATATTCGATCTGGCCCGAGAAGCACGATGAGCTAAAGGCGACCTGGATGAACATTGGGTTGATGTACGAAGACCCGTTCTATGACATCAACTACGTCTACGGAGCCCTGCTGGCCCTCAAGTTCTATGAGATGTACACGCGAGATCCGGCACATTTTGCCCCGCGCTACATTGCTTTAATGCGAAACGGTTTTGATGCGCCGCCCGAAGTCCTCTTGAAGCGCTTCTTGGGCATCGACCTGCACGACCCACGCTTAGTTTCAAATGCCTTGACCGTGGTCGAAGACAAAATAGATATTCTGGAAAAGGCCTATCAAAAATAGATTAGTCCGGTGAAGAAGTGATTGATTGCACGGGCGCTGTCCAACAAATCGTCATTCGTCTCGCTTACGAACTTTGTAATTTACTGGAAGTGTCTACATAAACTCATAGAAACCATCTGCCGGAATCAGGCACCTCCGTCTTTGAAATGACTCGCGGAAGCTCGGCTTTTCTTCGAGCGTTTCAGCCCGAGCGTTAATGAATCCTTTCTCCTCTGTACTCCAGGATGGAATTAGGCCCCACTTAAGTAACCGAGCTTCAAGGCCAGCTCCGAAATCGCCAATGGTCAAACCACAACGGCGACTTCCTCATTTGCTCAAGCCAAGTAGATCGAGAATCGAAGCGCTATCGCTGAGTGACTGGTGCGCTCGCGAAACCTTCGGTGACACCCTTTCGTATGCATGCTTAAATGCGTTAGCTCGTCATCACGAAAGGAACTCCCATGTTCGACAAACTTCTTCCCCAACCTATCGATAATACATATTCCGGTTCCAAGATCGCGCTGTGGTTGTTTGGATTAATCGTTTTCGTGCAAATCGTTCAGAGCGTAATGGTCATCGTAAATGGTCATTTGGTCGCGCAGTCGGCCGATGGCATCCCACTTGAGAATTACCCGGCCGCCGCCGCGCAAACAATCTTGGCAATCTTCACGGTCTCTGCGCTCAGACGATTGATGATCTCGCTGATATGTGCGGTCGTGTTGTTCCGATATCGCAGCGCCGTGCCGCTGATGTTTGTCGTGCTCGCCGTTAGCTATCTAGGCGGTCAGGTGATTTTCCAGTTCGTTCCGATTGTCAGGGTAGGAACACCGCCGGGTGTCGTCATGAACCTCATAATGTTCGGCTTCACAATCGTTGGACTGGCGCTATCGCTGTGGACACGAGGCGGTTCACACCTGGTTGGCCATCGAGAGCGTGCCACCTAACACTATGCACTCTGTACATGACCAGCGAGATACCCTGCTTGACGCGTGGAGAACCAACAACCGCGTTACCGTCTTCCTCGTCGAGCACTTACCCCACGAGCTGTGGGAAGCCAAAGTGCCGGGGGCTCCTCGTCGAACCGTTCGGATGATCGCCGGCCACATCCACAATGCGCGGTGTATGTGGATCAAGACGTTAGGAAAGGACCACGGCATCGCGGTGCCGCGAGCCGTCAATCGACACAAGGTTGAACCGAAGGAGCTGATTCCAGCACTAGGCCAAAGTAGCCGCGGCATTATCAGTTTGCTGACGCTCGGTTTTGACCAAGGCGGCACGATCCCCGTCTCCTCGTCTTACACCTGGCGTAATCTTCCCCTCGACGTGGGGCATGTCCTGACATATTTCGTCGCGCATGAAGGCCATCATCGCGGGCAGATTGTCATGCTCGCTCGCCAATTGGGCTATCGTTTGCCCGTTGAGATTACGGGTGGTCTTTGGCAATGGTCGAAGCGCGCCAAGGAGGCTCAGAGCTAGATCTTGTTGGTCTGGGTCGTCGTGGTCTATATCAACTACAGAACAAGAAGCGGTAGCTACCTGGCCGTTTCGGTGCCACTCACTAGAGCTTGTGCATTGCGAAACGGCCAGGTCGCTACCGCTTCCTGTTCTGTAGTTGAGCGTATTCGGGATTGAGTGCAGCTAGACGATCTCATCACCTCAGCGCTTTGGATAGCATTTGGTCCCGCTGGGACCGAAGACAGGTTAGTTTCGGAGTTGCGATCACGGCTTTCGCTACCGACCGGGTTGCGCTGAATCAGTTCGTTCCCTCGACAGCTACCCACGTCCCATTGAAGGCTGCTGTCCCACAAAGAGCATCGATTGCTAGATTATCCGTTACATCGTTGATGCTCTCGCCTGCGTGTTTTTGAGCCACCTCTATTTGAATTCCAAGCCGATCGTGCCCCCACCCATGCGGAATACTCACCACCCCAGGCATCATTTCCTCGGAGATCTCTATTGGCACCACTACGCTTCCTACTCTTGATCGCACCGAGACCTTTTGACCTGGTCTCAAGTTGCGTTGCGCCGCATCCAAGGGGTGCATGAGAATTGTGCATCGAGGCTTCCCAGACTGGCCTTTAACTAATCTTTGACTGTTATGCATCCAGGAGTTGTTGCTGCGAAGCTGTCGTCGTCCAATCAACAGCAGATCTCCGTTGGAGGAAAGAGAAGCATTATCAAATTTTGCCTTCACACGTTCGACATCTTTGACCAGCGCTTCCGGTGCTAACTCGATGCGTTTGTCAGAAGTACGCAACCGTTCAGGTAAGCAGGAACGCAATGGACCAAGATCTATTCCGTGAGCTGCTTTCTTGAGCTTTCGCAGAGTCAGACCCTTCGAGAAAGGGTTGAGCCCCGCGCCGTAAGGTCCAAAGCGCAAACCCAGATCAAGAATTCTTTCAGGCCCAAAGAATCGCTTGATGAACTCTCGCTTCACACGTCCGCGCAAACTTCCGAAGTAGCCCTCGTGTTCCATACGTGTTTGCAGTTCGACTAAGATCTCCCAGTCATGTCGCGTCTCTCCGTCCGGTTGAAACAAAGCCGGTGAAAATTTGGTCGTATTACGGACTGCCAGTAGGTGAAAGGCCACGTCATAGTGCTCACGCTCGAGTGACGAGCTTGGAGGTAAGATAA
>WNFR01008763.1_pt1 | contig 10225 bp, 10 predicted proteins | sample 5400221 | NCBI WGS metagenome assembly WNFR01 (sample SAMN13153357, study PRJNA577476) | soil metagenome | isolation source: 40 cm soil under Madrone tree | place: USA:California | collected 2016-06-14 | reverse complement strand
TCTCCGGCGCTAGCGCCCTCGCGCGGAGCTTGAAGACCGCGATTACTCAGTCTGCAGCAGCCGCCGCGATAGCGCAGGCGGCTCCGCTCAGTGATCCCGGCATGGGCCACGGACGCCTTGACTTAGTACTTGCACTCCAACTCCCACTGGTGAGTCTGTCCCGGACCAGCGTGGCTTTCGGGAATCAGGAGCTAGGCAACACCAGCACACCGCAGTCGGTGATGCTCACCAATACGGGCACCTCCGCAGTCAACATCAGCAGCATTGCGATCGCAGGCGCCAACACTAATGATTTCAGTATCGCTCATAACTGCCCCTTGTCCCCTAACACTATGGCGGCGGGAGCAGGTTGTGTGATTCAGCCCATCTTCAAGCCCACTTCGGTGGGGCCACGCAAAACGCTGATCAGTATCAACGACAGTGCGGCGGGCAGTCCGCACGGCGTGATTCTTACGGGTGTCGGCACTGCCGTCAGCCTGTCACCAGCTAATCTGAACTTTGGGAATCAGAATGTGGGTACCAGTAGCACTCCGCAGTCGATCACAATCTTAAACAAGAGCAGCGCAGCGTTGAACCTCTGGCAGATCGCGATCTTAGGGCCGAACGCTGGAGATTTTTCCAAGACCAGCACTTGTGGCAGCACCTTGGGAGCAGCGGCCAACTGCACGGTCAGTGTGACCTTCAACCCCACGGCAACAGGGACGCGAAGCGCATTGGCGCTTTTCAGCGACGACGGCGGGGGCAGCCCTCAGGCCATCAGTCTGGCGGGCGCTGGGGTCGCGGCGGCGGCCAGCCCGCCGCCCTCGACCTCATCGTCCGGCAATCAGGTGATTGGTACCGGCAATTCCACGACGGCCGTACTCAGCAACACTGGTAGCGCGGGCGCTGGGGTCGCGGCGGCGGCCAGCCCCTCGTCGCTCTCGACCTTATCGTTTGGCAATCAGATGATCGGTACCACCAATTCCACCAATACGGCCGTACCCAGCAACACTGGTAGCGCGACGTTGAACATCGGCAAGATCCCTACCAAGAGACCAAGCCTCCGCGATTTTGTAGAGACGAACACGCATGGCTCGCGTCTGGCGGCGGAGCAGTCGTTAATCTCTCCAGCAGCGCGTCCGCGACGACGGTCCCAAGCCGCGTCGAGGTCGTTCCAGGAGCGACGAGCGCGACGTTTACAGCTTCAGGGCACGGCCTCAGCGCTGCCGTAAATCTCTGCCAAGCGCACGCCGTCATTCCGAGCCTGCCTGCGGCAGACAGGCGGCCCGGCTTTTTCCTGCGCACGGTTGCTGTGAGCCGGTTTACCCTGACGTACGAAGGGTTCGCGAACGGAGACCGCCGCCCCACCCCGCGTATCTTGCGGGATGAATCTCTCCGCGTCTGCTTTCTAAACTCGATCACAATGTGTCATCACGAGCGGAGCGAGGGATCTGCTTCTGTCTTCTGCCTGCTGCCTTCTGTCTTCTGCCTCTCGGTGGCCTCCACAGCGGAGAACTTCCGGTCTACATGTGGCTCTGAGCGCGGAGCACCTGAATGCAGCACACAACGCTCCCCGGCAGCGACGCCACATGTAGGGCAGGGGACGGAGGATAACTGTTTGGGCGTGAGTTCTTTCTTTTTCATTGCGACAGAATGTGATAACCCCCAGCCGGAAAACTGCTCCATTTAGAACACTGTCGATATTAGCCGCGACGCGCTCGGGAAGGCGTTTCTGTCCTGTATTGGACAGCGCAACCTAACAACTCTTTGAGAAAATCCTCTCAGTCCAGCATCGTGCTTCTTGTCTCCCGGAATCTTCTCGGCGCGCTCTCGTAGCTGACGCCAGGGAGGATTCGCCAGCATCAGACGCACTCCCTCCTCACCCTGAGAAGCGCGACGGACACCGAGTCCGTCGCGCTTCCGTCTTATGCGGCCGCAGGCCGACATCATGTATTTTCGGCGCACGGCTTTCCTCCAACTGCGCCAGATGAAACGCAACGATTTATGTGATCAGCCGAAAGGTTCTTGACATACGCACCGCGTCATTAGCTGGATAGGCGTTGATAAATCCCGTGGCTGGGGAAAATTCGCATGCCGGCGGGATTTCCGAACTGGAGTGACGTTGGTCGCTGGGAAATTCAAGTTTCTCGTTCGCGGTTCCGGAAAGTAAGAAATCGAGGCTTGAGCGCTCTGTCCAAAAAGGAACAGTTATTGGAAAACGTCTGTGAGAGCGTCGGATGCAAGGACCACCACATAGGGATTGTTGGGGTGATCCTGATCATCCTGTTGGTTTTGCACCTGTTTGGAGAAAATGCGTATGTAACCTGATCCGGGATTTTTGCACCGGCGGGAGCTAGAGAGAATTCGCCGGCGTTCGGAGAGGGAGAAGAGAGATTCAAGGAGGTCATTTCAAAATGGCAAAGAAAAGCAGAGGCGGTAGAATGACTGCAGCTAAGAAGCGCGCCGCGAAGAGAACTGGTGGACGCGGGCCGGTTAAAAAACGCGCGGTCGGTCGAAACATTATGAAGACTTAGAAGCGCATCCCAGTGAAATCATGGCCGGCGATGACAGTATGTGGAATCCGCTCCAAGCAGTAGGGCCACGGTAGCCCTCGCTGAAGAGGGATCCCTCGACTCGGCGGGCACAATGCCGGCACTACACGCCCTTTGATAATCAAAGGATAGGTTGGAATCCGCTAGCGGTGCAATATTGCCATTTGACAAAAGCATAGTCTCGTCGTTTCACATGTCTTTACCGCTTTTGATATCCCGGGCTCTGTTCGTTCTCCTTTGCGCCGCGGCGCCGGCAGTCGTTCTCGGCCAAAATCCTCCCGCGAACGATAAACCAGAGGGCACGGTCCAGACGCAGATGAGCAACGTCACGTTTCGCTTTTCGGAAACCGTGGCGGTGGAAATAAAATCACTGAACGGCGTGCTCGTGCCCCTTGGCAAAAATGAATTTCCGGTCTTCGACAACAAAGACTCGTTTAACCTGCGCATCAACACAGCCGAGATCGCCATTGATTCGTCAAACTTGGCCAACGTTCTCAATTCTTATGTTTTCGCGCGTCCCCATTCGCCCTTAACAGAGTTATCCGTTGTCGTTGAGAAGGGGCAGCATCTGAAAGTGAAGGGAAAGCTTCACGATAAAGGGGACATCCCGTTCTCGACCGAGGGGATTCTAATTCCCACCGCTGACGGAAAACTTCGCCTGCACAGCGAGAAAATCAAGGCCATGCATCTCCCCGTAAAAGGTTTGATGGATCTCTTCGGCATCGAATTGGGCGGGTTGATCAAGGAGGGCAAAGTTCCGGGCGTAGAAACTCAAGAGGACGATCTGATCCTTGATCTCGAACAGATCCTGCCGCCTCCTCATATTGAAGGCAAGGTGGTCTCCGTACGAATTGAAGGCGACAACATTATTCAGATCTTCGGCGGGTCGGATGCCAAGCCCGTGAAAAATATCCGCGCCGGAAATTACATGGCCTACAGGAACAACCGTCTCCGCTTCGGCAAGCTGCTCATGCACGATGCGGATTTGGTCCTCATCGACATGGATCCAAAGGATCCACTCGATTTCTTCCTGGATCATTACAAAGAACAGCTTTCGGCGGGCTATGCAAAACTTACGCCGGACTCTGGCTTGCGCGTCTATATAAAAGACTATAACAAGCTTCATCCCGCAAAAGCGCCTCCCGGCAACGACAAGGCGAAGTGAGCTCGTGACCTAGGAAAGGGCGACTGTTCACTTTTGCGCAGTAAGCTTCCTTGCCGGCTGCCTAGAATAAGACACCAGAAACGGTCGTCCGCCCGGACAGGAGGCCTTTAAATGAAAAGTAAGCGATTCTCCGGATTATCGAAAATTTGCGTATTGGCGCTCCTGGTAACCTGCGGAGCCGCCTTCGCCGGCAGCGCCCTGCAAACTGAAAACGGCAAGCCTTCGGTCTTGGCTCCCGGTAAACATTTTGAGCGCGTATTGATCATCGTCTTGGAAAACCAGGACTACTCTTCAGCGATGAGCAATGAGTTTTTCGCGAAACTGGCCAGCAAGGGAACCAGCTTCACTAATTTCAAAAACCTCTACCATCCGTCCTACCCGAATTACCTCGCAATGGTTGCCGGCAGTTCTTTTGGCATGCACAGTGACCGCCAGATCAACCTCCCCGACGACGCTCAGCATCGAACAATCGCCGATTTGCTCGATTGGACGAGCTATGCGGAAAACTATCCGCCCCACATACAACCTTATCTTCAAGCGGATGAAGGGAAATATGCTCGCAAACATGTTCCGTTCTTGAGTTTTCAGAAAATTCAAAAGGAAAGCTATCGCAACGTAGTTTCGGTCGACACCAAAGATCCACACAATTTGTTCGTGACCGCCATCGAAATGTTCAGAAAAGACCCGAAAAAATTTCCCCTCTCTCGATATATGTTCTACACCCCCAACCTCGACGACGATGGACACGATCCTTTCTATAACGCTAGGAAGGGACTGAAAAAGGGTTCGCACTGGCTGGAAACCTTCTTCCAAACATGGTTTCCCTGGGATCAGAAAGAGATGAAGGGCACTCTGGTGGTCGTGACGTACGACGAATCCGAGGGGAACGACAAGAACGATCGCATCTATACCGTCTTCCTCGGCGATATGGTCAAAAGCCAGACCGTAGACAAAGAATACAACCACTATAGCGTGCTAAAAACGATTGAGGATAATTTTGGTTTGCCAACGCTGAATTCGGGCGATGCCAGTGCGGCGCCCATTACAGAAGCCTGGAAGTAAGTTTTATCTTCCGTAGCGCCCGCCTTAAATCGAGCGTACAAATGTGTTCACTATGGCACATAAATTTCACGCGTAATCTGCTATTCATTTGCCCATGAAAAGCGCACTTCGCAAAGTCAACGGCACGCTCCTGAAAGATCGCTATGACTCGTAGACGCCAGCGGTCTTTTCAACCAGCCGTATTTCTAACAAGAATGAGCGCGGAAAGCTTTATCGCCGTATTTCGCGAGGGGCAGACGATCTGTTCACAGGGCGACGCCGGCAAGGAAGTGTTCTACATCGAGAAAGGGCACGTGAAACTCACGGTTAAGTCGAAGCGCGGTAAGCAGACCGTCCTCGCGATTATGCATCGTGGAAACTACCTGGGTGCGGAATGCATGACGGGTCAAGCGCTCCGCACCGCGACCGCTACCGCACTTACACCATGTACCCTCCTGGTCATCGCCAAGAAGGAGATGACACGCGCTCTCCATAATGGCCATGAGTTCTCAGACCATTTCATCGGCTGCTTGCTTGGACGGAACATCCGCATTGAAGAGGATCTAATCGACCAACACCTAAGCTCCTGTGAGGAACGCTTAGCTCGCGCCTTGTTGCTAGTTGCCCGCTACGACAAAATACGCAAGCGAACCGCGGTCATACCGAAGATCACTCAGGGGACGCTCGGGGGATTGATTGGCTCAACGCGCAGCCGCGTCTGCTACTTTATGAATAAGTTCAAGAAGCTCGGTTACATCGAGTATGGCGAAAGATTGCGAGTTCATAATTCCTCCCTCAGTGGCGTGTTAAAAGACTCGATATTCTCCGATCTGCGTGCCTCTCGGCCGAACTGAACACCTGGGCGCAGCTTGCGTGCAAAATTGGCCAGACGCGTCTCGGTCGCAGTTAATTCCCAAGGGCCCTGGAAGACTGCTATTTCCGCTGTCGAATCTTGAACACGCCAAGCGTGCTTTTCTTAGGGAAATGGAACGCTTTCGCCCGCTTTTTAAGCATGGTGCAGCCTCTACACATTGTTCTATTTCGCACAGGGATCAGGCATTATACTGCGGCCATGCCACGCCAGCTGGTATGGATTGTTAAGCAGAATTTTCAGGGCTTCGGTTGCTCCGAGTGTAACTGGGTGTTTCAGTCTTCTGGCGCGCTTTTTGGCCAATCACTGGATGAAATGAAGCAGAACTACGAAGCCCAGCGTGACAAAGAGTTTTCTGCCCACGTTTGTGCCAAGCACCCTAAGACCCATCAGGCCAAAGCCTAATAGGTCGCAGCCGTCATTCAGAACATTGTAGGTGCGAGCCACGAGCATGCGAGACCAGGACTGGATCAAAACACTTGAAGACGGCAGGAAGGTGAAATTCATCTACCAAGAACTGCCGGCAGGCGGGGCATTTATCACCGCGCAGATTGCGGGAAATGAGGTCGTCTATTCGGTCCTATTGACCAAAGCAAGAAGTCCGCTTAGTCGTGAAGATGCTGAAAGTCATTTCAAGAGCGAGCTTTCCGAGAAGTAGCACTACCTCAGTTCCCTCCCCCGTGCTGTCCAGCACGAGTAAGCGCCAACTTTCACGCCTATCGGGGAGCGGCATACTTCCAGATCACTGCTGGCAGCGGCGCTTAGCGCCGCATATTTCGGATTGTTGGTGGGAAGGGGATTTATCTACGTCCAGGATCACCGGAAATTCTTTTCGCCTCAATCGCCTCAGCCGCGGAAAGCTTCCGGTCTACGTGTGGTTCTGAGCGCGGGCCACCGGAATGCAGCAAACAGCGCTCCCCGGCAGCGACACCGCACGTAGGACAGGGGACACAGAACAGCTGTCTTGCCGTCAGGTCGCTCTTCCTCATTTGAATACGTTGCGCCAAAACCAGCCGCAAAGCTATCGCATATTGGACACTATTCGCACCAGACATCGGAGACTTTCGCCCGCTTTTCGCTTTCTGGACCGGCTAGGAGGATGACAGGGTCAAGGAACTCGAAGCGGCGTGGAGCTTGATCTCGTAGAGAGCGTGGTCGGCTGCATTCAGAAGGTGTTCGATGGTTAGACCGTCGCGGGGATACTCGGCAACGCCGACGCTGACCGTAAGGCGCGGAAGCTCGGCATCTTCGGCCAGACGCTGCGAGATGCGCTGCGCAACCCTGCGGGCGTATTCGGCGGAGATCTCCGGCAAAACCAGAGCGAATTCGTCGCCCCCATAACGAGCGGCCGTATCGATGCTACGGCAACTGACGTAAAGAACCTCCGCGAGGCGGCAGAGAGCCGCGCTGCCCACGACATGGCCGTGCGTGTCGTTGATCTTCTTCAATCCGTCTAGATCCAGCAAAACAACAGAAAACGGCCGGCCGTTGCGCTGATAGCGCTTAATTTCCATATCGATGCGCTCAAGCAACACGCGGTAATTGGCCAGGCCGGTGAGGGGATCGCTGACGGCGAGGCGTTTTGCGCGTTCTTCCTGGCGCTGCCGCTCGGAGACTTCGGCGGCAAAAACAAGGATCATCAGAGCCGTGAGGCCAATGAAGGATTGCAAGAGAAGCAAAGAGTCGTTCGGCGATTTGCGCACAAAGGGACCGTAACCATGTACTGTGCCAACCACCTCCATCGTGCATAGCAGGCAGATGACGGCGGAGGCTTCACGAGGACCGAAACGGAAAGCCGCCCAAACCAAAAAGGGCGTACACAAAAAGGTCCAGGGGTCATTCCTAATCTGGGCGTGGAAGACCGGGCCGAAAACGATGCCTGCCGTTAAGAGCGTGCAAATGAATAAGACGGCCGCTTCGAGAATCTGTTTTTTGGACCATTTCAGCCGCGGATTCAAAGTCCAGAGAAGCAGGAAGGGAGCGAAGATGAGCGCTCCTGTGGCATCGCCGAGCCACCAGGTGCGCAAGTTGAGGCCGTACTGATTCCAGGGAGCGAAGCCACCCAGCGTGAGGCTAGTGACGCCAATTGTAGCGGCCAGGGCGGTGCTAATAACTCCGGCATAGAGAGCAAAACGCAGAACGTCCCAACTTTTCTCGAACGCATGGCGGCCGTTGGCGAAACGCGTAACGAGAGAAGTTGCCACCACCGCTTCGAGAGCGTTTCCTAAGGCGATCCCAAGCGAGGAAGCCATGGAGCCGGCAGTAGTCAGATTGACGATAAATGCGCCAGCGAAAATCGCAGGCCAGAAGCGGCGGCCCAACATAAGAAGAGCGACGATGGCGATCCCCGTGGGAGGCCACACGGGACTTATGCTGGGGTGCACGGAAGCAAGGCGCAGGCTGAGCTTCCCGGCAACGATGTAGGCGGCGGAGATAGCCAAGCCCGTGAGTATCCGTTTAAGGAACTGTGATCGTTTCATGCCCAGGTCTCAGGCCCAAGGGACCACGAGAAACGGCAGCGGAGATCGAGCGTGATCCGGTTCTTGATCTAGCACCCAGCCGGCGGCACCGAGGGCCGTCTTAACTATTGCCACCGGGCTGATGGATACGCGAGGGAATTGTAAGCTGCTATTTCAAATGAGTTAGTCAGGAGAATACCTGAAGCGCGCAAAGAAAATACCTTAGAACCGATGGCCAGGGTGGGATCGCACGCGCTGACAGGTCTGGTGTCAAGCCGTCAAATTTGACTACCGGTGAGCATATTGCACGGCGGCGAGCAGGCCGAAACCAACGAGGATACTACCGGCGAGAAGGAACAACAGAGCTGCGCGGCGGGCGCCTGCGGGCGCTTTGCTGAGTTGAGCTACATCGCCAGGGCCGACTTCTTTCATCCCGTACGTGAATTTCGCGACCGCTTTCTTGTACAGGCCCCATAGCATCCACGCACAGGCGCCGAAGAACAGCATCCAAAACAGACCGGTTCCCGCGGCAGTCTTCAATTTGGTGCTCAGGGGAATCGCGCCAGCGTACAAATTATAACCGATCGAAGTGGGAGCGATTATGGCGAGGTAGCACAGCAGGGTAAGAATTAGGTTCGCTCCGCGGTACATCCCGACAAGCGCGCGGAGCTTTTCTTCATCGCCTTTGGAGTCTACAAAATAGCGCTGGCCCTTGGAAATGAGCGAAAGAAACACCACCCGCCCCCTGGAATCTGTGCGGAAGTGGGATCCAACCGCGTAGTCCACCAGCCTGGCGAACGGAGAAATCATCGCTGCTCCTTGTGCTGAATACAGCAGGATTGCTGGGCCGAAGGGCACGTCGCGCCTGCGCCTTGCGCTTTCAACTTTCGACTTTCGCCTGTTACTAATGATGGGTTTGCGCGGAGAAAATGAGCAAAGAAATTGCGCCGGCGGTGCTTGGATTGTAACGACGCGCGAGGCGTGCACGCTTGCGCAAGGATCGCCGCGAGGCGCGTGGAACAGGCCTTCCCGCTTTCCCTCTTTCCGCTTTCTGGTTTCTAGTTTCTGGTTTTCTGGCTTTCTGCGTTCCGCTTTCTGCCGCCTTAATCTCCTCCCCATCCGTCTCCTCGACAGCTCCATTGCATGGCGCCTCCTCCCCGCACTCCTCAAACGTCGACCAAACAGTCAGCACATGGAAGCAAAATTCTATCTCGCGCTCGCCTTTGCGGGCTGCGAACTTCGGGTCTCGAAGATTTCTGATAGGACGCGGCCCTTCATCTGAGTCGGCTGGGGGATCCCATAGAGATTTAGGATGGTCGGCGCAATGTCGAAGACGCTGACGCCAAATCCCATCAGTCGCACGTCTCTCTTGATACTTGGACCTATCGCAATGAAAATTCCGGGCACATCATCGCCGTCCTCGAAGTCGTGTTTGGCAATGATGGGAGTGTTGCCGCCGTGATCGTGAGCTGAGCGGTACAGGCGCCGGCCCTCTTCAAATTCCCGCAGCGGCTTGATTCCGTGGTCGGAAATGATGAACAGGTAGGTGCTTCTGTCGACGTAACGCAGGATCTTCCCGAGCACCTGGTCAAACGCACGGTACTGGTCGGGGAACGCATCCACACGAACGCTGTGCAGCGTAGAGTCATAGCCTGCGTTGTAGGGCTGAATGGGATAGAGCCAGTGCCCGACGCGGTCCTCGCAGGATTGAACGAGCATGGTGAAGTCAGTCCGATGGTGGCTCAACAAATAGTCAAACAACTTCGCTTGCTGAGCACGTACTTGCGACACCTGCTGGAGCCATTGCTCGATAGCCTCTGCCTCTTTGCCTTTCAGTTCCTCTGCGGCCGGCATACGTGAGCAATCAATCCAGAAGTCGCCCACATTCATTTCCAACTCAGCGACCATACTGGGCGGATACACCGCTTCTCCGCCTTTCACCTCCGACAACTTCGGCGAACAAAGGATTCCATCCTCGCAGCCTTTGCCACGCGTGAGCATGCCACTGATCATGTAGCCGTTTAACGGCATGACCGGGAAGGTCGCAGGAACGTTCGCCATGCCGACCGTCACGCCGTGCTTTGACAGAATCGACCACATTGGTTCCCGCTTTAGCATATCGGTGCTGGCGGTCTTTCCAGCAACAACGAAACCGGTG
>WNFR01010032.1_pt1 | contig 10226 bp, 6 predicted proteins | sample 5400221 | NCBI WGS metagenome assembly WNFR01 (sample SAMN13153357, study PRJNA577476) | soil metagenome | isolation source: 40 cm soil under Madrone tree | place: USA:California | collected 2016-06-14 | reverse complement strand
TACCGGGAGATCAAGTCGCGTCATCAGGACGCGATTCTGTTCTTCCGGATGGGTGATTTCTACGAAATGTTCTATGAGGATGCGGAAGTAGCCTCCAGAACACTTGGCCTCACGCTCACCTCCAGGAACAACGGCGGCGCGAGCGAGGTACCGCTGGCCGGGGTTCCAGTTAAGGCCGCCGGCGAGTATCTACGACGTTTGATCCAGCATGGATTCCGGGTTTCGATCTGTGAGCAAACCGAAGATCCGAAGATTGCCAAGGGCATTGTAAAGCGCGAAGTGGTGGAGACCATCACTCCTGGCGCAGCGTTCTCCGACGATCTGCTCGACGGCACCCGCAACAACTATCTGTGTGCGCTCAACCGGGATGGCGATCTGGTTGGAATTGCAGCTGCCGACCTTTCCACGGGAGAGCTCAGGCTTACCGGTGTGGGAATCCGTGATCTGGAATCCGCGCTGTCCCGATTTACACCGCGAGAAGTAATTCTTTCGCGCGGCGAGAGCCTTACCCATGTCCTGAAAGGACCAGTTGGTGAGGAAGGCCCAATGGTAACCGAGCGTGACGCATGGGAATTCGATGACGAATTGGGTCGCGATCAGTTGGTGGAGCACTTTAGGGTGAGCTCGCTCGAGGCATTTGGCATCGAGAGCGGGGATAGTGCCGCCGTTGGAGCGGCAGGGGCGTTGCTCCGGTACCTCAATGAGCTTCAGCCATCGGGGATGTCGCATCTCGCGCGTCCAAAGATCGAGAGACCGGGGCGGATTCTGCCTCTCGATGAGATGACGCGGCGAAATCTCGAGCTGGTCGAGTCGATGCGTGGCAGCGAGACATCGGGAACACTGCTCGGCGTACTCGATCGAACGCTGACACCAATGGGTGCGCGTCTGCTCCGCCAGTGGCTTCTCGCTCCGCTCGTTGATCGTGTCGAGATCGATGGGAGACTAAGCGCAGTGGACGCACTCGGAGACGGTCTCATTCGGACCGCGTTGAGGGAGGCTCTCGATGGTGTGCGCGATATTGAACGGCTGGCGGGAAAAGCAGCCGCCGGTCGTGCCTCTCCACGCGAGCTTCGGGGTCTGGGGGATTCAATCGCGCGCCTGCCGGCAGTCGAAACAGCGCTGGAACGAGCGCGCGCAGCAGCATCCGGAAAAGACGCTGCTTTCGTAGCACACGTCGGCTTATGGGATGACTGCAAGGATCTTGGCGACCAAATCATCCGAACCCTCGTCGAGAGACCGCCAATCACGATTGGTGATGAGGCGAGTGTGCGCGATGGGTTCGACAGCACTCTGGACGAATGGAGAGCGCTGCGCGATGGGGGCAAGGACGCGATAGCCAGGATTCAAGCCGAAGAACGAGTCCGAACGGGCATCAATTCGCTCAAGGTCGGTTACAACAAGGTGTTCGGCTACTTCATCGAAGTGACGAACAGCTATCTGCATCTCGTGCCGAGCGACTACCAGCGGCGGCAGACACTGGCGGGAGCCGAACGGTATGTGACTCCGTCGCTCAAAGAGTACGAGGAACGAGTGCTGACAGCGGCCGAGCGAGTAGAGGACAGGGAGCGAGAGCTATTCGAGACGCTACGGTCGCGGGTCGGAAGCCAGGTAGCTCGTCTACAGGCCGTTTCACAGATCGTCGCCGAGCTCGATGTGCTCGCGTCACTGGCGGAAGTCGCGGCGAGGGAAAGCTACGTGCGTCCTGTGCTCACCGACGATTTCTCGCTCGAGATAACAGCGGGAAGACATCCAGTGGTGGAAAGAATGATGGCGCGGGAGAAGTTCATTCCCAACGACATCGCTCTTACCGAAGACGCTCGAATGATCATTCTCACCGGGCCGAACATGGCGGGGAAATCGACAGTGCTCCGGCAAGTCGGTCTGATCGTGCTGATGGCACAGGTTGGCAGCTTCGTGCCCGCAACCAAGGCGCGCATCGGCGTTGTCGATCGCCTTTTCACTCGGGTTGGGGCGAGTGACAACCTGGTTCGCGGCCAATCGACCTTCATGGTGGAGATGTCGGAGACGAGCGCCATTCTTCACACCGCGACGCGGCGAAGCCTGGTGCTCCTTGATGAGATTGGGCGAGGTACTTCGACTTATGATGGAATATCGATTGCCTGGTCGGTGAGCGAGCATCTGCACAATGCAGTTGGGTGCAAGACGGTTTTTGCAACGCACTATCATGAGCTCACGCAGCTGGCGGACAATTTAGTCGCAGTACGCAACTATAACGTTCAGGTTCGCGAGGTCGGGGATCAGGTGCTTTTTCTCCATCGTCTCCAGCCAGGTGGTGCCGATCGGTCCTATGGAATCGAAGTGGGTAGGCTGGCAGGTCTTCCGCCCGCGGTCATAAAGCGGGCAACGGAGCTGCTGAGACTTCTGGAAGCGGAACAGATCGTGCCTCGAACGGGACGCGCTTCGACGGTGGCGACTGATGCTGCGGATAGTCAGCTGGCACTGTTCGAAGTGGTGTTGCATCCTGTCGTGCAACAACTGAGAAACCTGGAACCGAACGCGATGACTCCAATCCAAGCGCTCGAGATGCTCGCCCGACTCGTAGACGAAGTGAAGCAAGAGGGAGGAGTGGCTTGAGCATGCGGCTACGAACGAGAAATGTGCTGATGCTGCTGGTGATGATGGTCGTCGCCGGGTGCAAGAAAGGAGATGGAACCGGACTGCCGTTCCAGACGGTTGGCAGGCAGCCAGACGTCGCTCCGGTGATGCTCAATAAGGAGCTGCCTTTCCGTTATCCGCCGGCGCTGTATGCCCAGAAGGTCCAGGGCAACGTCACGCTTCGCATTTTCATCGATAGAGAGGGAGCGATAGTGCCCGACTCGACCCGCATCGCGGAAACCTCGGGGTTCACTGCCCTGGATTCCGCGGCGATGAAGGGTTCACGCGATCTGAAGTTCGAGCCGGCGAAGACTCAGGGTCAGCCAGTGCCGGTTTCGATACTCTTGCCGGTATTCTTCAGACACCCCGATGCGCCGCCGCTCGCTGGCGATTCCATCATTGTTCACGATTCCTCCACCGCGAGCACCACCGCCAAATCGACTAATGCCGCCAATACAGATACTGGCAAGACTTCCGCATCCAATTCGACAGCGAAGCCGCCAGCGCGGAAGGCGACGACAAAGCGCAGAACCACTCGTTAATGAAACACGAGCGCAACCGAGAACCTTACGACAACGTCCTCGAGACGATCGGCTGGACTCCGCTCATCAAGCTGAATCAGGTCACGCGCGGAATCCGCACTCCGGTTTACGCGAAGGCGGAATTCTTTAATCCTGGCGGCTCGGTGAAGGATCGAATCGGTCTTCCTATCATCGAGCGGGCAGAGAAGGAAGGGAAGCTGAAACCCGGCGGGACGATAGTCGAAGGCACGAGCGGGAATACAGGGGTCGGCCTCGCGATCGCGGCAGCGCTCCGCGGTTACAAGTGCGTTTTCACAATGCCTGACAAGATGTCGCAGGAAAAAGTCCGTCTTCTCAAGGCATTTGGCGCGGAGGTGATCGTGACTCCGACAGCGGTTCCGCCGGACCATCCCGACAATTACGTGATGATGGCGAGGCGGATCGCGAAAGAGACTCCCAATGCCATCCTGGCCGATCAGTTCTACAACGAAGCCAACCCCGACGCTCATTACTCAACGACTGGTCCCGAGCTATGGCAGCAGACCGGGGGAAAGATCACGCACTTCGTGGGTTCGGCTGGCACAGGCGGGACGCTTACTGGCGTCGGCCGCTACCTCAAGGAGAGAAGCAAGAAGGTAAAAGTGATTGCAGGTGATCCCGCCGGCTCGATACTGGCCGAGTACTGGCGGAGCAAGGGTAAAAACAAGATCGAAGGAACACCGTACAAGGTCGAAGGGATCGGGCAGGACAAGCTTCCCGGAACGCTCGATATGAGCGTGATCGACGAGTACTACACAGTGAGCGACAAGGAGTCCTTCGCGATGGCGAGGCGACTCACGCGCGAGGAGGGCTTGTTCGTCGGCGGATCATCCGGACTCATCACATCGATCGCGCTCAACGTTGCGCGCGAGCTCGACGATCCGAATGCAATGGTCGTGACGATCCTGTGCGACACCGGTGAGCGCTATCTCTCCAAGCTTTACAGCGACGAATGGATGCGCGAGAATCAGATGCTCGACGTACCCAAGGTTGCCCTCCATAGCGTCCTCGGCAGAAAGAACGGCGGTGCACCAGCGGTAGTAAGCGTTGGGCCGGGGGCGACTGTCCGACAGGCCATCGGTCTCATGAGTCTACACGATGTCTCACAGCTTCCTGTCATGGATGGGGCGAACTGTGTCGGATCGGTAAGCGACTGGTCCGTTTCCCAGAAGAGTCTGGAGAATCCCAAGCTGCTGGACCTTACAGTCAGCGAAATAATGGATTCGCCATTTCCGATGGTGGCGTCGGATCAACCGGTAGACAGCGTCGTGAAGCTGCTGTCGAAAGCGAATCCCGCGGTTCTGGTGCAGGAGCACGGGGTCGTCCAGGGAATCGTCACGCGATCCGACATGCTGCATTACATGATGTCTCGCTAAAAGGGAAATTCGAACGAATGAAGATTACGGTACTCATGGGCGGGACATCCTCTGAGCGCAATGTCTCACTGGCGTCCGGAATCCGAATCGTCCAGGCATTGCGTGCGCGCGGTCACGAAGTGGTTGCTCTCGATCCGGCGCGGGGGGTGCTGAGCGCAGGGGAAGAGCGTGAGCTGAGTACCGGAAAGGTCGGAACGGAACCGCCGACGCTGGAATCGCTGTCAAAGGTGGCGGAGGGATCGTTTCTACCGAATCTCACTTCGATGAAGGAAGTGAAGAATGCAGATGTCGTGTTCCTCGCTCTCCATGGTGGACAGGGAGAGGACGGAACCATTCAGGCCCTGCTGGACATGGCGCACGTGAGGTACACGGGAAGTGGACATCTCTCGAGCGCCCTGGCGATGGATAAGGATCTCTCAAAAAAGCTTTTCCGCGTGGAAGGCGTAAAGACCGCGGATTGGCTCATGGCTCCGGTGACGATCGAGCAGGTTGAAGGAATGCTGGGGCTTCCGGTCGTCGTGAAACCCTCGAAGCAGGGATCCACGGTGGGACTCTCGGTGGTGAAGAAGCGGGAGGACCTCGCCGCCGCGATCGAGGAAGCCAGCAAGTACGACGACGAAGTGATGATCGAGCGTTTCGTCCCCGGGAGGGAGCTGACGGTCGGGGTTCTGGGGGAGGTAGCACTACCAGTTGGTGAGATTATCCCCAAGCACGAGATCTACGACTACGAATGCAAGTACACCCCCGGCATGGCCGTAGAGGAATTCCCGGCGAAGCTGTCGCGTGAAGCGACGATCCAGGTTCAGCAACAGGCGCTGTCTGCATTTCGGGCGCTTAAGCTCGGGGGGTATGCCCGCATTGACTTCAGGCTCACCACCGAGGGCGAGTTCTATTGTCTCGAAGCGAACACGTTGCCCGGGATGACCGAACTCAGTCTGATACCACAGGGGGCAGCGGCAATGGGAATCAGTTTCCCGGAGCTCTGCGAGCGGATTGTAAAGCTCGCTCTTGAATAGGTCAGCCCGAGGAACCCTTCGCCACCCACTGGGTCTTAGGATGTAGTCTCTTAGTCGCAGGTCTGCATGAGCGAGCTGTACGAAGCATCTGAGTCTCCACGCATGACGCGCGCTGTTCAGTGGCTGCTGGCGCTGAACATCGGCGTGTATTTCCTGCAGCTGACGCTGTTTGGACAAGATGCGGTGTATTCGGCGCTCGCCCTCGACCCAGCCCGCTTTCCGGCTAACTGGTGGACGGTAGTCACGTACATGTTCGTGCACGCGTGGCTTGCGCACCTCGCGTTCAACATGTTCACGCTCTGGATGTTCGGCCCCCGCCTGGAGCACGAGTGGGGAACTCGGATGTTCGTCTGGTTCTATCTCTTCTGCGGCGTGGGTGGCGCGATCGCGCACCTAGTCTTCGCGCAGCATACAGCCGTCATTGGAGCTTCAGGCGCAATCAGCGGAGTGCTGGTCGCCTACGCGCTTCGGTGGCCTGACGAAGAGGTCTATCTTTTCGGCGTTATTCCAATGCGATCTCGCTGGCTCATCCTGGCGATGCTCGGGATGAATCTGATCTTTGCCTTGTCGCCGAACTCACGAATCGACTGGACGGCCCACGTTGGCGGAATGGCATTCGGATGGATCTTTCTCAAGCTCTACTCGGTGGGTGGGATCAACCGAGTAAGAGGCTGGGTGTCTGCCGTTCCGGATGAATCAGAGGACATGCCACGCGCCGTTCCCCGCGGCAGACCTCCAATGCGTGATCGCGCGGCTGGAGTGGACGAAGTGGTCGCACGCAGCAACGCGATCATTCTTCGCGAGAGCAAGCCGCTACAGCACGTGCCGAGACACGAAGCCCCGAAAGAATACGCAGCGCGGGTAAATCGCATACTCGACAAGATCTCGCAGCAGGGGATAGAAAGCCTGACCAGAGACGAACGCCGACTGCTCGAGGAGATGTCGCGAAAATTGCGCGACGAGTAACCGCCGCTCCGAGTAGCATTCCCTGGCAGGGCGTCGCCGCGGATTGATCCGCGCCAATCATCGGTGCATCGTTCGAGGATGCCAAGCCCAGAGCTCCTCGAGACTTTCGACAATCCTTACGCTGGTCGTGATTACGAGATCCACATGGACTGCTCGGAGTTCACGTCCCTTTGTCCGGTGGGCGGTATCGAAAGCGACGCGGAGGAGCTCGCGCTGCTGAAGGGAGGCGCGCCCGACTTCGGAACGATTCGCATCACATACGTTCCGGCGGCGAAGTGCATCGAGCTGAAGAGCCTCAAGCTCTATCTATGGAGCTACAGGAACGACGGGATCTTTTACGAGCGAGCAGTCAACCGGATTCTGGATGATCTGGTGGCCAGCTCCAAGCCCAAATGGATGCGCGTCATCGGTGACTTCAACGTCCGCGGCGGAGTAAAGTCGGTGATCACAGCGGTTCACGGAAAGGCGCCCACTCACTGAGCGCTGCGGCACGGTGGTAACAGTATTGCAAGAATGTCTGCTCAGACCGCAGGTTCACCAATGCCATCTTCTTCTCTCCAACCACCGCAGCCGGATCCACTTCAGCCTGTTCTTGAGGACGTCGAAGAGGAACTTCGGCGCCGTCTCCATGAAGCTTGTGAGGCGGAGGCGAATGGTCTTTCGACGGAATCAACCCAGGAAGTCCGGCGACTCGAAGATGCGCTGCTAGCTGCCGCAGTCGCGGCCGAACAGACGATCGCGGTACGTCGTCACATGCAGCGTCGAGCGTCCAAGAAGCGCGAGCGGCAAATCAGCATTGAGGAAACTGATGATCGGAGACGGAGCACCAGTCCCGAGTCCGACGAAAGCCGTGAGGAATCGAGTGGGGGTCATAGCAAAAAGCCTGACACAAGTGTTCGTGAATTCGTCGACGACACCGGCCATGGCTGGCGCGCATGGCCAGTCGTACCAGGTCTGAGCCGCTCGAGCGCGAGGGGTCGAGGTTTTCTTGGCGATTTCCAGGATGGTTGGATCTGCTTCGAGGGGTTGAACACCACAGCACGTCGGCGACTTCCATATCGCCAGCCCAATTGGGCCAACATTACGGATGAAGAGCTCCAGCGCTTGCTAGCCCGGGCGATCGATGCACCGGGGCGCCCGACCAAGCGAGAGGACAAACCTTGATCGAGTTGATTAGAAGATCGCGATTGGGTTAATTGTCCTGTCCAAAGTGCAGGTAGAGCGGCTAGGTAGCTCAGTTGGTAGAGCAGCGGACTGAAAATCCGCGTGTCGGCGGTTCGATTCCGTCCCTAGCCATTGGCGATGTTTAATGCCGTCCGACGACCTTCACGACTGTCGTCGCAGCTTACGCGGCTAGCGTCCTTCACTGCCCGCAGTTAAATCCCCAGAATGATACTGAAATGTCTGGACGAGCAGCTCGCATGAGCGCGAGTTGGGGCGCTTCAATAGCAGCCTGTATGGTTTTCCACGGGATACTCACGTGGCCGGCCGCGCTGGAAGCGCAAACCATCACTGGAACGGTTCAAACCGCGGGGAAGCCCATAGTCGGCGCGACGGTCCGGCTTCTCGAGCTCGATCGCATCGAACATACGGGTGGCAAGGGGCAATTCACTTTCTCCGATGTTCCGAAAGGAATCTACAGAGTCTACGTCGGTGTAACCGGGTATGCATCGGTGACCGACACTGTCAAAGTGATGGGCGACATTGCAAGGATATCCATTGACCTCAGGGAATCTGCGATTCACCTGAAAGAAGTCGTGGTCTCAGCATCGCCAACCGCACGGATTTCGGACGAGCAGTATCAGTCAACCGCGTCCAAATCCCTGGCCGAATTTCAGAACAGTTCCGGGGCAACTTTTGCGGAGAAGATCTCGGATCTTCCAGGCGTCGCGGTCCGCAGCCTCGGGTCTGCTCCATCGAGGCCCATCCTGCGAGGCCTTGGTGACAATGAGGTGCTGATTCTCGAAAACGGGCTTCGCATGGGTGATCTGGCGACGTTCGATCCCGCGCACGCCACCCCAATCGAGGCAATCGGCATATCGCAGATCGATGTGGTACGTGGTCCCGCGACAATCCTCTATGGACCCAGCACGATTGGCGGAATTGTGAATGTCATCACCGACATCGTTCCATTGGTGTCGGATCATCCCATTTCAGGCACAGCTGCGATCGAAGGAAATACTGTGAACAGCGCCGGCGCGGGTTACATCAATAACGTTTACAGCCAGGGCAATCAGGCATTCCGGGTATCAGTGGGAGGAGTCCGCGCGCACAACATTCGAATTCCTTCGGGAAACTACACTGACCCGGGTACTGGTGCGGTGTTCAATCTGGACCGCATGCCTCAGACATTCGATCATAGCGGCGAAGCAGGTCTCGGCTACGCATATCAGAGCGATTTCGGAGCGATCGGCATTGGCGGGAAGCACTATGAAGTGAACTACGGGATACCTGGCGTGCCGCCCAATCCGGACTTTGCCAATGTGCCTCCGACTACATCCCGCATTGCACAGCGTCGAAATACGATCGAGCTCCGCAGCCTCTTCAATGGCGCCTTCTCATTCGTGAACCAGGTGAAACTCAACGCTAGTTTTAACGATTACAACCACTCCGAGTTTCCAACCGCGCAGGATGCAAGCGGTGTTTCCGATCCGGAGGCAACCAATTTCAAGAAGCGCCAGTTCAATGGTGTATTACAGCTGCAGCATCAGCCGCTTGGCAAACTTCAGGGGACTCTAGGGCTGTGGACGAACATCGAGGACATGAGTATCCGAGGTGACGAGCCACTGGGTCCGAATTCGCGCACGAGCGGGATTGCGGGATACGCGTTTGAAGAATATTCGGTAGAACACCCGATTGCAGGCTGGTATGCGGTACGACTACAACAAGATTCAGACTCGTCCGGATCCGCAATCGACCGACCCGGCTTTTCAGACTCTCAATGCCTCGCGGCTTTCAAATGCGCTGACCGCCTCACTCGGCGGAATTCAGCAACTTACATCTCACTTGACGGGATCGTTGAGCTTTGCGCGATCGTTTCGTGCGCCCACCGTTCAGGAGTTGTTCGCGAACGGCCTCGATGCACCGAGCGGCACTTATACCGTCGGCACCCCGGGTCTTGGACCGGAAACTGGATTGGGCGCGGACATGTCGATCAAAGGAAACTTTGCAAACGCATCCTTTGAAATCTCGCCCTTTGCTAACAGCATCAGTCACTACATCTATGGATTCCTGCGCGGCGACACCATTCAAGGTTTCCCGGTGCGTCAATTCGGAGCTACGGACGCGCGATTGCTTGGTGTCGACGGGAGCGTTACTGTCCAGCCGGCTCCGTATTTCGCGCTCAAGGCAGGCGCCGACTATGTGAACGCCGAGGACACCCGGCAGAATGTGCCGCTGCCCTTCACCCCTCCACTACGAGGTCTGGTGCGAGCGACTTATCAGGACCAGACGTACATGGGTATGATCGAAACGCGACTCGCCGCAAAGCAAACTCGGCTGGGGGAGGGCGACACGCCAACTCCTGGATATACTGTCGTGAATCTCGGTGTCGGGATGCGCTTTGCACGCCAACGTGTCTTGAACAACATCAGCATCCACTGCGACAATGTGTTCAACCGTGTGTACCGGGATAACCTTTCAGTGATCAAGGATTTCATCCCACAACCGGGTCGAGGCTTCCGGTTGAATTA
>WNFR01011757.1_pt1 | contig 10228 bp, 8 predicted proteins | sample 5400221 | NCBI WGS metagenome assembly WNFR01 (sample SAMN13153357, study PRJNA577476) | soil metagenome | isolation source: 40 cm soil under Madrone tree | place: USA:California | collected 2016-06-14 | reverse complement strand
CTACAACCGTAATGAATTCTTCAAAGCGAAATCATGGGCAGAAGGCGCAACGCCACTCGCCAAGAAGGCGCCTTACAAGAAACACGATTTCGGCTATACCATTGGCGGACCAGTTTACATTCCCAACCACTACAATGCGGACAAGAAAAAGACCTTTTTCTTCTTCTCTCAAGAATGGCGTCGCGAAAAGGTCTCGACCACAATTCTTCAAAACGTTCCTTCCAATGCGGAGCGCGGTGGCGACTTTAGCGACCTTTGCCCTGGGCCTGATTGCCCGAGCGGTCCCCAAGTCGTTGGCAATAAAGTAGTGCCGAGTGCGGTTGGTACTGCCCTTCTTGCGATCATCCCTCAAGCCAATACGACGAACGGCGGCTTCCCCGCAGTCTCGCAAACCATTTCGAGCCCCACCACCTGGCGGGAACAACTGATTCGCATCGATCACAACCTCTCAAACAACTATCGCTTGACGTTCCGATACATCCACGACTCCTGGCAGACCGTGGTGCCGAACCCGCTATGGGGCAACAGCACTGCCAGCTTCCAAAATGTCACCACGACGTTTGTCGGCCCCGGGACAAGCTTTGTGGCCCGCTTGAATGCGAACATCTCGCCGACCTTACTCAACGAATTCGTCGCGAGCTACACCGGTGACCACATCTTTCTCACGACCGGCGGGCCCGTGGGGCTACCGTCCGGCTTCTCGATGGGATCGATTTTCAATAATGGTTTCGGCGGAAAGCTTCCCGCCATCAGTCTAGGCAGTAACAATGCATACGGCGGGAGCTTTGGGCAAGATACCGGATATTTTCCATGGCACAATGCAAATCCCACCTACACGTATCGTGACAACATAACCAAGGTTCTTGGTACACATACTCTCCAATTTGGTGCTTACCTCGTGTTCGCGCAAAAGAACGAGGCCAACTCGCCCAACGTCCAGGGCATCTTGACCTTTACCTCTGGCGACGCGACCGTCTCGACGGGCAATTCGTTCGCCGATCTGCTGCTGGGGAATATCGCTAGTTACCAGCAGTGGAGCAGAGAGACCCAATACTACAACCGGTATAAGATCGTGGAGCCCTACTTCCAAGACGACTGGCGCATCACCAAACGCCTTACCCTGAATCTTGGCTTGCGAGTGAGCATGTTTGGGACATATCGGGAGCGATACAAGCAAGCTTTCAACTTCAATCCCAGCGCCTTCGTTGCAGCTAACAAGCCCGGCTTTAACGGCGACGGGTCGCTAAACATAGGGTCTGGGACCGGCAATCCGGTGAACGGTTTCGTCCAGTGCGGAGGAGCAGGTGGGACTCTGTCTTTCGTCCCAGGATCAGCATTCCCGACCGTTAGCGTCGGATCTTCCTCGAATGCCGGGTGCCTTGAGGGACACCTCTTCAATCCCGCACCGCGCATTGGTTTCGCGTTTGACCCCAAGGGCGATGGCAAAATGGCCATTCGCGGCGGTTACGGAATCTTCTATGAACATACCAACGGCAACGAAGGCAACACCGAATCGCTCGAAGGCTCCCCGCCGCTTGTTCTTAACGCTACACAGTCAAACGTCATCGGCTATCAAAACATCGGCGCTGGCGGTGGAACAATACCATTCTTTCCACTCTCGGTCGTTTCCATACCGAACAAGGCAGTCTGGCCCTACGTCCAGCAGTGGAACCTAAGCGTACAGAAAGAACTGCCTTCCCACATTGTGCTCTCAGCGGCCTATGTCGGAAGCAAAGGCACGCATTTGACCCTGCTCAGCAACGCCAATCAGCTTTTCCCGGTCTCGACGAACCCCTACACGGCGGGCGAGCCAATTGTTACTGCGGGAGACCCGAATTCTACAGGTAAGCCGGTTAACACCGTCTGTCCTGACGCTAACTTCGCTGGTGGCTCAGTAAATGGCGCGCCCGTATCCGGCCAGGTGGCCGTCAATCTGGCTGTTGCTTGCGGAACTGAATCCAGTCTTGCTGCGGTGCGCACCGCGTTCCCCGGATTCAACAACATCAACACTCTTAGGGACGCAGCGAATTCGATATATCACTCCTTCCAGGCATCAGCTACTCGTACCGTCGGCGATCTGACCCTGAGCCTGGCCTACACGTATAGCCACTCCATTGACGATTCCTCGGACCGAGGTGATACGGCTTTCGTCAACGCTTACAACTTTGCCGCCAATCGAGCCAGCTCCAATTTCGACTTGCGCCACAACGTCTCGATCAGCTACGTCTACAGCTTGCCCTTTTTCCGCAGTAGCGGATTGGCCCATTCAGTCCTCGGCGGGTGGCAGGTCTCTGGCATCACCGTTGCCCAGACCGGCACACCGTTCAGCGTGACCAACGGTTTGCCAAACTTCGGCGACAATGCTGGCGTGGGCAATGGCACGGGAACAGGCTCGCGCCCCGATCTGGTCGGTAATCCCAAATCAGGTTTCTCCGCTAACCAGGATCCTGCCAACCGTGGGCCGCTGGCCGGCAATCCGGCAGCTTTCGCCGCTCCCACGGGACTCAGTTTCGGCGATGTCGGGCGCAACACCATGAACTTCCCTCGCCGTGTTAACTTCGATTTTGGCCTCTTCAAGAGGTTTTCGATCAACGAGAGGACCGGACTCGAATTCCGCTGGGAAACATTCAATCTCTTCAACCACACTCAGTTCAATGCCATTACTCCAGGCAATTCGAGCAACTCAGCCTTTGGGCCGACCACCTTCCTGCACCTGACTGGCACACACGATCCGCGCCGCATGCAGTTTGGCCTGCGCTTCTATTTTTAACTCACCACCACCCCGAAAAAGCGGCGCTTTTCGGAGCGCCGCTTTTTTTGTGATTCGCTCGCGGAAACCGGGATGAATTGGCTCCAGTTGCTCGCTCTTGGGTTGCAACTTTTCGACTGCCAGCTTTCCGCGAAAGGAGTAAACTACGCACCATGAATCGACGAACTTTTATCGGAACCTCTATCGCCGCTGCCGCAGCCGCCTCGCGTCCTGCGTGGGCGGCCGAAACTCATCACATCGACCGCGTCGGATTGCAGCTCTACACCGTGCGCGATCTCATCAAGAAGGATTTCGACGGTACGATCGCCAAGGTCGCGGAAATTGGCTACAAAGAAGTGGAGTTCGCTGGGTACTATGGGAGGTCGCCGCAAGACGTTCGGGCCATTTTGGAAAAAGATGGCCTGACGTCGCCATCAACCCACGTCGGCTACGACATTGTCGAGAAGAAGTGGGGCGAAACGCTGGATACAGCTCACACCATCGGCCACGCATTCGTCGTTTGCCCTTGGATCGACGCAAAGCAACGCAAAACGCCGGATGGCTGGAAGCGCGCAGCGGAGCTATTTAACGGCGCTGGTGATTCCGCGCAGAAAGCTGGCATCCAGTTCGCCTATCACAATCACGCGTTTGAGTTCGAGCCTTCCGACACGCTGGGCGGGAAAATGCCCTACGATTTCCTGCTCGAGAACACCGATCCCAAGCTGGTCAAGATGGAAATGGATCTCTGCTGGATTACCGTGGGTGGGCAGGATCCCGTGAAGTACTTTGACCGCTACCCCGGCCGCTTCCCGCTCGTACACGTCAAGGACTGGACCACCAAGGGCCCGGGCGGCAACGATTACGGCGGCGCTACCGGCGCGTCCAAGAAGCCTGGTCACATGACCGACGTCGGCCAAGGCGAAATCGACTGGAAGCGCATCTTCGCGCAATCCGCCAAGGCGGGGATCCAGCACTACTTCGTTGAAAACGACGAGCCAAAATCGGCGTTCGACGACATCAAGATCAGCTACGACTATCTGTCCAAGCTGACCTTCCAGACCTCGTAACTAGCGGAAGCGACTGGCTTTATAGAATTTACTTGATAAGTATCCAAATAGTGATATGATGACGGGCGTAGAAATCTGCGTCCCGAGACTGGATCCTCGGCTCGCTCCGCTTGTTTCCAACTTTGTCCTGAAAAGTGTAAGTTCTTTTAGAATCAACACTTCTGAGCCAACACCGCGTTTTACCGGTTTTTAACCGAAGTTGTCGGGCGCTAACTCTTTCCATTGCAACACTTACAAAACGAAGCCCCGCAACCCCTTTAGATTCCGCACTTACAAGAAAGGGGGGAGGGGGGAGGATCACCAGAATAGACTTAGCCGTGCTCTGGCACCGGCGGGCAGCCGGGGAATTCGCGCAGCGACGTGTTGCCGACGTATTGCAAGTCGGCGATGCCAATTTTGCTGGTGTAGAAGCCGTCGCAGGTCATCTTGCGTAGAAACGCGAAGAAGGCGACGCCTTGGCTGAGCGCCGCGTCTTTCTTCGCATTCTTGCGATACGCAATCAGGTCCAGCACCTCGTTGCGCTGCTGCGGAGCGCATTCCAGAAAGGATTTCGCGTAACGGTCCGCACAAAAGCTATCGAGCCATATCAATCCGCCGCCCAGCCGCAACTGATACTTTTCATTTTCGCTGGTCAGCAAATCGATGAACTCCGGCGCGCCCGCTTCGACAGCTCCGCCGGAATGATCGTCCTTGGGAATAATGGCGTCGCACAGCCAATTCAGTGTCTCGTATTGATGCGCGGAAAAATATTTGGGAGCGTACTTCCCTGCCGGCGACGCGGCTTTTTCCTTGCGCACTGCCTGGTGCACGAATTCCGCGGCTTTGGCGGGAATGACTTGCAGCACCGAGCCGCCCACCGCGCCCATTGCCAGCGTCTTCAAAATGTCGCGTCGCGTTATACCTTGCGCACTCATAGCTCCTCGCAGTTTCTGTTGTTGAGATTATTCGCTCCGCTCTGGATCACAACGCGCGGCTTGTGTGACATCACAAATTCCCTTTTTGCGCTTCGGAGAGCAAGTATTCCGAAGCGCGCCACGACAGCGCCATAATCGTCAGCGTCGGATTTTTGTCCGGATTGGTCACCAACGGAGCCCCATCGGTAACAAAGAGATTCTTCACGTCGTGCGCCTGGCAATAGCCGTTCAGCACGGAAGTCTTCGGGTCTGCGCCCATGCGCGCGGTCCCCACTTCGTGGATGATTTTTCCGCCCGCTTGAATTCCGAACGGATACGGCCCATCGATTTTCGTCTTCGTGCGGTATTCCCCGCCCGCTGCCTCTACAATCGCGCGGAAGGTTTGCTGCATGTCCTGGGCCTGCCGCAACTCGTAATCCGTCCACTCGAAATGGAAGCGCAGCACCGGGATGCCCCATTGGTCGACGACATCGGGATCGATCTCGCAATACGTGTCCGGGTTCGGAATCATTTCGCCACGGCCAGAGAAACCGATGTGCGTGCCGTAGACTTTGCGCGCGCGCTGTTTCAGTGCCGCACCGTATCCCTCTTCGCGGTGACACAAGCTATCGAACATTCCCACGCCGGGCATATCGCGGCCACCCGAGAATTCGATGTGATAGCCACGCGGGAAGTCGTTCTTGCGGTCGAATTTCCACCACGGAATGTACATGTGCATTCCGCCGACGCCGTCGTGGTTGTGCGGTGGCATCTTATCGAGATACGGAAATTCGCCCCAGCCATCGCTACCGACCGAATCGGTCAGATACTGGCCGACCGTTCCAGAAGAATTCGCCAGCCCATCAGGAAATGAAGCAGACTTGGAATTGAGCAGCAATCGCGCCGACTCGCACGCGCTCGCCGCCAGAACCACGGCGCGAGCGCTGACTCGTTTTTCCGAACGCGTGGTCTTGTCGATGTAGGAGACGCCCTCGGCTTTTCCGTCTTTGCCTACCAGGACCTCGCGTGCCATCGCCCCGGTAATCAGCGTCAGCTTGCCCGTGGCCATCGCCGGCGGCAGCAAAACCTGGCTGGAGCTGAAATTTGAAGCGGTGACGCACCCGCGCCCGCATTGCGCGCAATAGTGGCACGGCAAGCGGCCATTCAACGATTGCGTTAGGATTGCGAGCCGCGACGGGATGCAGATGATACCCAGCTTGTCGCAAGCCTTCTTGACAATCAGTTCGTGGCAGCGCGGCTTCGGTGGCGGCAAGAAAACGCCATCCGGCGCGCTGGACACATTCTCTTTCGTGCCGAACACGCCGATATACGATTCCACTTTGTCGTAATACGGCGCAAGGTCCTCGTAACTGATGGGCCAGTCAGCTCCGAGCGAGTCTCGCGTGTACGAGCGAAAATCCACCGGAGCAAACCGCAGCGCGATGCGCCCCCAATGATTCGTGCGCCCGCCCACGATGCGCGAGCGGAACCACTGAAAATTCGCTCCAGGCGCCGAAGTGTACGGCTCGCCGGCGATGTCCCACGACCCATTGGGCGCCAGAAATTCGCCGAAATTCTCGAGCGCAGTCCCGCCCACGCCCGCGCCGCGATGCGGAAACTCGTACGGCCACATCAGCATCTTGAAATCTTTTTCGGGATAGACTTGCGGGCCGGCTTCCAGCAGCGCCACGGTCAGGCCGCCTTCGGTGAGAATCTTCGCCGCCATGCCGCCGCCCGCGCCGGAGCCAATAACGCACACATCATAAGTTTTCGGCGAACGCGTGACTTGAGCCATCTATTTCTCTCCGTGAACTCTTTGCATTACTCGTGTTCTCTGTGTCAGATTTTTTTCCGTGTTAAGCACCAAGCAGTTCGCTGCGCACATTTTTCAAAACCCACGCCGCGCGCTCCACACCCACCGGCCCCGACAAAATCGGGTCCTCATTCTCAATGCTCAAGATTCCTTCGTAGCCGATGTCCATGTATGCCTTGACCACGGACTTCCACAAGCTCGCGCTATGGCCATATCCCACGGCGCGAAACGTCTCCGAAGCCTGCGGCAGGTCGGCGGTATCAAACGCAAAATTCAGCACGCCGTATTTCCCGACGTTCTCGGGAAACAGAACGGTGTCCTTCATATGAGCGTGGAAAATCGCTTTCTGCTTTCCGAGGAAATGAATCACTTCCACAGGATCGCATCCCTGCCAGAAAAGATGGCTCAAGTCGCAGTTTGCGCCGATTTCCTCGCCCGCCGCTTCGCGGAGCTTCATCAGCGTGCGCGGATTGTAGACCACGAAATTCGGATGCATCTCCAACGCCAGGCGATGCACGCCATGCGCCCGCGCAAATTTCGCAGCCTCCTTCCAATACGGAATTACCTTTTCCTTCCACTGCCAGTCCTGCATCTCCGCGTATTCCGGGGGCCAGCGATACGTGATCCAGTTCGGCTGCGTGTCGGTCGGCGTGCCTCCCGGACAACCGGAAAATCCCACGATCACCTTGACGTCCAGACGCTCCGCAAGCAGGACCGTCTTGCGGAGGCTCTCGCGATCGCGCGCCGCATGCTTTTCATCGGGATGTACAGGGTTGCCGTGGCAGCTCAGCGTCGCAACTTGAATGCCGCGATCTTCAAACTTCTTTTTCCAGGCCTTCGCTTTGCCAGCATCCGCCAACAATTCGTCGATTGGACAGTGTCCGGTGCCGGGATATCCGCCGGTCCCAATCTCCATGGCTTCCAAACCGAGCGCGCTCACGCGATCCAGCATTTCGTCGAGCGACAACTTCTCGTAAACGGGATCGAAGACGCCGATGGGAATCTTTCGCAGCGCGCCGCTCGAGGCCTGCGCGGAAGACGCCGCAGCGGAGCTCGACGTAGCGACCGCTCGCCCCGACAAGTCTGCACGGTTCGCAACGCCCGGCATCGACGCCGCCAACAGACCGGTCCCTGTCGCCGTCAGGAACTCCCGACGGTCAATGCTCGACGATTTGCGCTGGCTTTTCATGCGCTCTCCTCAGCGGCGCCGTTGACTGCGTTCGCCCTACTGAAGCCGGGCGGCATTATACGACGCTTTTTGCAGAGACGAGCTATGTGATTCGCTGAGGTTTGAGGGCACTAAGAGGGGGAATCGAGGTTGGCACGGTGAGCGCGCGCTCCGGAGGACGTTTTTTCTGTTGAATCGCTTGCACGAACATCTCGACGGCTTGTCCGGCGTTAGGAGGCACAAAAATGGTCGCAGCAAGCAATCCGCTGCGCACCCACGCTTGGCCCGTTTTCGGGAGGCCGTCGCAACCAGTGAACGGCAGCTTCAGCCAGCGTTCGCGATCCGCTTCGTTGGGCAGTTCCTCAAAAGCCTTTCGCGCGCCAATGGCCATCGAATCATCCTGCGCTCCGATCAAGTCCACGGCGGCCTTTTGCGAAGTAGTCAGCTTCAGCCACGAACGCACCGCGCGCTGCGAAGTTTCCTCTGTCCACTGGCCTCGTAGCGCGATCACCTGGATGTTCGCTGGCTTGGTCTCTTGCATGCCCAGGGTGCGGTCTTTCGCGGCGGAATTTTCCGACGGACCCTGGATGTACAGCACCGTCCCCCCGCGCGGCAGCAGCGCGGCAAACTGCCGCCCCTGAATGCGCCCAATCTCCACATGATCGGAACTGATCGCGAAAATTGCCGCGGTCGCAGTCTTGCGCAGATCCTCTATGTAATTCGCATCGCGATTGAGCACCGCCCATCCGATGTCCGCAGCGGCTGCGGCGCGCGCCACCTGCGGCAGCGCCGTCCCGCCCACGGGCTCAAACACGATTGCGCTCGGACGGTCTTCCGGCGACGCCTGAATGGCTCGCAAAATCTGCGTGCTCTGATTGATGGCGTCGTTGTTCGCGTAAAACTGCGCCTGCTCGATTTGGTAGTCGTTGTCGTTGGTGGTCAACGAAACCAGAATTCGTATCTTCGCCATCTGCCGGGTTACGCCCCCACGGCCCTACCATACACCGGGTCGCTGCGTGATGGAGCGAAATCGTTTTTTCCGCCTCGGTCGTGACATTACTCAGGAGCGTAATGTTCAAGGCGAAGGGGCCAATCCGATCGACTGTGGTATTCAAATCGAAGGAGTCCCTGATACCCTGAAACATACCTTGAAAACACGACGAAATACCGCTTGACACCAAGGCGCGACAAACGTACACTTATGCCAATGAATCGTACATTGGAAATTGAAAGGACACAGATGGCTACCGCCCGCGTGAATGTCAACGTTAAGAGGGTAACAGCCACCGATTTGCGGGATAGCTTGAAGGACTGCCTAACGGCCGCCAGGAAAAACCGTGTCCTTCTGATCGAAAATCGGCGTCAATCTGCAAAGTACCTCGTGGACAAAGAATTCTTGGATACGCTCATGAATGAACGTGACTCCATACTCGCAACTTTGGAAATTCTTGCGGATCGTAGTCTTACCGATCGGCTTCTGAATCTTGCAAAGACCATCGATAGCGACTTTGCCGCCGGTCGTCTGCTCACCACAGCCGACGTTTTCGGCGGATGAGCAAAAAGGGAAAACATTCTTCGTCCACGTCACCCGCCGCCCCGAGCCTTGAGCCCAAGGCGTCGTCTTCTTTTGAACTTAGATATACAGAAGACGCCGCTAAGGAAATCAAGGAACTGGACGGAAGTATTAAAAAGCCACTTCGGAAAGTCTTAGAGAAAAAGCTGGCTGTCCATCCTGAAAGTTATGGATTGCCTTTGCGTGGGCCGCTTTCAGGCTACTGGAAGCACGAGTTTGCCGATCATCGTGTGATTTACAGAATTTATCCTGATCCTCCCACCGTGGTTGTCTGTGCTGTCGGTCCTCGGAAGGCAGGTAACGCCGAAGACATCTACAATCAGTTAGATGCCGTCATCAAAACGGGTCGGCTTGCCGAACAACTTGTTTTGGTGCTCAACAAGTTTTTGCCGAGGAAAAAGTAACCCACAAGTTTGCGGCTTGACGCCCGGTACTAGCTCCATGTATGCCTTACATCAATACGTTGCTGCTGGGTATATGCTGGAGATCAATTCCTCGGAGGATCGTGGTAGCCCGGACGGGAGTCGAACCCGTAATCTTCACCTTGAGAGGGTGACGAGTTAACCGATTACTCTACCGGGCCACGTGAACAGTTTAGCGTGCGGCGGATGCTTCCGCAATTGAGACTACGTTTGGCTCTTCGTACTGGCCGATCTTAACCAGCGCTTCTTTGACATCCTCGATGGTCTTGATGCTAGATCGCTCGAAGATATCCTCTGTCTTGTGTCCAGTGATTTTCATTGCGCGTGTTTTCAGTAGCCTACCTCGAAATAACTCCGCCCTCTCAAGGCAGAAACATGGTTTCGAGTCCCGTTAGCGCTACCGTGCAGACCCCGGCACCACCATCGGAAGAAGTCAACGCGTCTACATCAATGACATAGGCGAACTGCTGCGCGGTAAGAACAAGCAGTCGATTTCCTGCTGTGGAAAAACGCGTGTACACTGGCGCGTCGGGAAAAAGATAC
>WNFR01010462.1_pt1 | contig 10228 bp, 8 predicted proteins | sample 5400221 | NCBI WGS metagenome assembly WNFR01 (sample SAMN13153357, study PRJNA577476) | soil metagenome | isolation source: 40 cm soil under Madrone tree | place: USA:California | collected 2016-06-14 | reverse complement strand
ATTTGCTCAAACACGAACAGCAGGACTATGATCGAAGCCTGGTTGGAGTGGGTAGTCTGGCTGGCTAGCCAGCCAGACTACCCACTCCAACTCCGGTTCATGCGGTACACGCAGCCCATGCATGGGCTGCGCAAGGGAGACATAGCGTGTCCGCTATGATGGCTGAGGTTAAAAGAGGACTTGACAAATTTTATGGCTTCTCCGTAAAAATTTTGCGCATGCAAGCGGGATGCTGACAGAAAAAGCGATGAAGCTGCACGCGCAACGTCAAGCGTAACGCTCCCCAGGGCAGATCTTGGAGTGTTCGTATGTAGGTGCTATGCACACGCTTGGTGCTTTGCCCACATATCGGGCACTGTCCCTCAGTTTGTAAGGAGACCAGTACCAGTGTGAGTCCCTCCAAAGAAAGCCGAAGCTGCTGCATCCGAAGCTTTCCTGAAGCAGGGATCAGGTGTTTAATTAGGACCTCAAGCCGATCCTTGGCATCCCAACAGAATGATGTTTGCATCTTTTCATGATATCATCTCCCGTCTTGTTCAGCTTGTCATCAAAAGTTGGGGAGAGCCACGAGGTGGGGAAGTCATACAGGATGCGCAACGAGTTTTACCTCATCAGTGAGTTAGCATGAGAGCATCCTTCATCGCTCTGATGTTTCCATAAGGCAGAGGTATTTCTGCTCTCTTGCCAGAAAAAAGCTGGAGAATTGAACGGGCCTGTGAAGCCACTTCAGCCGAAGGTGCATCTCGTTGCGCATCGCGTGGGAACAGCCAACATTCACGCCATTTACCATTTGGCCCTCCGACGTAAGCACTTGCCCTCCAATGTGAGCGACTTCAACCAATTTACTTGAGCAAACCGCTTCACATCTAGGATCTCATCAGAAAAAGTGGTAAATACCCCAAATATTGTTGGCAATCGCGGGGGTTTTTGCATAACCCCCCGAAACGGTGCACTCGGCTTCACTTAGGCATCTCCTTCAGATGATCTGGGAGCATGCGGGACAGCAGTTGGACACTTGGCTGAGTAAGGTGTTGTGGGGATAGTACAACGATTCGGGGTCACCCGATTGGCAGGGGGAAAACATACTCGAAGCTCCAAACGCGCTCCCCAGACGACCTCATGTGAAGGTATGAAAGGACTCTGATGCGTTCAGAGGAACATCAGCAAGCCGTTTTTCTCTCTTTTCGCGAGCCTCAACAGCCATGATAAACCACTGGTACAGCCTGAGAGCCTGTTTTCCCTCCTGCCAATTGAGTGACCCCTCCTAGGGAAATCAGTGAACGATGGTGTGCGATTGTTTGCGTCTGTGGTGTGCCTGCTTCCCATTTAGCTTCCCATCAACCCCTGGCGCCAAGCAAAGATGGCAGCCTGCGTGCGGTCGACGAGATGCAGCTTGCCGAGGATGTTGCGGACGTGGCTTTTCACCGTCTTTTCGCTGAGGACGAGCCGCTCGGCGATCTTGGCGTTGCTCAGCCCCTCGGCGATCAGGCGCAGCACTTCCCGCTCGCGCTCACTCAGGTGGGCGAAGTTCGCCATGTCATGATGCGACGCGCCATCCAGCTCCTGCACGACGCGGGCGGCGATGTGGGGATGCATCACGACCTCGCCGCCCGCCGCTTTGCGGATCGCGTCGGCCAGATCGGGCAGGCCGATGTCTTTGAGCAAATAGGAGAGCGCGCCGGCACGGATGGCGGGAAAGATATGCTCGTCCTCATGATACGAGGTCAGCACGATGACCTGGGAGCTGGGGCTTTTCTGCTTCACCAGCCGGGTCGCCTGCACACCATCCATGCCGGGCATCACCAGATCCATCAGCACGACGTCGGGGGCCAGGTCAGTTGCCAGCAACACCGCTTCGCCGCCGGAGCCAGCCTCGCCCACGACGGCGAAATCCGGTTGCGCTTCGAGGAATGCCCGCACGCCGCGCCGCACGACCGCATGATCATCGACAATCAAGATGGTGATGGGATCGCTCATCGTGTCGCCTCCTGGGTCGGCTTCGAAGCCGAGTGCAGCGGGATCGTGGCCTCCACCGTCGTCGCGCCCGCTGCGCTGGAGAGAGTCAGCGCGCCGTCATGGGCGGTTACTCGCTCGCGCATGCTGGCTAACCCCACGCCGCGCCCGCTGGCACGGGCCACGTCAAAGCCGGTGCCGTCGTCGACGATGGTCAGGCGCACCTGCGCACCTTCCCACGTGAGATGAACGGTGACGTGCGCGGCTCCGCTGTGATGAGCGATGTTGGTGAGCGCTTCCTGCGCGACGCGAAAGAGTGCCTCCTCGCTGTCGAGCGCGATGACCCGCTCGCCTTGGACCTGCATGGCAACGGCGATGCCCATGCGGCGCGACCACTCCTCGGCATAATCGCGCAGGACGACGGCCAGCCCTTTATCTTCCAGGCGGGCCGGGCGCAACTCACGGATGACCGCGGTCAATTCCTGGCGTGTCTGCTTGGCCAGCGCCTCGGCTTCGGCGAGATAGGTCTGCGCAGGCCCCGTATCCGGCGGCAGATACGTGCGCGCCGCGCCGACCAGCAGGGCGGTGGCGAAGACGTTTTGCTTGATGGAATCGTGTAGATCGCGCGCCAGCCGGTTGCGCTCCTCGATTACCGCAAGCTCCTCGCGGGCCGCCAGCAGAGTGTGGAGTTGTTCGGCCATGCCGTTGAGGTCCTGCCCCAGCTGGCCGATTTCATCGCGGGAGGGATCACGCACCTCGACCGCGAACTCCCCTTTGCTCCAGGCTTGCGCCGCCTGGGTGATCCGGTGCAGGCGGTGGGTGACGTTGCGCATGATCAGCAGGCCGGTCAGCGTGCCGACCACGCTGGCGATCAGGATGAAATACAGGCCCCCGCCCTGCAAGTGATTCCAAAAGATGCTGAGAAACTGGGAGACGCCAGAGGGTGTAGGCGGACTGAGGGGCGAGGAGCCAGAAGGTGAGGGGTGAACGGTGATGTTCCCCTGCCGATAATCTTGAAGGCTGGCAGGAAGGGTGATGGCGACATCAATGATGACGGCTGCCAGCAAGGTGACGAGCAAGTAGGAACCCGTCAGCCGCCAATAGAGTCCCCCAAAACGTTTGCGTAGACTTTGCATGTCACTTCTCCTCCGCATAATCATACCGCGCCGCTCCTCCTGCGAGGCTCAGAAACTCTCGCGCAGACGCGAGTAGTATACCATACGAGACAAACCGGGAGCAGAGCGTTCTGTACGCGCTGCCCTGCCCCCGATGGCTGCTATTCGTAGCGCAGCATATCGGCAATGCGCACGCGCGAAGCCCGCAGTGCCGGAATGATGCTCGCCAGGGTCGAGATGATGAGCACGGCGGCCAGCATGACGACCAGGGCCGAAGGGGCGATGAGGAAGTCCACCCGAAACACCAGCTTGCTCATCACCTGGATGAACCCATAGGCCAGCGGAAGCCCCAGCAGCGCGCAAAGCCCCCAGGCGATGCCGCCCAAGGCCATCCCTTCGACCCAGAAGACGCGCGCCACCCGCCAGTCGCTTGCGCCCATCGCGCGCAGCAGGCCGATCTCGCGCCGCCGTTCCAGCACCGAGGCTGCCAGCGCATCTGCCAGCCCCAGGATGCCTACCGCTCCCACGATCAGCGCCACGCTGTAGAGCAGGGCATAGAAGATCAACCAGCTCTGCTGGCGGTACTGGACCTGTTGCTGTCTGGTTGAGACCAGTCCTCCATTCACATGCCCTCCATTCGCATTCCCTGCATTGACCAGTTGATCGACCTGCCTGGTGAGGGCATCAACGGCGCCTTGCGAGTGATCTCCCGCCTGAATCAACAGCTCCGGCGTCAAATCGGCGGGGTCGCCGAAAAAGTGATTGACGTTCTCCACCGAGGTAATCACCGTGCCAATCTGCCCAAGTTGATCCATCGGCTGATGAATGATGCCGATAATGGTCCAGGTGGCTTGATTCCCCGGTGTGGGCTGACCATTGAAATACTGAACACTCGAAAGGGTCAGGGTATCGCCCACGTTCAAGCCTGTTGCCGTGGCCGCCTCTTCGTTGATCAAGGCCGCGTTGGTGTCACCAGGAGAGAGCCAGCGCCCGCTGATGAGTTGCGGGATATAGAGCCGGGTATCCGGCTGAAAGCCCAGCAGGAGCATTTGCCCCCATTGGCTCTCTGCTCCCTCCGCTTCTCGGTAGCGTTCCACCCGCTCGACATTGGACAGCGCGCTGATCTGCGAGACCTCCGGCGCGTTTTGCGCGTAGATCTCCGCCGAGACATCGTAATGATAGGGAGCGAATGCGTTCGCGGTGGTCTGGTTGGTGGCGGCGGTGGCCGTCTGCACCACCAGGAAGGTGGTCCCTGCCAGCGTCAATGTCAGCAGGGTCAGCGCCGCCCGCCAGCGTTTGCGGAAGACCCCGCGCAGCCCCAGCCAGGTCGTCTGCGAGACCCCGGTTCTGCGCTGTGTCAGCCTGGCTCGGCGATTGCCAGCCCGCCCGGCGCTGATACCGTAGGCGGAAAGCGCCTCGCGCACGGTGATGCGCGTGCCCATCCACAGCGGCACGAGTGCCGAAAGCAATGGCACGCCAAAGCCTACTGCTAGGCCAAGGATGATGATCCAGGGGAAGATGGTAAATGGGCCCACAGCGAGCGAAATGCTGCTGGCAAGGGAGGATGCTAGTGGATACCCGAGCCCCAGCCCCAGCGCGATGGCGGGCAAGGCCCCAAGCGCACTGTAGATGCCCACCGAGACGAGATAGCCACGCACAATGGCGCTGCGCGTCCCGCCCACGGCTTTCAGCGTGCCGATGATCGGCGTCTGCTCGGCAATGAGCGTGATGACCGTGTTGAGAATGAGAAGCGCGCTCAGAATCACCGCCAGAATTGACAGCATGCGCAGCAGCGTAAAGACGCCGTTGATGGTGTTGATTCTTCCCTGGTTGAATGGTTGGTGAATGCTCACATTCAGGACGGTCACGCCTTTCGCCCGCAGTGTCTGGGCCAGCGCGTTCGCTGTGGTGGTTACCTGACTGATCTGCTGCACCTTGAACGCCATCTCATCTTGTACCTGTGGCTCCTGACTATTGGGCGCAGCCCCAATGGAACCGAATGCCTGGTGGATGGCAGCCTCGCTCATGTACCCGCGCGCAGTGCCGCTGCCCGCCGGGCTGGGCAAGCCTTGTGTGCGCGCAAAGCCCACGACGCGCAGAGTGGTGGTGGTCTGGCTGGTGTCCACGGTGACCGTATTACCAATGGAGACCGGCTGTACGTCCTGGTCGCCATACTCCAGCACGATCTCACCCACGCCCGGATAGCGCCCGCTCGTCAGTTGAAACGGCGTGATGGGTACGTGTTGGAAGTCAGGATAGCTGACAATATTGATGGGCACGTGTCCGGGCGTAGCGTTGATGTGCCACTGGGACGCCACGACCGATTGCATTTGCACCGCTTGCACGTTCGCAACAGCAGAAAGCTGCGGTGTCAGCGCCGGGTCAAGCCGATTCACCATCAGTGTCAGATCCGGGGAGTTCGCGGCTGTGCCCGTGCTGTAAGTAAAGGCGGACAAAAGGGTCTGCTGAATGAACGTGACGCCCGTCAGGCCCAGCACACCGATGAAGATGCCCAGCACGACCATCAGCGTGCGCCCCTTGCGCCGCGTCACATCCGCGAACGACTTTTTCAGGCTGGCGCTCATGAGCGCACCTCCGGCGAAGAAGCCATCAGCGCGTTCGCGCCGTGCTGTCCAACGATGCGCCCATCGAGCAGATCAAGGCGCGCCTGGGCGCGGGCAGCCAGATTGGGGTCATGGGTGACATAGATCACGGTTTTGCCGGCTTCGGTCAGGCTCGCGAGCGTCTCAAAGACGCCGTGCGCCGTCCGCGAGTCCAGGTTGCCGGTCGGCTCATCGGCAATGAGGACTGGCGGATCGTTCGCCAGCGCCCGCGCAATCGCGACGCGCTGCTGCTGCCCTCCGGAAAGTTCGCTGGGCAAACGCTGGGAAAAGGCACCCAGGCCCGCCGTTTCCAGGCACATCTGCGCGCGCTCACGCCAGGCTCGGCGGGGGAGCCCGCCACCTTTGCCCAGTTCCAACGCCAGCAAGACATTCTCTATCGCGGTGAGGGTGGGGACCAATTGGAAGAACTGGAAAATAATCCCCACGTGCTCTCCGCGCCAGCGCGCCAGAGCGTTCTCACTTCTGGCGTTCAGTTCCTCGGTGCCGAAGATCACGCGCCCGCTGCTTGGGCGGTCGATGCCGGTCAGCATGTTGAGCAGCGTCGATTTGCCGCTGCCCGACGGGCCGTTGATGGCGAACAAACGCTGCGCAGGAATGGTGAAGGTCACGTCGTCGAGGATGACGGTCCGTTGCGCGCGGGTGGTGATGGCGCGGGTCAGATGCTCCACGCGGATCAACGGGCTGCCTTGCGGGAATGGTGCGGATGGTCTCGATGCGGTCGGTTGTATCATATACGATCTCCTTCGGAGGGGCCTCACCCCTGGCCCCTCTCCATTGTGATGGAGAGGGGAACCATGTGGCATGATCGAGTGGACCATGCGGTTTCGTTACTCAGAAGTATGCCCGATGTCAGGAGATCCGTCATCAGTCTCAGGGCGGAACGCGCTCAGTCTGTGGGCTGAAAATGGGTGCGTTGCGAGTAGGGGGTCGAGTATTAATGGGATACTGCAAGGATTCCATCAGAAATGGGCCATGTGGCAGAATATTCACTCACCGACGCCAGTTATCGCAGCTAATAGCCCATTAGGTGCGATATCTTGCCCTTTTCCAACGCAAACAGTACACTCAGCTACATCTACAGGAGCGATCCCATCCGCATTAGGTGCGATACCGCATGAAAAGAGGTGATTTTTTGCCAGCCATGACTCTGAAAGGCGCGTTCGAGCAGTTCCTCGAAGGCTCCACTTTTGCCCGACGCACACGCGAAAGTTATACCGAGGATCTGGCACCACTTTTCGCAGCGTGCGGTCAGGCACCCATTAGGGGTCAGCATATCGAAATGTGAAAAGTGTACGCTAAGCAAAACGGAAGGTCTTGCTGATTTACTCATTTGGCTTCACAAGCGGATTGAGGAGAAGGTTTTTGAAGTTCGGAAAGTATCCCCCCTTGCGAGATCCTCTCTAGTGAGCGTTTTATCACGAATGCTCGTTTGGCTCTACAGGCCAATTCATCTGCTTAGCGTACACTTTTCACATTTCGATATGCTGACCCCTAATTGAGGCCGAGTGCACCGTTTCGGGGGGTTATGCAAAAACCCCCCTCTAGCAGCAACTGGCGGGTCCGCTGCACTCGTGGGTCGCTGGAATTTCCGACTCTGGACATCTTTTTCCTCGCAATCTTTCAATCGTGCACGCCCCCAGAAAACCAACACGTTCCCCTTCCTGTTGTCTATGCAACGATCCGCGCTCTTTGCTGATTGTGCGAACGCGTGGGCGCGCCTTATCCTTACACCTGTGTAGTATACACGAAAACGTTGCTTACACAATGCTGTTTGATGTTTCTCAGGATACTTTTCGTTTTTCTCTCAGATAACTTTTCTAGTGGATTCCTTCAAGCTGCCTAAGAAGCGGCATCATTGATGAACAGTGCTGTTTCTTTCTCTCGCATAACTTTTCCACGTTGTATTTGGCATGTTGTTTTTTGCAAATGACGCCATCTGACTGTTTTTTCTCACATAACTTGGCTCTTGACCACTTCGGGTACCGGTGGCGAAGTCAAAAACGATGCTCACACTGCGCTTGAACTTGCTCTCTAGCAAGCGCGAAGATCGACTTCGCCACCGGTATCAAATCTGGCTATGAGCCGAATACTGTTGGGATGTACAGATAGAGTTGCAACAGGATGATAGAGTATGCGTAGTCCTCAATGGACAAGTTCTATCAATTCATCATTGAGCAAAGAGAGAAACACATGGAAGAACGAGACAAACGAGACGTGCCAGAGGTCGGTGTATGTTCCTTATATGTTACTATTTTCCTAGACCCTCTCGCCGAAGGGTCCGCAGGGGAAATCCCTGCTGGATAGTGACTGCCGGGGAAAGACTACATGTTCCACACGGCTTGACCGATAGAGAAAGATCGTTCTTCCTCTGGCAGCTTTCCTGGGCCAATCGATGATTGGAGGGACGTGCTTCGAGCACCCGGTATATAAGGACCCGATCCCCCCAGGAGTTGTGCTAGCAAAGGACCCACGAGTATGTGGTACGTTGGCTTGGATTGGGCAGACACCCATCATGACGTGGAGGTGCTGGATGAGGCGGGCAAGCGCGTGGGAGTGCGGCGCTTTGCCCACAGCCACGACGGCTTGAACGAGTTGAAACAGTTTATGTTGAGCATCGCGACGGATCCCGAGCAGCTGGCGTGCATTGTCGAAACCAATCATGGCTTGCTGATCACCTTCCTGCTGGAAGCCGGCATCCCCGTCTATCCCGTCAACCCGAAGACGGCTAATCACTTGCGCAAAGCGGCGGGAGCCAAGACCGATCAAATTGACGCACATCTGCTGGCGAAGCTGGGCCGTCTTGACCTGGGCGAGCTGCGCCGCCTGGAGCCGGATAGCGCCATCGTGCAGGAATTGAAAACGCTGACCCGCGATCAGGATGCCTTGATCCAAATGCAGACGCGCCTGGTCAATCAGTTGACGGCCTGCCTCAAGGAGTACTATCCTGTTGCCTTGAAGCTGTTTACCAAATTGCAGCAGCGCTCCACGCTCCTGTTTTTGCAGGCGTATCCGACGCCTGAGGCAGTGCAGGCGGCTTCGCTGGACGAGATCACCGCCACCTTGCGCGCAGGCAAGCATACCAACCCGAGCCAGGTGGCGCCTTCGATCTTCGCGGAGGTGCACCGTCCCCAGTTGGTGGCAAGCGAGATCATCGTGCGCGCCAAGTCGCGCTTGCTGCTGTCGCTGGTCAAGCAACTGCTGGTGGTGCTCCAGGAAATTGCCAGCTATGACAAGGCCATCCGCCCCCTTTTTTTGAGCCATCCTGACCACGAGCTCTGGAGTTCGCTTCCCCGTGCGGGCAAGCACCTGGCTCCCCGTCTGCTGGCCGAATGGGGCGATGATCGCACGCGGTACGCCAATGCCACCAGTGTCCAGACCCTGGCCGGGACCGCTCCGGTGCCGTTCCAAAGTGGCCATTACGCCAAAGCGCACAAACGCTTCGCCTGCGTGAAACCGCTGCGCAATGCGCTCTACCAGTTTGCCTGGCAGTCCACGCGGCAAGAACCCTGGGCGTTGGCCTACTACCAACGCAAGCGAGCAGAAGGGAAAAGCCACAGCATGGCCGTGCGCGCCCTGGCCAACGTGTGGGTGCGCATTATCTATCGCATGTGGCAGAGCAAGACCAACTATCAGACCGTGACGTTTGAAGCGGCGCGGCTGGCTCATGCACCTCGGCAACACGTCGCCTGAGTCCAGGCCACATCTGCCTGTCGCGCCCCTTTGATGGCGCTCAGCGCTGCGGGGTTCCTCGCTAGCGCAGTGAGCGTGTGCTCCAACGGAGTCGCCCAAACGGTTCCCGTCGTGTCTGATCTCGCGACCATGGGCCTCTCCCGGAGAGGCTCCTGCCGCTCCACCGTCTGCTGCAGCCCGCCACCGCGTTCCCGACTCCCGGTGTGGGAGGCTTCCACCAGACCACAGCGAGTCAAGGCCGTGTAGGAGGAGTGGTTGAGGAGTGGGGGTACGCTCGTCTTGGCCTTGAGCGACGGAAGGCGCAGAAAGAGAGCCGACAGGCTCATCAAGCATCCCTGGGAGCTTGAGGCTCGGTCGGGGTGCTGCCAGGTGGCTCATGCCAGCAGCGCGGAGCAAGCGATGCCGCCCGGCCCGACCCTTGCCAGGGGTGGGTAGACTCGCAGAGCGAGAGCGACCGGCTGGCTTGCGCGGTTCATCAATGCAGGACCAGGTCGCTCTCGGCGCGCAGCGCTCACCCACCCCTGGCAAGGGCGGCATCGCCCGCGCTGCTGGCTCGCAGGAACGTGGCAGTGCTGCTGGGGAGGGCTGGGGACACCGGGAGCGCTTGTCTGGACTCCTCTGCGTGTGACCGGGGTGGGAGACTGGCTTCCCCACCCCGCAGGTAGCTTCACCCACGTTCATCTTGCTGCTTCCTTTCCCGTTTGTGCCTCTTGACATAGACTGCTGGAATCTTGATTTTGAACAAAAGTTCGTGTAATATTGAACTGGAGAGGTCACCTGGGGGTCGCTCTTCCAGGACAAGAGTCTGAAGACCCCTTTTGACATAGTGGGAACAGATCCCTTGAC
>WNFR01008759.1_pt1 | contig 10228 bp, 6 predicted proteins | sample 5400221 | NCBI WGS metagenome assembly WNFR01 (sample SAMN13153357, study PRJNA577476) | soil metagenome | isolation source: 40 cm soil under Madrone tree | place: USA:California | collected 2016-06-14 | reverse complement strand
CATCGGCATCGCCCGCGATCCAACCCATCCCTTTGCTCACACCAACACGTGCAAGACAATCCAGTTCAGTGCGGTTGCGCAGGACGAATTAATGTCCACCCTTGAGGGTGTAGCAACGCAACTCGAGCAGAAAGCGGTCTTGTATCCCTGCACTGACTACAGTGTCTTGCTCGTTTCTCGTAACAGAGGGGCCCTGCAGGAGCGCTATCATATCGCTCTCCCCGAGCCCGACACGTTGGAGATGTTGATGGACAAGGCCAGCTTCTTTAGCTTTGCGCAACAACATCGTTTGCCAGTGCCGGCCACCTTCTTTTTGCGAACCCGAGACGAGGCGATCGCCGCTTCAAGCCAAATACCATTTCCTTGCATCATGAAGCCGGGGTTCAAAACCTCGAACTGGGAAAGAAACGCGGCCGGAGCGAAGGCCTATTTCGTCTCCTCGGCACAAGAGTTTTTCGTAACCTACGAACGGTGCAGTCCTTGGGCGGAATCGATTGTTGCCCAGGAATGGGTGCGCGGCCAGGATTCGGACTTATACTCCTGCAATTGCTACTTCGACGCGAACTCGAAGCCGGTCGTTACGTTTGTGGCCCGCAAACTTCGGCAAAACCCGCCCATTCTCGGCGTGAGTGCTTCCGGCGAAGAGTGCCGGAATGACACCGTGCTGAAGCAAACCGTCGAGCTGTTCACGAATGTGCGCCTGCGTGGTCTGGGCTATCTGGAGATGAAACAAGACGCGCGTTCCGGAGAGTACCGCATCATCGAACCCAACATCGGCCGCCCAACGGGCCGTTCAGCCATTGCCGACGGTGGCGGCGTCCCGCTGATCTACTCGATGTACTGTGACCTCGCCGGTCTCCCACTTCCATCCCGCCGAGAACAGACTTATCAGGGAGCGAAATGGATCTATTTCAAGAACGATCTTGCGTCGTCCTGTTACTACTGGCAGAAGGGCGAACTTACGTTCATGGAGTGGGTACACTCGCTGCGCGGGCACAAACGTGATGCCGTGTTCTCCTGGAGCGACCCCATACCTTTTCTGCTCGATTGGTGGATGCCTATCCGGGACTTGATGCGCCGCGGCTGGCGGCTGTTGAGACAACGCGCTGTTCAGCCTCTCGTACGTGATTCCCAAACGCGGAGTCCGCTGCCGTGAAACAGGCTCTTGATTCCTGCGCTGTACCGTCCAGCGAAATTGGGGGCCGAGTGCCTGTCCCGGTTAAAGTTGACGCACCCGAGCACTCGTCACCTGTAGCGCAAGGTGAGGAGCTGCGCTATTTGTCCGTGGATGAATACCAGCATTGGGACGACCTTGTCGAAGCCTCGCCTCAGGGCTCACTGTTCTGTCATTCCTGGTGGCTTAAGGCCGTCGCTCCTGACGCGCGTGTGTTGGGATATTTTGACCGGGGGCGGCTTATCGCGGGCATTCCGCTATTTTTCAAGAGACGACTGGGTGTCAAGTATTGCACGATGCCGAACCTGACCCACACTTGGGGCGTTGTAATTGAACCAATAGAAGGCAAACGGGTACACCAGTTAACCCGGCAGATGGAGATTCTCACAATCTTTGCGCGCCACCTCGCCGGCCAAGATGTTTTCCTGCAACGTTTCCATCCCGAAATCGGCAATTTCCTGCCATTTCACTGGCTCGGATTTCAGCAGGTATCCCGCGTAACTTATGTGATCGGGCATTTGTGCGACTTGGATCGCGTCTGGCTGGAGATGCGAGAAAACCAGCGGCGCGAGATAAGAAAAGCCGAAAAACGCGCCATTGTTGTGGAGCCGTGCACACCTGACCTCGTCGCGCAGAACTTGGCAAAAACATATACCCGGCAAGGTCTTCGGACTCCCGTCGAGACTCAACTCCTGAGCCGCATCCACGACGTCGCTCACGAGAACGGCGCCGGACAATGTTTTGCGGCTCGTGACATCGACGGAAGAGTGCATGCCGCCGCGATGCTCGTCTGGGACCGAAAAAGGGCATACTACCTGGCCGGAGGCGCCGATCCCACGCTGCGAGCAAGTGGTGCAACTTCTCTGCTCCTGTGGAAGATGATGCAGTTTTCTTCCGGACGCTCAGCAGTCTTCGACTTCGAAGGTTCCCACATTCCCGCGGTTGAGAGGTCTTTTCGCGCTTTTGGCGCATCCCAGGTGTGGTATCACGAGATCTCGAAGATGCCGCGCTGGCTTCGTGCCGGCCTCGTCCTGGCAGGAAAGGCGTAGCCGAGCATGATTCGGATGTGTGAACCGAAAATTGATCACAGCCAGCCCGTCGATTATGACATTCACGGACTGGTTGGTGTGCGGTTGGTCGCGCCTTCGCCCGCTAATGTCACAGCTGTGAGCGCTCAAATCGGACCGCCCACCGCCAAGTCGCTACGGCACCCTGACATCGTGGTCCGCTACACGGAAAACGTTTGCACGGGATCGTTACGTTACGTGGACTTGGGAAAAACAGCGTCTTCGGAACGAGGCCTTATCGTGTTTGCCGAAGGAGACGGCAAGGGCAAAGTTAGCATCCCTTTCGAGCGGATTGGGGCTGAATGTGAAATCTTGTGCGAGCGCAGTGTCGGATGGATTCCTCTACTGATTCCGATCGTTAATCTTACCGCTCTCAGAAAGCATCGCTGTGTCCCGATTCACGCTTCAGCATTCGTTCATGAAGGCACAGGCGTGCTGGTAACAGGCTGGATCAAGAGTGGGAAGACTGAAGCATTGCTGGCGTTCTCTCAGCATGGAGCGACGTACATAGGTGGCGAGTGGGTTCTTCTCGATTCCACCGGTGACAATATGTACGGACTGCCCGGAACATTTCGCATGTGGGACTGGCACCGCCGCCGTCTTCCCAACGGTCAACACATCGGGGGCAACGGCGTGATGTTTCAGCTCATCCGTTTCTTGGATGTTGCGCAACAGTTCACACCAGAAGGCTGGTCCCGTTTCGGGCCACTGAAGCTTCTGCGTGAGGCCATGCCTGCACTCCGTCGACAACTCAATTTCCGAGTCGAACCCTCAATAATCTTCGGTGACCGGTGCAAGCACCTTACGGGACATCCTGACAAAATCTTTGTCGGGATGGTGCATTCCGAGGAGGGTATGCGGATTGAACCTGCCGAGCCCGCCATGGTTGCGGATCAACTGGTGACTGCGATGGAGTTTGAACTTACCTCCCTCCTTTCTCACTATCGCGCGTTTAAATTCGCATTTCCCGGAATGAGGAATGACTTCCTGGAAAACCTGCGCGAGCATTTTCGCTCTGCACTTCAAGAAGCGCTCGCCGCTAAAGAAATTTACATGCTTTATCACCCCTACCCGGTTTCACTTCAAGATCTGTATCTGGCAATGCAGAACGTTCTGGAAGTGGCGCCCGCTGCTGCACCTCACAATCACGTCGCGATGCCGGCGTAATCCTTGGCAAGCTCAAGATGAACGGGGACCCCCTGTTTCTCGGACTAGCCAGGGGAATCCGATTCATTGCTTCGAATCGAAATGGCAACACAATGATCGAACCTGTGCAAAACTGCCTCGCAGAGGACACGTTTCCCGCGCCAAAGTGGTATCCCCAACAAATCGTGTGGATTCAGAATCCTTCGGATCCAGAAAATGTAGCCTACAACTATCCACTGGCGCTGCGAATGCGGGGTCCTCTGGATCAGACGGCACTGAAACGGAGTGTCCAGGAAATTGTGAGGCGGCATCAGGTTCTACGGTCTGCGTTTCGCATTCAGGATGGCTGCGTGGTCCAGGTTATACGGCCGCCGCAGCCCCTCAAATTCCCAGTGGTTGACCTGAGCACGATATCTGAGACCGAGCGGGAAGCAAAGGCACTGCACCTTGCCCTAGATGACGCTCGTCGGCCGTTTGAGTTGAGCCGCGGCCCGTTACTACGGGCTAAATTGCTGCACCTCAATCCGGAGGATCACCTTTTTCTGCTGACGACTCATCACATCGTTTCCGATGACTGGTCCATGGGAATTCTGCTGCGGGAGCTCTCACTGGTCTATGGTGCTTTTGCAGCTGGACAATCATCTCCTCTCAGCGATGTTTCTTTCCAATATGGAGATTTTGTGCGACAGCAGCAGAAATGTTTTGAGAAGAAGAAATTGGAATGCGTTGCGTTCTGGAAGCAGCAACTGGCTGACACGAACGATTTTCGCCATCTGGCTCCAGACCATATCCAGTCAGAACGTCAGACGTACCGCGGCACCCACCAGAGAACGATTCTGTCGGAAAGCCTGACGAATTCTCTGAAGACGCTCAGTCAGCAAGAAAAAGTCACTCCATTTATGGCGTTTCTTGGCGCCCTCCAGTGCTTACTGTGCAAATATTCAGGCCAATACGACATAGGCGTTGCATCTTGTGTAGCGAATCGTTCATCGAGTCAAGTTGAGAAGGTGGTCGGCCACTTTAGCAATCATGTTGTTCTTCGCACGAATCTGGCCGGCAACCCAACTTTTCGCGAGGTCCTCCACCAGGTTCGCAAAGTATCCCTCATCGCGTCTTCTTATCAGGAATTGCCATTTGGAAGTCTCGTAGAACAACTACAACCTAGGTCTGGCGCTAGTACGAGTTGCCACTTCCAAGTGCTCTTGGTCTTAACCGATGCACCGAAAGAAGACTGGAATTTCTCTGGACTAGAGGTGAGCTTGCTCCCCCTTGATCTTGGAACTGCCCCCTATGATTTGATTGTGTGGCTCAAACTGGAGGAAAGACTCGAGGTCGACCTGCAATTCAATTCCGACGTATTTGAAGCCGCTACTATAGTCCAGATCCTGCAAGACTACCGCACCGTGCTCGAGATGATGTCGACAAACCCAGAAGCACGACTCCGTGATCTCGCAATTGCCAGGCCAGAGCCGGCAAGTACGCAACCTCTCTCCGACCGGACCTCAAGAGAGTATCTAGCGCCGAGAGACACGATCGAATCGCAACTCGTTAAGCTCTGGGAAGACGTTTTGGATAAACGGCAAATCGGGATCAATGACGACTTTTTTGAATTGGGCGGAACCTCCCTTCTTGCCGCTCGCCTATTTGCTCAACTTGAGGAAACATTCAAACTAAAAATCCCATTGGCCACTCTGATCCCGGCTCCGACAATAGAAAAACTCGCCCAAGCCATTCGCCAGCCGGCGGCGTGTGACACCTGGCGTTCCTTGGTACCAATTCAGCCGAACGGCGTGCGCCCGCCACTCTTCTGCTCTCATGGGGAGTCAGGAAACCTCCTTATATACCGCGGCCTGGCGGAGTATTTGGGTTCAGATCAGCCGGTCTACGGCCTGCAACCGCAAGGATTGGATGGCAAACAACTCCCACTCACGCAAATCGAAGAAATGGCAGCCAACTATGTTAGAGCGGTACAACGTATTCAGCCAGAGGGGCCTTACTTCCTGGCGGGATACTGCATGGGCGGTACCATAGCCTTCGAAATGGCCCAGCAACTCCGCGGACAAGGACAGAGCGTGGGTCTATTAGCGCTGCTCGACACGTATAACTGGAGAATCGTCAAGCCAACATTGCTGAGTGACCTTTATTTTAATTTGCAGAAATACTGGTTTGGTTGGAAGCACTTCCTCCAGATGGCTTCAAGAAATAAGTTGGGTTCCACCCAAGCACGATTTGATGAAGGCTCTAACGAATCTAAACTCTCTGAATGCAACAGGCATGCGGCACTCAACTATGTTCCGAAGGTGTACCCAGGACGAATCTTGCAAGTACGTCCGGCTCATCAATACGCCAGGTATGATCGGCCAGAACTAGGCTGGAGTGAATTCGCTGCTGATGGCCTGGAGGTCTTTTCCTTACCCGCTCTTCCCGGAGGAATTTTGGAAGAGCCTTGCATTCGAGATTTAGCAGCTAAATTGAGAACCTGTATTACGCAAGCAGCGGCGAAGGGAGCGTGGACTCCAACAGCTGACACCTTCGAACCCGTCACCTTGCCGGCCAGATCGATAGCTGCAACCGAGACCCTGCGCTGTCTTCCCAACCCGGCGCACCTAAAAGCCTGCTAATAGCGACGTTTCGGCACCCTGCCGCGGATCATATAAAACTCGGCTGTTCTAAAGAGGCATAACGTGTGCGGAATTTTTGGAGCAATTAACACAACCGGATTCTTTAACGGACCAGATTTCGACCGCTTCGCCGCGCTTACCAATCTGGTCGCGTACCGGGGACCCGATGACGCCGGTTACGTTCCCCTCGCGCTCAAACAAGCTGACTCGCGACGAGAGGGATTATTCGACGTATTCCTCGGCAACCGTCGCTTGTCCATCATTGATCTCTCTTCGTCCGGACACCAGCCGATGTCTGACGGAAATGGTCTGTGGATCACCTACAACGGCGAGATCTTTAACTACCTCGAACTGCGGCGTGAATTAGAGGGACTTGGACATACCTTCAGGACCGGAACCGACACGGAGGTCATCCTGCACGTTTACAGCGAGTATGGTGAGGTCGGATTCGACCGCTTGAATGGAATGTGGGCCTTTGCCATTGTGGATACTCGCGCGCGCAAGGTCGTCTTGAGCCGGGATCGTTTTTCCATCAAGCCGCTCTATCTCTTCAAAGCAAAAGGCGAACTCTACTTTGGGAGCGAGATCAAGCAACTATTGCCGCTGCTGCCGGCGCGCGAACTCAATAACAGCGTCATGACAGCATACCTGGCGCAAGGGCTCCTCGATCATGGTGTCGAGACGTTCTTCCGCGGCATCACCCGAGTTCCGCCCGGCACGAACGTCATCGTTTCGTTGGATTCCGGTACTGTCGAAGAAAGGAAGTACTGGTTCTTCGAATCGCCAGGCGCGACTTCCGCTTCCCCCAAAGAGCTCGTGGAGGAGTTCCGGTCCCTCTTTTTTGACAGTGTTCGCATCCGCCTCAGGAGTGACGTGAAGGTCGGGGTTCTCCTCAGTGGCGGACTTGACTCCTCCGCCGTCACTACTGCTGTGAAGCTAACCGGCGGAGAGCAGTTACAAACGTATTCGATTGTCTCCGAGCACGAGGGCCACGATGAACGGCGCTTTATTGACTTGATGTCTGAAGCCGGTGTTCCTAATCACAAGGTCACGTTTCGCGTGGGTGACGTCCTGGATTGCCTCGAACGCGTACTGTATTACAGCGATGAGCCGTTTGCTGGGTTCAGTGTTATCGCGCAGTACCAGCTTTTCGCCGCGATAAAAAACAACAGCGATGTCACCGTGCTGTTGAGCGGGCAGGGCGGAGACGAAACGCTGCTCGGATACTTGAAGTTTTTCTTCTTTCACATCCGCCTCTTGCTGAAAGCTGAAAAGTATCTCGACGCGATGGCGCTGCTCATCGGGAGCGCTTTTCACCGAACTGCAGTGACGCAGTTCCGAGTATCCGAGGCGCGCCGATACATGCGCCATAACCGCAGGGGCGTCTGGCAGACTATGTTGCGCGATAGCGAGCGGACCCCGGTCTGGCAATGCGGCGATATTCGATCGCGACAGATCGCCGACATTTTTAACTACTCAGTGCCCGCTTTAACGCACTATGAAGACCGTAATTCCGGCGCCCATTCCCTTGAGGTCCGACATCCGTTCTTGGATCACCGGTTGGTTAACTTTGCCGTGAACTTACCCACAGAAATGAAAATCCATCGCGGTTGGACTAAGTACATACTGCGCGCCGCTCTACCCGAAATGCCCGCTGCGCTACGCTGGCGACGCGATAAGCAAGGCTTTCTGGTGCCCGAAGAACTCTGGCTGAAGCGTGAACTTGTCCCGGTAATCCGGCAAAGATTTCGGGCGAGTACTCTGGCAGCGCTCAATATCCTGAATGATAAAGAGTTCCTCCGATATTACGACCGCTTCCTTGCCGGCGCCTCAATTACGTCGTCGGACATCGCACGAGTTGTGATCGCGGAGATTTGGGCGAAAAAGGTCTTCCACTCCGGCGCCTCGGCCACTCCTCATTACATGAGGCCGGGGCCGTGGCAACCAACACTGGTTAGCCACGTCGTACGAAGTACAAACGCTTCTGCTTGATAGAGTCCTCCGGATCTTTAGCAGCTTGTGGTACAGCTGCCCGTCATACTTTACCTCCCTCCCCGCACCCCTTCCTTCTTCCCTTCCCGTTACGCGGCAGTTCAGGTCCTGTCCTTGAATTAGTGTCGGCCGAGAGTTCGTGAATTCGCGACGCGAGTATTAACTTTCCTACTCTTTCTCCGCCAGTAGAGATTTCTGTGAACCATTACGACTGTTTCAGTCTCCCGCTTGCCAGAGTCGACCGATTGATCCTGCGCTTCCGGCTAATGTGAGCGCGGGGAACGGATTGCAGGGTTATCAATTAATAAGCGCGCCTACCCCCACTCGGCAATGTAGCGCAGCCTACCGGGTCGCCCAGAGTTGCAGGGCTTCCTTTTTTGAGCGCGCCACATCTAAGTTTCGCTGCTCCTCCAGGAGGTAGCACATGCCCAGGGCGATAGTGAAGTTGGGGAGAATCGCCGGTATGGCAGCGTTGATAGTTGGTGCCGGAGGTCTAGCTCTTGGCGGATATCTTTTCCTCACGTCTCTCCCAGATCTACGACGCTACGTTGGACTTGGTAGCTCGTAGAGGGCCTCAACAAATTTTCGTCCGCTCGGTTCGTGGCCACAGCACAGGCGGGAGCAGAGCGGTACGGAAACAGATTTGTCTGGTTGATCAGCGTGGCTGATAGAACTCCGCTCTCGCTACGCTGGCGCGAATTCGTCGCGCAGGGTTTCGCCGCAGTCGAAGATATTGTTTACCTCGGTCTCGGGCTGCTATTGGCGATCACTGCCGGAGCACTCCTGTTCGCCTCCATCAAAAACCTCGTTACCGTGCTCGTGCAACGATCGCTGGCAGGACAAGCCGTAGCTGTGCTCGATCAGATCCTCTTGATCCTTCTGGTGATCGAACTGCTCTATACCGTGCAGGTCTCGTTTCGAGAACACAGTCTGCTGGCCGAGCCCTTCATTGTTGTCGCTCTCATTGCAGTAATCCGCCGAGTGCTCATCCTCACTGCCGAAGTGCCGAAGTTGCCGGAGGCCGGCGAAGCTCCGTTTCGGCATGCCATGCTCGAACTCGGTCTGCTTACGGTAATGATCGTGGTCCTGGTGGGATCGTTGATCGCAATGCAAAAGCAGGCGAAAGATCAGCCACGCAAACAGGAACTATAGCTCCCGAAAGGCAAAGATTCCCAAGGGGTACCGACCGGATCAAGGTGTCTACAGACTTATTCTCATTGTCGCCTATGCGACGAATGTGGTAAGAGTGTTGGTTCCTTTCGGAGGACCAATGACCCACAGTAAGCTCTTCGTCTGTGCCGTGCTGGCGCTGATTTCATTGTTGTGTGTGCCTGTCTTCGCCCAGTATGGCGCGAGTATTCAGGGAACCGTCACGGACAAGAGCGGTGCCGTCGTCTCGGGGGCGAAAGTGACCGTTACTAACCAGGAAACCGGCGTCGCTACACAGGTTGTGAGCGGAGATTCCGGTTTCTATCGCGTCTCTGGTTTGGTACCGGGTCGCTATTCGGTAAAGGCTGAAACTCCGAGTTTTAAGACTAACGTTGTGACAAATATTTTCGTGGCGGCAGAAGACAGCAAAGGACACGATGTGGTCCTCGAGCCGGGCCCAACGACCGAATCCGTAACAGTAACTGCGGATGCGGTTCTGTTGCAAACCGAGAATGGCAATGTCACAGGGACAATCACCGCGCAGGACGTTCAGCGTCTTCCGCAGGTCGGGCGAAATCCCTACGAATTGCTTCGTCTAGCGCCGGGAGTTGTCGGAGACAATGCGCGGCAAGGGACAGGCAACGCTGCTACCTTCATACCCGGGACCGAGGCACTGGGCGGCGCCTCAAACAATGGCATCTTCCAGACTGAGAATCAGCCACAAATTAGCGCCAATGGACAACGGGTCTCCAGCAACAATTACGAGATCGATGGCGTAAGCGTGAACAGCCTTGGGTTGGGTGGTTCTGCTGTCGTAACCCCGAGCGAGGAATCGGTCCGGGAGATCAAAGTCGTAACCAGCAGTTACTCGGCCGAGGATGGCAGAAATGTCGGCGCGCAAGTCAAAGTCATTTCACAGAACGGGACTAACACGCTCCATGGCAGTGGTGTCATTCTATTTGATGACAAGGGCCTGAACGCATTCAACAAATACTACGGACCCGAGAGCATCGCTCCGCGCCTCCAGCCTTGCCAAGACCATACGATGGTCTTCACTCGCCAATGTCCCCAGAGGGTAG
>WNFR01015199.1_pt1 | contig 10229 bp, 11 predicted proteins | sample 5400221 | NCBI WGS metagenome assembly WNFR01 (sample SAMN13153357, study PRJNA577476) | soil metagenome | isolation source: 40 cm soil under Madrone tree | place: USA:California | collected 2016-06-14 | reverse complement strand
TGCCGCGGGGGCAGACCAGGAAGAGATTTACGGAAAAGTCTCTGGTCAGCTCTGCAAACTCATTTGCAGGGCGTTGACAGGGCCATGCTGGCGATAGTGCCGGAAAAATGTCGTCACCGCGCAGCCCTCCCTATCTCGATCAGGTACCGTGCCAAAATAGCCGGGCCTTCGAGGCAAGGCAAGCCAGGGTCTCGTCAAAATCGAAACGCGAAAGTCACGCATGGCATCGCATCGCCGGGCCTTGCGTCCAATGGCAGCGCGGCTGCGATTTCGCCAAATCAGGCGCTGGCGAGCTTGCGCTCTGTTTCGACGCCGTTTGCGGCACTGCGGCCGACCAGCGCGTCGTAGTGCCCGATCGGCTGGGGCTTGCCGAGAAAATAACCCTGCACCGCGTCGCAGCCCTCTTCCGACAGGAAGCTGAGCTGTTCCTGGGTCTCGACGCCCTCTGCGACAATCGACATTTCGAGGCCGTGGCCGAGGTCGATGACGGCGCGCACGATCGCCGCCGATTGCGGGTTGCGCCCGAGATTCATGACGAAGGCGCGGTCGATCTTGATCTTGTCGAACGGGAACGCCTGCAGATAGCTCAGCGAAGAATAGCCGGAACCGAAATCGTCCATCGAGATTCGGACGCCGAGCGCCTTCAGCCGTCTCAATAAAGCGAGACCGCGATCGAAATCCTCGATCAGCACGCCTTCGGTGATTTCAAGCTCGAGCCGGTCGGGAGCCAGGCCGGTTTCGAGCAGGATCGAATGCACCAGGCTGACCACGTCGCCGTGCATGAACTGCGCCGGCGACAGGTTGACGGCGATCTGCATCGGCACCGGCCAGGAGGCGGCCTCGCGGCAGGCTTCGCGCAGGATCCAGACGCCCATTTCGACGATCAGGCCGCTTTCTTCCGCCAGCGGGATGAACTCGCCCGGCGACACAAAGCCGCGCACCGGATGCATCCAGCGCGCCAGCGCCTCGAAGCCGATGACCTTGCTGGTGGCAACCGTCGGTCCCGAGGAGGCCTGCGGCTGATAGTGCAACGACAGCTCGCCGTTCCTGATCGCCATCGAGAGGTCCTGATGCAGCACGCGGCGGTCGCGGATCTGCTGGTCCATCTCCGGCGCGAAAATGCTGATCGAGCCGCGTGACTTCTGCTTGGCGCGGAACAGCGCCGCGCCGGAATTGGCGAGCAGCGAAGCCGCGTCCGAGCCGTGATGCGGAAATACCGAGATGCCGGTGGTGACGCCGGTGCGCACCGATTTGCCGTCGATCACGAATTCGTCCGACAGCGTTTGCGCGAGTTTTTCGGCGAGCGCCTTGCCGGCCTCCGGCTGCTTGCCGTCGATGATCAGGCCGAACTCGTCGCGGGCCGCATCCAGTCCTGCGCCCGTGGCGGCGTGGTGGCCCGCGACCTCGATCAGGAGCTTGTCGCCCATCGCATGGCCGAACACGTCGTTGATTTCCTTCAGGCCGTCGAGGTCGACGCACAGCACCGCGAATTCCTCGTCGGTGCCGGCGCAGGCCTCGATCATCTGCGCCAAAGCCTGCAGGAAGGCGGCGCGGTTCGGCAGATCGGTCAGGCCGTCATGATAGGCCATGTGCGCCATCCGCGATTCGGTCTGGCGGCGGTCGGTGACGTCCTCGTGGGTCTTGATCAGATATTGCGGTTCGCCGGTCTCGTCGAGAACAGTCATGCGGCGGGTCAGGAACAGTCGCAGCCCGTCCTTGGTGGAGATCGGGTGTTCTTCGGTGAGCAGGCCGCGCTTCTTGATCGCGAGATACCGCCCGTCGCTGATGCGCTCCACGATCAGCGACACCGGGATGTTGTCTACCACCAGTTCCAGGAACTTCTTGGTGTTTTCGAGCTCGCGCGACAGCGATCGCCGATCGGTGACATCGTCGAACAGCGCGATCAGGAATTCAGGCTTGTTGTTCTCGTTGCGCGCAACCACGCGATTTGAGGAGAGCACGCGCGTGTCGTCGCCCCGTTCGACGGAATATTCGCTGCGGTGATAGCCTTCCGGCGCCGTTACCGCCGCCTGGTCCGCCGTCTCGATGCTCTTCGCGGTTTCGGGCCCGAAGATTTCGTCGGCGCGCTTGCCGATGATGTGATCGCGGGAGAAGCGCGAGAAGCGTTCGAACGCGCGGTTGGCGAAGATATAGCGGCCGTCCTCGATGTTCTTGGCGGCGACGCAGACCGGAACGTTGTCGAGCACAGATTCCAGAAATTTGGTGGTCGATGCCAGTTTGCGCGACAGCTGGCGCTGCTCTGTGCAATCCTCATGCGTGCCGATCGTCCCGCCATTGGGCAGGCGGAAGATCTTCGTCAGCACCGATCGCCCGTCCGGCAGTTCGGTGACGATGCCTTCGGGGCGGCGGGCAAGCTTGCTGAATTCCTCGACGGTGAGATTGAGCAGGCCCCGTGCGCGGCGCAGTTCGAGCAGTTCGCGCCCGGTCATGGAGCTCGAAATCTCGGCACGGCTGAGCCCGTACATTTCGAGAAAGCGGTCGTTGCAGAAGACCACGCGGTTTTGCGCGTTGGTCATCATCACGCCCTGGTTGAGCGTGTAAACGGCGGCGATCCCCCCGAGCAGGAGCTCCGACACAAGATTGGGATCCAATTCGCCGATATAGCTCGCCGGGGCAAAGCCCGGCGAAGGCGCGGCAGCCCAGGCAAATCCGCACGGCGCAGCAATGGCGAGCAGACAGACGAGGGCCTGCACCGGAATCGAATTCTTCCGTTCTGCCTGCCGGTTCCTGTCAGCCATTACCCACCCGAGGTTTGCGCGCGGAGTGTCTGGCTTGACGGGTTTGGATCGGGTAAATGACTACCCCTGCAATTCTAAAATGTGACCCAAATTACGGCAATTGGCCTGACATGATTAATGCTTCACTAACGGGACTGCGTTCGCGGCGTATTTCGAACCAAACCAACGGGTTGTTTGACTGCTCCGGCGGACGAAACGACGATTGCCGAGCGTGGCAAGCGCCGATCTCCACGCCAGATTCTCAGGTCCGAAGCTGACATGGACAAGGTCGATTGCGTCGTCGTCGGAGCGGGGGTGATCGGGCTTACGATCGCACGGCGGCTGGCCCAGGCGGGTCGCGAGGTGATCGTGCTCGAGGCCGCTCAGGGCATCGGCACCATCACCTCCTCCCGCAACAGCGAGGTGATCCACGCCGGCATCTATTACCGCGCCGGCAGCCTGATGGCGCAGATGTGCGTGAGCGGCAAGCGCGCGCTTTACCAGTATTGCCGCGACCACGGCATTCCCCACCGCAATTGCGGCAAGCTGATCGTTGCGACGACACCGAGCGAAACCGAAAAACTGCAGTCGATCCGGGCGCATGCCGAAGCCAACGGCGTCGACGATCTGCAGTTGCTGACGGGCGAGGCGGCACGCGCGCTGGAGCCGGCGCTGAACTGCGACGCGGCCCTGCTCTCGCCCTCCACCGGCATCATCGACAGCCACGCCTACATGCTGGCGCTGCGGGGCGACGCGGAAGAAGCCGGCGCGGCTTACGCATTCCATACGCCGCTGTTGCACGCCCGGGCCGGCACCGGCCGGATCGAAATCGAAGCCGGCGGGGACGCGCCGATGACGCTTGCATGCAACCTGCTCGTCAACGCGGCGGGATTGGGCGCGCCCGCATTGGCGCGCAGCATCGAAGGCATGCCGATCGGGCTGATCCCCTGCGCCTATCTGGCCAAGGGCAATTATTTCAGCTGCAGCGCGCGGGCCCCGTTTTCGCGCCTGATCTATCCGGTGCCGGAGCCCGGCGGATTGGGCGTGCACCTGACGCTCGACATGGCGGGACAGGCGCGTTTCGGCCCCGACGTGGAATGGATCGAGAGCATCGACTATGCGGTGGATCCTGCCCGTGCCGAGCGATTCTATCCCGCGATCCGGCGCTACTGGCCGACGCTGCCGGACGGCGCGCTGATGCCGAGCTATTCCGGAATCCGGCCGAAGATCGTGCCGCCGGCCGTCGCTACCCAGGATTTTCTGATTCAGGGCCCAGCCGATCACGGCGTCGCCGGACTGATCAATCTGTTCGGTATCGAATCGCCGGGACTGACGTCGTCACTCGCGATCGCCGATCATATCGGCGCGCTGGCAAAAGCTGTGACAAAGACTACGCTTTGACAGAGGCTATGCTGTGACGAAAGCCAGATGCGGGCGGATGAGCGCATCGGCGCCCATCCGGCCGTGTGGGGATTTTCGATACTTGGCTGGACTGGTTAGTGGAGAGTCTCGCCGACGGTATGCTTCAACCGCTCGATCTCATCCTTGACCATCAACTTGCGGCGCTTCAACTCGACAATTTGCAGGTCGTCTGTGGAAAGGTGCACGAGCGCTTCGTGCAATTCATTCTCGAGGATCTTGTGTTTACGTTCAAGTTCAACAAGATGCGCCTGTAGTGCCATACGAAATCTCCTCGGTGGGTGAACCTCAGATTCGATCCGGACGAGCGAGTGTACACCAGACCGCGAATCTGTCGATGGTTATCCAGAATCGTGCCTCTCATATTTTCGGATTTATCTGTAACCAAACGTGAGTATGGGAACCCGGTCAGCTTGCAGACCGGCCTCGCAGGGACGATATTTACTGCCAGCCCAGAGCATGATCCGGAAAAAGCGGGTACCGGGTTTCCTTCGCGATAAACGCGGAACGCGTTTGCGCGGAGATCATGCTCAAATCAAAGAGATAGAGCGGGATGACTATTCGAAGAAAAGTCATCGCGCTCTAGGATAATCCGTTCACAACCTCATCGCGCTTTCAGCTAACGTACACCATGACCGACGATGATGAGCGCGAGCTTGAAAACGAGCTCGCCCGGCTGCAGCAGGAGCATCGCGATCTCGATGCGGCGATCGACGCGTTGCATCAGTCGCCGGCGCCGGACTTGCTGCGGTTGCAGCGGCTGAAGAAACGCAAGCTGCAATTGCGCGACCGCATCGCCTTCATCGAAGATCAGATCACGCCTGATATCATCGCCTGATCGTTGCGCTTGCCTCGCCTTCCGCGCAGGTCCTTTTTCCCCGACATCCACACACAGCCCGTCGCCGCGACGATCTTGCGAGGCGGCTAGCCAGAAAAAATGGTTTCCGGTGGATGAATGCGGCTTGACTTTACTAGAACAAAAAGAGAACATATCTTCCTGCCGCCAGCCCCGGGAGTCCCACCATGTCCGTCACACCGTCCCTGTCCGACAACAGCCGCTACGAGCAGGCCTGCGATCAGGCCATCGCAATGTGCGACGGCAATCTGCGCTCGACCATCAAGGCGCTGATCATGGCGAACGAGTATCTGGAAGCCGAGCTGGAGGAATTGCAGGCGGCGATCGCCGCCGGCTGTGTGCCGGCGCGAATCTCCCATGCGGAGAGCGACGCTGCCTGATCCATCAAACCCGGAGCGAACCAATGGCCGATGTCACTTATTACGTCGCAATGCCATTCCTGCAGGACGATAGCGGTTCGCCGATGGCGGGAGCCGCCGAAGAATGCCAGAGCCCGACGACCGCGTTACGGCGCGCCGAGACGATGTCGCGGATGGCGGGCAGCATCGGCGCCGTCGCCTTTAGCCGCAGCGGCGATCCCATGATCGGCGAATTCGGCGATGCGAAATTGCTGCGCAAGTTCGGCAATGTGCCGGATGATCTCAGCGGGTTGTAGCCGCGTCACTGCCTGCGACAAACGCGAAGCGTTTGCGCAAGGAGCGAAGCGACGAAGCAATCCATCTATCGGTTATGCCGTGCGATGAATTGCTTCCGCCTTCGCTCTTTGAGCTACGGCGGACAAGTCGCTCCGCTCGCAATGACGGCTAATCACGACGCCTCGTGCCGCCGCAGCGCCTTGCGCACATACATGGCGCTGTCGGCCGCTTCCAGCGCGCGGCCCGCTTCGGAGTGGGCATCGAGAACAGAGACCCCTGCGGAGGCGCCCGCGGTAATGGTGCGGCCATCGAAGTCGAAGGTGAGACGATCGATCGCTTCCTCCAGCGCGGCCGCCTTGGCCTTCGCATCGGTCTCGCTGAGATTCCACAACAGCAGCGCGAATTCGTCGCCGCCGAGCCGGCCGACCACGTCGGAAGCGCGCACCTGCGCGAGCAGCGTCGCGACGATGGCCTTGAGCACCTGGTCGCCTGCGGCGTGTCCGAAGGCGTCGTTGACCGGCTTTAAGCGATCGACGTCGAGCACGACCAGGGCGCCGCCGGCGCGATAGCGCTTGATATAGGCGATCGCGCGATTGAGCTCGCGCTCGAAGCCCCGCCGGTTCGGAATGCCCAGCAGGAAGTCGGTATCGGCGGAGGCCTGAAGTTCCTCGATCTGCGCCTGCGTCCGGGCCAGTTGTGCCTTCAGCCGGCGAATCGTCGCCTTGGTGCCGTTGGACACTGCCGGCGGCCGGGATGCCGGCGCGGATGACCGCCGCGGGGCGGCTTTTTGTCCAGAAGTCGCGCTTTTGGGGCGTTTTCCGGCCCTGGAGGCGGTCGCCCTGGTTTTCTTCTTCATGGCCTTCCCTGTGCAGGCTCGCTTATCAAGGCTTGCCGGGATTCACCAAGACAGGATAGTCCATTCCTGACTCCTTGCCACGCCTTGGATGAGCCGCGGGCCGACCCTATAATCGGCCTATGTTTCTGGATTCCCGAACAGAATTGACGAGATGACCGCACCCATCGCCATCATCATGGGCAGCCAGTCCGACTGGGAGACCATGCGCCACGCCGCCGAGACGCTGACGGCGCTCGGGATCGACTGCGAAAAGCGCATCGTCTCGGCCCACCGGACCCCGGACCGGCTGTTCGCCTTTGCCAGGGGCGCCAAGGCCCAGGGCTTCAAGGTCATCATCGCCGGCGCCGGCGGGGCCGCCCATCTGCCGGGCATGGCGGCGGCGCTGACGGAACTCCCCGTGTTAGGCGTTCCCGTCGAATCCAAGGCGCTATCGGGGATCGATTCGCTATACTCGATCGTGCAGATGCCGGCCGGCGTTCCCGTCGGCACGCTCGCGATCGGCAAGGCCGGCGCCATCAATGCCGCGCTGCTGGCGGCTGCCGTGCTGGCGCTGAACGACGCCGCGCTGGCAGCGCGATTGGCTGCCTGGCGCAAGCAGCAGACCGACGCCGTCAAGGAGCGTCCGGAGGGATCAGCGTGACGGCTTCAGGCAGGGTGAAGCTGAAGCCGGGCGACACCATCGGAATTCTCGGCGGCGGACAATTGGGCCGGATGCTGGCGATGGCGGCGGCGCGCCTTGGTTTCAAATGCCAGGTGTTTTCGCCGGACCCGGACTCGCCCGCCTTTGACGTGGTGCTGAACGCGACCTGCGCCGAATATGCCGACGTCGAGGCGCTGGAGTTGTTCGCCAACGATGTCGACGTCATCACCTATGAATTCGAGAACGTGCCGGCCGCCACCGCCATGGTGCTGGCCGCGCGGCGCCCCGTGCTGCCGGCGCAGAAGATTCTCGAAACCACGCAGGATCGGCTGATCGAAAAGGATTTCGTCAAGCGGCTCGGCATCGGCACCGCCGACTATGCCGACGTGTCGTCGGTTGAAACCCTGCGCGCGGCGATCGCGCGCATCGGCCTTCCCGCCGTGATCAAGACCCGCCGCTTCGGCTATGACGGCAAGGGTCAGGCGATCATCCGCGACGGCGACGATCCCGCTCAGATCTGGGAAGACCTCGGCACCAAATCCGCGATCCTCGAAGCCTTCGTCCCGTTCGAGCGCGAGATCTCCGTTATCGCCGCGCGCTCGGTGGACGGCGAGGTCGAATGCTACGACGTCACCGAAAACGAGCACCGCGATCACATCCTGAAATTCTCGCGCGTGCCCGCTGCGATATCGGACGCGTTGGCCGCGGAAGCGCGCGCCATCGCCGAGAAGATCGCGAACGCGCTCGACTATGTCGGCGTGCTCGCAGTCGAATTGTTCGTGGTCGCCGAAAACGGCGGACCGAGGGTGCTGGTCAACGAGATTGCGCCGCGGGTGCATAATTCCGGGCACTGGACGCTGGACGGCGCTTCAATCTCCCAGTTCGAGCAGCATATCAGGGCGATTGCCGGCTGGCCGCTCGGCAAGCCGGTTCGTCACGGCGAGGTCACCATGACCAACCTGATCGGCGACGATATCCTCGACTACGAGCAATGGCTGACGGTTCCGGGAGCCACCGTGCACCTTTACGGCAAGGGCGCGCCGCGGCCGGGCCGCAAGATGGGCCATGTCACCGAAGTGGCCCCGCCAACCAGGAAATAGCGCTAGAGCTCGGTTCTGATTGAATCAGAACCGAGCTCTAGATTTTTGTTTTGACGCGTTTTCTTGATGCGATCCGGTGTCCACTTCGCTCGAAAACGCTCTACCCGTGCTCTTGCCGGGCGCGTTTTTCAGATCAGGCCGTCTTCAGGCCTTCCACGACGCCGGCCGGCTCCTCGCTGAGCCAGCGATAGATCGCGCCGCCGAGTGCACCGCCGATCAGCGGCGCAACCCAGAACAGCCACAGCTGCGCCAGCGCCCAGCCGCCGACGAACAGCGCGGGCCCGGTGCTGCGCGCGGGATTCACCGACGTGTTGGTGACGGGAATGCTGACGAGATGGATCATCACCAGCGCCAGTCCGATGGCGAGCGGCGCAAAGCCCGCAGGCGCCTTGCCGTGGGTGGCGCCCATGATGATGAACAGGAACATCATGGTCATCACCACCTCGGTGATGAAGCAGACCATCATGTTGTACTGCCCGGGTGAATGCGCGTCATAGCCGTTGGATGCAAAGCCCTTGGCCAGATCGAAGCCGGGCGCGCCGCTTGCGATCAGATAGAGCAACGCCGCGCCAACGACAGCGCCGATCACCTGCGCGATCACGTACGGCAAAATCTGCGTTGCCGGAAAACGCCCGCCCGCGGCGAGACCGACCGTGACGGCGGGATTGAGATGACAGCCGGAAATGTGGCCGATCGCATAGGCCATGGTCACGACGCTCAGGCCGAACGCCAGCGACACGCCGACCAGGCCGATACCGACCTGCGGAAAGCCCGCAGCGATGACCGCGCTCCCGCATCCCGCAAAAGTGAGCCAAAACGTACCGATCGCTTCGGCGGCATATTTTTTGGTGTTCATACTCGCCTCCCGCATGTTTTGCGTGGCTAGATGCTAGGGAGGCCCCGTGAGGGGCTCGTTATTTGAGGAAACCGCGGTCGTTACCGGCCGAATACCGCCGATTTTCGCGGCTTTCCGGGGCCGGAAACCGCCTTCTCAGGTGGACATTGGCGGTTTTGTCTGCTACATGCCCGCGCTCAGGGTTAAGGGCCAGGCGTTTCGCCGGCCCTTCGCTTTACCAGAATTCCTATCCGATCAATTGAAAGAGGATGCCGCGTGCAGGTTCTCGTCCGCGATAACAATGTCGATCAAGCCCTCAAGGCGCTGAAGAAGAAGATGCAGCGCGAGGGTATTTTCCGCGAGATGAAGCTTCGCGGTCATTACGAAAAGCCCTCCGAGAAGAAGGCCCGTGAAAAGGCCGAAGCCGTGCGCCGCGCGCGCAAGCTGGCCCGCAAGAAGCTGCAGCGCGAAGGCCTGCTGCCGATGAAGCCGAAGCCGGTGTTCGGCGCCGGTCCTGGTGGCGACCGTGGTGGCGCTGGCGGCCGTGGTGGCCCGGGCGCAGGACCGCGCGGACCGCGCTGAGCGTCTACAGAGATTGAATTGAAGATGCGGGCCTCGGGCCCGCATTTTTGTTTTCGCCATCGCAGATCCTGCCGTACGAGATAGCCGGCGCTGGTACGGGCGGCGTGCTCAATCACGCACATCTCCTTTGGACGGCCATTGCGGCTATCTATTTTGACCGATGCATTTTGCGGCCCATCGGGCTACCTATGCGGTATTGGACAAGCGAGAGTATTCCGCTGCATGGCCGTTACGGATTGCAATGCCCTTCCCGGCGCCTCGCGCTGCACGGCCGTCCCCATCGCGTTGCTGGCGATCGTTCTCACCTTTTCTCTCGGCGGCTGTTCGTTCGACCTGGGATCATGGGGATCGGACAAGGAGAAGCCGCAGGCCGCCGAGCAGAAGCCGACCGGCACGATCGGCGGACAAAGCGCCAGTGACGCCCAGGGCTACGCTGCGCGCGGCCAGGCGCTCGCCAAATCCGGCAAGAGCGAAGAAGCGCTGGCGGAGTTCGACCGCGCGCTCACACTCGATCCCTACAACGTGCAGGCCCTGTACGGCCGCGGGCTGATCTATCAGGCCGACAAGC
>WNFR01017998.1_pt1 | contig 10230 bp, 10 predicted proteins | sample 5400221 | NCBI WGS metagenome assembly WNFR01 (sample SAMN13153357, study PRJNA577476) | soil metagenome | isolation source: 40 cm soil under Madrone tree | place: USA:California | collected 2016-06-14 | reverse complement strand
CAATTCCCTCGAGCGCGTACAGGTCGGTTTCGGCTGCGGGATCTCCGGTGAGTTTCTCGGCGCATGGATCGTCTACTCGAACTACCCACGCGACGCGCCCGCCATTTAAGTAATATTGTCGGATGGCGTAGCTGGCTTCGCTGCGCGGATGCAACCCGCCGAACGCGCGCTCGAAATCGGCGTAGCTGTCTATCTTCACGGCCTTATCAATCGGTCCTTGCGCAAAAATGTCTATAAAAGCCGCAGTGGAAGTAGGTACTCCCTCGATGGGGTGACTCTTGAAAGGAACTTCCTCGATATAGACGCCGGGAGCTAGATATTCAGTCATGGTTGTGAGTCCTTTTCGCCGTAAATCGTAAATACTGAATGGTGAATGGTAAATGGTGAATGGTTACCGAACCATCTCTTTACTATTCATCATTTACCAGCTTTTTACCAAACCATCCATTTAAACGAATCATCGACTTACTGTTCACCAAAGTACCTCTCAAGTGGCCCAACCTCACAGGTCGGGAAGGGTCGCTTGCGCCCGCTCGCGTTGCCTTCGCTCCAGCGGAGCGAGATGTTTATAGCTCAAATCACACACCAAAAGGATCTCGCTCCGGAGGAGCGAAACCGACAGTGACACTAGCCGCGACAGTGGATCGGTTTTCCGTTTCAATAACAAGGCGTGGATTCCACTTACCAATGCAAGACTCGAGTCGAACTTTCGCTCCATAGCGGCGAGATGTTTATAGGTAAGGCTCTGAGCCCAATAACTTGCGCTCCAGCGGAGCGCAATGTTTCCCACGTTGGCCCGATACTGACTTATGTTTCGCTCCGCTGGAGCGAGGATGGCCTTTTGGCGGTCGCGCGTTCTATAAACATCTCGCCCCTAATGGGGCGAAGGGCCGGGTGAGCGGGTGCATCTGAAAAGCTATGCATGCGCTGCGGTGGCTGTACGGTCCCACGCCAATGGGGTCGAAGGAGATTCCTATTTGGTTCTCTTCGAGGGGTAGGTGGACTTACCTTCGACGATGCTCAGCTCCGCGGCTTGGCCTTCGCGTTTGGTGAACACAAGCATCCAAGTCCTATCCTTCAGAAAGAATTTAGTCTCTGACTCCGCGAATACCTCGAATGGCTTCCCCGACTCCTGGACGAATAGCTTGTCGCCCTCGAGCGTGACGGTGAAGATCCGGTTATTCAGGGTCTCGAATTGATACTTGCCGACATAGGACTCGAGCACCTTCGGCGAAACGTGGATAGCTACCTTTCCGCTAGCCCGGCGCTGCTCGATCCATTTGGCGATGGCAGTTTGGGAGTTCTTTTCACATCCGTATGCAAGGTCCCACACTCCCAGGAAGCTGCACACGAATGCATTTCTAACGGCGTCGTCGACCATTACCTCGCCTATCGAATATTGGTGCTCGACGAGTGCCTCGCTATTGGCAAGCATAACGAGCGAGAGATTTTTCTCGGGCACTTTGAACAAATACGCCGAGAAGCCGCTGCCCCAGTCCCCGGTATGCCAAATGAGCCTCGTTCCGTGATGGTCCATTACGAACCAGCCCAGCCCGTAAGGAAGTCGCTTGCCGCTATTCGAAACAAAAGGTGTCCACGCTTGTTCCTGCGTTTCTTTCTTGATAAGCGCGTGCTGGTCTATCGCGATGTCGTACTTAGCCATGTCCCGTACGGTCGAGAGCAGACCAGCCGCCGCCCCGATGAAATCGGGAGACGGATAACTCGTGTGAATGATCTCGCCATTGCCATAGTAGGCGTAAGGTTGGGCCAGCGTCTCCAGGCTCTTCTGGTAGCGATCGAGGTGTTCTTTCCCCAGTTCAGCGGTCCACTTGTCTGCATCCACGACGATGTGGTGATACGGAACGCTGTTCGACATCCCCAAAGGATCGAAAAAGGTTTTGACAACCAACTCGCCAAATCGTTTGCCCGTCTTCTTCTCGATTACCGCAGTCAGGTAGTCATAGCGATTCCCGTCATACTGGAAGCGTTCTCCGGGCATCCCGCTCGATGTGTGACTGAGTAGGTGCTTGATCTTGACTGAATCATCCTTGAAGTCAGTCGAGTAATGCGACATCGGCTCATCGAGGTTTAGTTTCCCTTGCTCCACCAGTTGCATGATCAGGATGGCCGCAAATGTCTTCGTTATTGACGCAAGGTGGAAAAGGGTGTCGGGCGTGGCCGGAATTCGGTTTTCGAGATCTGCGAAACCGAACCCTTTAGCCCATAGGACCCGTTGATCCTTGATTATGACGGCAGACATGCCGGGAATCTTGAGACGCTCTCGGAGGTCATCAACCTGGCTTTCAAAACGCTCCAGTCGTTTCTTATCCTGGGTTGAAATATCGTGAGTGTTCCTGCCTGCCTGCGTTTGAGCTAACGATCCGCTGGCGTTGCCAAGCACTGCCAAAGCAAGGACGCTTTTCGCAAGAATTGTGGAGTTCTTAATCATCGCTTGTTTCTCCTTTACTACTAAGAACACCACCGCACGCCTGCGCGTGTGAAGTTTTATCAAGCGTGGTTAATTCTGGACGCAATTCCGATCATCCTCAGCCCAGTTTGTACTGACCGCTGGATTAGTACCTGCGCCTCAAACGATTCCCACCGGGTTTATTCGAAACAATGGTCGACTGGACGACAACACAGCTTCGTCGGCGTGCACCAGCAAGGCGGTAGGCCACTGACTTTGTGGCTGCAGGTCATGTATGAAATCGATGGGGTTGGCTGCGATTTTGCGATTCCTTTGAGCACAACGGTGAGGGAGCATAGCACGGCATCTGGGTTTCATCGATCAGATGGGGATAAGAGCGTTGGCTCTTCCTGTTGACCGATCTGGACTACACTGTATGTTTCATGGATAAGACCATGTATAATACCCGCATTGCGTCTAGAACTTTGAGTTACGCGGCAAATGTGAAGCAGTTTTTCGGGAGGTACATCATGGTTCTGGTGGGAAACGTAAGCGTGATCGCGGAATTATCCAGATTCCGCGTTCAAAGCGAGTCATCACTGGCCGTGACAATGCGGCAATGAAATCCGTGGTTGGTGGAAACGGACACACCTCACGTCGAACACGTGCGCAAGACCAGTGTCGGATGTTCGGATTGGTACATACTGGCGACGCGCGCGTAGCGCAGCCGCCGGAATGGCTATTTGGGGTGTTTTCAAAGATCCGAGAGTAACCGTTCGTTCGCAAACAGGCGACTTGGGTGACGCCCCCTCCGGCATGCGATAGGTGTCCCTACATGCAAGCGGGAAGGTGTGAAGGGGCAATTACGCGCGGGTCCGCTGAACTGGATACTGGGCCGGGCTTAATCGGATGCCACGATCCAGAACGAATTAGAAAGTACTACGAGTATTTACGAAATGTGGAGTCTCTTCCTCCTCAAGCCTCCCATCACAATCGAATCTCACTGCCTGATTTCATTCCAGTGCTCGAAAGCGGAATGCCTAGTGAGCTTGAATTGAACCCCAGCCGCCTTTATGGCGTGTATTTGCGATCAATTATTGATTGCTATGGACACTTTAAATACAAGACAGCCGACAGTCTCAGGAAGGGCTTACGTCTGTCTCCGAGGGGTCGCCTCGCGCTTTTCGTGACGGCGACCGACACACTCATTGAGCGCGCGTGGGAGTTCTCAGAAGATCGTGACATTTGGCAACGACTCGCGGGCTTTGATTTTGAGTTTGTTACGAGCGCTACTTTCTCTGTATATGAAGATGAGCCTCGGAGTGACCAAATCTACAACCAAGATCGGAACTTCCGGACCTATGAAGAGTTTTGCAAACTCGGGGTACCTTGTATTCCGTTTCTGTTTTTCAATCCGAGCAGCGATCTCGACTACCGCAATATCATAAACTGGCTAATGAAACGGCAAGATATTATGTATGTAGCCATCCTTGCTCACTCTTATAAGCATGAGCGAGCTTTTCATCGGATGCTTATACAGACAAGAACCATTGCAAGAGACGCGGGAAGATCATTGCAATTCGTTTTCGTTGGCGCTTCTACGATCGATAAAGCGCGGCTAATGCTTGACGAATACAACAATGCAATTCTTGTATCCACACAGCCCGTATCGAAGGCGCGAGCGGGCGAGCGCATTGGACTAGGACTAAAGCCTGAGAAGGTAAGTCCCACAGTTGCAGATAGAGCGACGTTGACCATCGGTAACATCCGACAATTCGACTACGAGATCGATGCAGTGAGGGCGGGGAAGTCACGTTGTGGCTTGCCTTATCAGGAGATGCTCCCGTTTGACTTGCTTACTAATAGGAACCCCGTTCATAAAGCGGACCGGAGTCAGGCCGATGCGATTCGCAATCAGGCGGGTAGGACACATCTTTATCAGCCTGGAGAATCGCAAAATAACAAGCATGACCCGTAACCTTATTCACAAAAAAGTCTATAAAGGCCGCAGTGGAAAGTAGGTACTCCTTCGATTGTATGACTCTTGAAAGGAACTTCCTCGATATATACCCCGGGAGCTAGATATTCAGTCATGGTTGTGAGTCCTTCCGGGAGGTTTTCAGCGACAGATTACGCTCGATTGAGGATGTTATGCCAGTAGACAGAAGGCAGGACGTAAGTCCAGCGGCCATTAGGTGGGAGAGTGATATTCTCAGGCAAGTGCTCAGCACTCAGTACTCAGTATTCAGCAGTCAAACACATTAAACTCCGCCACCCGAGACTTCTCGTTATCCGCGATGACAAGCGCCCCGTGAGGTCGTGAGGGAGTGCCTTTATGTCCCTGCTTCGGCAGAATGCCGAATTAGAAGAACGCCTGTTAAAAGCACGCGCGTGAAAACCTTGACTGTCAGCAAACCTATCCGGAATTCACTTAAGCTCGATGTCTTATCAGTACCACTGTTACATCGCCACGGCGAGTACTTTCTACCACCACCGGGTTCTTCGCTTTTCCGTAATCAGACCAAAGATCCATTGTAGGAGCCCCTTCTCCGACCAACTCCTCGAGCAGATCCATCTCATGTTTGGTGGCCTTTACTCCTAGCCACCACATAGGCAATGGCCAGAGTGATTTAAGACTCCATAAGGAACACGCAACGACTTGATGCTTAAAGACCCTTGTTAGCTTAATTGCGACGGTTTGTTTCGAAACTCTATAGTCACGCGCAAGTTTGAAGATTGTTCTTGGAGCGATCGTTTTTCCTGCGAATCTACTCTCAACTTGTTCACTTGGGATCAGCAGTTCGCTAGCAAAAAAATTACACAGGGATTCTTCCAAAGGATCTTGATGCAAGCTGGGCAAATTCTTTCCAGTTCTATACCGAATCAACGGCGCAGGACAACCGTTTGCGGCCTGGTTCATGAGCCAAACATGACAGAGTTCATGAGCGAGTGTGAAACGTTTCCGCACTGCAGGGGTTGATGATGAGATTCCGACATAATATCGGCCGTCCTTAATCTCCACGTAACCATCTATACCAACTAGCAGTTCTTCGACAACTTCAATGTCAAGTTGTTCCGCGACGAGATAAGGATCGTACGGAGGGCCGCCGTCATGTCTCGCCACCAACTCTTGTGCATGGTTCCTCACCGCAGAATACAAACTCGAAAACCCTCTCCGACGACCGCTATTTGTTTTTTTCATCAGTGAATTCCCTTATCCATTGCGATATAGATTTCGGTGCTGGTAACCGCAGCGGTCTGCTTGGCAACGTCGGAGGTTGCTGCTCCATCCACTGATTCCACACACTTACGAATTTTTCCCAAGGAACAGCTTGATGCGGAGATCGTCGCTGTATTTGACCCTGAGCTTCAAAAGCATTCTTCTGCGATTCAATTTCACTTTGATTTCTAGCCGACAGCAACGCGGACGCCTGCTGAGGGGTAAACCCCAAATCGGAGGCCTTGAAGTGATAACGAGTTTTCCATGCCAACAGTGGGTCAAACATCGCAGCAGTGCAAACTTGGACAATGTCGGCTCCGGCATTCAAAAATTGGACTACATCGCTCTTCGTAGTAGCCCCTCCGAGCGCGGCGATATCGAAGTCAAAGCCTAACTCTTCCTTGAACTGAACTAACTCATTCAAACCTTCAAGCCCAACAGCGAACGTGCATGGTCCTGACAATCCGCCAAAAGCCCTGCTCTGAAACGCAGGATAAAGTTTATTGTCTCGCTGATTACGAACAACCGGCCGCACTCTGATGGTGTTATGAAACGAAATACCACTAACGTGTTTTCCAATGGCCTTTAGAACTTCCTTTAAACGATTCCCCCGAAGATAAGGAAGCTTGATAACTAAGGGGATGCCTCGAGGGCTTAGAATACTCGCGATTTCAGCACATACTTTCTTAAGCAGGGCAAGATCTGTCCAGAGGTCGTTATCTTTCTCAAGATTAGGACAAGATGGATTGTACTCAACAAAAATCGGCAAAACCTCAGCTGCTTTGTGAGCTACAAGCTGTATGTCTTTAATGAAATCCTGCCTGGCGTCGCCCTCAGCCATCACGCTCAACCCAACACAGTCTCCCCCATCCAGTAACTTGATTCGCTGGTAGGTCTCCTGCCAGAGTGTGGCTGTCTTTTCCGAAGGCACGCCTATGGAATTCACTAAGTTCAAAACTGAGTCCTCAGTTTCATTTCGTTTAAACGTAACGAGTACTTCTGGAGGAAGGTCGGGGTCGTAGATCCGAAGATCCGGAGGTTCAAGCACGAAAGCTATTTGCGGAGGATCCCACGAAGTTTTCCAGCCAGTTCTCCTCGTTTTGAATGTGCTTGGCCCCACAAAAGAAAGATCTAGCATCAATTTGGCCCACCGGTCGTCACCCAACAGTGGGGAGGACGCAACGCCGAGTGGGCTCTGAAAGTCCTTTCCACAGAAAGTAGCTTTCCTTTCGGGCGGCAGTTGAATCTTTACTAACCAATTGAGCTCAGGTGGATCCTTTTCTACTTTTTCCTCATAACTCAGCATTGGTGAGAAGTCGTAAATGGGTGCGAACGTTTGAAAGCGCTCGATTTCGATGCCGTTCTTGAGGGCTAACCGTAATACGCCGCCTACATCCTCAGCCTTGGAGGGTGAGGCGCCCCGCAGCCAATCGCCAATGCTTGACTTATTATGCGAGAGAGCTTTCGCAACCTTGTTCAAGGACAACCGCTCAACCACAGCTCGGGCTAAACCAGGAAAATCAGCCACCAGATGTTGCCAGTACATACTGAACCTCCTTACTTCTTTCCGAATGTTACTCCCCTAAGATGTGTTTTCCTATGAGTGTGGTGGTCTTCGGTTACAACCGGCGGCCGCCAGAGAAGCGGAGTCCTCAGCGCCCGACGGGTGGTGCGGAAAGCTACGACCCCGTAGGCTTTTCAGAGTTCCGCTGCCCGCCTATTCAAAGTCACTTTATCTTGGTCCAATGCGGCTCAACAGGTTTAAGGAAGGAGTGATCAAAAATGCTCTCGGAACCGCCAGTTCAATATGCCGCATTATTCTTTTTAGGATTGATGGTGTATACGCCGGTGATTCTGTTCTCTACGGGAAAATACAAGGAAGGCTTGAAATGTGCTGCTGCAATTTGCATCTGGATGGTAATGATGGCCACGGCAGTTCGCGTTGTAGCAACTATTTATCCTCCGATAGTGACATCATCAGCTACTGTCCTACCCGCAACAGTTGATGCTTCCGACCACCCGGGGCAGTTTCCTCATGCAGTTTGCCCCCCGATACCAGAAGCAACTCCGATTCGAGCTCTGCCGAAAAAACCTAAGGCAGTTTACCGTCCACGAGAGATCAAAGAGTGTGAGATAGGCCCGAGCCGCCTAAACACTCCACCAAATAACTAAAATATGGCCTGATGAAAACCGAGAGGCCGGGTTTGGCCCGGCCTCAATCGATTGGTGGAGACATTCAAAGGTGAAGAGTTGGGGTCAGGCTTGCGATTTTTGCGATTCTCAATCAGCACCCAATCAGACGAAGGAGTACCGTGGAAAATATCGTCTGAATCAATGCCGCTGAGCCCACCTTGGCGGCGAAGAATCGCAAAATCGTAAGCCTGACCCTGGTTTTCTTCGTTTTCGACGGCGCTTCGAGCCTCGGGCTAATTCCCTACCGCCACCTGAAACTGTTCCTGCTTTCCGTCAGGCGTTTCGTCTCCAAGCGCGATTCGTTTTGTCCCATTCGGGGGCGCTTCAATCCCCAATCGCCAATGTCATTCTTTGATGTCCATCTCCGCGGAAGACGCTCCAACTCGCTCCAGGCAGTACTTTGCCAATGCCAGCGGGTGCGCTTTGTCCGCAGATTCCAGGTGGTGCAGTTAACTGTAATTGCTTGATTGGTTCTGTTGGTGAGCGTAGGATTCCGACATCTAGCTTCGAAAATCTGCCAACAGAATCTGAACGTAAGTGACATCTCGCGATGCAGCGCAACCTTCGTAGAATTCTCGTCCTCTTCTTTTTCCTCGTTTCTTTTTTGGGCCTTCAACCCGCGAAGCGGGTGTGGGCATAAAGCCTGGGGTGAAGCGCAGCGAAACCCCAGGAACATGATCGTTGAAAACATTCGAAGCCCGCGGAGCGGCCGACAGCATAAAGCCCGAGGTGAAGCGCAGCGCGTAACCCCGGGAAACCCGCCGTTGAAAATATTTGGAGTCCGCGGAGCGGCCGACAGCGGCAGCGATGCGTGCTTGTATTCGGAACCGCTATCGACCGCTTCGCGGGCTCTCTATTTTTTTCGGTTCGTGACCCTGGGGTTTCGCTGCGCTGCACCCCAGGCTTTACGCCAGCGTCCGCTACGCGGACTAAGGACCAACTGTCTTCATGCCGTTGTCCGCTACGCGGACTGGGAGCCAATCGCCTTTATGCTATCGACCGCTTCGCGGGCTCAATTGTTTTTTGGCGACTTTGATCCTGGGATGAAGCGTAGCGGAACCCCAGGAGACCGGTGTGAAAAATATATAAAGCCCGCGGAGCGGCCGATAGAGCTTCCTTCAAACGTATCGTTCATCATATTGGATGCCGTTCGCCTTCAGGAACTGAATGAATTCATCGCGAAATGAAATCTTCGCGTGATGCTCTTTCTGTCGTCTTAGGTAATTCCGCACTTCTTCAACGTTGGATTCACTCACCGTAAATGCGCCATACCCACGCTGCCACGAGAAATCTTTGACTTCCGGAAAAACATCGTGCATCCATCCGGTTGCATTGGCTTTGAGTTTTCGCAGCACGTCAGATAAAGCGCGATCCGGGCGCAGCTTAGCTAGCAGGTGAACGTGATCTTCGGTTCCGTTGAGCTCTAATGAAATGCCTCCCAGTCCACGAATAGTGCCCCCGATGTATTCATACAACCGGGGCTCGCATTCGGGTGTGATCAGCGGGCGACGTTCCCTGGTCGAAAAGACAATGTGATAGAGAAGGTTTGTATAAGAGTCAGACATTGTTGCCCTCATCGATGATTGATGCCGAAATTATCGAGCATCACCTATCGTTCAGCACTGTCCGACCTCTGTCAGCCGCTTCGCGGACTTTACAAATTTTCTTGCATTGGGTTCCTGGGGTTTCGCTGCGCTCCACCCCAGGCTTTATGCTAGCGGCCGCTCCGCGGGCTTTGGAAGATCTTGTTGATTGAAGATCCTGGGGTAGAGCGAAGCGGAACCCCAGGGACATGATCGTTGAAAACATTCAAAGCCCGCGGAGCGGCCGGCAGACGAATCATCACGATTGAGGTTTGGTAATTGCGACCGCTGTCGACCGCTTCGCGGGCTCAATTGTTTTTTGGAGACTTTGACCCTGGGGTTTCGCTGCGCTTCACCCCATCAAGTTACGAAATTCTTGAGGCTGCGCCTCAACATCACCGGAGGCGCGGCCTCGAAAAATAATGGCATCAACGGAAAGGCATAGCCTTTCCGCACGGAAGGCGGCAAAGCCGCGCGTGTCTGCTTGCTATTCGGCGGGGTGGGTGGATGGTGGGCGGCTGCGCGTCGCACCTATGGCCGCCTGGTTCTAATGCCGACTGACAAACACGTTGTCCTTGATCCAGAAGCGCCAGGGCTTGTCGACCCACTCTTCAGCGTAATCAATGCCAATGCGCGGACCTGAAGCGATGCCCGCGCGCGTAATCTTTTCGCGTTCCTCTAACCAAACCCGGTTGCCTAACAAATCCGCAGCGTCGAGTTTGCGATCGATGCCGAGTGCAATGCACAACTTGCCTGGTCCATTGGTGAGATTGTGATCTGGTTGGTTATGCCGGCGGCGGCGCATTAACTCAATTCCTTCGACCGGT
>WNFR01038821.1_pt1 | contig 10231 bp, 9 predicted proteins | sample 5400221 | NCBI WGS metagenome assembly WNFR01 (sample SAMN13153357, study PRJNA577476) | soil metagenome | isolation source: 40 cm soil under Madrone tree | place: USA:California | collected 2016-06-14 | reverse complement strand
CAGGGGCCGACCTACACCGAGGACGAGCTGCGGGTGATCTGCGAGCGCCGCGGCGGATGGTGGCGCGGCAACCTGATCCCGGGCTTTTGCGAGTACCAGACGGCGTCCAACCAGGCGCCGTGACGCCGGACACCCGGCGCCGGTAAATCTGACCCGCGCGGCCCGGAACCGGGCCGCGCGGAGTCGGTTTCTTCCCACCTAGCCCCGGCGCGCGCGACGCACCGCGCTGGCCGGCGGCCGGCCGAACGCGCGCAAGATTTCGCGAGCCATCAGCTGCCCCCGCAGCCGCAATGCCCGCTCCGCGGTCACCGCGCGCGCGGCGGCCGGCCAGCCGAAGTAGCCGAGCCCGCCCGGGGCGATCTCCTCGAAGGTCCTTGCCCCCTTCCGGAGCGCGGCGCGATAGTCCACCCACGCCGGCGGCAGCCGCCGGATCATCCGGCGTCGCGCCAGCTCGGGCCGCCGGGCCAGCACCAGCGCGGTCTCGAGCTCGCCCGAGTGCCACTCGAAGGCCGGGCACGGGCTGCGCGAGAGGCGCAGCACCCGCGGGCTCAGCATGGCGGCCCGCGTCGACGCCTCGGGGCTGAAGCCGGCGAACTGGATCTCGAGGCGGCCGCCGCCCGCGGCCCGCTTTCTGAGCAGGGCGCGCTTGGCCTCGCCCATCGTCCGGACGTGCGCCGGATCGGCCTGGTAGTTCGCGAGCACGAAGCGGCGGAAGCCGTGACCGGCCAGCCCCGCGACGATCTCCACGATCACGCGCCGGAGGGTGGCACGCGTGAGCGACACGGTGCCGGGCCAGCGCGCCGCCAGCGGGCTCGCGCCGTACGGCAGCGCGGGCGCCAGGATCACGCGGTAGCCGGCGCGCTCGAGATGCGGCGCCACCGTCTGAGCGAGCGCCTCCGCGCCGAGCCAGTCGACGAGCAGGGGCAGGTGCGGGCCGTGCTGCTCGACTGCGCCGAGCGGCAGGATCACCACCGAGCGCGGATCGCGGGCGAGCCGGGCCGCCTCCGGGTACGTGCGCTCGGCGAGGCGAATCACCGGTTGTGCGTGGCGGGGCTAGGCGGAGCCCGAGGGGCCGGCCGCAGGCCCGGTGGTGAGCTCCCGGATCTGCTCCGGCGTGTAGCCCAGCAGGTCGCGCAGGACCGCCTCGGAATCGGCGCCGGGCCGCGTCGCCCAGTGGGCCACGCGGCCCGGCGTGCGGGAGAGCGTCGGCACGATCCCCTGGGTGACGATCTCGCCCAGCGCCGGATGCGTGAGGCGCAGCAGATCGCCCCGGCTCCAGCAGTGCGGCTCCCGGACGAGATCCGCCACCGAGTTGACGACCGTCGCGGCCAGGCCGGCGCCGCGCAGCCGCGCGACCGCCTCGTCGGCGGCGAGCGCGGCGACCAGCTTGCCGAGCTCCTCCCGCGCGGCGGCGGGATCGTCGCCCCCATGCCCCAGTCGCCCCAGGCGTCCCAGCGCCGCGTGGACCTCCTCGGCCGAAGCGCCGGAGACCGCCACGAAGCGGCCGTCGCCGGCCTCCACGGTCGCGCCCGCCGGAAAGAGCGGCCAGTCGCCGCCGGCCCGCTCGCGGCGGATGCCGAGCGCGGTGCGCGCCGGCAGCAGGTCGCCGGTCAGGCGCAGCGCGGCCTCGAACATCGCGGTGTCGACCACCTGGCCCTGGCCGTCGGCGTCGCGGCGGAGCAGCGCGGCCATCGTGCCGAGCACGTTGAACAGCGCGGTGGTGTAGTCGCCCGACATCACCCCGTCGCGGAGCGGCGGGCGATCCGGCCATCCGTTCAGGTAGGTGATGCCGCCGAAGGCCAGGCCCACCGGGTTGAAGGCCGCGCGCGCGGTGTAGGGTCCGGTCTGGCCGAAGCCAGAGGAGCGCAGCAGCACCAGCTTCGGGTTGGTCTCCAGCAGCACCTCGGGGCCGAGCTTCCAGCGCTCGAGCGTGCCGGGGCGGAAGTTCTCCACGACCACGTCGCAGACGCGCGCCAGCTCGAGGAAGACCTCGCGCCCGCGCGGGCTGCGCACGTCGAGCGCCAGGCTGCGCTTGTTGCGGTTGGTGACCACGGTGCCCGGGCTGGTGCGCGCCCACGTGTCCGACGTCCCGCCGGCCGGCGGCAGCTCGATCATGATCACGTCGGCGCCGAAGTCGCCGAGGATGGCCGCGGCGGCGGGGCCGGCGAGCCACTGGGAGAGATCGAGGACGCGGAGCCCCGCGAGGGCGCCGGCGGCGACCGGCTCGACTGACTCGACCGGGGCGGGCGGCCGGGCTGGCGGCGTCGGCGCGCGCTCCATCGCCCCGCGCACCGCCGCGGTGTGCTCGCCGAGGCGCGGCGCCGGCGGCGGATCCGCCGCGGGCGTCCGCGTGAGCTTCGGCACCGCCCCGGGCGCCACGAACAATTGCCCTCCGGTCGACGCCAGCTGGAGCAGCGCCTGGCGCGCCTTCACGTGCTCGTCGGCCAGGATGTCGTCCACCGACCGCACCGCGGTGCCGGCGACGCCGACCGCCGCGAAGCGCGCCTCCACCTCCAGCTGGTCGCGGCAGGCGATCCAGTCGCCGACCAGCGCGTCCGCCGCCGCGCGGTTCTGCAGCCGCGCGGCGCTGGTGGCGAAGCGCGGGTCCCTCGGCGTCTCCGGCGCCTCGATGGCCTCGCAGAGGCGCGCGAAGGGCTGATCGCCGGCGCCCGAGACCGCGACCCAGCCGCCGTCGCGCGTGCGATAGACGTTGGCCGGCACCACCACCGGCGACTCGGTGCCGAGGCGCGTCGCCACCTCACCGGACCGCGCGTGGCGGACCACCACTTCCTCCTGCAGCCGGAGGCCCATCTGGTAGAGGCCGATGTCGACCACCTGCCCGTGCCCGCGCCGCCGCGCGTGGAAGACCGCCATCAAGAGCCCGCTCGCGCCGTGGATCGCGGTCCAGCTCTCGGCCAGCGGCACCGTCACCGGCAGCGGCGCGCGGTCCGGGAAGCCGGTGGTGAACTGCACGCCCGAGAACGCCTGGGCGATGCGGTCGTCGCCGCGCTCGGCGGCGAGCGGCCCGGTCTGGCCGAAGGGCGAGATGCGCAGGAGGGCGAGGCGCGGGTTGCGCCGCTCGAGCTCGGCCGGCGCGAGGCCGGCCGCCTCGAGGCGTCCCGGCCCCAGGTCCTCGATCAGCGCGTCCGCGGAGGCGAGCAACGTCGCGAGCCACCGCTCGCGCGCGAGGTCGGCCGACTCGGCCTGCACCGAGAGCTTGCCGCGGTTCTCGGACTGGAAATAGAGCGAGTCCTCGCCGGGCAGCGCGGGGCCGCGCTTCCGCATCGGCGAGCCGGCGGCGGGCTCGACCTTGACGACGGTGGCGCCCAGATCGGCGAGCAGGCCGCCCGCCATCTCACCGGCCAGCGTGTGCGTCAGCTCGACCACCAGCACGTCGGCCAGCGCGCCGCCCCGATCGCCGCCCGGCAACCCCGCGAGCCGCGTCACCGCGGGCGCCTCACGCGATCCCGAAGATGCGCGCCGCGTTGCCGTAGAGCCATTTCTCCTTCACCGAGTCCTTGAGCGGCAGGCCGAGGTACTCGTCGATCAGCGTCTCGTACGGCTGCCCCACGAGCCCGGCCGAGAGGCCGACGAGCACCTTGTCCTGGATCAGCGTGTTGCCGAACTGCATCAGCATCTCCCAGCCTGAGCCGGGCTGGCCGAGATAGCGCCCGCGGTGGGCCGAGGTGTCCATGTGCAGCTTCGGATGCCGCCGCACCAGCGCCACCATCTCGTTCACCCACGGCCAGCCGCCGAGGCCGCCGATGATGGTGAGCTCCGGGAAATCCATCGCCACCTGGTCGAGGTGGCGCGGGTGGCCCAGATCGTACGGGCGGTCGTTGGCGTAGTTCATCGACGAGTAGATGCGCACCGGGATGCCGAGCTCGGCGGCCTTGGTGTAGAGCGGGTAGTAGCGGCGATCGCTCGCGGGCAGGCAGTCGACCAGGGCCGAGACGCCGAGGGCGCTGAAGCCCTCGTCGCGCACGAGGCGCTCCAGCTCGCGGACGCCGGCCATGCCCCGGTGCGTGTTGACGCTGATCCGGGCCAGGCCGAGGAAGCGGTCGGGATAGCGGCGCAGCAGCGCGGTGGCCTCCTCGTTCGAGACGCCGAAGGGCACCGAGCGGACGATGCCGAGCCCCACGAGATGCTTCACGTAGGCGTCCAGGTCGGTCTTCGGGCGCGGGTCGTTGCCCTCGCTGCGCGAGCGGAAGATGCGGCCGTAGTTGGCCATGCCGTAGCCGGGCTGGCCGGCGGCGGCGGGCGGGGCGGCCGCGGCGGCGGTCTTCTCGTGCTCCGCCCCGTAGGGGAATGCCCGGCATCCCCGATCGGACCAAGGAGACCCCGTGAAGACGATCCTGACCGCGCTGCTCGCGATCCTGCTGCTGATACCCGCCCGGGCGGGCGCGCAGACCGTGCTCCGCATCGGGCTCAACGACGATCCCGACGCCCTCGACCCCACGATCAGCCGCGCCTACACCGGCCGCCTGGTCTTCGCCGCGCTCTGCGACAAGCTCTTCGACGTCACCCCGGACCTCAAGATCGTGCCCCAGCTCGCCACCGGCTACGAGTGGGCGGCGGACCGCAAGTCCATCGTGATCAAGCTGCACCCGGGCGTGCGCTTCCAGGACGGCGAGCCCTTCAACGCGGAGGCGGTGAAGTTCAACATCGAGCGGCACCAGAACACGCCGGGCTCGTTCCGCAAGTCGGAGATCGCCGAGATCCAGTCCGTGGAGGTGGTGAACGACCTCACGGTGCGCTTCCACCTCTCGCAGCCGCTGGTGCCGCTGCTCGCCGCGCTGACCGACCGCGCCGGCATGATGGTCTCGCCCAAGGCGGCCAAGGCCCTCGGGGACAAGCTGGGCACGCAGCCGGTCTGCGCCGGCCCCTACAAGTTCATGCAGCGGGTGGCCCAGGGCAAGATCGTGGTGGAGAAGGTGGCCGACTACTGGGACAAGAACGCCTTCTCCGTCGACCGCATCGAGTTCGTACCCATCACCGACTCGAGCTCGCGGCTGGCCAGCCTGCGCTCCGGCGATCTGCAGATGATCGAGCGCGTGTCACCCACCGACCTGGCCGAGATCCGCGGCGACTCGAAGCTGAAGGTCGTCGGCATCCCGGAGCTCGGCTACCAGATGATCCCGCTGAACGTCGCCAACGGGCCCAAGAGCAAGACGCTGGCCGACGTTAAGCTGCGCCAGGCGCTGGACCTGGCCATCGATCGCGAGACGCTGGTGAAGACCGTGTTCAACAACGAGTACATCGCGGGCAATCAGTTCATCAGCCCCGAGAATCCCTATTACGACAAGAAGGTCCTGGTGGCCAAGCGCGACGTGGCCAAGGCGAAGCAGCTCCTGAAGGACGCGGGGCAGCCGAACCTGACGTTCACGCTGGTGGTGCCCCCGGAGCGCGACCGCCAGGAGGCGGCGCTGATCTTACAAGCGATGTGGGCGGAGACCGGCATCACCGCGAACCTCCAGACCCAGGAGAACGTCACGATGCTCCAGTCGGGGCGCAAGGGCGACTTCGAGGCCTACTTCACGTTCTGGAGCGGCCGGCCCGACCCCGACGGCAACGTCTACACCTTCTCGACCTGCAAGGGCGCGCAGAACGACATGCACTACTGCAACGCCGACGTGGACGCGCTGCTCGTCAAGGCCCGCCAGGTCGCGGATCCGGCCGAGCGCAAGAAGCTCTACGACCAGGCCACCGAGATCATGGCCCGGGAGGTGCCCCGGCTGATCCTGTGGCACCGGCGCGTGTTCACCGGACTCAGCGCCCGGGTCCAGGGCTTCACGCCCTACCCCGACGGGATCATCCGCTTCCGGGGCCTCAAGCTGAACTGAGGCGCCGGCGGCATGGCGCTCTGGCTTTACGTGGCGCGCCGGCTCGCGGTGCTAGTGCCCACGCTGTTCTTCGTCTCGGTGCTGATCTTCTCGCTGCAGCAGCTCCTGCCCGGCGACGCGGCGGTGGCGCTGGCCGGCGAGGAGAACGACCCGACCGCGGTGGCCGCCATCCGCGCGCGGTACCACCTGGACCGACCGGTGCCGGTGCAGTACGGCCTCTGGCTCGGCCGGGTGCTGGTGGGCGATTTCGGCGAGTCGCTGCGCAGTCGCATCCCGGTGCGCGAGCTGCTCGCCTCCAAGCTGCCGGTCACGGTGGAGCTGGCCCTCTGCTCGATGCTGATCGCGCTGGTCATCGGCATCCCGGCCGGGATCCTCTCGGCCACCCGCAAGGGCACGATGGTGGACGTGGCCGCCAACTTCCTCGCGCTCTCCGGGCTGTCGGTGCCGCACTTCTGGCTCGGCATCATGCTGATCTTATTGTTCGCGGTGCGCCTCGGCTGGCTCCCCGCCTCCGGCTACGTGCCGCCGTGGGAGGACCTGCGCCAGAACCTGACCACCATCCTGCTCCCCTCGGTCGTCCTCGGCACCGGAGTGGCCGGCGTCATCATGCGCCACACTCGGAGCGCGATGCTCCAGACCCTCGGCGCCGACTACGTGCGCACCGCGCGGGCCAAGAGCGTGCCCGAGCGCCTGGTGGTGCTGAAGGGGCCAAGAGCGTGCCCGAGCGCCTGGTGGTGCTGAAGCACGCGCTGCGCAACGCGCTGATCCCGATCATCACCCTCGGCGCGATCGAGTTCGGGCGGCTGCTCTCGGGCGCGGTGCTCACCGAGCAGGTCTTCGCCATTCCCGGCTTCGGCAAGCTGCTGGTGGACGGCGTGTTCAATCGCGATTATGCCGTGGTGCAGGCGGTGGTGCTGGTCTCGGCGAGCCTCTACGTGCTCCTGAACCTGGGCGCGGACGTGCTCTACTTCCTGGCCAACCCGCGCCTGCGGGGAACCACGTGAGCGCGAGCGGGGCGGCGGCCCTCGGGGCGCCCGCGGTGACTGTGGCGCGACGCTACAAGGCGGTGCGGCAGCTGGCGCGGCGGCCCGCCGCGATCGTCGCGCTCGCGGTGGTGCTCGGCTTCATCGTGGTGGCGCTGGCCGCGCCGCGACTGGCTCCGTACGATCCGAACGCCATCGACTACCGCGCCCTCCGCAAGCCCCCGTCCGCCGCGCATCCCCTCGGCACCGATGAGGTGGGGCGCGACGTGCTGTCGCGCCTGCTCTGGGGCGCGCGGGCGTCGCTCCTGGCCGGTGTCGTCCCGGTCACCATCGCGGTCGCGCTCAGCGTGCCGCTTGGCCTGCTCTCGGGCTCTGTCGGGGGCTGGGTCGACGGGCTTATAATGCGCGTCAACGACGCCATGCTCTCGATCCCGTTCCTCATCGTGGCCATCGCGCTGGCCGCGTTCCTCGGCCCCGGCCTCGGCAACGCCATGATCGCGATCGGGATCGCGGCCCTGCCCACCTTCGTCCGGCTCGTGCGGGGCACCGTGCTGGCGATCAAGACCGAGGAGTACGTGGAGGCGGCGCAGGCGCTGGGCTGCTCGAGCCCGCGCGTGGCGGTGCGCCACATCCTGCCGAACACGCTGCCGCCGCTCTTCGTGCAGGTGAGCATCACGGTGGCCGCCGCCATCATCGCGGAGGCGAGCCTCTCGTTCCTGGGCTTGGGCCAGCAGCCGCCCGCGCCGTCGTGGGGCAGCATGCTCAACGCGGCCCAGCGCTATCTCTCCCAGGCGCCCTGGATGGCGCTCTATCCCGGCCTCATGATCTTCGGCATCGTCATGGCCCTCAACGTGCTGGGCGACGGCCTGCGCGACGTGCTGGACCCGCGGCACCAGTAGCATTCCAAGGAGGAAGCCCCGTGAGCCACGTGTGCATGACCCCGATCACCAGCCCGAAGGCCTGGCGCGGCGAGACCCTCGCCCGCGAGACCTCATGGATCGTCACGCTGAGCGACGCGGAGATCGCCGACGTCGACCGCGCCCTCGCCGCCGCGAAGGCCTCCGGCGTGCCGCTCGAGTCGATCCAGCGCGAGCACTTCCCGCTGACCGTCCTGCGCGCCAAGCTCGAGCAGGCGGTGGCCGAGATGTACGAGGGACGCGGCTTCGTGGTGCTGCGCGGGCTCCCGGTCCGTCGGTACCGCGACGAGGACGTGGGGCTCATCTTCTGGGGCTTCGGGCGCTACATGGGCGCGCCGCTCTACCAGAACCCCCAGGGCGAGCTGCTCGGCCACGTCTACGACCACGGGCGGACGTACGGCAACATCGACGTGCGCGGCTACGAGACCAACGCCTACCTGCCCTACCACACCGACGCGGGCGACGTGGTCGGCCTGCTCTGCCTGCGCCGGTCGCTCGAGGGCGGGCTCAGCAGCATCGTCAGCTCGACCACCGTGCACAACGAGATCCTGGCCCAGCACCCCGAGTACCTGGGCCTGCTCTACAACGGCTACTACTACATCCGCCGCGAGGCGGCGCTGACCGAGCGCGGGGTCTCCGAGCGCCCGATCCCGGTGTTCGGCTACCAGGACGGCCTGGTGAGCTGCCGCTACATCCGGAACCAGATCAACGCGGGCGCGGTGAAGCGCGAGGTCCCGCTCACCACCTTCGAGCGCGCCGCGCTCGACTTCCTCGACGAGCAGACCCGCCGGCCCGACCTGCGCCTGGACATGGACCTGGAGGCGGGCGACATCCAGTTCATCAACAACTACACGATCCTCCACTCCCGCACCCGCTTCGTCGACGGCCCCGAGCCCGACCAGAAGCGCCACATGCTGCGGCTGTGGCTGAAGTTCCCGAAGGTGTGGCCGCTGAGCCCCGAGTTCCCGACCCACATGGGGTACAAGCCGTCGCAGGACACGCCGGAGCTGGTGGAGGCGGAGACGTAACGCCCTACAGCGCCTCGCCCGAGTCCAGCCTGGGCTCGAGGGGCACGCGCGTCTCGTGGCAGCCGTACGCGTGCGGCGTCAGCTCGATCACGGTGTGCAGCGGAATGGGCAGGTACGGGCACCGCTCGCGCGGCACGCCCTGAAAATAGGCGTAGAGCGCCCGCAGCACCGCGTTGTGGGCGATCACCATCACCGGCCGGCGCGTCCGCTCGAGCTCGATGATCACCGGATCGAGTCGCAGGATGATGTCCTGGTACGACTCGCCCCGCGGATAGCGGTAGGTGAACTTCTCGCGCCGGCGCGCCCCGTACTCCTCGGGCATCTGCGCCTGGATCTGCGCGTAGCTCATGCTGTCGCAGATGCCGGCGTCGATCTCGTCGAGCGCGCGCCAGGCCCAGGGCGTGCGATCGAGGGGCCTCGCGGTCTGCACCGCGCGCTGGAGCGAGCTGGTCCAGATCACGACGTCGCCGTGATCCGGGTAGCGCTGGTCCAGGAACTCGGCGAGCGCCCGGGCGTAGCGGTGCCCGGCCGGCGTCAGATCGGGATCGCCGCCGAGCAGACCGGCGGCGTTGTACACGCTCTCGCCGTGACGCGTGAGCCAGATCGGCCGCGCGCTCAGGTGCAGGTTCATCAGGAAGAACACCAGGCGCGCCTCCAGGTAGCCGTCGACGTCGCTGACGGTCACGCCTCGCCCCGCGCCGGTGACGCGCAGGTAGGCCCCCTCGTCGTCCTCGAGCGGCTGGTACACCCGCTCGTAGTGGGCGATGCGGGCGCGGAAATCGGCGGTGGCCTCGTCGGGATCGGCGTCCTCGTAGTCGGGCGAGGACAGCTTCGTGCTGCGGATGTTGGCCTCGATGATGGTCGGGTCGTCACAGCGGATCTCGATGAACAGCACCTGGAAGCCGGCGCGCTCGCAACACGCCCGCACCGTGGCGCGACGGGCCCGCGTGGTGTTGGTGGCGTCGTAGATCGCGACCTGGCCGTCGCCCGCGAGCCACCTCACCATGTCCTCGAGGGCGTCCATCGCGGCCCGCCAGCGCGCCTCTTCGCCCGGCGCGTTGTCGGGATCGAAGAAGCTGTGCCGGACCTGGGCCCCGACGCGCGCCCGCCGGTACTCGCCGACGTTGAAGACCCCGGTGCGGTAGCCGAGCCACGAGAGATAGCGCTCGATGCGACGGGCGGTATAGCTCTTGCCGCGCGCGGGCAGCCCGACCATCACCACCGCGAGCTTCGGGTTGTCGGGAGCGATCTGCATCACCGGCCGCGAGCGCGCCATGACCAAGGGCCGCGAGGCCTCAGGGCGCGGGGCGCGGGTGCGGGTTGCCGTCGGACACGCGCGTGAGCGCACGCAGCGGGCACACCGGCGCTGAGTTCAGCAGTGGTCGACGCATGCGCCCTCCTTGCCGGTTCCGGCAATGTTCAGGCACAGGATACCAGCCGCCCGGGGTGGATCAGGCCGA
>WNFR01030455.1_pt1 | contig 10231 bp, 14 predicted proteins | sample 5400221 | NCBI WGS metagenome assembly WNFR01 (sample SAMN13153357, study PRJNA577476) | soil metagenome | isolation source: 40 cm soil under Madrone tree | place: USA:California | collected 2016-06-14 | reverse complement strand
GCCCGCGTATCGAACGCGTCGCGAATTGGAAGCCTTGTTTGCGCCGCAGGCGGCACGGCAAAGTGCGTCCCGTCGCGTCGATCCGATGCGTGGAGACAAACTGCCTGCAGAAGGCGTCTCTGGTCGATGACCGGGCACTGGACTACACGAACGCCTCGATAGCCGTCTACACGCTCGGGATGTAGAGAAGGTCTTCGCCGGGCCGACGTTCACTTTCGAGGACGATCGTTTCGCGTATGGCGATGGCCCCGGCGCCGGGGGAAAAACGGGGGTAAACGTGCGAACTACCCGGAGAACGAGCACTGGCGCGGGCTATTGAGTGCGCCGGTAAAACCGGCGAGGAGTAGATGGTGTAAGTCCATTGCACTGAAGGTGTAGCGAACCACAGTGGCCCCGAGTCATGCGCACGTATCCGTGAGGCTGCGGGCGAAGCGTTGACAGGGGAGCGCATAGGCCAGCCATGGAGCCGCGATAGCAGTGTTGTCCCGAGTGCCGACACGTTTCAAGTCGTGGAAGGCAACATCACCAGCACGCCAACGCGAGTGTTTCGGTGGACTCGGCGCGGTCGAAGACCCTGGCATGTGCGGATGCTCCTTGTACGGGAACCGGGAGATCTTGGGCTTGACCGACGAAGCACCGTCGGTCCGCACCGGGAAGGCGAGGAGCCGTAGCCGGTGATGCACGAGTCCAAGAAGTCTGACCTCGCCATACGAGCGATGAAGCCGTCGAACAAGGCCGGCAGTGATGCGGCGGCGGAGATGGCAGAGCAAAGGGCGGGGACCGAGGGGAACGCGATTCAGCAAAGCACGCACCGCACGCAGATGCGGACTCGCGTGTCCCAGGCGCTGGAGCGCGTACGTCAAGCAGCAAAGGTCAGGAAGAAGGAACGGTTCACTGCGCTGCTCCACCACGTTAACCCGGATCTGCTCCAGTTGTCGTTCTACGCCCTCAAGCGGAACGCGGCACCGGGAGTGGACGGGGTGACGTGGGATGACTACGAGGCAGACCTGCAGAGCAATCTGCAGGACCTGCATTCGCGAGTCCACCGGGGCGCGTACCGGGCGCAGCCCAGCCGGCGCAAGTACATACCCAAGCCGGATGGGCGGCAGCGGCCGTTGGGTATCGCCGCTCTGGAGGACAAGATCGTCCAGAGAGCTGTGGTGGCGGTGCTCAACGTCGTCTACGAGCAGGAGTTTCTCGGCTTCTCGTACGGTTTCCGGCCGAAGCGCAGCGCGCATGATGCACTGGACGCGCTGATCGTCGGTATTAAGCGGAAGAGGGTGAACTGGGTGCTAGATCTCGACGTCCGGGACTTCTTCGGGACCGTCAGCCACGAATGGCTGATCCGTTTCCTGGAACACCGGATCGGGGATCAGCGCATTCTCCGGTTGATTCGCAAATGGCTGAAGGCCGGTGTGCTTGAAGAAGGAGTCGTGACGGAAGGCGAGGTTGGCACGCCTCAAGGGGCAACCGTTTCACCCTTGTTGGCCAACGCCTACCTACACTACGTCTTCGATCTCTGGGCGCACCAGTGGCGCAAGCGCCACGCCACCGGCGACGTGATCATCGTTCGTTATGCTGATGATGCGGTGCTGGGATTCGAGCATGAGGCTGAGGCCAGGCGGTTTCTGGAGGATTTGCGCGCGCGGTTTGCGGAGTTCTCACTGTCGTTGCATCCGGACAAGACCCGGCTGATCGAATTTGGCCGCCACGCGGCGGCCAATCGCGAGCGGCAAGGTCTTGGCAGGCCGGAGACCTTTACCTTTCTGGGATTCACTCTCATTAGCGGCAAATCACGCCAAGGGCGGTTCCTGATTCATCGGAAGACCCGCGGCGACCGCATGCGAGCGACGCTCCGGCGGGTGAAGGACGAGCTGCGACGGCGAATGCATTGGCCGATCCCGGAACAGGGGCGGTGGCTGGGGCAAGTGCTGACCGGCTTCTTCGCCTACCACGCGGTGCCCACCAACTCCCGGGCGCTGCGGGCGTTCCACTGCAATGTCATGCACCTTTGGCGACGCTCCCTATCACGGCGCAGCCAGAGAGGCCTGCTCCCGTGGGACCGGTTTCGGAAGTACGCCGCTGCTTGGCTCCCGCGACCGCGCATTAAGCACCTTTGGCCAGAGCAACGCTTCGACGTTCGCCACCCAAGGTGGGAGCCGAGTGCCTGAATCGGGCTCGCTCGGATCTGTGCGGGGGGTGCGCAGCAATGCGCATCCCTACCGCAAACAAAAGCTCCGGGGTGATCACACTGCGGGATGACCTCGGATGTGTCGCACCCGGCGCGCGTGGCGCTGGCGTCGATCTGAGGGCCTACCGGATGGTCTTGGTCGCTCTCGTGTCCGGGTGCTGTATCCAGTCACTGAACTTCTTCAACTGGATCGAATAGAACTTTCTGGCGTTGGTCGGTTTCCAAAGCACGCTTGAGGGCTTGATCCGTATTCTCCCGATCACGTTTTTCTCACCGTCGAGGATGGTTTCTTCAATGTATTTGGGACCTTGAAACGCGTTGTTGTATTTCGCCATGGCAGATTGGCTCCCTGCGGGCGGAACGGCCCACTGTGAGAATCTCATTGTAGGAGCGGATTTCAGCGTGTCCACTCGACCGGCGCACGTGGCGCTTGCGTCGATTTGTGCCGGAATCCTGACCCATACGTGATCAGGTATGCACGAGGAAACCTGATCACGATCGCTGATGCCCCCACCACACGCCGATCACACTCCGGAATGACCTCGGGTGCCTCCGGACTGGCGAGCGTCGATCCTGTGTCGGCTTCATGGCGTTGCCGAGGCATCCGAGATCGTGGCAGGCTTCGGGATCGCGCACCGGAGAACCGACGTGAGATGTCTTCTTACCGCACTCCTGGTATTAGCAATTCAACCAGCGATTGCACGGGGCTTCACGGCAAGAAGTCTCATTTCAATTTGCGAACCTATCCCGAATCAGTCGAAGGCCGACACGCAGGCGGCCAGCGACGCCTGCAGCGCCTATATCCTCGGGCTGACCGATGGGATGTACATGATGCAGTTGTTTGCGTCCTCTTCGAAGACTCCTTGCATGCCAATGGATCAAGCTATCGACGTGACGAAGGCTCGTCGGATATTTTCAGATTACCTCACGCGACATCCGCAGGCTGCGGATAACTCTGCCGGGATGGTCATCGCGTTCGCGATCGCCGAAGGTTTTCCTTGCCGAAAATAGCCCACCACGAGCCGATCACAGATGGTGATGACCTCGGATACGTCCGGACCGGCGATCGTCGATCCATTACGTTCGCGCTAAAATTTATATTGGGGGTTTTGCAACGGACGGAGACCGATATGAGGCGCATTGGTCTTACCGGAGGGTGGCTTAGCTCCATCCTGGCTTGTACGCTCATCGCAATATTGATTGACGACGCCGGCGCAGAGGGGGTCTCGGGTGAGCGAGCAAAGGCTACGGGACTTGTTCTTGACTCGACGGGCAAGCCGCTCGACCGAGCGACGGTTCTCGTCTATGAAGCGCGCGTCAGCAAGGGTTACAGCCCGTTTTGCCCGACCTGCTGGGCGGACTGCGGCAAACACGTTCTGACCGACGCGAGCGGACGGTTCCAGATAGACGATCTGCGGGCGGGTCTGAAATTCAAGCTGCTGGCCTTGAAGAGCGGTTATTCGGCGGCGTTCGTCGAGAACGTGGATCCATCGAATGGACCTGCGCCGACGGTTAACTTGAAGACGCGCCCCGCGGTCGAGGATTTTGCTCGTGTCGTACGAGGGCGGGTGGTCGACCGCTTCGGTGATCCCGTGCGGGATGCCGTTGTCGAACCGCACGGAGTCTTCGCCGAACAGCGATGGGGGCGGGGCTGGATGTTCGGTTCCGGGCTAGCAAGCGATCCAATGGCGGTCACGAACCAACAAGGCGAGTTTGAAATCGCTTACGACAAGCCCGCCCAAAGAATGATCCTCAAGATCAGTCCGCGCGGCATGGCAGAAAGGCTTATCGACGAATCCACCGGCAGCGATCGAAAGACGATCACAGTAACGGAGGGCACGACCGTGGTTGGTCGTCTCGTCGATCCAGGTGGTAAGCCGGTTGCTAATGCCGAGATCGCGTTGGAGCCGTACGGTCCTAATAGCGGCAGATCGATCGGAACCATTCGCATCGGAACGCGAGAGGATGGAACGTTCTCGTTCTCGAACGTGCCGCCGGGACGCGTCTGGGCGCTCTTTCCGACGATGGAGTCGTTGGCGCCGAGGCAGCTGGCGCGCGAACTGGTGCCAATCGAGCCACGGGAGGACGGCCAAACCCTGGATGTCGGAGAGGTTCGTTTGCGCCCGGCCCACCGCGTGCGGGGAAGGATCATCGTCAGCGACGGCAAACCGCTGCCGCCGGACGTGCACTTGACGCTTCTCGGCAACGACGGGTTTGACTCGCAAGTAGGCGATGTGTCCCGCGACGGTCATTTCGAATTCAAAGGTCTCCCCAAGGGTGTCGTCAGGCTTTCGCCCGGCGCAAGAGGATACGAGCTCGTGGATCGCGCTGAAATCGTCGTCGACCAGGACCGCGATGACGTTTTGATCCGCATGCGGCCCAACAGCGGTGAGATCGATCGGCCGATGCTGTGAACTAACGGTCCAGCGCCGCGGTCACCTGATTCACTTCCAAAGCGCGCCTTTGCAGGCAGAAGAATCCACCGTGGGCGTCTGGCCAGCGAGCTTCAGGAAAACGGACCCCTGGATCAAGATAGCGAGCACGGCAGGCGGCCAGCGATCGCGTAGCGGCGTCCTTTTCCAAGAGGGCGTCCAGGGAATACGTCCATGGCCAATAAGGAAATACCTTCTGATAGGCGCGGACAAATTCCAACGCTTCTTCTCGGTAAGCCTCGTTGCCGTTGGTTAGATGCATCTTGGGACGATGACCGGGTCGAAACGGCCTGCCGCTGGCAAGGGAACCGCAGAGCGTGCGGTAAGATGCTCCGCCGACCTCCAGAACTAACCAAAACAAATTCAGATCCGCCGCAGTCCCCATCGTCTAGAGGCCTAGGACACGACCCTTTCACGGTTGGAACAGGGGTTCGAATCCCCTTGGGGACGCCAGTTAAATCAAATGCTTATGTCAAAGCCGCTTCTGATTCGCCTTACTTGTACAAAATTTGTCCAAAAGGCCGGTCGGATAGGCCTGCGTCGCGTGCCGGAGCTGCATTCACGGTCCGCACATGTGAGCACCTAAGCTCAGGAAGTCCCGGCCGTCTTCGACCCTAGGCGTGCGCTCAGGTGGCGAGCCAGTCCGATGCCGCCGGCGCGCATGATCGCGTCGTGGTTCCAGAGGAACAGCGGGTTTCGCCAGCGGGCCGAGCAGGTTCTTCCACCATTGGGTGGTGCGCACTTGCCAGTCGTAGCGCACGGTGGCGAGGCCATCGTTTCGTTTGAGACGACAGCAGCCGACGCCCTCGAGCTCACCGTCGACCCGCCCCTCGAGCAGGCGCAAGGGCTTGAGCCGGGTCACGCGGGTGACGAAAGTCAGACGATAAGGAAGAACGTTTGCAGGTGCAACGCCGCCGGGCCCCCAGACCGCTCGGGTCACCGTGCTCGAGGGTGACGACACGCTCCACGCCTGTCCACCAGCTCGGCCACGCTTCAGCGTTCAGGATCGCGTCCCATATGGCGTCGATCGGGGCGTCGAACGGGTACAGAGTGGTGAGATGGTACTGGTTACTGTCGGCTTTGCGCATGCGGTCACCAGCGGCTCAGGGCGTGAAAAATCGCTCGGGAAACGTTACGTCGGTTTCAACGCCGACCATGTCGACGGCCTCGATCTGGCTATCTCCCACCGCAAAGCTCTCCACTCTGAGGGGAAACAAGGTGTCCTGCGCCAGCCACACCTTGTAGCGATGCACGCCGGTGCCGCGCGTCAATCAGGATGAGCCTCTCATCCAGATCGTCGCGCCACAGCTATGGGTCGCTGAAGCTACAGCGCGACACGGCGGCCCTTGTGCTCAGCCGGCGCGATCAGGCCGTGCGTGTGCTGTTCCTGTCCGACCTCGATCCGACCTTGACCTGGAGCGCGTGTGGCAGGAGTGCCTGGGCGAGTTCGGTGCGCAGGCGCAGTTCGTGCGCAGCGGACTGACGCCGCAACAGGTGCGGCGCTTCGACCTGGACCAGTTCGCCATCGCTGTGAAGCCTAGCGATTCGCGTGCACGACAGTACGTCACAGTGCACGGCGCTCTGTGCTGGGAACTCGATGCGATCGACAAAGCGCACCTGATCGCAGCCATCGACGCCGACATCGAAAGCTGGCTGGACCGCAGCGCATGGCAGGGCGTCGAGCGTGCGGTCAAGCGCCAGCGGGCGCTGCTGTAGGCCGCTACGACTACACCGTCAGCCTGCGAATCACCAGGGCGTAACGTGAGCCGTGCTTCTCGGCCCGATAGAGACGGACTGGTGTGAATGGCTGCCGGAAAGCGCGGCTATTTGACGACGAGGTTTGCGCGGATCTTGCGGTGACGATGCGTCCGTAGTAGAGCGCGGCGGCTTCGGTTCGTTTCTTTCTTGCCTTTTCGGCGCCCGCAGGGCGCCGCCTTGAGCGCTCGCGCAAAGCGAGGCATCCATCAGAGCGAGATCGGTCGGGTCCGTCGAGCACGGCGATGCTGGAAGCGGTTGGCGTAGCCATGCTGCAGGGCTGACCGGATAATCGGCGCGCCGAAGTAAAGCGAGCGCGACGACGGCCGCACCTTGGCAAGTGACCCGTCGTCGCGCCCCACATGCGGGCCGAGAGGCGCACGCGTGCAGCGGACAGTATTGCATCCGCGGCACACGGCGTCCACCGCGCTTCGGCTATCAGCCGAAGGCGTGGATGCCCGACACAGGCCGGATGTTTATTTGCGCCCGCTGCCGGGCGCAAGTGGTGATTTGCCGGGACTGCGACCGCGGGCAGATCTACTGCACGCGGGCGTGCGCCGAACAGGCGCGCGGCGCTTCGCTGCGGGCTGCCGGCCGGCGCTACCAGGCCAGCCGCGCCGGCCGCTTCGCCCATGCGGCGCGGTCGCACCGCTACCGGGCCCGCCGCAAGATCGTGACGCATCAGGGTTCCGTTGCACCGACGGGCGGTGATCTACTGCCGGCCGAAGCAGTGCTGGCGACCGTCGCGGTCGATTCCGACTCGGCTGAGGTTGAGGAACCGGGCCACCGCTGCCATGTGTGCAACGGGCGCTGCGCGCCGGCGGTGCGGTTGGGCTTCGTGCGCCACCGCCAGCCGCGCGCGACGCCGACAGCGAGACCGCATGAGCATCCCTCCTGAGCTTGAGGCGCAGATCCTGCGCTACTACCACGTCGAGAAGTGGCGCATCAACACGATCGCCCAGCAGCTGCGCGTTCACCACAGCACGGTAGCTTGCGTGCTGGCGCACGCGGGGCTTCCGCGCGTGGCCTCGCAGCCGCGGCCGTCGGCCGTTGATCCGTTCGCCCCGTTCATCCTGCAGACGCTGGAGCGGTTCCCGACGCTCACCGCCGCGCGCCTGTTCGGCATGGTGCAGGCGCGCGGCTACCGCGGCAGCGCCAGCCAATTCCGCCACCGCGTGGCGCTGCTGCGCCCGCGCAAACCGGCCGAAGCCTACCTGCGGTTGCGCACGCTGCCAGGCGAACAGGGTCAAGCCGATTGGGGTCACTTCGGCCACCTGCAGATCGGCCGCGCACGCCGGCCGCTGATGGCCTTCGTGATGGTGCTGTCGTACTCGCGCCGCATCTTCCTGCGCTTCTTCCCGGACGCCCGCATGGCGAGCTTCCTGCGCGGCCACGCCGAGGCCTTCGCCGCATTCATCGGCTGCCCAAAGATCATCCTGTACGACAACCTCAAGAGCGCCGTGCTCGAGCGCCACGGCGATGCGATCCGCTTGCATCCGACGCTGCTGGCGCTGGCCGCGCACCACCGGTTCGAACCACGCCCGGTGGCGGTGGCTCGCGGCAATGAGAAGGGACGCGTCGAGAGGGCAATAAGGTATGTGCGCGACGCCTTCTTCGCCGCGCGCCGCTTCACCGACATCGACGACCTGAACGCTCAGGCGCTCACCTGGTGCGAGGGACAGGCTTGCGATCGGCCGTGCCCCGAAGACCCGACCATGAGCGTGCGCGCGGCGTTCGCACGCGAGCAGCCGCTGTTGCTGCCGCTGCCGGCCGACCTCTTCCCGATCGCCGAGCGCGTCGAGGTGACGATCGGCAAAACGCCGTACGCGCGCTTCGACCTGAACGATTATTCGGTGCCGCCCACGCACGTGCGCCGGGCGCTCACCGTGCTGGCCGACACCGAGCGGGTGCGCATCGCCGAGGGCGCCATCATCGTCGCCGAGCACCGGCGCAGTTACGACCGCGGCGCCCAGATCGAAGACCCCGTGCATCTCCAGACGCTGGTGCAGTTCAAGCGCAGCGCCCGCCAGCACCGCGCCACCGATGCGCTGACCCGCGCCGTGCCGGCAGCCCAGCAACTGCTGGTGGCCGCCGCCGCACATGGCTACAACCTCGGCTCGATCACCGCTGCGCTGGGTCGGCTGCTGCCGCGTTACACGCCGGCCGAAATGCAGGTCGCCGTGCTCGATGCGCTCGAGCGCGGCGTGCCGCATCCGAACGCCGTGCGCCTGGCGCTCGAGCACCGGCGCGAGTTGCGCGGCCAGCCACCACCGACCCCCGTGACCCTGCCCGAGCACCTGCGTGCCCGTGACGTCCTCGTGCAGCCGCACGCGCTCGGAACCTACGACCAACTGACGGAGCGATCCGATGACCCAGACCCCGAACCCGGCGAACCTGCGTGAGCGTGCCGCTGCGCTGCGTTTGCACGGCCTGCTCACCCGCTGGACCGAGGTGGGCGATGCCGACTGGGTGGCGCAGCTGATCGACTGGGAGGAGGCCGAGCGGGCCCGCCGCAGCCTGGAGCGCAGGGTGCGCGGCTCCGCCATCGGCGCCTTCAAGCCGCTCGCCGACTTCGACTGGTCCTGGCCCAGCCGCTGTGATCGGCCCGCAGTCGACGAGCTCATGAGCCTGCAGTTCATGGCCGAGGCAACCAACGCGGTCCTGGTCGGCCCCAACGGCATCGGCAAGTCCACCATCGCGCGCAACCTCGCTCACCAGGCCCTCGTGCATGGCCACACGGTGCTGTTTGCCAGCGCCGGCCAGTTGCTCGGCGAGCTGGCCGCCATCGATAGCGACTCGGCGCTGAACCGCAAGCTGCGCCACTACGCCAACTTCGATTTGCTTGCGATCGACGAGGTCGGGTACCTGTCCTACTCCAACCGCCACGCCGATCTGCTGTTCGAGCTGACCAACCGTCGCTACGAGAAAAAGAGCACGATCGTGACCACGAACAAGCCATTCGCCCAATGGCACGAGGTGTTCCCCAACGCCGCCTGCGTGGTCTCGCTCGTCGATCGCCTGACCCACAACGCCGAAATCATCGCGCTCGAAGGCAAGTCCTACCGTCTCAAGGAAGCCCAGGAGCGTACCGAGCGCCGAGCGCAGCGGCGGCGCCGGAACAAACCATGAACGACCGGTCTCGCCCGCAGCCGCTGCACCTACCCGACCACTGGACGCCGGCACAGGCGCTGGCCGCCTTCGAGATGATCGACCAGCTGCGCGACCAACTGTGGCTCGCCTACGGCCCCGCCATCCAACGCGCACTGCGCGCAGACCGCAAGCGCCGCCGCCAGCCCGGCAACCGGCGCCGCGATCGGCGCCAACTCGTCTTGCCCTTCGATTCGGACGAGCCGTTCTGAAACCGCTGGCCTCGGACCCGCCCTGCATTCCGACCAGCGTCAAATATCCGCGCTTTTACGCAGCCACTAACACCAGCAAGGTGCCACGTGAGAAGGCGCCCTTGACCCGATCCGTGCGATGCCGGATCGTGGCGAAGCTCGATTCGATCACGTTCGAGGTTCGCAGGTGAACCCAGTGCTCGGCCGGAAAGTCGTAGAAGGCCAGCAGCGCGTCCCGATCCTTGGCCAGGCACTCGATTGCCTTTGGGTACTTGGCTTGGTAGACGAGCAGGAAAGTGTCATACGCTTTGAGGGCGGCCTGGCGTGTCTCGGCCATCCAGATCGCCTGCAGACCCGCCTTGGCCTTGGGCTGCAGCGAGCGCGGCAAGTAGTTCAGCACGTTGGCCGTCTTGTGGACCCAGCAGCGCTGCGCGCGCGTGACGGGGAACACCTCGTCGAGTGCAGCCCAGAAGCCGAGCGCCCCGTCGCCCACGGCCAGTCTGGGAGCGACCAGA
>WNFR01008755.1_pt1 | contig 10231 bp, 11 predicted proteins | sample 5400221 | NCBI WGS metagenome assembly WNFR01 (sample SAMN13153357, study PRJNA577476) | soil metagenome | isolation source: 40 cm soil under Madrone tree | place: USA:California | collected 2016-06-14 | reverse complement strand
CGTTTGCCTGGCGTACAAGCTCGCGTACGGGCAGCATCGCAGCGTTTCGACACATCTCTTTCAATTCTGAGCCAGATTTTCCCTTCGAATACTCGGCTAAAGCTCGCATGGGAAAATTTGGGGCAAGCGGCACATCCTTGAGCATCTGGGAAGAGTATTAGTTGAGCGAGGACAACCCTGAATGAGCCAACTCACTAACGACAGGATCTTCTCTCGCTGCGCAGAGTCAGGTAAGGAAAGGGGAAACTGCTTTGGCATTCGCCTCAGGAAAGCTGGATCAATGTCGTGAATTCGGTTCGTCGCGCCCAAGACTAATATCCTGTCTGAACCCGAAAGGAGGCCATCCCACAAACTGTAAGGATATGAGATCCGTGCAACGCGACCAAAAAGAACCAACGAACGTCATGAATTCTGATTTCATCATCGCGGTGACCTCGTGGTCACCCTTGCTCCGCTCACGGAGAAACGAATCGATCTCATCAATGAAGATAATACTCGGCTGCGTCTTCCGTGCCAGACTGAATAATCCAGCAACCAATTTGTTCGATTCGCCGAACCACTTGTTCGTCAGCACCGATGCAGCGATGTTAATGAAGGTTGCGCCCGACTCCTTCGCGAGGGCTTTTGCGAGCATCGTCTTGCCACAACCTGGTGGCCCATAAAGCAAGACACCCTTGGGTGCCGCCAAGAGTGCGGATGAGGAACGGAAGAGACCGGGATACAGAAGGGGGATGATGACGGATTCTTGTAATGAGGATATGATGTCTTCCAGGCCGCCGATATCTATCGTTCGGGCTCAGAGCAAGAATGAGCAAAATGTATGCGAACGAAACACACCTGTAAATCGAACATCGATATCATCAGGGTGGATTACCTCGGATGCAATTCTTTCTATAAAGACATATTAAACTTGCACGCGGAGCCAAGATTATACGATCTCACTTTCATATTCATTCAACTTCAGCTTTTCATGTCCAAGTTTCTTTAACGCCTCCATCGGTTTTGTCCCGACCTCCTTCGATCCTTCAGCCCCATACGAGTTGAGTAACCACTTGAAACCCGTTAAACTCGAAATAGCGACGAATAAGAGGGAGCGAAACAAACTTGGACTGTGTACCATGCTGCAGCCTATAGAAACGCTAGTAAGCCTTCCTGTACGCTTCATTCGCAAAGACACAGACACACCTGAGAAGCTATGAATATTGCCACTGCATCGAAAGCGGAAACGTGTCAGCAGCCCACAATGGCTCGGAGTCTGGCTGAGCTCACCGTCAATGATGACCTTCCTTGTGGTAGTAGAGATGGCCATTCTCGCACAATAATCTGGATGGTGTAGCTGCACGACGAGCAGCTGAGAAATATTGAACACTCCTCTTTTGAGAACGAGCTGGAGTTGTGCGCTGGAATGAGCGGCTAGGTGATGGTGACGTGACTCAGTGAATGGCCGCAGCGAGCGAGCGAACTGGTAACCCTAACCCAGCCGAAGGAGCATGTCCAGCGTTCTGAGCCTTGTTCTGGGTAAATCAGTAATTTATAGAATTTATAGTAAATCCCTCCCGTGAAAACGAACTTCTTCACAAGGATATCAAGAAAGACAGAACACCAATAAAAGGGAAAAAGAAAAAGAAAATTAGAAAGAGGCAATCAAATCACGTGGCATTACATGTACAACTATGTTATTTCTCCATTAACGCCAATCTCACGGACGGTCCTATTCAGATCTGCTAATATCTCAGATCAATCCTTCAAACTACTGTAGCGGCGATCGTGGACCAGGAGGGACCATACATCCCCCTGGCGCCTTGTCCCTACCGACCGGCGTCATTGTTTGGGATGATGATGGCGCAGACGTGTTGGGCGAACGGAACCCTCCATGAAGATAGAGATGGTCTCTAACCACGCCTGAAGCCGGAAATGCGATCTTCGTCGCGAGGCGTGGGCGAGGGTGCGACGGTCCGGTACGATTCTCCTCAACCGATGGTACCGTCTGAGCACCACGACGGCGAGCGAGATATAAGAAAGTGCCTAAGGTGAACAGGAAGAGCACTGAGACGACGGTCGGCTTTAGGTCAGCCTCGGCCGCACTTCTTTAAAAAGGGAGTATACCTGAACCCGCCACCATCCATTTGATGGTGGACGAAAAGCTGGCGTTGGGGGTGGTAGTAATCGGCGCATTCATGTTGGGGGGGTAAAGAGACAGGCGGGGCAAAGGATGCGAGGTGTTTGGAGGGGAGGTGGGCTCTTAAGATAGAACCGCGAGCCTAATATTCGGGGAGGTGATCTCACATGAGGCAGAAGATACCAGCAGCGCGGCGGGGCGCTGTAAGAGGAACAGCCTCACTTGCAGTGGAGAACAAACAACACAACCTCACGCCAGCAAGCACGGAACTACAAGTCAGTTGGGCCTCATTAGAAACGGAGATCTGGACCACGACCAACTACTGAGTTGGCTGGGAAAGGGCGAACACAACGGAATTCCGTGAGAACCACTCCAGTACCCTCCACTGCAAGCTTCCCGGATCTATGAGTAAGTCCCCAGGACCATCTTTCAAGAGATTCCTGCTGTGGAGAGTAAAGCCGATGTGCGTAAAAGTGTCATGATGCGTGCAAGCGCTCACAGTCCAGGGGTAAATAACTAACAGGAAAATCGCTCCGTATGTCGTAGCACAGCCAGCGGCCCCAGGACCGTAAGTAGTAGAGAAAAATCTCCACGCGGCTGTAAGGTTTTCGAGCCGAAGACAGAAACCTCAGCCCTCAGAGAGTGGAAGTCGGTAATGGTGGTAACCAAACCATAAGCATACAGTTATAGGGTGAAATACCATCTAGAAATTCGAGAACTCCATCCCCGACGGCCGCCCAAATTCGGCATGTACACGCCAAGCGAAGATAAGACAACCTGAGTCACGGTGGAGAGCCAGAAGCGGACGAAGGTGGAGGGTATTCGTCAGTTCCCGGAGCACGGTTCATTATCGAGAATATGCTTTTTCGGCCCAATTTTCGCATTAGGTGACCATTCAGCCACAGAACCTATGAGTGGGCTAAGCCGCTCGGTGGGCGGCTTTCTGTTGCAACGCGACTCTAACTCTAGAAACACGACGCACCGTTCTCTAGTTGGTGTTCTCAGAACGTAGTATGGTATCATTATCTAGAGAAAAAAACCTACCCCGATATTTGCTTATAAAAGTCGGGCTCTTATCATTCCAGTTTCTGTGCAATGAAAATGTTTTGGTTGATCCATCGCTTGCCCAATCACGCCCCACATTGACGCCCACGACTCGAGAGCAACCCAGAACCGACAGTCCAGACCCCGAGAAGCCCGAACTCGTGCGACGCCAGTGCTTACTCACCTCCACGAACTGTCGGGCATGCAGAGCCGTAAAATGTCGTATTGACGGTGTCCCAGAAGCATAATCTTCCAACGTTTGATCTGCTAAGGAAGTGGGAGAAAGCATCTAATTCGGGTCCCTTACCGCTAATCAGGTCTGCATGCGTCAGCGTTGTACTCGGACATGCGCAGGTCATGGGGTCACTGGGGGCGACAGGCTTGCGGGCTTGTCATATGTGGAGCTATGGTAGCGAGGCAGGATCGATGGTAACTTCCGGGCACGTACGGGGTATGGAGGGACGAGTTTTCGGCGAGCACTGGCGGTTCAAACCGTGCAGCAGGTTGAGTCTGGACTCGTGTCCGATGTGAGCTGTCCACGGGACCAACATGTGGCAACTGAATTCAAGCTGTCAGAGTTGCAATTTGATGAAGGGCTAGAACCGATAACACCTATCAGGGAAATGCCAAACTCTCGGGTTCGTAACGATGGCGACAATTTGGCTGTACGCTGTTCCCAGGACCAGGCATCGGCCAGTGGCTCGCTGCGCACTGTCGAAATGGTATTTTGCACATCGATCACCAGGTGGACAGGGTTTAGAGAACGCACTGTTGCTGTTGCGCGCGAACGCTGGTCCTCTAGCGTTGTACAATCCCCATCTGTCACCGATCAACCTTTCACGCTGCCGTGACTCTGATAAGTAGTCATACACAGTAGCCGGCGGCAGGAGCGCTTGTATCCCACGCGGTCGGGTCTTGTCATCGGGACTTGCGGATGGATGTGTTCTGGAACCCCCGTATCCGCGATTGATACCACGAACTGTAAAGCAAACCGATGATACACGAATAGAATATGATTCTCTCCGGACGACTAGTCTAATACGGACCGTGGTTAGAAACGCCGGCGGTGAGAGAATATATGGGTAATCTGGCCCTCCCGCAATAATTCGGCGGATTGGGAATGTGGTGCGCCTTTGGGTTCTTCAGAGCGATAACCATCCACAAGCGAACATACCCGCACGCGCCTGGACCAGGCCTAGATCAGATGCCCGCTGGCAGTCATGTATGTTATGCGCCAGCACAGGCGGAGAAATCCCCATTGTTCCAGAATGCGCTGCGCGACGATCGCCCAATCACGATACTAGGAGCACGATTCGCCGCTCAGAAGAGAACTCGAGGCATAACGTTAGATCTAGAGCAGAACGCGCAAGGCAGAAACAATGAGGCTAAAGCCATGCCTTTGAAGCAAGCGGGGCAGTCTCGGCTCCAAGTATCGAGTCCAATAGACCTAGAACCGATCCTTTAGCCTACGTATCATATCAATAATGGCTGACAAGTTGGCGTGCTATTCGGCAAGCTGTTGGATTGGATATACAGGGAAGAAAATCGCCACCAGAAAATCGCTCGGCAATGATGTATGAATTGGGGGCAGCCAATCCTAGAGATAACAGACCTCTTCCACTGCAGGCTTCCCGGAAAATAATATTCTGTGAGAAAGTAATCGCTCGTCAAACAAATGGTCAAACAAATGATCGAATTCTGGACAGCAGCAAGGGCAAGGGCGCACAGCAGAAATAGCGCAAGTCCGCTAGAGCCGTGGTCTAGACCCTCGCCCGGCCCGGTATTTAATTGGTCCCTTTGACGAACGAAGGTAAGAGAGGAAGGAAGGGCTTTGATACTGTAACACTCCGAGTCGCCGTGAACGACGGCCCATGGATAATACACTTCGACAGCGGGGACACCTATATGCGGCGATATTGAGCACCGCTCGACGTGGATTTGATTATAACATGAGCTAGGCCTAGACATGCATTGGATGTGATTGTTATTGGATAAATGATATTATGAGTAAAGTCCCGAGGTATTTCCGCGCCAATAGAGACGCTACCAGTCGTCGTTCACGGTATTGAGACCAAGCACAGAGAGCATTCTAGCCTCGAGCCGATAAGAATCGTGCGCGGTGACAGTGCGCCGGTAGTAATGATATGCCGATTAAACTTGATGTTGCACTGCTATGCAACGAGACCCAATAGACAACTTGGATAGAGAAGACTGCGACGGTAATAGCCTGAGATCTCAGAATAGCTCAAAAACAGAAAAATCTAGACCGCGATGCGAAGAGAAACAGCCTGGTCATCACTCAAGATAAGCCCGAGTCGACCGGTCGGCAATAGTGCGGGTAAGTCTCGACCCATAGACGTCTAGGCTAGGCCATTAGAGCTGTATCAAACCCTGGATGGACAGAAACAATAGTACGTCTGTGAGTACTTAACATGGGTATTGAGTGTATTGTTTGATCGGGCATACGATTGGCCCCGATGCCACGCTGTCGCACGGCGGCGGGTGGCCGAGGCTGTAGGGATGTCGCTGATGCTGAGTAAATCGCAGTCCCCTCCATCCCTCAAATGGCCTCATATAGTTCGTGCCTTTTTGAGGTCAATTGGGACTTGGCTTGGATAAAACTCACCCTTCTTGGAGGTAATGAAGTGTTGGGCAAGGTGTTGGGTGGTGGGGACAACAGGCCGGGGGGGAGAGATTGGTCAAATCTGAAGCTCGAAGCTCTGGAGCTCTGGATTGAGCTCGCATTTGGTTACATTCAGGTCGAAACGGTCGCACAACGGCATTGGCCGGGCGACTGCCAATGGCATTTTCGTGACGCGGGTTAGGTCTTATCGATCTTCCCTACTGGCCACACTCAATCAAGGTCTCGAGGCCTCGTGTGTTGTCGTTGTCGTACAAAGTCCCCTGGCTTGGCTTCTGCGACGACAAATCATAAGGCTCAATCGTGGTACACTTTCATGACCTTAGCCGCGCGAGCTGGAACTACACTTTTCAACTCGGAGATTGTTACTGTGCTAAGATCATGGATGACTTGCTGTATTCCTTCAGACCTCTCCCAACCTCATTTCAGATAAATGGGCAAGGTGAGTTAGTGGCGCTTTCTCTCCTGCATCTGCACTGTTTTGAATACCCAAAGAAGGTTATAGTGGAAGCTTGGAAGCCAAGCTCGGGACAAATGGACTCGGATCACATCGAGGTTTTTTTTTGTTCAGGTTCTACATTTGATTTTATTGGTTCCTCGAAAATTTCAATTCCACATCATAGTTCCACGCCGAACACCTCTTGTGGGTCGTAGACCTTTCTACATGGCACGTAACTGTGATGGATGGCATCGCGTGCGCGTGCTCGCCATGTCACCGACATCCCTTGCGACATCCCCAACCAACTGATATGGGCCATACACATCCGGCATATTGCCGGCATCAGGCCTTTCACCTCAGACTTACAATACCTCTGTAGAGCTCGTCTGGCCGCTTGGAGCTTGGAAGCCTAATTAGCTCCATTCATCGACACGCCGGCATACTTTTCACCAGGCGTTGATGACATGCCCATCTTTAGTGAAGGGGTGACGTGTTTTTCGTGTACGATATCTTCTGGAAGCGTGAGTGACGATATGGGCGCACTGATGAGATACCACATGCTAATGAAATGCTCGGATTGGCTACGATAATCGCCGATTCACATACTCCTTTGTGTCACTGCCGCAATTATGCTAGGTAACAATTACAAAGTTGAACGTCGCTCGATGGGAATATCGACGTTGTCATGACAGATCGTTGAACGCAAGAAACTATGAGGGGAGGAAAGACCAAAGGATGGCAAGACGCAGATAGCCATAACTGCGAGGGTACATTATTACGTCGAACTCGAGGGTGACAATGACACGACTCATTATACCTCAATTCCGTGATACAAAGATGGAGTTTCCGCGGGTCCCGCCACAGAGTGTATCAGTGGTCATCATTGGGAGAAATGGAGAGAGAGGCTTATTCTCCATTCTGATTGGCCAGAGCCAGGTTGACACGTTTGGATACAATTGGTCCATACCTGAGAGAAGCGGCGAGAAGATTGTATGAGCGACGTAAAAGGCCGCATGACCTGGAGGAATAATGATGAGATTCGCTCTACCCAAAAGGAGAAACACGTGCAGTAGTCCCTTGTTTACCTATGTTTATTCTTACGGACTCTTCAATTTTTGACGGGTTCATAGTTATGTAAGTACCAATAAATTTTTGCGAATATGTGGGATACATGGCGAAATTTGGGGTTACTATCAAGCAAAAGGTTAGGTAATCTTCCTTATTTTATTTACAAACTGCATTATTTTCATTAATAAAATACTTTTTGTGTGAGAAAAAAATGCGGCACATCACGATGATCGCCTTGTGCGGTATTTTCTGAAAAAAGGGACTACCCTTTTGGATGTCGCTGTAACAGGTTGATCATGTTTTCTTTTTCGCGTGAACCACTCCGAATTCGTTCAATTCGCTCTTAAGAGAGAGCATGCGACCTCTGTCATTGCCCCGCCAACCCTCAACTCACACCCATCTTCTGCCACCTCCAACTATATAATGGCTCCCGTCATCACAAACGGAGTCAACAGTGCCACTGGTGCGAACAACAAAGGCGGTCAGAGCCCAAAAATGCATTCCAAGGTGGTCAGTATCTCTCTCGTTGCCATCTCTCTATGGGGAGCTCTCGCCCCAGTCGCTCAGATTGACATCCCATTGGATGCCAAGAACGGCTGAACGATGTGGAGTAAGGGCAATGGGGATGTTACCACTCGTTATCGCTTAATTCTTGATGATCTTTGCGCCTCGGTCAGCCACTGACGTCCTTTACTCATCATAGGTGATCATTGGTTCCGGTCCCGCGGGTCATACAGCAGCAATTTACCTCGCCCGGGCAAATCTGAACCCCGTTTTGTTCGAAGGCTTTATGGCAAATGGCTTTGCTGCAGGTGGTCAATTGACGACGACGACGGACGTCGAAAACTTCCCCGGCTTTCCCGGAGGTGTCCTCGGCCCAGAGCTCATGGACAAATTCCGCGCTCAGTCTCTGCGCTTCGGGACGCGAATCATCACCGAGACGGTGTCCAAGATCGACCTCTCTCGCCGGCCATTCCGATACTGGCGCGAATACCACGAGAACGGGGAGCCCGAAACCGCAGATACCATCATTCTTGCTACCGGTGCAAGCGCCAAGCGTCTCGGCCTCAGAGGCGAGCAGACCTACTGGCAGAGTGGCATATCTGCCTGTGCCGTGTGCGACGGCGCGGTCCCTATCTTCCGTAACAAGCCCCTTGCGGTAATTGGTGGCGGAGACTCTGCGGCGGAGGAAGCGACATGTGAGTCTGCGCGTTATTATTGGATAGGAAGAGTGCTCACATGTCCCGGCAGACCTGACGAGGTATGGCTCATGTGTCTACGTGCTTGTCCGTCGCGGGGAATTGAGAGCCTCCAAAATTATGGCCAAGAGGCTCTTGCTCAACCCAAAAATAGTCCGTATCAGGGACACTATTTTGCTCCCTCGGGTGCTGACATAGACACAGACGATCCTATGGAACACTGTCGCAGTGGAATGCCAGGGAGATGGGGACCTATTGAATAACCTTCGCATCAAGAATACTCTCACGGGGCAGGAGTCGGACCTTCCAGTCAACGGGGTGTTCTACGCGATTGGTTCGCATGCAATGTTTTAAATATATCTTCGTGCACGTGCTCATCCGATCGCTTTTAGGTCATGAACCAGCAACGGCACTTGTCCGCGATCAGATACAAACCGACTCGGATGGGTATATCATTACCGTTCCAGGGACTACTCAGACATCCGTGCAGGGTGTCTTCGCCGCAGGCGACGTCCAAGACAAACGATATCGCCAAGCTATCACGAGCGCGGGAAGCGGTTGTATGGCAGCATTGGAAGTCGAAAGATTGATCGCTGAGGAAGAGGAACTCGGCGAAGAGCAATCGTGAAGATCCGATGTTTCTCTGCATAGATGTATAGTTGTCATTTCTCACGTCTGCGGTTCTTCTGATATCCCCACTCTTAATAATCCGTGGTTTCGTGACAGCTTCAGCGTTATTCCCTTTCCTTTTTTTTCTCTTCCGTTCGCACTGTTCTTGTATATCTGAGGGAGTAGAGCCTGGATTTGGCGGTGTTTGTTAGAGGTGGAGGTCCGGACATGCGAAATACATGCGGAAAGTATGCCAGAGGCACCACCACATGCATCACATAACAAAAAATAGTTTGTTCCGTTCCTGTAGCAAACTCTGTGCCGCGACTTGTAGGAAGAAATGTGGCCTTCAGAGGTACAGCCTATGCCACAGGCAAGGAACCTTTTAGGAACCACACACATTGAGGACTGCCCCCCAAGATCCGGGATGGAGGAGGGCCTTTGATTAATGATGCCTCGCCTGCAGAGTTGGGCACATCCTGTGATAGATGGTCCAATGACGATGCAACAATCTCTCTTTTCTTGGACGTGGATGATTTCGGCCGAAAATCAATTACATCTATCTCCTAATTTGCACTAGCAGTGCTTGCGCCTCGTCATACCAGCCAAACGTCACTTATGTGTATAGTATATTGCGCCGATGATGGGGAACGTATGTGCCCAGCAACTCAGGCACGTTACAACAAACTGCGCTCCACACCTTTCCGTGGCTCTGCTGTTGGGTTCACTGCCTTTGCCCTGTTACTTGTGTCTTCCGTACGTCATCCTCACGCACGCGCGCGAAACAAAGACACGTTGTTCGCGCAAGGCCTCTCGCGTCATCATCACGAGCTTCCACATGACGTGATACACGCGACACCCACGACACGCAATCGCCGCGTTGCACACCGCGCGCGCCACCGACTCACTCACTCGTCGCATTAGTATGAATCCACGCGGCGGATGAAATTGTCGTTTCGTATCGTATCGTTTCGTTCGTTCGCTTCTTCTGTTCGGGCAGCTCGGCGGCCTGCACTCACCGTCCCCGGCTCGGAGCGCCCTGGACTGGACTGATGTGGAGACCAGAAAGGTGCAAGTGACTGCCCTTAGAGAAGGCACCCCTAGTAATGCTA
>WNFR01008752.1_pt1 | contig 10232 bp, 10 predicted proteins | sample 5400221 | NCBI WGS metagenome assembly WNFR01 (sample SAMN13153357, study PRJNA577476) | soil metagenome | isolation source: 40 cm soil under Madrone tree | place: USA:California | collected 2016-06-14 | reverse complement strand
TCACCACCTGCGGCTGTGTCGTGGTCGGCGGCGGCTTGGCGACCGGCATGTTGAGCTTCACCGCGTGCGTCTGGATCGGGATGGTGATGATGAGCATGATGAGCAGCACCAGCATCACGTCGATGAGCGGCGTGGTGTTGATGTCCACCATCACGTCTGCATCGCGCTGCTTGCTGCCGGCGACCATTGCCATAGCTTTCTCCCGTCAGCCGCTGCGCGGCGGCGGCTCGGTGATGAAGCCGATCTTGAGGATGCCGGCGCGCTGGCAGTTGTACACGACGCGCCCGACGAATTCGTAACGCCCTTCGCGGTCGCCGCGGATATGCACTTCCGGCTGCGGCTTCTGCACCGCGATCTTCTTCAGCCGCTCGAACAGCTCGCGGTCGTCCACGAACTGGTTGTTCCAGAAAGCGTTGCCGTCGCGATCCACGGCGATGACGATGTTCTCCGGCTTGGTCTGCGTCGGGAGGTTGCGTTCCTTCGGCAGTTCGACCGGGACGTTTTGCACTACCACAGGGATGGTGATGAGGAAGATGATGAGCAGCACCAGCATCACGTCGACGAGCGGCGTGGTGTTGATCTGCGAGTTCAGATCATCGTCTTCCGCCTGTCCGACCTGCATCGCCATGTCAGGCCGCCGCCTTGTGCACGGTATGGCCGCCGCCGAGGAGCGTCATTTGCACCCCGCTGCCGAAGCGGCGCACCTCTTCCATCGCCACACGATTGCGCCGCACGAGCCAGTTGTAGCCGAGCACGGCCGGCACAGCGACTGCCAGGCCGAGCGCGGTCATGATCAGCGCTTCGCCGACCGGACCGGCGACCTTGTCGATCGATGCCTGGCCGGCGATGCCGATCGCCGTAAGCGCATGGTAGATGCCCCAGACCGTGCCGAAGAGGCCGACGAAGGGCGCGGTGGATCCCACGGTCGCGAGGAACGCGAGGCCGGTCTGCAGGCGGTTATTGACCACGTCCACGGCGCGATCGAGCGACAGGGCAAGCCACTCGGCGAGCGGGATCTGCTGTCGCGCCATCGCCGAGTGGTCCTTGACTGCGATCGCGCCTTCCTCGGCCATGAAGCGGAAAGCGCTGTCCTCGCGCAGTTGCGCCGACCCGTCGTTCACGTTCTTCGCGCCCCAGAACTTGCCCTCGGCCTCGCGCCAGTCCTTGAAGACGCGCGCCTGCTCGATGTACTTGACGATGCCGATGTACCAGGTGCCGATCGACATGATGATGAGGATGATGAGGGTGCCGCGCGCGACGAAATCGCCCTGCTTCCAGAGCGCCTCGATGCCGTAGGGGTTCTCGATCACCTCGGCGCCCGCGGTGTCGCGCGGCGACTGCGCCTGTCCCGGCACGACGACGCTGGTCGCCGGCTGGTCGGACGCGGGCGGCGGCGGGGGCGGCGGCGCATCCTTCGGCGCCTGCGCCAGCACCACGCTGCACAGCATCGCAAGCGCGAGTGACAGCGCCGCGCCAATGAGGGTTTTCGCGTTCTTCATAAAGCTCCTAGTTATTCGAGTCTCCATACGTATTCGATGCGCGCCCACGCCTGCGTCGGCGCGCCGTCCACCGTTGCCGGCCTGAACTTGCATAACCCGAGCCCTTCGCGCGCCGCGTCGTCGAGCCGGCGCGAGCCGGACGAACGCTCCACTTTGCTTTGAATCACCCTGCCGCTCGCGTCGATCAGGAAGCTGAGCAGCACGGTGCCGGTCTCGTTGGCGCGGCGCGCGGCCGGTGGATACTCCGGCTTGTCGCACGATGAAGCGAGCACGACCGGCGCAGTCCTCACCGCCTGCGGCGCCGGCGTCGGCGCTAGCGCGACCGCCGGCGGCGTCGGCGCCACCGCGGTGATGGTCGGCGCCTGCTGGATCGGGATCTGGATGTTGACCTCGGGCGGCGGAATGAACGGCGGCGGCGGCGTCGCCAGCTTGGGCGGCGGCGGTGGCGGCTTCTCGGGCTGCGGCGGCTTCACTTCCGCGATGATCTTGGTCTCGAGCGGCGGCACCACGACCTCGACGATCTTGCGCGCGAGGCCATGGATGAGCGCGTAGATCAGGATGATGTGCAGCCCGACAGTGACGATCAGGCCGGTGAAGCGGCGGCCGGAAGCGTGGGGATCGGCGTAGCTCATCGTCTATTGCGGGGGGGCGAAGCTTACCCCGTAAATCGTTGCACCGAATGTGCGGGCGGGCCAAAAAAGAGAAAAGGGGCTTGCGCCCCTTTTCCCGTCACACCGCTTGGATCAGAACTTCATCGTAAGGTTCACGAAGACCAGGCGGCCGAGCGCGTCGTAGGTCTGCGGGAACGTGTTTCCGTTTCCGCCGATGGACGGCCCCGCGTTCGCGTTTGAAACGATCGGCGGATCCTTGTCGAAGATGTTGTTGACGCCGCCGCGCACGCCGAAGGTCTTATTGATCGCCCAGTTGAACGCGAAGTCGAAATAGTCCCGTGCAGCAAGGTGCTGATCGGTCGCGGGCACGCTTGGGTCGTTCAACAACGGATTGCCGCTCGTCCCGATATGCGACACGGCATCGATGTGTCGCCACGTCAGCGCCAAGTCCACGTTCCAAGGCGTCAGCCACGTGCCGCGCACTTTGTGGCGCCACTTCGGGTTCGGTGAGGCTTGGGCGTTGCCGCACTGCAGACCGCCATAGAGGCCGGCGCAATCGAAGCGCCCCAGGCCCACAAACGGCTCGTACTCCCAGTGCGGGGTGTAGCTGCTCAGCCAGTTCACGCCGACGCCACCCATCGATCCGATCCGCTGGCTGTAGCTTGCGCTGAAATCCCAGCCCTTGACGTAGTACAGCGCCAGGTTCTGGTTGGTCGCGACGACCCGGCCGCCATTGGGCAGCCAGAGCGTGCCGTTGCCGTCGCGCTGCACCAAATTGCAGAACTGTCCCGTAAATACGCACTGGTTGAGAATCGTCTGCGGCGGTGGCGTGCCGATCGCGTCCTCAACCCTGATGCTCCAATAGTCGATTGTCGCGGTCAGGTTGCGAAGCGGCGTCAGCACCACGCCAAGCGTGTACGTGTTTGCCGTTTCCGGTTTCAGGTCAGCGTTTCCGCCCTGGAGGTAGTTGTACTGCCCAGCGGGGTTGGTGACCAGCGCGCTGCCGTAATTTGCCCCGATACCGGAACGTTGGCATTGCGCCAACGTTGCCGTTGGGCTCGCGCCGCACGGATCCTGGCTCATCTCGAAGAGGTTGGTGCCCTGCGCCTGGAACAGCTCCACGATATTCGCGTGGCGCACCGCGTGCTGGTAGCTGCCGCGGAAGCGTGCCATCTTTACAGGCGCCCATTCGGCTCCGAGACCGTACGTGTCGGTGTCCTTGTTCGTGCTGTACGAGGAATGCCGATAGCTGCCGCTGAGCGCCAGCGTCTCCATGAACCGCCGGTTATCGATGAGCGGAATGCGTATCTCGCCGAAGATCTCGTCGACGTCGAGCGTCTTGTTGTTTACGCCGATGACCGGCCCGCCCTGGCCCGCGAGATCGAAGGTGCTGAACTCCACGTCGGTGTCGAAGTTAAGCCTTTCCTTGCGGCGTTCCGCGCCGACTGAAACACCAACGCCGGTTTTCGCTGCGGGCAGCTTGACGCCGTACTTCGCAAGATCCGCGTTGAAGTTCAGGCCGTAGACGGTCTGCTCCGTCTGACCGTTGGCGACACCCGGCGTCTGCAGGTAGTTCAACGCCGCTGGCGTTACGCCGCCTTGGGTCCAGATGTTGTAAGGCACGCAGTTCGGGTCGTCACCAGTAGTAAATGCGCGGCATTGCGGCCCCGTCGGCGTTGAAACCACGTCAAGGGCACGCAGGGTGCGCACCGTCGAAAAGTCGTTCCTGTACACCTCCTGGTAGAGCACCTTGCCGTGCTGCAGGAAGACGTCGTAGTTGATGTCCTTCGCCCCGGGCAGGTCGCCCTTGGCGCCGACCACGCCGCGAAACGAAGTGAAGCGCAGGTCGTCGTCGCGGCCGCCACCTTCTACGTTGCGGCGCTGGACGACCACATTGGCAGTGCCGCCCGCCGGAATCCCGAGCGCCGTCTTCCACGCAGGCGTGAGAAGCGGATTGGCGTCGCTCAACGTCACCACTTGTCCAAAGACGCCGCTCGGCGCGATCACCGCGTCCGTGTGGTAGTCATGGAAGTTGATTTCCGAGTAGGCCCGCACGTTCGCGTGGACATCGAGGTGCGCGAACGCCGCCATGTTGTACTGCTCCGATGGACGCCGGAAATAGTTATAGGGCCCGAAATTGAACAGGTCCGTCGAGTTTTTGAACGCCGTTGGGGCGTTGCCGGCACCCAGCGTTTGCGGGATCGAGCCCGTGGTGGTGTTGGTAAAGCGACCGGTGGCTGCGGTCGACGAGCCGCCGCATGTGAATACGTTGCCGCCGTTAAGCGCGCAAGCGCTGAAATCGCGGTTAGCTTGCGAAACCGCATCCTCTTTCTTGTAGCCGAGGAACAACGTGGCGTTGCCTTTGTTGTCCGAGAAGTTGCGGCCCATCAGCACGCTGAAGCCGTTTACTTTTCCGTCGGCGTTCACGTCGTCCGGTTTATGGAACTGCGACGGGTTGGTGGCCTGGCGCCCGGCAACGATGTCGCCAATGTTGTTGGGGTTCTGCTGCTGGTGGTTATAGAAGCTGTGGTAATAATCGATCTGCAATCCCTCGAAGCGGTCGTTCATGATGAAGTTCACGACGCCCGAGATCGCGTCCGATCCGTACACCGCCGAGGCACCACCGGTGAGCACTTCCACGCGCTGAATGAGCGGCGCTGGGATCTGGTTCAAGTCTGCGGCATACGCGGTATATCCGCCCGTCGCAGGACTGCCCGGCGGCAGCCGGCGGCCGTTCAGCAGCACCAGGTTGCGCGTTGGGCCAAGGCCGCGCAGGTTGACCTGAGCAGTTCCTGTCGCGCCGTTCGAAGCGTTACTGCCCTGGGCGGCGTAGACCTGCGGCAGCGTGTTGAGCAGATCTTCGGTCTTCGACAGGCCGTCGGTGCGGATTTCCTGCTGCGTCATCACCGTTATGGGGCTCGCCCCTTCGGCCTCGACCGTCGGAATGCGCGAGCCGGTCACCTCGACGCGCTCAACGCGCTCCGCGGTCTGCACTGGCTGCTGCTGCGCGTATGCAAGTTGAGCGAAGACCGCGAGCGCTACCTGGGTGGCGACTACAGTGGGCTTCTTGATGAAAACTACGGGGGACCGCTTGTTCTTTCTCACATCTCCTCTCCCATGTGAATTGTGGGTTGGGAAAGATCCAAGCGCGCTGCTCGGTGGATAACCGAGCTTGCCTTGGTCTTCCGTTGTTGTTGTTAACTAGTTCCTGCTTAGCAGGCGCGATGTAACAATATGTCGTCCCAGAACGTCAAGCACAAAACGCGATGGAACCGCGAATGGCTCGAAAGCGTTGCTTCATTGCCCCAAGTTTGTGCGGTGCAATGTCGCCTTAGAATCGTCATGGTGCAGAACCCGCTCCCCCTTGCACCTTCCTTTCTCATCGCGCTCGTTTCTCTAGCGCATGCGGACAGCGCGTCGCAGATGCTGAAGGAAATGTCGAGGTGCAGCGCCATTGCCGATGCCGCCGAGCGGCTGCGCTGCTATGACACGGCAGCGCCGCGTGCCGGCACGCTTGCGCCCCAGGCGGACGATTTCGGCAGACCGGCACCGACATCGCCGCAACTCGCGCAATTGAGCGCCAATGTGCGCGAGTTTTGGAAGACCAGCCGCGGTCTCGCAGTCTTCGTGCTGGATAACGGGCAAACCTGGCGTCAGATCGAAGCCGACGGCACCCCGCTGCTCGAGCCGCTGGCGGGAACGACCTTCAAGGTCACGATCGAACCCGGCCTGCTGAACAGCTACAACCTCATGATCGAGGGCCGCAACGGCCTGATCAAGGTGCGCCGCATCCAGTGAGCGAGGCCGACGCCTCGAGCTATCTTCGCGTGGCGCAGGACTGCGCCAGCCGCCATGATCACGCTGCGGCGGTCGCGGCGCTCGAGCGCGTGCTTGAGTTCGAGCCGCGCAACCTGGTCGCGCTAATCATGAAAGCGGACCAGCTCGCTGCGCTCGGAGACGAGCGCACTGCGGCATCGTTCTACCGCGCGGCGGTGAACTTGGCGCCCGACCCGCGCGAGATGCCGGCGGCGCTGCGCGATCAGCTCGGCCGAGCGGCCGCCATGAGCGAGCGCTACGCGCGGCGCTTCGAGAGCTATCTGCGCAAGCGGCTCGCGGCCGACGGGCAGATTGTCGCCGGTTCGCGCTTCGCCGAATCGCTCGATCTTTTGACGGGCAAAAAGAAGGTCTTCTTCCAGGAGCCGCGACAATATTTTTTTCCGGGATTGCCACAGTTGCAGTTCTATCCGCGGGAAGCGTTTCCTTGGCTCGATCGACTGGAAGCGGCGAGCGCCGCGATGCGCAGCGAACTGCTCCGACTACTCGAGGAAGACGCCGTCTTCAAGCCCTACATCGAGCGCAGCGAGCGGCGGCCGCATCTTGACTCCGCGGGCCTGCTCGAAAACCCGGCATGGAGCGCCTTTTACCTGTGGAAGCACGGCGAGCTCGTGCGCGAGAACGCAGCGCGCTGTCCGCGCGCCGTAGCGGCGCTGGAGGGCGTGCCGTTCGCACACGTGAAGAATCGCTCGCCGTCGGTGATGTTCTCGCTTCTCAAGCCGGGAGCGCACATTCCCCCGCATACCGGCGAGACCAATACGCGGCTCGTTTGCCACGTGCCGCTGGTCGTTCCGGACAACTGCCACCTGCGCGTGGGCAACGAGACGCGTGCGGTCGTCCAGGGCAAGGCCTGGGCGTTCGACGACACCATCGAGCACGAGGCTTGGAACGGCTCTCGCGAGACGCGCGTGATCCTGCTTTTCGAAGTGTGGCGCCCCGAGTTGAGCGCTGCCGAGCGCGCCCAGGTGAGCGCGATGTTCGACGCGATTGACGCCTACAGCGGTCCGTCAGGTTCCTGAAGCGCTAACCGTTCGCCGCGATGCGAGCGCCGCGGCGCTGTGCGCCGCCCACCGGCGGAAAGCGTTATCGAGCCACATACCATTCGTGACGTCGTTGGCTAGATTCGCGCGGCTCACTTCACGCACGATCAGATGGTGAACGATTCGCGCGAGGACCGTGCCTTGCACAGGGTCGCGTGCTTCGAGCGACAGCACCGCCTGTCCCGCGTCACGCGTGGCATTCCGCGTGATCCAGGGCGATAAGCGGTCCGGCGCGTTCACAAACAGATCGCTCACGCTCGCCGAAATACGAAGCGCGCCCGGTTCCGGGGTGTCGACCACGTCATAGCCGCGGGCCTTGAACGCGTCCTCCAACCCCTGGTGCACGCTCTGCGCAGTCAGCGCCATCAGGGTTTCCGCCTCTTGGTAGCGCGGGTAAATAGGCTGAAAGCGGTTGTAGGCATGCCGTTGGCTCACGTAGTCATCGCGGAGGCTGACCGCGACGGGTTCGACCCACACCTTGCCATAGGCCGACAAATCCCCAGTGGGCCGTACGTAGAACTCGTCCAGATCACTCGAACGGATCGCCAGCAGGCCTTCTTTTGTGACGCGCGCTTCGTCAGCCGGCGTAGCGCAGCCAAGCGCTGCGATGGCGCTGACCGACAACACGATTACCGCAGGCACCTTCATGGTCTGCTTCTCCGATCGTAGAATCGTACGACTGACCCCCAGCAATAACAAGCTGATGCCGTCCGCCCCGGTACCCGAAAGCGATATCCAAGCGCTCATGGAAGCGGTGGACCGAGCCGACCAGGCGGGCAACCGCACCGAGGCGGAGCGGGCGCTTGCACGCGCGCGCGAGCTGGCGCCTGACCATCCGGGCGTGCTGGACGTCGCTGGCATGCGCGCGCTGGCGCAAGGCGACGCCCACACTGCCCGAGCATTGCTCGAGCGCGCCGCGTCACTCGCTCCGTCGAGTCCGTTCCTGTGGGTGCATGTCGCGCTCACGCGGCGCGACTCGGGGGATCAGCCCGGCGAGCGTGATGCGCTCGAGCAGGCCTTGGCGATCGACCCTCGCTATTTCCCTGCTCTGCTGCACAAGGCGCGCCTCTTCGAGCGGCAAGGCAAGCGAAAGGCGGCAGCGCAGATGTATCAGGCGTTTCTCTGTTGCTTGCCGCCTGGCGTGCCGGCCCCGCCGGCGGTGCAAGAGGCGATCGGCCATGCCAACGAGGTGCTGCGGCAAAACGACGTCGAACTCGAGCGATTCCTTCAACCGCGGCTGCGCGAAACGCGCGCCCGGCATGAGGGCGCGCGGCTGGAGCGTTTCGACGCCTGCCTCGAGGCGGTCATCGGCAAGCGTCGCGTGTTCATGCCGCAGCCCACCTTCCTGCTCGTCCCGCGCGTTCCGCCGATCGAGTTCATCGATCGCGAGCACTACCCCTGGCTTGAGTCCTTCGACGCCGCCGCTCCCGAGATCCGGGAAGAGGCGCTGCGCGCCTTGTCTCAGGCCAACGGCGATTTTGTGCCGTACATCTCCATGCCGCCGGGCGCGCCTGTCGATCAGTGGCGCGAGCTGAACAATTCGAGGCGCTGGAGCACTTTTTTCCTAATCAGGAACGGCAAGCGCCTCGACGACCCTCTCGCGCTTTGCCCGCGTACCGCGGCGTTGCTCGAGTCGGCGCCGCTTTGTGAAGTTCCCGGACACGCGCCGACGGCGTTCTTCTCCGTGCTGGCCCCGCGCACGCGCATCCCGCCGCATACCGGGGTGACCAATGCGCGCTTGATCGTGCATTTGCCGCTCGTGGTGCCCCCGGGATGCAGCTACCGCGTAGGCGCCGAGCGCCGCGAGTGGCGCGAAGGAAAAGCCTGGGTGTTCGACGACACCTTTGAGCACGAGGCGCTCAACGACGGCGACACGCCGCGCATCCTGCTCATCTTCGACGTCTGGAACTGCTTCCTGGACCCGGCGGAGCGCGACCTGCTCGCCGCGCTGATCGCGGGCGTCCAGGAATACAACGAGGGCGAGTCGCCCTTCCGCCAGGGCGGCTAGCCACCCTCCGGCGGGGGTTGCTTGCGCGGCGGGTTTACCCATTGCACGCGCACGCCACGCTGCGCCGCCGCGTCCTCGACCTGCTGAACCTTCGCCTGATCGACGTCGCGTATTCCGGGCGCCACCGGTGGCTTGTCGGCCTTGTCCGCTGAAGCGCAGGCGTTGGCAGTGAGCGTTATCGCGAGCAGGAGAGCGAGCCTCATGGACACCTCCCGCGGAAAGTATGCGCCTGCCGTCTCTGCCTGGCCACCGGGCGGCGCGCGTCCGGGCGATATACTTCCCACTCGCTGGCTAAACAGAGGCTTACAGCCCGTGCCAGCGCGCCGACCCATGAAATGCCCCTTCTGCGGCTCCGAGGAAACCCAGGTCATCGACACGCGGGCGAACGTCGAGGCGAACACCACGCGCCGGCGGCGCAAATGCAAGGCCTGCGAGAAGCGCTTCACGACTTACGAGCGCGTCGACCTGAAGATGCCGCGGCTCGTGAAGAAGGACGGCAGCCGCACGGACTTCGACCGCGAGAAGCTGATGGGCAGCATGATGCTCGCGCTCAGGAAGCGCCCGGTCGCCACCGATGAGGTCGAAGGTGCGGTCGACCGGGTCATCGAGCGGCTGCGTTCGCTCGGCGAGCGCGAGGTGTCCACCACCCGGGTCGGCGACTTCGTGATGCGCGAGCTCGCCAAGCTCGACAAGATCGCCTACATCCGCTTCGCCTCGGTGTATCGGCAGTTCGAGACGCCGGACGATTTTCGCGACGCCGTGCAGGAAGTGAAGTCGCCGCGCAAGCGCCGGAAGTGAGCTCGTTCAGCGCTTTCGACCACGCGATGATGCGCCGCGCGCTCGAGCTCGCCGTGAAGGGCATGTACACGACGACGCCCAATCCGCGCGTCGGCTGCGTGGTGACGCGCGGCGAGAGCGTCATCGGCGAAGGCTGGCACGAGCGGGCCGGCAGCCCGCACGCCGAGGTGCTGGCGCTGCGCGGCGTGGACGCGGCCGGCGCCACGGTGTACGTGAACCTCGAGCCGTGCAACCACCAGGGGCGCACGCCGCCGTGCGTGCCGCTGCTCGTACAGGCGAAGGTGGCGCGCGTGGTGGCGGCGATCTTCATGCGCACCCATGGTCTGCCCCGCGTGACGCGCGAGACGAAGCCGATGTTGAGCTCGCGCGCCTCGTCTTCCAGCAGGCCGTGCTCGAAGCGGATGCCCGCGGCAGCCAGCACTTCGCCGCCGCCGGCGGCGTC
>WNFR01012550.1_pt1 | contig 10235 bp, 10 predicted proteins | sample 5400221 | NCBI WGS metagenome assembly WNFR01 (sample SAMN13153357, study PRJNA577476) | soil metagenome | isolation source: 40 cm soil under Madrone tree | place: USA:California | collected 2016-06-14 | reverse complement strand
TGGAACAGAATGAAGAAGTCGGCGGACAACTTCTCTCGATTCATAATCCCATCGCTAACTATCTCGGTCTTCACGCCGCGAACGGACGCGAGTTGCGCGATCGCTTTGTCGAACAAACCAAAGAGTGTGATTTTGATCTGTGGACGAAGGTCGAGATTGAAGGCATAGATTTGAAAGCCAAACGCGTCTTGCTCCGGAGCGGCGAAGATATTAAAGCGATCGCGATCATTATCGCGACAGGATTGCGCCGCCGGAAGCTCGGCATTCCCGGCGAAGTCGAATTCGTCGGGCGCGGGATGATCGAGTCATCCGCGGATCGTCAGAAGTTTGCCGGCAAAGATGTGTGCATCGTCGGCGGCGGCGATGCGGCGGCTGAGAATGCTCTGTTACTTGCCGAAGTGTGCCCGACAGTTACGCTCGTCCATCGGGGAAATAAGCTGCGCGCCCGTCGCGAGTTCGCTGAACAATTACGCACTAACCACTGTATCACCGTGTTTCCCGAGTCAGTTGTACATCGCATCATCGGCCATGAAAGAGTTGAAGCAGTCGAGATTGAACGCGTCGGCGCTATCAAGCCTTTTCAGATGGCGGTGCAGGGCGTTATCGTGCGCATCGGGTTTGAACCAAACACTGAGTTGTTTCGTGATCAATTGGAGATGGACGATCGAGGTTATCTCTTGATCAACGGCGCTCAGGAGACGAGCGCGGAGAATGTTTTCGCGATTGGTGATGCTGCGAATCCCTTATCGCCCACGATCAGCGGTGCGGTTGGCGCGGGGGCCACGGCGGCGAAGGTGATCGCGTCGCGCTTGATGGGCTAGCATTGGATGGCAGCGTGGACGTCCCGTCCGCACAGCGCCCGTAGGGCGCTCGATAAGGAAGCGACTCGGTCGAATTCAGCAATTATTGCTCTCCGCCTAGATAGTCTGACCCGCAAATCGTTCCCACTTCTCGACTGCTTTGACAGTAACTTCATCCGCGCTCATTGCCTCGAATTCTATTATGAAACGCAGAGAGTTCGCGACTGCCCTGCACTGAACCTTTGTGAAGTGATACTTTTCGGCGATTAACGACGGTTCGGATTCCCGCATTGACTTCGGGTAGAAATACACTAGGTGATATGAGCTTGTATGAAGAATTCCGTTCGGGTCAATCTGCCAATGAGCGCTCGGCCACTGCATTTGTCTTAATCCTATAATCATGAACGCTGGAATGTAATAGCGGAATCCCTTCCAATCAAGAAACGATAGCGCGGACTGACATTCGCAAATCTCCTTGTCTGTCACCTCCTGCCAACATGTCTCTCGATCAAGACGGCGTGCTGCCATCTTTTCGTCTTGTTGAGACGCGTAATTATCCAGGGCTATCGCTTCGTGCAGGGTTATGCCATCTTCACGGGTGACTCCATCAAAGGCTTCATTGATCTCTGCGATAAGCGCTGCTCGACGCTGCTCAAATTCAGAGACTGTGTTCATTGCGACTGCGGAACCTCAACTTGAAACTTAAGACCTGAAACCTACTTCCCATTCAGCCATGCCGCCCTTACCGCCTTCGCTTCCGGCGTGGCATTGGGCATCTCTTCAATGCGGTAGGTCGAAGTCTGTGGTGGACCCAACACGATCGACATCCGCATCGTCTGCCGGCCACGCTGCAAGGTGACAGGGACCCGGTCGCCTGGCTTGTAGCGACCCACCGTCTTCAACAAATTGTCCGGAGTGAGTTTGATCCCGCCGAAAGTTTTTATGACGTCGCCGATCTCCAAACCCGTGTCTGCGGCGGGCGAGCCGGGACGCACGACCGCCACTTTGAACTCATTGGGATCATTTTCATCGGCACCGATACCGACCCATACAGGCTGCTGCTGCTCACGCACAAAACGCAGTCCGGCGTACGCAAACGCTTCCGCGTACGGCGGTGATTCGACGCCACGCACATACCGTTTGAAAAAGTCGCTCATGTCCGTGCCTGCGACTGCCGAAACCATCCGCTCAAAATCTTCGTTCTTGTAACCACGCCCGCGCAGATAGTAAGTCGCATTCGGACTCTTCATGTAGAATTCGTCATACATCCGGCGCATCACTTCATCGAGCGAGGCTTTACCATTGGTCTTGCCACGAATCAACAGATCCAGTACCAGCCCGAGTATTTCACCTTTGGGATAGTAACTAATCGACGTGTTGGCAAGGTTCGTGTGTTGTGCGTGCGGCGCGTCATCGATGAACGGCGCGGACAGGGAAGATTCTTCTGCGCTCATCAGGCGGCTGCCGGGAGCGTTTTCGACGACCCTAATCTGTTGTACCAGCGTCGACCAAAGCTTTGCATCATTCCATAATCCAGCGCGGCGCTGCATCAAATGGCCGTAATAATTCGTGATGCCTTCCGCGATCCACAGCCCGCGAGTGTTGGCGGGTCTGGTGAAATCCCACGGACCCAGTTCGATCGGACGCAGACGTTTGACGTTCCAAACGTGGAAGAACTCATGCGCGATCGCGTCCAGTGCGTCGTCATATGTGTTCGAGTCGGCGAGGCTCCCCGGCATAATGATTTGCGTCGAAGTCAGATGCTCCATGCCGTCGCTTGAGTGCGCGTCGTTGGCGAAGTGCACCAGGAAGGTGTAGGAAGCAAACTCCGGCGGACCCCACATCGCGGTTTCGGTCTTCACGATTTTTTCGATGTCGCGTACCAGGGCATGACGCCGGCCGCCTTCGTTGCCGAGAGAATGGACGACAACGTGGTATTCCCTGCCGTCAACTTTGAAATCATCTTCTGTCCAGTCCGGCGCAATTTCAGTCGGCGTGTCGATCATGATGTCCCAGTTGGGGAAGATCCAGTCTCTTTGATCTGTACGGTCGGTGCGGCCATTGACTATGCGCCAATTTTTTGGAGGATCAATCGAGAGCGCGACCGAATCCTGTTTGTGATTCACCAAGTACATGAAAACGCAGCCGCCATTGAAATTCGCGTGACGTGAATCAAGCTCTGAAAAAGTTCCGGATAGATCGTTGGCAAAAACTTTATAGGTCACCGTGACGCGATGTGCCTTGCACATAAAAACCCGCCACGTTTGAGTGTCGAGTCGCTTCAGTTGCGCGTCTGCGTCGGCGCAGCGCGAGTTTGGCGGCGGTATTTCCCTGATCCCAAACTCCTGTACATTCTTTGCAAAATCAAAGACCGCATAACGTCCCGGAGACCATTGAGGCATTTGAAAGTCGATTGAATCCAAACCCGATTCTGATTTTGCTTCAACTTCGATGCTCACTTCAAAAAGATGCGAGCTCGGATGAGGCATTGCCAGGTGGTAATGGATTTTGAGTGGTTCGTCCTGGCCAACGACAGCGATGCTAATCGTCAGCAGCAAGAGTGTCAGAGCAGCTCCCTGGGCGAAAGAAAGTTTCAGCTTATTAATCATTCGCTCCGCAGATTACACAGGTTTCCGCAACTTACAAAGCGCAGCCCGGAGTTTCCCTTAAGACCATCCGGAGAGAAACAAGTCTCCATGATTTGTGGTCTATGCGGTCGGCAAAATCCGCCGATTGTTTTTTCGATGATTACCGAACTAAGATGCTTCCATGCCCGCAACCGAGCGACTCTATTATCAAGATTCCCGTCTCCTCGAATTCGATGCCCGCGTCGTCAGTCTGAGCGAGCTCGATGATGGTCAGATCGCGGTCACGCTCGATCGTACCGCGTTCTATCCAACCGGCGGCGGGCAACCCACAGACACGGGTACGCTTGGCGATGCTCGAGTAGTTGATTGCATCGACGTGGAAGACGACGGTGTCATGCATGTAATTCAGGGACCGGCGCCTGAGGTGGGCGACACCGTCCGCGGCAAAGTCGACTGGCTGCGCCGCCTGGATCATCTGCAACAGCACACGGGCCAGCACATTCTTTCGGCCGCGTTCGTGCAACTATTCAACGCGCCGACGCGAAGCTTTCGCGTGTTGGAACACGAATGCGAGATCGATGTCGCGCTGGTTGATCCAACCGACGAACGAATCGAACATGCAGTTGATCTCGCCAATCAGATCATCTGGGAGAGTCGATCGATATCGATTCGTCAGGTGACTTCAGAAGAGGCTGCGGGTCTGGCGCTTCGCAAAGAGCCGGCGCGCGCAGGCGAGCTGAGAATAATTGAGATCGATGATTTCGATCTGACTCCTTGCGGTGGTACGCATGCAAGATCAACCAGCGAAGTCGGCTTGATCGCTGTGCGATCATGGGAGCGCGCCAAAGGGCTCACGCGAATCCACTTCATGGCTGGAGTTCGCGCGCTCGCTGATTATCGCAAAGCAAATCAAACCGCGCGTGAAGTGGCTGCGTTATTCAGCGCGGGACGCGATGATTCTCCGGTATTGGTCGCGCGATTAGTTGAAGAGAACAAGAGACTGAAACGACGCTCCGCCGAGCTTGAACAAGTCGCTTGCCGCATCGAAGCGGAAGATCTGATCAAGCAAGCCCACATCAACGACTCCAACCTGAGCGAGGACTCTCGTTTAGCGGCGGGCTCCTCCGCGACGGATCCTGATTCCCATCGTACGGTACTCGGATTGATATTTGACGATCGCGACGCGGATTCGCTCAAGCATCTCGCGCTGGCGCTCATAGCCCATCCAAACACAGTTGCGCTTCTGGGTTCACGTGACGGCGGCGCCGCGCGATTAGTCTTCGCGCGCTCGACCGACGCATCCGGCGATATGAATACACTCATGCGCGGGGCTTGTTTGCTAATTGATGGGCGCGGAGGCGGCAAACCAGACATGGCGCAAGGCGGTGGGAAGAACGTAGAAAAGTTGGGCGAAGCGATCAAATTCGCGTCGGAGGATCTGCAAATGGCGAGCAATTAGCGTTACTGGATTTGAATCACGCTCTGTCAAAATTTTGAGCTCAGCAGTTTTCAGTTGACCTGGTGTTCTGCGTCAACCGAATTGGTCTCGAAACTTGAAACTCGAAACTTGAAACTGTATTCTTCGTCGCGTGGGGCAGTAGCTCAGTTTGGCAGAGCGCCGCGTTCGCAATGCGGAGGTCAGGGGTTCGATCCCCCTCTGCTCCACCAATAGAATCAACAAGTTACGGCGAGGCGCTCCTCGCCGTTTTCATTTCCGGTGCCAAACCGTTGCCAAAAATTTCGAAATTGCCGGCAACGGAAGGATTCTCCACCGCTCTCAGCTGCTGATAATCGGGCTCACTCGCATCGGGATTCGATTCGGGTTTCACCAGATTATCGACCGCTCGGCGCTTCGCTTGATCCGTAGCATGCGTGTATCGCGCAGTCATCCGAATGTCGCTGTGGCCTAAGATCGCAGCGAGCGTAAACGGATCCGCTCCTGCATCGGCCATACGCGTCGCGGCAGTATGACGAAGATCGTGGAAATGAAAATCTGCGATCTGCGCGTTCTTTACTGCTCTCTCGAATTGCCTGCCAACATCGTTCACACGTCTTTCAGACTTTTTCGGACTCGGAAAGACGTATTCGCTCGTCTTAGACAATCCTTCGAGAAGTGTCTGTGTCGTGGCATTCAAAGGGATGACACGTGGTCGGCCTGACTTACTCTGCCGGACGTGCACGATGCGACGATTGAAATCTACATCGAACCATTTCAAATCGAAGAGTTCTCCGCGCCGCATTCCTGTGTTGATTGCCATGACGATTATGTTCTTGACCCAATCCTGCCCTTTCAGTGCTTTGAAGAGCGCCTCTTCCTCAGCGTTACTCAGATACCGAACCCTTTGGTTCGCCGTTCTCAGCTTCTTTACTCGTCGACAAGGATTGTCATCGAGTAATTCTGCATCGACAGCCAACGAGAATATCTTAGATAAGACACACAATTCTCGATTGACTCTCGAGTGCTGAGTGAGAGCGAAATGAATGTACTACTCCATCCCATGATCCGCTCCTTATGGAGCCGCAAATGGGCGACCTGGTGGCCATGTGTACGCAACTTCCGCTACACGCGGGGGCGCGTTTGAGACGCGCCAAGCCACGACCTCGCGCTGGAAGGGTTCTTGGTCCTCATTTTCCATAAAGCAATAACGTTCATGAGAGACAAGACATCTTAGCAGAGGCTCGCGCCGGGCGACATTTTGCGTCAAAAGAGCTGAAAAACTCGTCGGGTTAGTGCCCCTTGGCCTTATCGAGCGCGCTCAGAAACATTCCCAGAATCTGCGGACACGAGTACTTGCGAAGCTCGCTCTTGATCTGGTGCATTTGCCGAAAGGTAGCGAGGGTGTCTCCCAACTAATGACGCAAGATAAACGACGGACGATGCGCGTCAGTAACCATGAGCAAAACTATGCCTGGCTCTCCTTAATCCTAAGCAGTCGCAGCAGAGGGGAAACCGTCAGACCCTGGACCAGCAAACTGAACGTGACTGCTCCAAAGGTCATCGCAGTTAGTTCAACGCGAGCCGGAGTATCTAATGGGAGACTAAGCACGAGCGCGATCGAAAGTGCTCCGCGCAGTCCTCCCCAGAAAAGCACGTGCTGCCAACGGCCGCTGACTTTGTTTGAGAAGAGGTTTGCGATTTGGACCACACCATACAAGGAAATCGCGCGCGCGATTGTCATCGCCAGAATTGCCCAGGCAATCACTCGAATATATTGGGCCAGAAATGAAAAGCGCACCTCGAGACCGATGAGAAGGAAGACCAGCGAGTTGACCACGAAGGCAGCGTATTCCCAAAACGAATCGACGGCCACGTCAGTATTCGGCGACATTCCTTTCTTCCGGCCATAGTTGCCGATGACGATGCCGGCAATCACTACCGCGATTACCGGCGACACACCAATTGTCTCCGCGAGAATGAAAGAACCGTAAGCCGAGATCGTCGTCAGCGTGATTTCCAGCAAGTGATCATCGAAGAACGCCGTGATCGAGGATGCCGCGAAACCTATCGCTGCTCCGATGAGAACTCCACCAACGCAGGCCAGAACAAAACGGCCCAATGAACTGACTAGCAGAATGCCCTTCGAGGAAATAGCATTGGTAGTGCCGATCACAATCCCAGCAAGGATGCGAAACACGACTGCCGCCGTGCCGTCATTGAAGAGACTCTCACCTTCGATGATGACGGCCAGTCTCTTTGGCGCACCAACCTTCCTAAAGATCGCCAGGACAGAAATAGGATCTGTCGCTGATACGATCGCGCCAAACAAGAGCGCCAAGGACCAATTCAGGCCGACACCGTAATGCAGGATCGCTCCGATGACTCCCACTGACACCAAGACGCCGACGACCGAGAGCCAAAGAATCAGCGCAAGGTTTTCGCGTAAGCTTTTCAGATTGAGATTCCATGAGGCTTCAAAGAGCAGCGCCGGGAGAAAGATCAGCAGGATTAGTTCTGGAGAGATGTGAATGGTCGGGAGAAAATGCAGTTGACTCGTAACCAGGCCAACAACAACCAGAGCTACCGTATAAGGCACCGGCACCCATTTCGTGATCATTGCCACGCCTGATGCAATCAGGAGCAGCAAGATTAACGCCGTTATGGTGAGATGTGTGTCGTGCATCTTAATGATTGCTTAACGCGTCGGCAGAAGTCGCCATTGTTCGCCGGATCAGCGTATGATCCATTTAGCACAGTCGCAAACAGTTGTGAAATAAGATCCTTGGTCTGAGAAGGAGGAACATCGTGCCAAAAACAATTTCAAGAGACGAATTGAGGATGAAGATCGATCGCCATGATGAATTCCTGCTCGTCGAAACATTGCCGGAAGCGGCTTACCATCATGCTCATCTGCCGGGAGCAATAAACTTGCCGCCTCAAAAATTGGCTGAACTTGCGGCGACGCTGCTTCCGAACAAACAGGCCGAGATCGTGGTCTACTGCGCAAGCCCCACGTGAGACGCATCAGAGAACGCCGCCCGTGAGCTGGCGGCGCTAGGCTACCCGAATGTGCGAGACTACGCTGAGGGCAAGCAAGACTGGATTGATGCTGGGCTGCCAGTCGAGACTGAGCGCCAGCACTAACGAGCCAGGAGGAAAGCAACGGTGAAAGTCCTAACGGTATTTTGCCAAGTCGTAGTCATATTCTCCGTTACATTGACGACGAAGTCCCAATCTTCGACCTCTTCCATGCGCAGCACACCAATTGGAGTGGGAGACATGGCTCCTGACTTTACCCTTGAAGATCAGAATCGCAACCAGGTCACGCTCTCGGGCGCGCGTAGTCAAAGTCCTGTGGTGCTCGTCTTCTATCGTGGTTATTGGTGACCGATGGTAAGGGCGCAATCAATTTTCCGATTCTCTCAGACCCCGAACATAAAGTCATTGACGCCTACGGGCTGCGTGATCCCGCCTACGAAGGTCAGAAGGTTTACGGCATTCCGCATCCGGCCGTTTACGTGATCGATAAGCAGGGGAAGGTTGCCTGGGCCAGGATCGAATCGGATTACAAGCAGCGTCCAACCAATGAAGAAATACGCGCTGTGCTTGAGTCGTTAAAATGATTCAGTTTTTAAGTTGGCCTTGAACATCGAAAGGAGTCCTTCTCGTGCCGAATAATGATCCGACCAAAGACAAAGACAATTCTTCTAACACGACTGCGAGCACGTCGGCGAAGACCGGATTGGCAATCATGCGTATCGGTCTCGGGGCGATGTTTCTTTACGTATTCTTCGAAAATCTAAGCAAGGGTCTTTACGGCAAAGTTGGTTACGCTGGTCTCATCAATTATTACGTTGAAAAGGGCCATGCTCCCGGCTTCTGGAAGAGCATAATGAGTTTAGCCGCCACCCACGCGACAGTTGCGGGACCTTTACAGGCCGTTACTGAGATCAGCTTTGGAGCCTTTCTGTTGCTAGGACTGCTGACACGACCAGTTGCGCTGGCCGCCTTTCTATTTTTGAGTTCACTTTGGATATCTGAGTGGGGCACGGCATGGATTTGGGAATTACTAATACCGATGATCGCTGCATTTAGCTTGATGGTTGGCGGTGCTGGCCGAAAGTGGGGCATCGACGCCAAACTCGTCCGGAAATATCCGAGAATTCCGCTCTGGTAAAGATCATTCCCGTGATGATGTCGCAAGCTAAGAAGGCAAACGACAAACTAGGCCAATTCGCGCTCGGCCTCTCAAGAAACACGCTGACAAAGAGCGCGCCTAAAACTATTCGCAGCATGAGGCGGTGTAAATCATCAAGCAGTTTCTACGTTTCATTTAGCAGAGGAGGACTCCATGACAACGTTGGGCCGTTCAAAGACGATCTGTTTCCTGGCCTTTGGGATGCTGATCTTTACTGCAAACTCTTGTTCGCAGAAACGTTCGGCCGTCCCCGAACAGACCGCCACGACAAATGCCGAACAGATTGCCAAGACCTATGGCCTTGATTCGTTTGGGCAAGTTGAAGCAATTCGTTATACGTGGAACGCACAGTTCACCGGAGTGAATCTCTCGCATTCGTGGGTTTGGGAGCCCAAGACCAACAAGGTCTCTTACGAGGGGAAGGATAAGGACGGCAAGCCAGTCAAGGTTTCCTATCTGCGGTCCGAGCTCAGCAGCCAACCCGACACCGTAAAAAACGAAGTCGATCCGGCTTTCGTCAACGATAACTATTGGCTTCTGTTTCCCTTCCATGCTTACTGGGATACCAGCGCCACTGTGACCGACCAGGGTACGAAACAATTGCCGGTGGGCAACGGCTCGGCCGATTTAGTCACGGTGAAGTATCCCTCGGACGGCGGTTACACGCCCGGCGATACCTGGGACCTCTACGTCGGCAAAGATAACCGCGTCGAGCAATTCGTCTACCACCGCGGCGGGCCTAAGAAGCCAAGCACCGTCGTCGCAACGTGGGAGGGCTACAAGAAAGCTGGGCCTCTCCTTATCTCGACGGACCACCACGGTACAGCGGACGGAAACCCCTTGCGGATTTTCATTTCAGATCTGTCCGTTAAATTGACGGGTTCAGAAAACTGGATAAACGCACAATGAATATAGGAAAGCTTCGTTCGCACGATTGATTTAAGTGTTTCACGAATCGGTCGTTTGCCGTTCGCGATGCAGTACCGCCAGAACTGGCCGCCCGGAGCTGTGGCATGCACACAATCCGATGAGGATGGGTACACCAGCCAAAGAGGCAAAAGAAGAGACACGCCAATTCGCTCTCGGCCTGGCGTTGACGAACGAGTGCAATCTGGCTTGCTCGTTCTGTTATCGCGATCCGGATCGAGTCGATCGGCTGACGCTTGACCAAGTGCGCGCCGTCATGGAGCGTTTGCCCGTGCGCTCTGTCA
>WNFR01008746.1_pt1 | contig 10236 bp, 8 predicted proteins | sample 5400221 | NCBI WGS metagenome assembly WNFR01 (sample SAMN13153357, study PRJNA577476) | soil metagenome | isolation source: 40 cm soil under Madrone tree | place: USA:California | collected 2016-06-14 | reverse complement strand
TGCCCGGCACAATTCCCAGAAAGTTGTCGCTCAGCGGGCTATTGCTGCTTATTTTGGCTAAGCTGTCGGTCTTTACCGGCACGTCAGGTTTGATACTAAAAATTATTTCCATGCGTGTCGTGTCGCGCACATCAGTGCGGACTGCCTCAACACGGCCCACCGGGGGTCCGCCTGCATAGCGCACTTCGGCGCCGGGCCGCAGCCCACCAGCGTTCTTGAAAAAGGCGCGGTACTGGACATTGCCGCGATTGAAAAATCCGGCGAGCGAAAACACGGTGAAGATCAGCAAGGCGGCAGCGATTAGGACGAATAGTCCGACGACGGCTTCTTCACGGCGGGTGGAAGAGGAGCTCATATGCTTAATGGCCTGTTAACGTTCCGAGTCAGGGATTGCCCGAAAAGTGGCGGAAGTATATCACGAAGACAAATTAAGTTCGGAAGCGGCTGGCGACCTACCGGCAGCGAAGCTGAAAGTCCAAGTGTCATTGGCGGGGCCTCGGAACTTCGCCGGTCAGCATTTGCAGGTAGTCGATCTCCTGGCTGAGTTCAGGCTCGGCGATGCGGTCGAGAAACTGGCGGACGCGAGGGTGCGAGCTCTCTTTCAATTCTTCTGGCGTGCCATTCGCGACGATATGGCCTTTGTCCAGAAGCACCATGCGATCGGCGATCAGGAAGGCGCTGGCCAATTCGTGAGTGACGACGATGATGGTGATTCCGAAGGCTTCTTTTAACTTGAGCAGCAGCTCGTCGATACCCGCGGCGATGATCGGGTCCAGGCCGGCGGAAGGCTCATCGAAGAAAAGAATTTCCGGGTCCATGGCCATGGCCCGAGCGACCGCGGCGCGTTTTTTCATCCCCCCGCTGAGTTGCGCGGGCATGTAGTTCTCATAGCCGTTCAAGCCGACCTCATTCAACTTCAGGCGGACCATGATTTCGATGGTGGCGGGATCGAGCTGGGTATGTTCCTGCAGCGCGAGGGCGACGTTTTCTCCGACCGTCATGGAGCCGAAGAGCGCGCCGCTTTGAAACGAGATGCCGATGTGCTGGCGAAGTTCGCGCCACTCTTCGGAAGTAAGTTTTTGCAAGTCCTTACCTCGAACAATCACTTCGCCGCTGGTGGGCGCCTCCAAGCCGACAAGAGTACGCAGCAGGGTGCTCTTACCGGAGCCGGAGCCGCCCAGAATGACTACCGTCTCTCCCGCGGGAACATCAAAGGTGACGCCGTGCAGGATTTCGCGTTCGCCATATGCTACACGTAGATTGCGAATGGCAATCGCCGGCTCTTGCGGCGAGACTGGAGCGGTGCCGGATGGGTTGGAGTCGTTTGCCATCGGAATCATGAACCAGCGTTCAGATAGAACAACGCGGTGAAAACCAGATCGACCATCACCACCAGAAAAATGGATTTTACAACCGCGGAAGTTGTGGAGCGGCCAACTTCTTCCGCGCCCAAGCCAGTGCGCAAGCCTTCCTGGCAGCCGACAGTGGTGATGACCAGTCCGAACATCAGGCTTTTGACCAGGCCAGTAGCGATGTCGCGAAGAACCAGCGCGTCCAGGGTGGCAATGATATAGGTTTTGATCGTGAAGCCTGCGGCGATGATACCGAAAACCGAGCCGCCAAGCACGCCCATAAAATCGGCCCAGATCACCAGACAGGGCATCATCAACAGCATCGAAAATAATTTTGGCGCAACCAGGAAACGAATGGGATCGAGAGCCATGGTTTCCATGGCGTCGATCTCTTCGTTGACTTTCATGGTGCCGAGTTCGGCGGCGAAGGAAGAGCCGGAACGTCCGATGACCAGGATGGCGGTCATCAACGGGCCAAGTTCGCGGGAAACGGAAATGGCCACGGCGCTGGCGACAAATTGCAGCGCGCCGAATTTGCGCAGTTCGTAAGCGGCTTGCAGTGCGAGAATGGTGCCGATGAAAAAAGAGATCAGAGAAAGGATTGGTAGCGCGCCGATGCCGACGGCCATGGCTTGGTGGACAGCGCGGCCGTAAGCCAGACGGCGAGGTGAAATAACGTCCCGGAACAGGGCGCGAGTGGCGAACGCGCTGAGTTTGGCCAGGCCACCGACGTACGAGAGTGCGTCGATGGTTGCGGCGCCGACGGATTGAATGAAGGGCATGATGGCGTCAATTGGAGTCGAAAAAAGCGAAACTGGTTATGCGTTCTCTAAAGTCGTTTTCGCCGAACCGGCGATTGGAGGCGGCGGCGACTCCAGCGCTTCCTGCTCGGTGATGTGGACTTCAAAGATGCGCAGCAAGTGCGTGAGTTCGAGAACCGTCTTTGCCGACTTGGAAAGTCCGTAAAGCGCGAAGCGCGATTTGACTTCGCGGGCCAGCTTGAGGCCCTCGACCAGCGAGGCCACGCCGGAGCTGTCCACGTACGGAACGCCCTGCATATTGACTATCAAGTGTGGCACGCGCTGTTCACGCAGCAAGCCCAGCACCGCTTTGCGGATTTCCGGAGAGTTGAGCAGGGTGATTTCCCCGATGAGGTCGAGGATTGTGGCATCGCCTTGCTGGCGGGTCGAAAGCTTCATGGGCGGTCTTTGCGGCACGGAGAAGATGTTTTGCCAGACTTTGCCGCTAGATGCAATGAGATTCGGTTGCGGCCAGGAATTCTCCAAGTGCAGGAGACTGCGAGCATGGAAGGCGGAGAGCGCGCCGAGGGCGTAAATCAACGCCAGAAGCGAGAAGCCCGCGAATATACTGAGGCGCTGGGAGATCCAGCCGAGCGCGAAACTCATCAACAGCTGGAGCACCGTAGTGAGCACGGCCATGGCGGATTGCGTGCGGCCCATGAAATGGCGCGGCACAATGCGCATCAGCGCAGCCTGCGCCACGACGCCGGACAGCGCCCGGAAAAATCCAAAGGACACTTGAAAGAATACCGCTGCGACCAGAAAAGTAATGAATGGCATTGCCAAATGGCCGAGCGCGAGTCCGGCAAGCGACACCGCGTATAAAATCATTCGCGATCGCTGCGGCAGTTGCGAGGCCAGCAGCCCGCCGATGATTGCGCCGAGTCCCCAGCCGCCTTCCAGATAGCCAAACCCACGGGGGCCGGAGTGAAGAATGTCCTTGGCCAGTGCGACCAGCAGAATATTGGCGCTGACCACTCCGGCCATCAGGATCGAATGGGTGATGCCGAGCGCGCGCACCGTCGGCTGCTCGCGCAGATAGGCGACGCCTTCTCGCAGATCAGAATAGACGGCCAGCGAGAGACCGGCTTCGGCGACTTCTGGCGTTTCGCCGGTCTCGAGGCCTTCGGCGATGGCTTCGGTGGTGGCGGAAAATTCACGCGGATATTTTGTGAGATGCTGGCGCGGAGAAACGTAGCCGCTCCGCACTTTATACAGGCACCATGCGGAGACGAAGTACGTCAGGCCGTCGATGCCCAGAATTCCCGCGATGCCCGCGCCATCATAAATGAAGCCGACCAGCGCGCCGGCAAAAAGCATTCCGGTTTGCACGCCGACCAGCACCGCGGCGTTGGCTCCGGTGAACTGGCTCGCGGGCATCACTTCCTGGACCAGCGAGTTGACGTTGGCCCAATACATCGCGGAACCGGTGCCGGTGATGAAGGTGATGAGATACAGATGCCAGAGACCCAGATGTCCGCGCCACGCGATGTAGGCCACGGAGAGAACCGCGATGCCGCGCGCGAAATCCAGCAGGATGCCGAGGATGCGGCGGTCGTAGCGGTCAATCAGCACTCCTCCGATGAACGGAATCAACAGGCCGGGCGCGGTTGCGACGATCACCTGATAGCTGACCTTGACGGTGGAATGGGTTAGCGCGAGGATGTGCCAGCTCACACCGGCAAAATTCATGCCGCTGCCAAACAGTGAAATGAACATCGCGAAGAAAAAGTACCGGAAGCCGCGCTCGGCCCAGATGAGCGACCAGTCAGTGCGAACGGGAGCGGTGGCGGCGGGTGTTGACATGGGGATAGTACAGTTTACAGTTTTCCAGGTGCAGTTTTCAGTCGGCTGTTCGCGAGCTGGTTCCAAAAAGGAGTGCGTGTAATGGGAAAAGAAGTGAAAGGCGCGGTGCGCGCGGGGAAGACGCGGTACACGGGAAAGATTTTGCTGGAAACCAGCGAAATTATTTTTCGCGGCGCGGACTATCGTTTGAAGATTCCGTTTGCAGAGATAACTGGCGTGACCGCTGTGGACGGCGAATTGCGGATCGATCGCAAAGATGGTGCGGTGACTTTTGAAGTTGGAAAAACCGCGGAAAAGTGGCGCGAGAAAATTCTGCATCCCAAGTCGCGCGGGGAAAAGCTGGGAGTGAAGGCCGGGACGCAAATGCGTTTGATCGGAAGCTTCGAGCCAGATTTCTCGCGGGAGTTGAAAGCCAGTAAGGCGAAGATTCTTGCGGAAAAAGATTCTGGCGCGGCGGAACTGACGTTTTTCGCGGCGGCCTCCACGAGTGACCTTACTGCGTTCGCCAAGCTCTGCAAAAAATTGCGGGGCGCCGAAGCGTTGTGGGTGGTCTATCCAAAAGGGAAGAAAGAGATCACCGAGAACGACGTGCTGCAGGCGGGAAGAAACGCGGGCTTGAAGGACTTGAAAGTCGTGGGATTTTCGGCGACGCATACCGCGCTGAAATTCGTGCTGCCGCTCGACAAACGGTAGCACCCGAGCGGCAGTCCTCGCATTGGCCTCCCGTTAAGCTGCCGCCAAGCACAATATTCCTCAATCCAAAATTCACCTAAATAGTGATATCTTGCTCGCGCCCCTGCGTACTACCAGCAAGAACGGGTGTTCCAATCATCGCTGTGGAGGAGTGGCTCATGTCGACGACCCCTGTGGTAGGTGCCGAGGCGCCGCAAGCGCCCGGTCCGATCAATCATTTCGCCAGAATCATCGGCGTGTTTTTCTCTCCCAAATCCACTTTTGATGATATCGCGCAGCGGCCTAGCTGGATTCTGCCGGTGATTCTGATGACCGTTCTCGGAGGCGGAGTCGCGTTCGTGATGAATCAAAAAGTGGACTGGCGAGACGTTGCCAGCAAACGCATCGAGGAAAGCTCACGATCGGCGAATATGAGCGCCGAGCAAAAATCCCAGCAAATTGAAATGAGTGCCAAGATTTCGCCCGGAATTGCTTACGCCTTTGGCATGGCGTGGCCGATTCTGCAGGCGCTGATTGTCGGTAGCGTCCTGCTGCTCGCCTATAATGTGCTTGCGGGAGGCGATACCAAATTTAGCGCTGCCATGGGCGTCACCGCGCATGCCTATTTCCCGTGGATTCTCTATTCGCTGTTTTTCATTTTGATCCTCTACCTTAAAGCGCCCGGCACCGTCGATTTAGACAACCCGATTGCTACCAACGTGGGTTCGTTCCTCCCGGAAAGCACGCCTAAAGCGCTGATGTCTCTCGCCAAATCGATCGATGTATTCACTATTTGGACGTTGCTGCTGATTTCAATCGGCTTCACCGCGACCAATCCCAAGAAACTAAAAGGAAAGGGGCTCAGTATCGTCGTTGCGGTTTGGGCGCTATATGTTGCCGTGAAGATGGGATTCGCGTGGATTCTCTCCTGATACACTGAGCGATGGGCTTCTCGTTCGAAGTTTTCAAAACTGATGCCGGCGGAGCGCGCTGCGGACGGCTGACCACTCCGCACGGGCCGATCGAAACGCCGGTGTTCATGCCGGTGGGTACACAGGCTACGGTCAAGAGCCTGCGCAACGAAGCGCTGGAAGAACTCGGCGCGCAAATTATTCTCGGCAATACCTATCACCTCTTTCTTCGTCCGGGACATGAATTGGTCCGCAAATTGGGCGGTCTGCACAAATTCATGTCCTGGAACCGCGCCATTCTCACCGATTCCGGCGGCTATCAGGTTTTCAGTCTTTCCGAATTGCGAAAAATTACCGATGACGGCGTGCGCTTTCGCTCGCACCTCGATGGTTCGGAGCATCTGCTCACTCCGGAAAAAGCCGCGGAAATCCAGCTGGCGCTTGGCTCGGACATTGCCATGGTGCTCGACGAGTGTATTGAGACTCCGGCGCCGCGCGACAAAGCGGAAGCTGCACTAAAAAGAACAACCGCATGGGCCAAGCGTGCGCGAAATTATTTTCACCAGCGCGCGCAACAAAACGGCGAATTGCCGCAATGGCAATTCGGAATTGTGCAAGGCGCGACGTTCGCGGATCTGCGGCGTGAAAGCGCCCGCCAGCTTCTGGAAATTGATTTTCCCGGCTATGCAGTCGGCGGACTTGCAGTGGGCGAGCCGCACGAAATGACGTGTGAAATGGCGGCGGAAGTTACCGCGCTTCTTCCCAAAGACAAGCCGCGCTATTTGATGGGCGTCGGCCGTCCGGAACAACTTGCCGATTATGTGGCGCTAGGTATCGACATGATGGATTGCGTGCTGCCCACGCGCGCGGCGCGGCACGCTTGCATCTACACCAGCGAAGGCCGGGTTCTGATCAAGAACGCGCGTTACGCCGAAGATCAGAAACCACTCGATCCAAACTGTTCCTGCAGCGTCTGCCAACGCTATACCCGCGCGTATCTTCGGCATCTCTTCGCCGCCGGAGAACTCACCGCGGCCATCCTGGCCACCCACCACAACGTCCACTTTTACCTTGACTTAATGCGGCAAATCCGCGAGGCTATCGGGTTTGGGAATCTAGTGAAATTCTCATCCGACGTGAGGGCGCGCTACGCGGCCGGTCCGGCTTGACGGTGTTGCGGTCATCGCTAAGAATAGAGCACCAGGCATTAGGCGCCGGCAGTCTTCGGAGAATCGCACAGAGCAGCCAACGGGTTTTAAGGGTTTGTCTTACAAACCCTTAGATAAATAAGTCGTACTTACAACCCTGTGATAGCTGTGATAGCGGGGTTTCAGGGTTTGTACTTACAAACCCCGAGATAAAAAGTGCAGCACTCGCCCTCAGCGCGCGCTCAGTATTCTGAAAATGCAGTCGGGTCCGCGGTTATTTGCCTGGACCGGCTAATCTGAATGGGAAGAGTTCAATCGATCCGATGATGGCATCACTACTATTATTGCAGGGCGGCGGGGCCGCCGGAATTCTCGGCAACCCGCTGTTTATGATGATTATCGTGATGGGCATTTTTTACGTCATGCTCATCGTGCCGCAGCAGCGGCAACGGAAGAAGACCCAGGCCATGCTGGCGGCAGTCAAAAACGGCGACAAAGTGGTGACTAGCAGCGGCATCTACGGCACGGTTAATGGTCTGGATGGCGACACCGTGATTTTGAAAATTGCCGACCAAGTCAAGATTCGCATCGCGCGTTCGGCGATTGCCTCGGTGGAGGCGGAAGAAAATGCCAGCTAACGCCACCTCAGGCAAGGCCACGCGAGCTTCACAACTGCGGCTGTTTTCGAGCCGTTGTGTATGGCGGTCGCAAAGCGACCGGTTTTATTCGCGGCCGCCTAGCGGCCGACTCCAATCACGGCGAATCTCCAGCCGTCTCTCTCAATCATGAACCCTAATTTGAAGTGGAAAGCGCTGTTTATTCTGCTGGTGATTCTTATCTGCATTTATGGGTTGATCGGTTTGCCGACCTTCCCCACCTCCGTGGCGACCATCAAGGACAACTTCAGCAAGCAGATCAAGCTGGGCTTGGACCTGCAAGGTGGCGTTCACCTAGTCTTGCAGGTGCAAGTGCAAGAAGCCATCGCGCAGACCACCGACCAAATGGTGGACGTCCTGACCAAGCAGTTGCGCGATAGAAACATTACCTACGACGAAATTCGCCGCGTCGACGATACACATATTTTGGTGCGCAACGTTGGTTCCGCGCAGGCTTCCACCTTCCGCGACTTTGTGCAGCAGCAATACGGCTCTGCATGGCAGACAGCTCCCGCCGCCGGTGAGCCTGCCGGGTACCTGCTAACGCTTTTGCCGAGCTACATCGCCACCATCCAGACGTCCACGATGACCCAGTCAGTCGAAACGATTGCCCGACGGGTTAACGAACTCGGCTTGACCGAGCCTACCATTCAATTGCGCGGTCGCAATGAAAATGAAATTCTGGTGCAGTTGCCGGGCGAAGGCGATCCCGAGCGCGCCAAGGAAGTCATCGGCAAGGTCGGCCAACTCGAATTACGCCTGGTGGAAGAGCCTCGAACCTATTCTTCTCAGGCGGAAGCCATGGCAGCGCATGGTGGGTTTCTGCCTGCCGGCACGGAACTCCTTCCCGGCAATAGCGATACTCGAAACGCTTCCGGAGCAACTGGCGGCGAAGTTTGGTACCTGGTAAGACGCGCTCCTGAGGTGACCGGTAAGGATCTCAAGCCTGCTGGTGTCCAGGAATCGCGGCAAGCCAACAATCCTGGATTCTGGCAAGTGAATTTCGTGCTGACACAGGATGCAGCTCGCCATTTTGGCACGACTACCGAGCAGAACATCGGTCGTCAACTCGCCATCGTCCTGGACCATCGGATCAATTCCGCGCCGGTCATCAACGGAAAAATCGAAGACAACGGGATGATCGAGGGGAGTTTTACACAGGAGTCGGCGCACGATTTGGCTCAAGTGCTGCGTTCCGGCGCGCTGCCCGCGTCGATCAAGTATCTGGAAGAGCGCACTGTCGGTCCTTCGCTCGGTGCGGACTCAATCCGCCACGGCATGCAGGCATCAGTGTTAAGCCTCATCGTGGTCATGCTCTTTATGCTGTTCTACTACCGAATTTCGGGTGCAAATGCGGTCGTCGCGTTAATACTCAACCTGGTCATCCTCATGGCTGCGCTGGCTTACTTTGGCGCGGTACTCACACTTCCCGGCATCGCCGGTGTTATTCTGACCATCGGCATGGGCGTTGATTCCAACGTGCTGGTTTTTGAACGCATCCGTGAAGAGCTGCGCAACGGAAAGTCCGCGGCTTCCGCAGTCGATTCGGGTTTCGACAAGGCGTTTCTGACCATCATCGACACCCACGTCACGACCGTGGTTTCGGCTATCTTTCTTTTCTTGTTTGGCACCGGTCCGATCCGCGGGTTCGCGATTTCGCTGACCATAGGTCTAATCGCCAACGTGTTCACGGCAATCTACGTTTCGAAAACGATTTATCAATACCACCTGGGAAAAATGGACCGCCAGGGGGAGCTGAGCATCTAGTTTTGTACTAGGACTACTGATTCGCCGGTACTGCTGAAATTAGGTGGATTGCCGGATTGGTCTTAGTTGAAATTTACGGGACGATGGCCAGCTACTGCCTTCGTCCATGGTCGCGAACCGGGAACAATCCGGCACTCGTTGGAGTCTAAGGAAGGGAAGCAGAGCCAGCATGATTGAATTCTTCAAAGAGCCTAACTTCGATTGGATGGGTAAGGCCAAGTATTTCTATGCCTTAAGCGCGATTCTGCTGATTGCCGGTTGGGCCTCGATTGCCGCCAAGGGCGGCATGTACTATGGCATCGATTTCAAGGGCGGCACCAACGTGGATGTGCGGTTTGCACAGCCGCCGAATATCGACCAACTGCGCAAAGCGCTGAGCGCTCAAGGCTTGGGCAATAGCGAAATCCAAAGTATCTCTGATATCGGCACAGGCAAGTCGACGGAAGTACAAATCTTTGTCGGGCAGAAAGACCTCAGCGACGAAGCGCGTGATTCGAGCAAGGCACAAGTGGTTGCCGCGTTGAACGCCGTGTATGGTCCCGGAACGTTCACCATTCGCGGCGCGGAAATCGTCGGCGCCAAAGTTGGCGCCGAGCTTCGCCGTCAGGCAGTTTTCGTTACCCTCTATGCTTTAGGCGGCATGCTGTTATATATTGCCTTCCGATTCGAGTGGGTCTTCGGGGCCGCCGCAGTCCTGGCGGTCTTCCATGACGTTCTGATCACCTTGGGCTTTTTCTCGCTGCTGCATTTTGAGATTTCGCTCACGGTCATCGCGGCCTTGCTCACTCTGGTTGGCTATTCAATGAACGATACCATCGTGATTTTCGACCGCATCCGCGAAAATAATCGATTGCTGCGCAAAGAAGATTTTGCCGCGGTGGTCAACAAGTCCATCAATCAGACTTTGTCGCGGACCATTTTGACCAGCGGTCTGACTTTCCTCACCGTACTCGTACTTTTCCTCATGGGTGGCCAGGTGCTTCGCGCATTCTCCTTTGCTCTGGTGGTGGGGATTGTGGTAGGAACGTACTCCAGTTTTGGCATTGCTGCTCCGCTGGTGGTCTGGTGGCATCGCTACCGGAACCCCGACGCGGTGACAGGAACCGGACCCGCAGCCGGCAATA
>WNFR01008745.1_pt1 | contig 10236 bp, 7 predicted proteins | sample 5400221 | NCBI WGS metagenome assembly WNFR01 (sample SAMN13153357, study PRJNA577476) | soil metagenome | isolation source: 40 cm soil under Madrone tree | place: USA:California | collected 2016-06-14 | reverse complement strand
ACGGACTGGCCATCGATCCGACCTCGGCCACGCTCTGCGCCCCCTGCGACGGGGAGCTGATCGTGATCGCCGCCGCGCGACACGCCGTGACGCTGCGCACTGCGCAGGGGTGCGAGGTGTTGCTGCATGTCGGCATCGATAGCGTGGAACTCGGGGGGCAGGGTTTCGAGCTGCACGCGCAGCAGGGCGCCCGGGTAAGAGCGGGCGAGCCGCTCCTCAGCTTCGATCTGGACCTCCTCGCGCGGCGCGCCAAGAGCGTCCTCACCCCGGTGATCGTGACCGCCGACAGCGGCTTTCGTGTTGTGCACCGGAGCTCGGGCTGCGAGCTCGCGGTCGGGAACTTCCTCATGGAAGTCGCCTCGCAAGCGGCCGAGGCGTCCGCGCCGGCCGCGCCAGGCGATGCGACAACGGTGCGCCGCCTCAAGGTCGGCTTTGAGCACGGCATTTACACGCGGCCTGCGGCGCTGCTTGCGGGCTCGGTGAGAAGTCTCGCCGCGGAGGTGCGCATCGCGGCGCACGGACGCGAGGCCAATGCGCGCAGCATCGTGGCGCTGATGGCGCTCGGCGTCGAGCGCGGGGAGGAGATCGAGATCCGTGCCACCGGGCCCGACGCCGCGGTCGCCGTGCAGGCACTGGCGGCGGTGCTGTCGGGGAAGCTGTCGTGAAGGGGGCGCTCGCGAAGCTGCAGAAGGTGGGCGGCGCCCTGATGCTGCCCATCGCGGTGCTGCCGATCGCGGGCCTGCTGCTGCGCCTGGGGCAGCCCGACCTGCTGGATTCGGCATCGGTGGCCGCGGCGGGCGAGGCCATCTTCTCCAATCTCGGCCTGTTGTTCGCGATCGGCGTCGCGGTGGGACTCGCGCGCGAGAATCACGGCGCGGCGGGACTGGCGGCCGTGGTCGCCTACCTGGTGGCGACCAAGGGGGCGGAGGTTCTGATCGCGGTGCCGGTGGCGGCGGTGGCCGATGTCAGCGGCCGCGCGCGCGAGCTGGCCGTCGCGGCGTACAAGGCGCACGAGCTCGCCAAGCTCAGTGTGCCGGTGGGCATCCTCTCGGGTCTGACCGCAGGCGCCCTCTACAACCGCTTCTACAACATCAACCTGCCGAGTTACCTCGCCTTCTTCGGCGGGCGGCGGTTCGTGCCGATTGCGAGTGGCTTCGCAGGACTGTTGCTGGCGGGCGCATTCGGCACCCAGTGGCAGCACCTCGAGCAGGGGATGGATGCGCTCAGCCGCTCGGTGCTGCACGCCGGGCCGCTCGGCCTGTTCGCCTACGGCGTGCTCAACCGCGTGCTGATCGTGACGGGGCTGCATCACATCATCAACAACATCGCCTGGTTCCTGCTGGGGGATTACCACGGCGTCACCGGCGATCTCAAGCGCTTCTTCGCCGGCGATCCGAGCGCCGGCGCGTTCATGTCGGGCTTTTTTCCGGTGATGATGTTTGGTCTGCCGGCCGCCTGTCTCGCCATGTATCACAGCGCACTTCCCGAGCGGCGCCGCGCGGTAGGCGGACTGCTCGCTTCCATCGCGCTGACCTCGATGCTCACCGGCGTCACCGAGCCGATCGAGTTCACCTTCATCTTCCTGGCGCCGGTGCTGTACGCCGTGCACGCGCTGCTCACCGGAGTCGCGTTCATCATCATGAACGCACTCGGGGTGCGGCTCGGTTTCGGTTTTTCCGCAGGCCTGTTCGACTATGTGCTGAACTTCAGCCGCGCCACGCGGCCGTTGTGGCTGCTGCCGGTGGGTGCGCTGTATTTCGCCCTGTACTACGGACTGTTCCGCTGGGTCATTGTCAGGTTCGATCTGAAGACCCCGGGGCGTGACGCGCTCGAGAGCGCCGCGGCTGCGCCGCCGGCGATACCGGCCGAGCGCGCGCGCGTCTGGATCAGCGCGCTCGGTGGCGCCGCCAACCTCGTGTCGGTAGACGCGTGCACCACGCGCCTGCGGCTGATGGTCGCCGATCAGGCGGCGGTCGATGAGGGTGCGCTGAAGCGACTCGGCGTCCGCGGCGTGGTGCGGCCGTCGGCCAATGCGCTGCAGGTGGTGGTCGGTGCCATCGCGGATCAGGTCGCCGGTGAGATCCGCAGCGCGTTGCACGGGTCCGCGAGCTCTGCCGCGGTGCCGGCCGCCGCCGCCAGTGCCGCCGCGCCGGCGCTGGGCGCGCCGGCCCCGGATGCGGGGGCGCTGCTGGCAGCGCTCGGCGGACGCGCCAACGTGCTCGCGGTGGAAGCTGCGGCCAGTAGGCTGCGCGTGAGCGTGGGAGATACAGCGCGCGTCGACCGCGCCGCCATTCGTGGGCTAGGGCTGCGCGGCATGGCGACACCGAATGCGGACTGCGTTCACGTGATCGTCGGTCCCGCCGCCGGCGCGGCGTGTGCGGCGCTCAGGAGGTTACTGGGGTAGGGGGCGTATGGCCCGTGGGTTGAGGTACCCATGGCGCGAACGTTCAAGCCCGCGCTTGCGGGGTACGGCTGGATTTTCTTTGCGGCGGTTTCCGCGTAGTCTACAAGAGAGATCGCTAAAAACGTGCCGGGGGCGAACTTCAAGTCGCGGTGGCACACTTAACTATAATGACAGAGGGACTGGAAGATGCTCATTCTCACACGCCGGGTTGGCGAGACCGTCATGATCGGCGACGACGTGACCATTACGGTTCTGGGGGTCAAGGGGAATCAGGTACGCGTCGGCATCAATGCGCCGAAGAGCGTTGCCGTGCACCGGGAAGAGATCTACGAGCGCATCAAGCGCGAGCAGCAGTCGGACGTCTCGGACACGCCCAAGGCCGCGGATTACGCGCCGGTCTGAAATCGCGACGAAGACTATGTAAAGCGTCAGCGGAAGCTCGGTAGCAGAGAGGCGACGAGCGACTGCACCTCGGAGCGGCGCACGGTGGCGGCGGCGTCCGCGACGTCGGGGGCGAGCAACCGGTCGGTCTGCGCGAACGGCACCTTGAGCCGCAGCGCGCCGTGGGGGTTCTGCAGGCGCGGGGAAGTCTTCAGCGGCGCGCGCAGGTCCACGCCCTGGCAGGCGGCGAGAAACTCGAGCGCCACGATGTTGAGGGCATTGCCCGCCATGGTGAGGAGCCGCCGCGCGCCGTGCGTGGCCATGCTCACGTGGTCTTCCTGGTTCGCGGAAGTGGGGATGCTGTCGACGCTCGCCGGGTGGCACAGCATGCGGTTCTCGGCGACCAGCGCGGCGGCGGTGACCTGCGCCAGCATGAACCCGGAGTTGACACCGCTGTCGGGGGCGAGGAACGCCGGCAGCCCGCTCATCTTCGGGTCGACCAGCAGCGCCAGGCGCCGCTCGGTGATCGAGCCCACTTCCGCGCAGGCGAGCGCGAGGATGTCGGCCGCAAATGCCACCGGCTCGGCGTGGAAATTCCCGCCCGACAGTACCTCGCCCGTGTCCGGAAAGACCAGCGGGTTGTCGGTGACGGCGTTGGCCTCGATGGTGAGCGTCGCCGCCTGCTGCGTGATCAGGTCCAGACACGCGCCCATCACCTGCGGCTGACAGCGCAGCGAGTACGGATCCTGCACCCGCGTGCAGGTGCGGTGCGATTCGCGGATCTCGCTCCCCGCGAGCAGCTCCCGATACACCTGCGCGACGCGCGCCTGACCGTCCTGGCCGCGCAGGTGGTGGATGCGCGGATCGAAGGGCGCATCGCTCCCCTGCAGCGCATCGAGCGCCAGCGCGCCGCTCACCACCGCGCCGGCAAACACCGTTTCGATCTCGAACAGCCCGGCGAGCGCCAGTGCGGTCGACACCTGGGTGCCATTCAGCAGCGCCAATCCCTCCTTGGGTCCGAGCGCGAGCGGCGCCAGCGCTTCCTGCGCCAGCGCCTCCGCCGCCGGCAATAGCTCGCCGTGGCGGCGGATCTCACCCAGCCCCAGCACCGCCAGCGACAGATGCGCCAGTGGCGCGAGATCTCCCGAGGCACCGACGGATCCCTGCGCCGGCACGCACGGCATGAGGCCGGCGTTGATGAGCCGCTCGAGAAAGCGTGCCAGCTCCATGCTCACCCCGGAGAAGCCCTGCAGGAGACTTGCGAGCTTCAGCACCAATGTCAGGCGCACGATGGCATCATCCAGCAGCGGCCCGACGCCGCAGCTGTGCGACAGGATGATGTTCCGCTGCAGCAGCGTGCGCTGCGCGGGCGGAATGCGCGTGTTCGCGAGCAGGCCGAAGCCGGTGTTGATGCCGTAAGCGGGTGCATCGGCGGCGGCGAGCCGCGCGGTGACGGCATGGGCATCGCGCACCGCGCCGAGCGCCGCCGCGTCGATCTGCACGCTGACCGGGCCCTGGTACACGCGTCGCAGGTCGGCGAGCCGCAGCGGCCGCGAGCCAAGCTTCAGAGAATCGGGTTCGGCCATCGCAGGACCTCTGCCGCGCGGACCACGGTCCGGCGCGGATTAAAGCCAATCCAGTAACCGAGCTCCTCGATGGAGCGCAGGTTCCACACCACGAAGTCGGCCACCTGGCCGGCGGCGAGCGCGCCGCGCTCGCCCTGCAGCCCGAGCGCGCGCGCCGCGTGGCGCGTGACGCCCAGCAGCGCTTCCTGCGCCGTCAGGCCAAACAGCCGCGTCGCCATGCTCATCGCGGTGAGGAGCGAGGCGCCGGGGGCGGAGCCGGGATTGCAGTCGCTCGCGATGGCGAGCGCCGCCTGGTGCGCGCGCAGCGCCGCAAGCGGCGGCTGGCGCCCACCGCCGAGGCAGTAGAAGGCCACCGGCAGCAGCACCGCCACGGTACCGGCGCGGGCGAGCGCCGCCGCCTCCGCGTCCCCGGCGTACTCCAGATGATCGCACGACAGTGCGCCCTGGCGGGCCGCCATGAGCGTGCCGCCGAGGTTGCTGAGCTGCTCGGCGTGCATCTTGACCGGCAGCCCGTGCGCGCGCGCCGCTGCGAACAGCCGCTCGGCCTGCGCGACGCTGAAGGCGATGTTCTCGCAGAATATATCCACGGCATCGATGAGTCCCTGCGCGCACAACTGCGGCAGCCACTCGCGCGCGATGGCCTCGATGTACTCATCGGCGCGGCCGCGGTATTCCGGCGGCAGCGTATGGGCGGCGAGGAGCGTCGTGCGCACGGTCACCGGAAACGCGCGCCCCAGGTGCCGCGCGACGCGCAGCATCTTCGCTTCATCCGCCAGGGTGAGCCCGTAGCCGGATTTGATCTCGACGGTGGTGACGCCCTCGGCGAGCAGCGCCGCCAGCCTGGGTACGCTCTCATCGAACAGCTGCTCCTCGCTCGCCGCACGCACCGCGCGCACGGTGGCGAGGATGCCGCCGCCGGCGCGCGCGATCTCCTCGTACGAGCGCCCGCGCAGGCGCTCGGCGTACTCGGTGGCGCGGGTGCCGGCGAACACCAGGTGCGTATGACAGTCGATCAGCCCGGGTGTGACCCAGGCACCCGCCAGATCGTGTACCTCATCCGCCGCCCCCGGCAGCGCCGCTTCCTCCCCAACCCACTCGATGCGCCCGGCGCGGGTGGTGAGCGCCCCGCGCGCGATGACGCGCGCCGCATCGTCGCAGGTCGCGAGCTGCGCGTTGCGCCAGAGCTTGAGCGGCTCGGACATGCTCGAGTCTCGCCGCTCAGCCCTGCAGGAACGGCAGGTTGAGGTGCTGCGCGCGGGCACACTCGATCGCGCTCTCGTAGCCGGCGTCCGCGTGCCGCATGACGCCGCTCGCCGGATCGTTCCACAACACGCGCTCGAGCCTGCGCGCGGCGGCCGGCGTGCCGTCGCACACGATGACGACGCCGGCGTGCTGCGAGTAGCCGATGCCGACGCCGCCGCCGTGATGGATCGACACCCAGGTCGCGCCGCTGGCGGTGTTGAGCAGCGCATTGAGCAGCGGCCAGTCCGCCACGGCATCGGAGCCGTCGCGCATGGCTTCGGTCTCGCGGTTGGGGCTGGCGACCGAGCCGGAATCCAGGTGATCGCGGCCGATGACGATCGGCGCCTTGAGCTCGCCACGCGCCACCATCTCGTTGAACGCCAGCCCGAGTCGGTGCCGGTCACCCAGGCCCACCCAGCAGATGCGCGCCGGCAGCCCCTGGAACTGGATGCGCTCGCGCGCCAGGGTCAGCCAGTGATGCAGTTGCGCGTCATCGGGCAGCAATTCGCGCACCTTCGCGTCGGTGCGGTAGATGTCCTCGGGGTCACCCGACAACGCCGCCCAGCGAAACGGCCCCATGCCGCGGCAGAACAGCGGCCGCACGTACGCGGGCACGAAGCCCGGAAAGGCGAACGCATCCTTGACGCCGGCGTCGAAGGCCACCTGGCGCAGGTTATTGCCGTAGTCGAACACCGCGATCTTCAGCCTCTGGAAGCCGAGCATCGCCTCGACGTGGCGCGCCATCGAGGCGCGCGCCTCGTGCGCCACCTGCGCGGGGTTCTCGACACGCAGCCGGTCCCACTTCTCGAGCGTCCAGCCCTGCGGCAGATAACCGTTGACGGGGTCGTGCGCCGAGGTCTGGTCCGTCACCGCATCGGGGCGCACGCCGCGGCGCAGCAGCTCCGGCAGGACTTCGCAGGCGTTACCGAGCAGGCCCACCGACACCGGCTTGCCGTTGCGCTGCGCCCGCGCGAGGCTCTCCAGGGCCTCATCCAGGCTCCCGGCCTGCTTGTCGAGGTAGCGGGTCTGCAGGCGCTTGGCGATGCGCTCCGGGCGGCACTCCACCGCGAGCATCGAGGCCCCCGCCATGGTGGCGGCGAGTGGCTGCGCGCCGCCCATGCCCCCCAGCCCCGCGGTGAGGATCCACTTGCCGGCGAGGTTGCCGTCGAAGTGCTGGCGGCCCATCTCCACGAAGGTCTCGTAGGTGCCCTGCACGATGCCCTGGCTGCCGATGTAGATCCAGGAGCCGGCCGTCATCTGGCCGAACATCATGAGTCCCTTGCGGTCGAGCGCGTTGAAGTGCTCCCAGTCGGCCCAGCGCGCCACGAGGTTGGAGTTGGCGAGCAGCACCCGCGGCGCATCCGCGTGCGTGCGGAACACCCCCACGGGCTTCCCCGACTGGATCAGCAGCGTCTCATCGTCCTTGAGGGCGCGCAGCGCGGCCACGATCTGATCGAAGCAGCGCCAGTTGCGGGCCGCCTTGCCGATGCCGCCGTAGACCACCAGGTCCTGAGGCCGCTCGGCGACCTCCGGATCCAGGTTGTTCATCAGCATGCGCAGCGCCGCCTCGCTCAACCAGCTGCGGCAGCTGAGGTTCGAGCCGCGCGGGGCGCGCAGCGGCGGGCGGGGGGCGGGCTCGGACATGGTGTTACCTCGGCTGGCAGCTCGCGGCCAGCTCGTAGCGGGAGCCAGGATGATAGAGGTCGGCGACGCTGGCGATGCGTCCGTGCGAGAAGGTGCGGCGCATGATGAGCAGGCAGGCCTCGCCGGCCTCGAGCCTCAGCAGGCGCCGTATGCGCCGCTCCGGCACCAGCGCGCGCACGATGTGCTCGGCGCGCTGCAGCGGCGCCACGCGGATCAGGAACTCGTGGGGCGTGATGCGGGAGAAATCGTTGCGCAGGTAGCCGGGGGCGACCTGCGGGTTGACGTAGCGCTCCTCGACCTGCAGCGGCGCGGCGTCCGCGAAGTGCGTGAGGAGCGAGTGATCGAGCTGCGCACCCACCCTGACCCCGCAGCGCTCGGCGAGCTCGCGCGAGGCGCTCAGCGAGTCGAGGGCCAGGACCTTGACGCGGTACTCGTGGCCGCGCGCGCGGATCTCATCGGCGATGTTGCGCACCTCGAGCGGATGGACATGCACACGCTGCTCGGCCACGAAGGTGCCGACGCCCGCCACCCGCACCAGCACCCCGTCCGCGGCGAGCTCGCGCAGCGCGCGGTTCGCGGTCATGCGCGACACGGTCAGTGTGCGCGTCAGCTCGTTCTCGGAGGGCACGCGCTCGCCTGCGCGCAGGGTCCCGCCCGCGATGCGCTCGAGAATGAAGTCCTTCACCTGAAGGTAGCGCGCGGCGGCCTGTGGTAGCGACACGGTAGCGCCCTCAGCGGGGGGGTCCCCGGGGGTGAATGGTGGCACCGGCAGGGACCGCTTGTCTATACAGGTCCAGGGTGGAGATACCCGGGGTGCCGGTGGCGGCCCGAGGGCGCCCGCGGCGCTCTGTTCCCAGGCCGCCCCGATTTCCGGTAGAATGCGCGCCCCCACGGGCTGCAGGCCGCGCGGGGACGGGTGGCTGGTGTCGCGCGGTGCGCAAGGTTCGGACGCGTGGCGCCCCCGAGTGAGGTGTGATCGGAAAGCCCCCTGCGGGGCTTTTTGCTTTTTGGTGGGCCTTGAGGCCCTTTTTTGTTTGAGAGAGCGAGTGCGGGTGCCGTAAGAGGCGATGACGGTGATTTTGCGGGAGCGCTTGAACGCACTGATCGAGCCGCTGCTCGGGCGGCTGGGGTTCGAGCTGGTGGAGCTCGAGTACGCCTCCGGTCACGGGCGCGCGGTGCTGCGGCTGTACATCGATCGGGAAGGGGGCGTCGCACTGCAGGACTGCGAGCGGGTGAGCCGCGAGGTGGCGGCGCTGCTGGATATCGAGGACCCGATCCCGTGCGCCTACACCCTCGAGGTGTCGTCGCCGGGCTTTGACCGGCTGCTGCGCACCCAGGCGCACTTCGGGCGTTTCGTCGGCTCGCGGGTGTTCGTGGAGTTGCGGGAGCCGCGCGCCGGGCGCCGGCGCTACACCGGCAAGCTCCTGACGGTTGACGATACCGGCATCGCGCTCGAGGTCGACCGTGAGCGTGTGGCGGTGGCGTTCGTGGAGATCGGCGAGGCAAGGCTTGCGTCTTAAGAGGTACGCGGGACAGTGAACAAAGAAATTCTGATGGTGGTCGATGCCGTTTCCAACGAGAAGGGCGTCGACAAGGAAGTGATCTTCGAGGCGCTCGAAGCCGCACTCGCGTCCGCGACCCGCAAGAAGCACGGCGAGGAGTGGGACGCGCGCGTGTCGATCGACCGCAAGAGCGGCGACTACGACACCTTCCGGCGCTGGAAGGTGTTCGCCGATGACTCCAAGGAGCTCGAGGTCCCGGCGCGCGAGCTGCGCCTCGAGGATGGCCTCGAGCTCGACCCGCAGGCGCAGGTGGGCGGCTACGTCGAGCAGCCGGTCGAGTCGGTGGCCTTCGGGCGCATCGCGGCCCAGCAGGCCAAGCAGGTGATCGTGCAGAAGGTGCGCGAAGCCGAGCGCGCCCAGGTCGTCGAGGCTTACCGCGACCGCGTGGGGACGCTGGTGAGCGGGGTGGTGAAGCGCGTCGACCGCAACGGCATTTACATCGATCTGGGGGGCAACGCCGAAGGCTTCGTGCCGCGCACCGACATGATCCCGCGCGAGCAGGCCAAGCCCCAGGACCGCATCAAGGCCTTCCTCAAGGAGGTGCGCTCCGAGCCGCGCGGCCCGCAGCTGTTCCTCACCCGTACCGCGCCCGAGTTCCTGATCGAGCTCTTCAAGCTCGAAGTCCCGGAGGTCGGGCAGGGTCTCATCCAGATCCTGGGCGCGGCGCGCGATTCGGGCGTGCGCGCCAAGATCGCGGTGAAGAGCAACGACCCGCGCATCGATCCGGTCGGCGCCTGCGTTGGCATGCGCGGCTCGCGCGTGCAGGCGGTCTCCAACGAGATCGCGGGCGAGCGCGTCGACATCATCCCGTACGTCGACAATCCGGCGCAGTTCGTGATCAACGCCATGTCTCCCGCCGAGGTCATGTCCATCGTGGTGGACGAGGACTCGCACAGCATGGACATCGCCGTGTCCGAGGAGAAGCTCTCGCAGGCCATCGGCCGCGGGGGCCAGAACATCCGCCTGGCGAGCCAGCTCACGGGGTGGGACCTGAACGTGATGACCGAATCCGACGCCGAGGTGAAGAGCGAGAGCGAGGCCAAGGAGCTGGTGCAGAACTTCATGAAGCAGCTCGATGTCGATGAGGACGTGGCGACCATCCTGGCGCAGGAGGGTTTCTCCACCATCGAGGAGATCGCCTACGTGCCGCAGGCCGAGCTAGCCGCCATCGAGGAGTTCGACGAGGACATGGTCAAGGAGCTGCGCAACCGCGCGCGCGACATGCTGCTCACGCAGGCGATCGCCAGCGAGGAGACGCTCGATCAGTCGATGCCGGCGGATGATCTGCTGCTGCTCGAGGGCATGAGCCCGGACCTGGCGCTGACCCTGGCGCGGCGCGGCGTGCGTACCCGCGAGGATCTCGCCGAGCAGTCGGTGGATGAGCTGGCCGACATCGAGGGGCTGGCCGCCGACAAGG
>WNFR01010477.1_pt1 | contig 10237 bp, 9 predicted proteins | sample 5400221 | NCBI WGS metagenome assembly WNFR01 (sample SAMN13153357, study PRJNA577476) | soil metagenome | isolation source: 40 cm soil under Madrone tree | place: USA:California | collected 2016-06-14 | reverse complement strand
ATCGCGATACAATTCACGCGACGGTTTGCCGTCGCGAATGAGCTCGGCCATCCAAGGATCGTCCGGGCTCGTCGATGCGAAAAGCCTTTCCATCAACGCAGCGACTTTGAACGGCAACCGGGGGTCTTTGCCGTCGCCCCAAGCAGCGCGAACTTCGGCGATGTAACGATCCAAGGAATTTTCCGCTTTGTGTTCCTGCACGGCCATGTTGCACCTCTTTCTGTATGACGATTTTTACCATGTTACCCGCGCGCTCGTCCAGCGCGACCGGAAAATAGCCGTGTGCATTGACAGAGTGAGGCGGGCTCTGTTACCTGTTGTAAAACTTCGAAAAGATAGAGAGGAGTCATGGCAATTGAACCGCAGGAACTTCGCCGCGTGATGGGTCATTTCGCGACCGGAGTCACGGTGATCACAACCAAGGATCAAGGCGGAAATCCGAATGGACTCACGGCCAACGCTTTTATGTCGCTGTCGCTAAATCCGCCGCTGGTGCTGATCAGCGTGGACAAAGGGGCAACTTGTTACGGCTGCTTTGGACTGCAAAATGGGTTTACGGTTAATTTTCTGAGCGAAGATCAAGAGGAGATTTCTCGGCGCTTTGCCACTAAAGGGGCGGACAAATTTGCAGATTTGAAGTGGCAACCCGGCAGCAATGGCGCCGCGATCATCGAAGGTGTCATGGGCTATGTCGAATGCGTTATTACCGAGTCCCACGATGGCGGCGATCACACCATCGTGGTCGGAGAGATTGTCAACGCCGGCGCTACGGGTGAACGCCCGTTGCTTTTTTTCAAGGGAAAATATCAGCGCCTGCCTGGCGCCTAAGCCGCGGCGGTTTTGGCCTCGCGTCCGGAGTCTGCGAACAACCCAAGACCCCCGACTCCAAATACGAGACAGTTTACGCTCCCAGCGCCATTGCCGTGATGCACGGCAGCTGCCGCGATCGGTGCTGCGGGAAACGCCCTCGCCGCACGCGGTGACGACCAAGCCGGGAAGTTTCTTCGACGGCAAAATCTGGTGGATGTCCGGATCGGTCAAACCATCGTTGGCAGGTTGCCAGCTTTGACCGTCATCATCGCTCACCAGAATCCCCGCGACTTCGATGCCGGCAAAGAGGCGCCCGCCATTAGTTTTCTCGTTAGTGAGCACGCGGGTGCGCGCGGGAAAATCTGGGTTTGGCGGAAACGTGCCGCCGGCGGCTCCCTGTCGCACGCCTTTGAGTTCCTGCCAGCCGCTGCCGTCATTGGTGTAATACAATGCCGCCGGCATGGTGCCGACCAAGAGCTTCCCGGGCAAAGCGAGCATTGACGACATGGTCAAGCAAGGCACATTGGGATTGGCGCGAATCCAATCTTTGCCGCCGTCGTTGGTGACAAACATGCCGGAGTGTTCCGTGCCGATATAAACGCGCTTCGGGTCTCCAGGATCGACTTGGACACAAGACATTTGCCAGTAAGTGAGTGCGCGATCGGCCTGCACCCAGTCTTCAGCGCGGCGTTCGAATCGATACCAGCCGGAATGGGTGGCTAGATGTAGAGCGTTCTTGCCATTGGACGCCATGATGCACCTCCAAGTTTAAAGTAAAAAATAACCGTGATGAACTACATCGAACATATGCCGGACGGGAAGCTAATGCTCCAATCCTATTACCGATAGTCCCGCATCCCCCAGGGCGTGAACACCACGATCTGTGTCGGCGGCGGTAAGGCCGTCTTGCTAAAAGTTGTGACGTGGGTGCCGAGATATTTGTGCGGGTAACCTTTCACGAACATGTCCAATAGATATGTGCTCTCGCGATAATGCATCGGAATTGCAATTTTCGGCTTCAGCTGCTGCAAGACCTCGCGTGCGGTGTCCGGCGGCATGGTGAACGTGCCGCCGATCGGAATCATCGCGATATCGACTTTGCCAAAGGCTTTGATTTGTTCCTCGGTAAGCTTGTGGCTCAAATCACCGAGGTGCGCGATGCAGATGGTGCCGAGATCGAAAACGAATGCCGCGCCTTTTAACGCGTTGCCGAATTGCTGCTGGTAAACAGGGACGCTGTAAATCAACACATCGCGCACCGTCGTGCTGATCTTGTTCCATTCCGCGCCGTAGTTGCCGAGACCGCGCAAGATGATCGGGTTGCCCTTGGCGACTTCCACGTAGTTGTGATTCGGATGCTCTCTGCCAACGGTCACGGCGTGGGGAGCAACGTCGGGCGTCGGATAAAAACCCGGCGCTACCGGGTCGGTGATGATCTTCGTGCCCTTGCTGGAAGTGATCTGAAAGAAATTGTGGCCAAAGAATTCTATCGTCACGTCCGGCTCGGCGGCGTACGCGGAGCGTGTCCAGCCGCCCGCAACATCCAACTCGCGACAGGCAGAATGAGCGGTGCCCGTGGTAATGAGCGTGAGCACGAACAGCGCCAAAGCGATTAATCGATTCATCCCTATCCTCTAGGGTGCACTGGCCCGATGGCTGAACTGCTCCGCCTTGAAAAAATCGGCGACGTAATCCGTGGCCGGGTGGCGCAGCAGGTACTCCGGGGTATCCGCCTGTTCGAATTTTCCCTCGTGCATGACGGCGATCCGGTCCGCGAGCGCCATGCCGTCCGCCAAATTGTGCGTTACGTACAACGTGGTGAGCCGGTTTTCCTTGTGAAAGGCCAGTATCTCTTGACGCATTTTCAAACGGTTGGGCGGATCGATGTTGCTGAGCGGCTCGTCCATTAACATTACTCGCGGCGAGGTCACCATGGCACGCCCCAGCGCGACGCGCTGCTGCTGTCCACCCGAGAGCTCGGTCGGTTTGCGTTTGAAAAAACTTTCTTCGATGCCGATTTTCCAAGCGAGCGGACGCAGAAATTCGCTGATCTTGTCGCTTGACCATTTTCTCACTCTGAGCGGCAACGAAAGGTTCGAATAGCGCTGCTCGTCGAAGACTTTCATATGCGGCCAGAGAGCGAAGTTCTGAAATATCATCTGCACGCCGCGCTGGCCGACCGGCACGTTGTTCACCGGCGCGCCGTTGATAAAGATCGTGCCGCTGTCCGCTTCTTCGAGGCCGGCGATGAGTCGCAGGGTCGTCGTTTTGCCGCAGCCGCTCTCGCCGACGATGACGAGAAATTCACCTGCATTGACATCCAGGTTGGCTTGATCGACGGCGGTCACGGCGCCGAATCTCTTTGTGAGTTTGCGTAACGAGAGCGGAACCACGAAACTATGCTAGTAGAGGCGGGATGAAAAGACAATATGAATTCACGCTGGCGGAGTGAGGGGAACTTGGCTATGATGCGGCCAGAAAACATTGGCGCCGCGGCGCAATTTGCCAGGAGGTTTTATGGCTGGTTTGCTTGGACCGGAAGAGCTGATTGATGATTTGCAACACACCTTGCAGCAACGTCACCCGCGACCGCACCCGATCCGTCAGCTGCTCTTGAGCGGCAGACTATCCAAAGAACAACTCCACTGGTGGGCGAGAAATCAGTTTCACGAGTTTCGCAACATTCACCGCTTCTTTGGCATTCGTTATCATAAGTGCCCGGTGCCAGAATTGCGGCGGATGCTGTTGGAAAACATGGTGGAAGAAGAGGGCGAGGATCTCTTCGGCGGCAAGTATCCGAGTCATCGGGAGCTGTGGGTGCAATTTGCCGAAGGCATCGGGATCGCGCGCGACGATATTCTAAAGTACGAGCCGCTGCCCGGGATTCGCGCCGCGCTGGAGATGTACGTGTCGCTCGTGCAGCAAAGTCATTGGGCCGTGGCGATCGGCACTGGATTGGTTTTCGAAGGCGGTGGGCCGAAGCGGATGAAAGAGGAGAGGGAAGCGATCGAAAAATATTACACCTGGATTCCGACGAGTTGCTTGGATTTTTTCCGCGCCCACGAATATCACGACGAGGGGCACGGCAACATGGTGATCGACGTCATTAAGCAGCATTGCATGGAAGAGAAACTACAACGCGAAATGCGCGAAGCGGTGAGGCAGCGCGCCGACATCATGTGGCTGCAAAACGACTGCATCTATAATGCGTTCGTCAGGCCGTCGCTTTCCACGGCGACGATCCGCGAGATTGAAGAACGGCTCGAATAGAGAGTTCAAAGTTCAAGGTTCAAAAGTAAGGTCGGATAGTCGGAAAGACTTTCTCGTCGCATTTGCTTCGCGGAATGACATCTTAAAACCATGAGTGACAAAGTAATTGACTTGCGCAGCGACACGGTGACGAAGCCATCACTGGAAATGCGTAAAGCCATGGCGGAGGCGGAGGTCGGCGACGATGTTTACATCGAGGATCCGACGGTCCATGGGCAGAAGGCACGCGCCGCGGAGATATTCGCACGTGAGGCGGGTCTCTTCGTTCCGTCGGGCAGCATGGGCAATTTGACCTGCATCATGGCGCAGGCGGAACGCGGACAAGAAGTTATCTGTGAAGCGACCGGTCATATCTACAACTACGAGATGGCATCGATGGCGGCGATCGCCGGTGTTTTGCCGCGCGTGGTAGCGGCTGAAGATGGGATCATGAATTGGGAACAAATCGCTCCGGCGATCCGGGAAAAAGCTTACACTCGCCCGCAAACGGCTTTGGTCGCCCTGGAAAATACACACAACATGGCCGGCGGCACAGTTTATCCGACTCCTTTAGCGCATGAAATCTGCGGTAGGGCGCACGACGCCGGACTCAAAGTGCACTTAGACGGCGCGCGCGTGTTCAACGCGGCCGCGTACTTAGGTGAGAACGTTGCGGAGATAACGAAGAAGTTTGATTCCGTGCAGTTTTGCTTCAGTAAAGGACTCGGAGCGCCGGTCGGCTCGATGATCGTCGGCTCGAAGAATTTCATCGAGCGTTGCCGGGTGATTCGCAAAATGCTCGGCGGCGGCATGCGCCAGGTCGGCGTGCTGGCAGCGGCCGCTCTCGTCGCTTTGGAAGAAGGGCCGAAGCGTCTGCACGTCGATCACGAAAATGCGCAGCTGCTGGCGCAAGGATTGGCGCGCATCCCGCGCATTCGCATCCAACCGGAAAAAGTTCAGACCAATATCATCATTTATGATGTCGGTGATAGCGGACTCAACTCGAGCGAATTCTTGCAGCGATTGGCCGAGCGAAAAGTGCTCGGCGGGCCGGTGGACGCGCGCCGGGTGCGCATGGTGACTCATCTGGACGTGGACCGAGCAGATATCGAGCAAGCATTGCGAGTTATCGGTGAAGTTGTGGGGAAGGGATTCTAAATTTACTTCATTTTCGGACGGTGCGTTTCTTCATTTCACATCGGCATCGAGATCTTAACTTCCCTGCATCTTTCTTTTCTTGGCTCCTGTGATGGAGCTTAGCGCATCGACGGCGACGATCCGCCCAATCGGACCGGTGGCGAAACACGCCTGGGTAACTTTCTTGTCCGAATCGATGATGAAGTTGGTCGCGTGAATGATTCCGCGACGCGCTTCCCAGTACGCGCCGACCTTGTCGGCGTCCTCTGGTACTTTCAAGCCGTAGCCGATTGGAAATGTCGCGCCGGATCGTTCGACCATCTCTTTGGCTTTGTCGAACGGATCGACTGACAGCGCGATGACGTCGGTATTCTCCTGTTTGAATTCTTCGAGATGCGCTTGGAAATCGGCTAACTGCCGGACGCAGTACGGTCACCAGACGCCGCGATAAAAAATGATCACGGCATATTCGCCGGCAAGATCGGCGGGAATGTTTAACGTTCCACCGTCCGTGATCGGCGCCGTGTAGGTCGGAAACGAGTCGCCAGGTTTGAGTTGCTTGGCCATTTCGATTGTTTATCTCCTGGCTGCTTAGACGCCAGCATGGCCGCTTTGGTTGCACTCGCGCCGCTTAGCCGGCCAGCCCTAACAGTTTCGCCGCGTTACCGCCGAAGATCTTCCGTTTGTCTTCAGCGGATATCTTCAATTGGTTCACGGTGTCTACCGCGCGCGCCAGCGGCAGCGGCACCGGCGGCGAATCGCTGCCGAAAACCACGTGATCGATACCAACGGTATCGATAGCGCATTGCACCGCCGGCGGATGGTAACAGACGGTGTCGAAGTAGAGTTGCTTCATGTAAGCCGCTGGCGGGCGGGTCATGACGTCCGGCTCCCACGGTCCAAAACTCATGTCTTTTCTAAGCTCGTAGCCGAAACCGTAGCGCCCGGGCAGCATGAGCAGAGCGCCGCCGACGTGCGCGCAAACCATTTTCAGTTTGGGAAATTTTTCAAACCCGCCGGTGAATATGAACCGCGTTAGCGATAATGTCGTGTCGAACGGCCGCCCCAGCATCTCCGGTAGCCGGAATATCTCCATTTTTTCATTGCCAATGGTAAATTTCGGCGGGTGTACGAACAGCGGGACATCGAGGTCGCTCACCAGCTCGAAAAATGGCGTGGCTCGCGGCGAGTCGAGATATTCTCCGTCAGTGCTGGAGCCGATCATAATGCCCTTGAGCTTGTATTCGCGGATCGCTTTTTCAGTTTCTTTCAGGATCGGCCCGCTGTCGTAGGGAACAGAGCACGCGAGACCTAGCAAACGCTTTGGGTGTTTCGCCGTAAGCTCGGCCGCGTGCGCGTTGAACTCCTGCACCACCCGCAACGGATCGGCGCCGTCGGGCGAGCGAATCCAATTGTTGCCGAAGACCGTTATATCGACGCCGGCTTCGTCTTGCTGCTGGAACAAGCCATCAAGATCGAAGATCGACTTCGGCGACTTCGGATGATGCCAAGTCTGCGGAACTAAATGTGCGTGACAGTCGATGATCATAATCGTTTTCCTTTCGCTCTAGAACATATGTGGCGTGTAATGGAAATGTCAAATTTCGCCTTGTGCGTCGGCGTTCGTCCAGCGGCAAATGAATTGCCGACTCCTCGCTCGCACTGGGTCGCGGGTCCTACAGACATTTTTAGGGAGTGTATGGATCGCCGTTTTGTGCCGAAGTCGGATACTTTTACGACGCCGTCTCTATCGCTTTCGCGGTGTCGTAGAACTCGAAGAATTCGCAGATCTTACCGTCACGGAATTTGTGGAAGTCGGCTTTCGGCGTTTCGAGCACCTTGCCCGTGCGTTTGTTTTTGAATGAGACGTGGGCGAGGGCGACAACGCGGTCGCCCTCGGCGATGTATTCGTCGACGCGGTAGTATTTCATCTCCCAATCCGCGGTCAGGCCCGCGAAGTACTGCCTGACCTCGTCCTTGCAACTGGACGTGCGGGTGAATTCTATTGTTTTGGCGCCTTCTGCCAGAGAACGGAATTTCACGTCATCCGACATGTTGTCGAGCCAATGGTCGACGCTCCCACCTTTGGTGTCGTTCCAGAGTCGGTAAGCTGCTTTGAGAATTGTAACGTTTTTGTTTTCATGGGCCATAAAAATAATTCTCCTCGTGCAGATTTAAGTCTGCGAAGTAGTCGAACGACGCCGATGCGTCTGTGCCGCTTCATATCGCCTTCGCCGTAATCGAACAAGATGCAGTAGTGGCCGCGGGAAAAGCGGACTAGGTGGAAGTCAGCTTAAGGCCGATGATCCCGGCGACAATTAGCACGATACAGGCGAGCCGAGACGGGGCCGAAGACTCGGCAAACAAGATCATTCCAATGACCGCCGTGCCGGCGGCGCCGATGCCGGTCCAAACCGCGTAACCGGTACCGATGGGGATCGTCTTAATCGCTTGAGCCAGGCAGTAGAAACTTGCGAGGCCGCTAAGTATCGTTACGATACCCCACGAGAGGTTCGTAAATCCGTCGGTGTACCTCAAACTCATGGCCCAAAAGATTTCTAAAACACCCGCGATGATTAAGAAGATCCACGCCATTCGATTCCTCCGAAGCATTATTTCATTGCGTGTAATAAATATGAGCCGCGTTCCCGTTCTCGCATCGAGGGTCTAACTTGGAGGTGGTTTTTCCCTCGGCTGCATCAGCGCATCTAGCGCCAAAAGAACCGCGCCCGTGGTGATTGCCATATCGGCGACGTTGAAAATTCCGGTGCGAAGAGGACCGATTCCCATGTTCAGGAAGTCGACGACGCTGCCGTCGTAAGCGATCCGGTCGATGACATTGCTGATGCCGCCGGCGCATACCAGCGATAGAAAAAGAGCATGATTGGTCGCCAGCGCGCCGTTGAAGAGCGTATAAAAAAGCAAGCCCAAAAGAAATAGCCCGACCAAAACCGTAAAGACCAGGTGACGCCAAGGTTCGGAGAGCGATGATCCGAGACTTAGGAAAGCGCCGCTATTTTCAGCGTATTGTAGCCGCACCGTGTCCGCCGCAAACGAAATCGTTTCGCCGGGAATCAAATAGCGCTTCGCCAGCAGTTTGGTGGCCTGATCGCTAGCGATACAAGCGGCGATTACCAACAAAGCGAGAATGATTCTGCGTGTCATCCGGCAGGTGTCCGATCTCCGATGCCTCCGCCAATATATCTTATATCTTTCGGTGCAGTTGCTTGCCAGTTTCGTGGATCATTAAGCATTATAGATTTTCCGTCCGGCACTACCGGCGCGACTCTGGTAACGCTGCCGGCTTTATGTAACATACGCGGCATGGCTCGCGGTAAAGCGGAACTCGAAAGACTTATTCGCGGCGCGATGGGCGATCTGAAGGCCGATCTCATCATCGCCGGCGGTAAATTGATCAACGTCTATTCGGGAGAAATTCTGGAAGGGATCGAGATTGCGGTTCTCGACGGGCGGATTTGTTACGTCGGCGCAAGCGCAAAACATGCACGCGGCAGCGCAACGGAGATTTTAGATGCGTCGGGAAGTTACGTTTCGCCGGGATTCATCGACGGTCACACACACATCGGTCACTATGCTCGGCCGTTTGAAAGCCTCCAGTCATTTTTGCCGCATGGGACGACGGCAGTCGTGACGTCGTGCGATGAACTGTCGAGCGTCTTCGGTTACCGTGGGCACAAGTTATTCCTCGATGAAGTCGAACGCCATCCGCTGCGAGTTTACACGCTCGTTTCGATGGCTGCACCCCAGGACCCGCTGCTGTGCACTACGGCGACGTTTACCAATGCCGAAATCGCGGCAGCGCTGGCGGATCCGCGGGTGTTGGGTATGGGCGAGATCGTATCATGGTTGCGGCTGACGCAGTGTGATGAAGAAATTCTCGAACGCATAGCGCTGGCGAACCGCAATGGTCGGCTCATTCACGGCCATACGGCTGGCGCGCGGGATCAAAAGTTGTGCGCCGTTGCGGCCGCGGGAGTTTCGTCCTGTCACGAGCCGATTCGCTTCGAGGACGCGCTGGATCGTTTGCGCCTCGGTTATTGGACGATGTTGCGCGAGGGATCGTTGCGGCAAGACTTGGCGGCGACACTGCCCCAGCTGATCTCGGCGGGCGTGACCCTTCAACGGTTAATTTTAGTCACGGACAGCATGTCCCCGGATGATGTTGAAGAGCGCGGGCACATGGATCATGTCGTGCGACGCGCTATTTCTTTGGGGCTCACGCCGCTGCAGGCAATTCAAGCCGTGACGATAAATCCGGCTATCTATTCAGGCTTGGACCGGGATATCGGCGGCATTGCTCCCGGTCGCTTCGCGGATATTGCGCTTGTTGACGATCTTGACCGCTGTCACGTGCGAGAGGTACTCATCGGCGGCAAAATCGTGGCGCGAAACGGCGTATCTCGGGTAGCAAGCGGCGCCATAACCTTGCCGATTGAAGGGATTTCGCTGGGCATTAGCCTGCCGATTTCTGCTGAAACGTTTCGAATCGCCGCTCCTTCCTCCACAGCGAAAGTTCGCGTGATGGAACTGGTGAATCAAACCATCACCGCGGAAAAAATCATGGAATTCAACGGAGCGTCGGGGTTTATCGAGGCAAATCGCGACGACGATGTGCTCAAAGTGGCGATGTTCGATCGGCACCACGGATCGGCGAAAGTCGCGTTCGGTTTTCTCAAGGGATTCGGTGCCAAAGTGGGGGCAGTCGGCCTGACGACGAATCTCGATGAAAATACGCTCATGATTGTCGGCAGCGACGACGATGATATGGCGCGTTGTGCCGACACGCTGGTTCGAGCGGGCGGCGGCATGGCCATGGTCGACGACGGTACTGTTTTGGAACAGATTGATTTTCCCTACGGCGGAGTTTTCTCGCTACTGCCATGGCAGGAAGTCGGACGCAATCTCAGAAGCATTCAACATCGGCTGAAAAAAATGGGCTCATCTTTCGACAAGCCCATTTTCGCATTGAGTTTTTTGCCGTTCGTAACTTTGCCTGCGCTGCGGATTACGGCGCGCGGCT
>WNFR01008743.1_pt1 | contig 10237 bp, 7 predicted proteins | sample 5400221 | NCBI WGS metagenome assembly WNFR01 (sample SAMN13153357, study PRJNA577476) | soil metagenome | isolation source: 40 cm soil under Madrone tree | place: USA:California | collected 2016-06-14 | reverse complement strand
ACGTTCTGGGACGGCGAGCGTCGCCACGACATCGTACTGCGCTATCCGGCCGCGGCCCGGGACGACGTCGAGAAGATCCGCAACTTGCAGGTACCGGTGCAGGGTGGCGCGACGGTGCCGATCGAGACGTTGGCGCACGTGTCGATCGGACGCGGCCGGGCCGCGATCAGCCGCGAGAACGGGCATCGCTACATCGGCATCCGCATGAACGTCCGCGGCCGCGACCTCGGCTCGTTCGTCGACGAGGCGCGGGCGCGCGTCGCGGCGCACGTGCCGCTCCCCGGCGGCACGACGCTCGAGTGGGGCGGCGAGTTCGAGAGCAAGGAGCGCGCGATGCACCGCCTCACGCTCGTCGTACCCGTCGCGCTGCTGATCACGATGGCGCTCCTCTTCAACGCGTTCGGCGCGCTCGCGCCCGCGGTGCTGGTGCTCTTGACGGTGCCGTTCGCGCTCGTCGGCGGCGTCGCCGGGCTCGTCTGGGCGGGCCTGCCGCTCTCGGTCTCGGCGGCGGTCGGCTTCATCGCGCTCATCGGGCAGGCGTCGCTGAACGGCGTGCTCGTGCTGTCGAGCATCCTCGAGCAGCGCCGCGGCGGCCGCACGCTCGACGACGCGATCCGCCACGGCTGCGCCGAGCGCCTCCGCCCCGTCCTGATGACCGCGTCGCTCGCAGCTCTCGGTCTCGTTCCGGCGGCGATGAGCCATGCGATCGGCAGCGAGGTGCAGCGCCCGATCGCGGTCGTGATCGTCGGCGGGACGCTGTCGGCGTGTCTCCTGACGCTGGTCGTTCTGCCGGTGATGTATCGGCTGTGGGCGCGCGCCGTCGAGCGGTGGCCGGTGCGCAACCTCGTGCCGGCCCGCGCCGTCCGCGCGGTCTCTTCGACCCGACGTCGCGGGCGGTGAGGCGGCGACGCGACGCGGATTGTCAGGTCGCGATTGGGCAGAGACGCGACACGATCAGCCCGGTACATCCGCCGGATCCAGCAGGCCGTGGCGCCTCCACCCGAGCTTCAGAAGCCACGTCCGCGCCCGCGCCACAGACGACCGCGCGAGCGGAGCCGGCGAGTCGTCTCTCGGCCGCCACTTCCATCCGTCGAACCAGCGCGCCGACGAGGCAGGATCCAGCGACACGCGGCCCGCGACCGCCGCCCGCGCCGTGGCTGCATGGCGCCGGGCATTGAGTAGGACGTAGCGCAGGACATTGCGAACCTCCTTCGGTGTCCGAAGCAGGCGGAGGTGATAACGATCGGCGAGCACGCGTCCCGTGCGCCCGACCACTCGATGCCGATTGACGGCACGAGCGAGCCGCGAGCTGATCGCCATCATCCCGCAACCTAGCGCGTGACGGTCGCGCGCCTCGACTATGAGATGCGCGTGATTCCCCTGCAGTGAGTAGTGCACAAGACGGAACCCCGGACGCACGCAGCCTGCGGCGAAGCTGTGTTGGATGTCACGTACGACTCGTACAGTACGAAGCGATGGCAAGTCGGGCCTGAGACGGAGCGTTACATGGGCCGGAAGCGGCCGGCTGAAGAGCTCACGTGATGTGTGCGGTAGCCCCGGATTGGGTCCCGGCTTTCGCCCGGCACCGGCCCGGCGCCCGCCCCACCGCGGTGGCTGAGGCAATGACAGCGTGAGCTGCGAATGTCGAGCCATCTTGATTCGGCGACCTTATCTTGCAAATGAACGATTGTCACGTCTCGCAACCGCACTGCGGCTCAGAGACATGGGTGACGCTGTGATCCAGGGTGATCGGTCACCGGGCGGCAATCCGCTCCAGAGTCATCGGAGACACGTCCGGTGAGGATCCGTGGAACCGCACGTGATCGCCGCCGCATCGCGCATGCGGCACAATTTTCTTGACCCTCGCATCGCCCGAGCGCATTGTACCTCCCCCGCACGCGACGCGGTGAGGAGGGGCGGTCGATGAGCTTCGTGCATCTCCATCTCCACACGCAGTACAGTCTCCTCGACGGCGCCAACAAGATTTCCGCGCTCGTGCCGCGCGTAAAACAGTTCGGCATGCCGGCGGTGGCGATCACCGACCACGGCAACATGTTCGGCGCGATCGAGTTCTACAAGACGTGCACGGCGGCGGGCGTGCAGCCGATCCTCGGCTGCGAGGTCTATCTCGCGCCGCGGTCGCGCAAGGAGCAGAAGGTCGTCGGCAGGCAGGACGACTTCGAGGCGGGCGGCAACTTCCACATGATCCTGCTCGCGATGAACCTCGAAGGCTACCGCAACCTCTGCAAGCTCGTGACGCTGTCCTACACCGAGGGCTTCTACTTCAAGCCGCGCATCGACAAGGAGCTGCTCGCGGAGCTGAACGGCGGTCTCATCGCCACGAGCGGCTGCCTCTCGGGCGAGATCAACCGCGCGTTCCAAGCCGGCAGCTACGAGCGCGGCCGCGAGATCGCGACCGAGTATCTGAGGCTCTTCGGCGATCGCTTCTACCTCGAGATCCAGGACAACCATCTCCCGCAGCAGGTCACCTGCAACGAGATGCTGAAGCAGCTCGGCCGCGACCTCGGGATTCCGCTGCTCGCCACCAACGATTGCCACTACCTCACCCCCGAGGACGCCAAGGCGCACGAGGTCCTGCTCTGCATTCAGACGGGGAAAACGCTCTCGGATCCGACGCGCTGGAAGTTCGAAACCGACCAGCTCTACGTGAAAGGACCCGACGAGGTACACGCGGCGTTCGCCGACGTCCCGGAGGCGGTCGCGAACACGGTCGAGGTGGCGCGCCGCTGTCAGCTCGAGCTGAAGACGAGCTTCCAGTTCCCGATGTACCGCGTCGAGCCGGGCGAGACGCTCGAGCAGCGACTCGACCGCGATGCGCGCCACGGCCTGGAGCAGCGCCTCGCCGCGGGCGCCGGCGCGCAGCGCACGCCGCTCGAAGGCGCCTTGGCCGCGCCGTACTGGGAGCGCCTCGAATCCGAGCTCGCGATCATCGAGAAGATGGGCTTCGCGGGCTACTTCTTGATCGTCGCCGACTTCATCAACTGGGCGAAAGGGCAGGGGATCCCGGTCGGCCCGGGACGCGGCTCGGCGGCGGGGAGCCTCGTCGCCTACGCGCTCCGCATCACCGACCTCGACCCGCTGCCGTACAACCTGCTCTTCGAGCGCTTCCTGAATCCCGGTCGGCGCTCGATGCCCGACATCGACGTCGACTTCTGCTACGAGCGCCGCGACGAGGTGATCCGCTACGTGCGCGAGAAGTACGGCGAGGATCGCGTCGCCGGCATCATCACGTTCGGGACGCTCAAGGGGAAGGCGGCGATCAAGGACGTCGGCCGCGTCCTGGAGTTCTCGTTCGGCGAGACCGACCGCATCGCGAAGCTCTATCCGGCGCCCGTCCAGGGGAAAGACCATCCGCTCGAGAAGGCGCTCGAGCTCGAGCCGCGGTTGCAGGAGCTGCGCGAGCGCGAGCGCGAGAAGCCGCTCTTCGACTACGCGTTCAAGCTCGAAGGGCTCCTCCGCCACGCCTCCAAGCACGCCGCCGGCATCGTCATCTCCGACCGGCCGCTCGCCGAGAACCTGCCGCTCTTCGTCGACAAGGACCGCGCCGTCCTCACCCAATACTCGTACGGCGACGTCGAGTGGATCGGTCTGATCAAGTTCGACTTCCTCGGCCTGAAGACGTTGACGTTGCTGGCCAACATCGTCGAGCTGATCCAGCAGCACCAGGACAAGCCCGTCGATCTCGCGACGCTGCCGCTCGACGACAAGAAGACCTACCAGCTGCTCTGCAAGGGCGACACGACCGGCGTTTTCCAGATGGAGAGCGGCGGCATGCGAAAGATGGTGACGCAGCTCCGCCCGAGCCGCTTCGAGGACCTGATCGCCGCGCTCGCGCTCTTCCGTCCCGGACCGCTCGACAGCGGCATGGATCAGGACTTCATCAAGCGCAAGCACGGCAAGGAGCAGGTCGACTACGACCACCCGCTCCTCGAAGAGATCCTGAAAGAGACGTACGGCACGCTCGTCTACCAGGAGCAGGTGATGCAGATCGCGCGCGTCCTCGCCGGCTACTCGATGGCCGACGCCGACAACCTCCGGCGCGCGATGGGCAAGAAGAAGAAGGCGGAGATGGACAAGGAGCGCGACCGCTTCCGCGAGGGCGCGGTCGAGCAGGGCATCAAGGCCGAGCTCGCGACGACCATCTTCGACCAGATGGAGAAGTTCGCGGCTTACGGTTTCAACAAGTCGCACAGCGCCGCGTACGCGCTGATCTCGTTCCAGACGGCGTACCTGAAGGCGCACTACCGTCACGAGTTCATGGCGGGCCTCCTCTCGCTCGAGATGGGCGAGATCGACAAGACGTACAAGAACATCGCCGAGTGCCGTGCGCACCGCATCCCGATCCTGCCGCCCGACATCAACGAGAGCGGCGAGCGTTTCACGGTGACGGACAAGGGCATCCGCTTCGGTCTCGGCGCGGTGAAAGGCGTCGGCTCGAAGGCGATCGAGATCATTCTCGCGGCGCGGCGCGAGGGCGGGCCGTTCACCGACCTCGCCGACTTCGCGAACCGGGTGCGCGGCCAGCAGATCAACCGCCGCGTCGTCGAGTGCCTGGTCAAATGCGGCGCCTTCGACTCGTTCGGCGTCTCGCGCGCGAGCTTGCTCTCCGAGCCCGAGGGGGGCGGCGCCGCGTACCTCGACAAGGTGCTGCAATGGGCGTCGACGGCGGCGGAATCCGCGGGGCAGATCACGCTCTTCGCGCTCGGAAGTGTGCCGCCGCCGCGGCCGCCGACGGGCATCGTCGAATGGTCCGACAAGGAGCGGCTCGCCGCCGAGAAGGAGACCGTCGGCTTTTACATCACCGGCCACCCGCTCGACCGCTTCGACCGCGACCTGCGGCGGTTGACGACGGCCCCGATCGCCGAGCTCGGCACGCGCGTGACGCGTGACCGCGAGAAGGTGAAGGTCGGCGGCGTCGTGCACACACTCAAGCTCAAGAACAACAAGAAGGGCGACCGCTACGTGACCTTCAACCTCGAGGACAAGAGCGGCACGATCGAGGTGCTCGTCTGGCCGGAGGCGTACCGCAAGTACGAGGCGCTGATCGCGTCGGACGAGCCGCTCTGCATCGGCGGCATGCTCGAGGTGAGCGAGGAGCGCTGCCAGATCATCGCCGACGAGGTCGGCGCCCTCGCCGCCGTCCGCCAGCAAGCCGTACGCGAGCTCCGCCTGCGCCTCGACGAGGCGGCCCTGACGGCCGAGCGCGCCGCCGCGCTGGCGCGCATGCTCGAGGAGCATCCGGGCAACTGCACGGCGTCGATCGAGGTGCTGGCGGAGGGTTACGTCGCGAGCGTGCGGCTCCCGCGCTATCGGGTCGCGGTATCGGATCGCCTCGTCGACGCGGTGGAGCAGCTTTTCGGCGGCCGCGTCGCCTTCCTGCAGTGACCGGTCCTGGGCCGATTTGCTTCGCGATACTTCGTTGCTCGGTCGCCGGGATGCTCGGCGTAGCGCTGCTACGCCTGCGCTCCCGGCTTCCTCGCGCCTCGTCTCGCTCGCAACTCGACCCAGGCCCTCGTATCTCGTTCGTCACGTGACTGAGTCCCTCGGGAATAGCGCAAGATGACCTGCGGTTTCGACGCGCTCTTCCTCGACGCCGGCGGCGTCCTCGTGTACCCGAGCTGGTCGCGGATCAGCGACGCGCTCGCGCGCCATGGCGTCGTCGTCGACGCGGCGTCGCTCGCGCGCGCGGAGCCGATTGCGAAGCGCGAGCTCGACGTCGCCCACGAGATCCACCAGACGACGGACGCCGCGCGCGTCCCCCGCTACTTCGATCTCGTCCTGCTGCGCGCCGGCGTGACGCCGTCCGCGGCGTCGGACGCGGCCTTCGTCGAGATGGACGACTACCACGCCCGCGAGAACCTCTGGGAGGAGATCCCTGCCGAGGTGGTGCCGGCGCTCGAGCGGCTGCGCGCGAGCGGTCTCCGCCTCGTCGTCGTCTCGAACGCCAACGGCCGCTTGCGCGCGGCGTTCGCGCGCATCGGGCTCGCGCGCTGGTTCGACGTGATCATCGACTCGACGGAGGTCGGCTGCGAGAAGCCCGATCCCCGGATCTTCCGCATCGCGCTCGAGCGCGCCGGCACGAGCCCGGCGCGGACGGTGCACGTCGGCGACCTGTTCCACGTCGACGTCGTCGGCGCGCGCGCCGCTGGGATCCGCGGCGTCCTCTTCGATGCCGCCGATCTCTACCGCGATCACGACTGTCCCCGCGTGCGGACGCTCACGGCGCTGGTCGATCTGCTCGAGGCCGGCGACCCGCGCCCTTTCGGTACGTTGCCGCCTGTGCCACCATGATCGCGTGATCCGGCGGCGCGACGGCGAGCGATGAAAGGCGGCACGCAGAGCGTCGGCCCGCAGGCCGAGCGCGCGGTCCTCGTCGGTGTCGCGTACGCCTCGCGCCGTGACGCGGAGCCGGGGATCGGCGCCGAAGAGTCGCTGCGCGAGCTCGACCGTCTCGCGCGCACGGCCGGCGTCGAGCCGGTCGCGACCGTCAGCCAGACCGTCCGCCGCATCACGCCGGCGACGTACATCGGCGCCGGCAAGGTCGTCGAGCTGAAAGACGAGGTCGCCGCCGCGCATGCCGGCGTCGTCCTCGTCGACGAGAACTTGAGCCCGGCGCAGCAGCGCAACTTGACGGAGAAGCTGAACGTCAAGGTGCTCGACCGCAGCCAGCTGATCCTCGACATCTTCGCCGGTCGGGCGCGCAGCCTGGAGGGCAAGCTCCAGGTCGAGCTGGCGCAGCTCGAGTACATGCTGCCGCGCCTCACGCGCGCCTGGACGCACCTCTCGCGTCTCGGCGGCGGCGTCGGGACGCGTGGACCCGGTGAGACGCAGCTCGAGGTCGACCGCCGGCGCGTGCGCGAGCGCATCGTCCGCTTGCGCGGGCGTCTGCGCCAGGTCGAGCGGACGCGCGACCTGCACCGCCGGGAGCGGGCGAGCGTCCCGTACGTGACGATCGCGCTCGTCGGCTACACCAACGCCGGGAAGTCGACGTTGATGAATGCGCTCACCAACGCCGGAGTGCTCGTCGAGGACAAGCTCTTCGCGACGCTCGACCCGACGGTACGCCGTCTCGATCTGCCGGGCGGGGAGCGCGCCCTCGTCGTCGATACGGTCGGCTTCATCCATCGCCTGCCGCACCAGCTGATCGAGGCGTTCAAGAGCACGCTCGAGGAGGTACGCCGCGCCGACCTCCTGCTGCACGTCGTCGACGCGACGAGCCCTGAGGCCGAGGAGCAGGTGCAGATCGTCGAGCGCGTCCTCGACGAGATCGGCGCCGGGGCGACGCCGACGATGCTGGTGTGGAACAAGATGGACGCGGCGATACACGCTCCGTCGCGCATCGTCGCGGCCGAGCGCGCACACCTCGTCGGCACCCACGCGATCTCCGCGATGACCGGGAGCGGGGTCACGGATCTGCTCGACGGCGTCGAGCGCTGGATCGAGCGCGAGCGGGTGCGACTCGACATCGCGTTACCGGCGGCGCGGGGCGATCTCGTCGCATGGCTGCATCGCGACGCGCGCGTCGTCTCGGAGCGCTACGAGGACGGCCGGGCGGAGATCACGGCGCTCGTGACGCCGAAGATGGCGGCGCAGATCCGGAAGCGGTTGCGGGAGCTCGCATGCTCAATCTCCCCAACTTCCTGACGATCGTCCGTATCCTGACGATCCCGGCCTTCCTCATCTTGCTCACGAATGGCCGCCCCGGCATCGCCCTCGCCGTGTTCGTCGCCGGCGGCTTCACCGACGCGCTCGACGGCGCGATCGCGCGCCTCACCGACAGCAGGACCGAGCTGGGCGCGGTCCTCGATCCACTCGCGGACAAGCTCCTCTTGCTGAGCTCGTTCTGTGTGCTCGCGCTGCTCGGCGCCGTTCCGAGCTGGCTCACGGTGCTCGTCATCATCCGCGACGTCATTCTCGTGACCGGCTACTTCGTACTCTTCATGGTGACGGGCGAGCGCATCGCGGTGCGTCCGAGCATGATCGGCAAGGCGACGACGTTCTTCCAGCTGGGGTCGGTCACGATCGTGCTGGTCGGGCTCGTCTGGCCGGGCGCCGCGCCGGGCAGGGTGCGTCTGACGCTCTTCGTCCTCGCGGCGACCGCAACGACCGCGTCCGGGCTGCAGTACATGGTCCGCGGCCTTTCCTGGCTGCAGCAGCGCGGCGTCGAGCAATAACTATTTGCCCCCGTGCGCGCGGCGCGCTAGGCGCGCCGTGCTCCGATGGGCGTCGCACCTGGGAGTGAATCCCGGGTGCTCCGACTCCTTTCGCTGGGTCTGGAGCCGGCGCGCGTGGACTGCTATGCGCGCGCAGCGGGAGGAGATCGCATGCGGATCGTGCTGAGGCTGCTCGGGCTTCTGCTGCTCGTCGTCGTGGTGTTCGTCGCCATGCTCGCCCTCGGCATTCGGGGGAATCACCTGCCGATGGACGACCCGCCGGGGTCGTTCGTCCGCCTGAACACCTATCTCAACACCCACGTCGCCGAGACGATCGAGGGCTCGCCGTTTCCCGAGCTGCGGCCGCGCAGCTACACGCTTCCCGCCGACCCGCTCTTCGCCAAGGTCAAGGAGGCGATCGCGCGCCTGCCGCGGTGGGAGATCGTCGAGTCGAAGGACGATACGCGCCAGCTGCACGCGGTGGTGACGAGCGGGCTCTTCCGCTTCAAGGACGACGTCACCGTCTCGGTCGTCCCGCAGCCCGGCGGCAAGCCGCAGGTGACGATGCGCGCCGTCTCGCGCGTCGGCAAGGGCGACCTCGGCACCAACACCCGTCACGTGATGGATCTCTACGACGCGCTCGAGCAAGTCGGCGCGCACGGCGAGGTCGAGCGCATGTCCTCTCGCTAGCCGTCACTTTCGCGGAGAAGAGCGTCGCGGGCGTGCCGGGGCGGCAGTCGGCTCCGCGCGAGGATCGCTCGCGCGGGTTGCCGGGCACGAATTAGAAGTTCCGTAACTCGAGCCGGGGTAAAGACCGTAATGGCTCGCTCTTTATGCGCGCTCCGCCGACTGCCGCCCCGGCACGCACGTGCCGCCCCGCGAGCGAGTGGCGGTAGCTCGCGCGCGGCGCACGGCGGCGCGCGCGCGTAGGCGGCATGGCGGCTCGCGCGTGCCGTCCTCACCTCGGGCGGCGGTGGCGCGAAGCCTTCTTCCGTCCTGCATCGTGAGTGCGGCGGCGTGGTGGTTGGCGGAGCGCGCATAAAGAGCGAGCCATTACGGTCTTTACCCCGTTTCGGAGTACGGAACGTCTAATCCGTGCCCGGCAACCCGCGCGAGCGATCCTCGCGCGGAGCCAACCACCACGTCGCCGCACCCGCGACGCAGCCACGCGAACAGGGCTTCGCGCCGCCGCCGCCCGCGGCGATTCTCCGCGCGACGATCGTGCGGTATGGTGAGCGGATGGAGATCCCGTCGCTCGCCGCGCTGCTGCCGGTCGTGCGCGAGGCGGGCGAGCTGGCGCGCGGGCTGTTTCAGAACGTGACGGCGGAACGCAAGGCGGATCGGACGCTCGTGACCACGGCGGATCGCGCCGTCGAGAGCTATCTCGTGGCGCGGTTGCCGGAGATCGCGCCCGGGGTGCGCCTTCTCGGGGAGGAGTTCGGTGCCGTCGGTCCCGACGCGGCGACGTGCACGCTCACGCTCGATCCGATCGACGGGACGTCGGCGTTCGTCGCCGGGCTCCCGACCTGGTGCGTGACGGTCGGGATCGTCTGCGACGGTCGCGCCGTCGGCGGCATCACCTACTTACCGATGACCGGCGAGACCTACGTCGCCGAGCACGGCGAGGCGCGGTGGAACGGCCGTGTGCTGCCGCGCGGGCGACGGCCGGCACACGAGGGCGACCTCTTCATCGTGACCCATTCCGACTTGCACCGTGGGCGCGGCATCCGCTTTCCCGGCAAGGTGCGCGCGCTCGGGTCGACGGCGTACCACATGGCGCTGGTCGCGCGCGGCGCAGCGGTGGCGGCGCTGCTCGGGCACGCGCGGATCTGGGACATCGCCGCGGGTGCAGCAATGCTCGACGCCGTCGGCGGCGAGCTTCGCTATCGGACCGGCGCCGCCGTCGATTTACGGCCGCTCCTCGGCGGCGAGCGCGCCCCCGAGCACCTCGTCGCCGCGGCGCCGGGAATGATGGACGAGATCCTGCCGCAGCTGCAGCCGCGATGAACGAGAGATCGGCGATGCAATTGAGCGGGGGCGGATCAGCGAGACGGGCAGGGCGG
>WNFR01008742.1_pt1 | contig 10237 bp, 9 predicted proteins | sample 5400221 | NCBI WGS metagenome assembly WNFR01 (sample SAMN13153357, study PRJNA577476) | soil metagenome | isolation source: 40 cm soil under Madrone tree | place: USA:California | collected 2016-06-14 | reverse complement strand
GTCGACGGAAGATCATGAGCGCAGACGATCTAGCGACGATGCCTTCCAGCGCTGACCAAACGGTCCTGTCAAACTGACCTTCGATTGCTCTGATTTGACGATGTGCAACTCGGGTTGCTCATATGTCAAATGGTGTGCACCGGGTCTATACGGAAAAGCCAAATACTACAATTTATTTTCAAATCTCTTTCGAAAAATCGATATCGTTCTGGTCAGTCTGGCTAGTCAGCAAAAAAGAAAATAGCATCTGTGGTCGTGCGCGAATGCGCTTTAGCGCAGCTCAATTCCGTCGATGAAAGAGGAAGGGAGGGAAACAGGGCCGCCAGAAGGGAACCCATTTTTATTATACCGGTTGTCCTGCTGGCCGTGGTTACGGCTCGCGGAAGCGATAAGGAGCGATGGCTAGACTCCCTGAGGGTTCCGAACCAGCAAGGAGAGCACCGACCGCTGACCGCAAACTTCCTTGTAGGCGCACCCCAATGGAGCGAGCAGAGATCGCCGACCTGTTTTACAACGCTCTCATTAATTTGAACGATCTGGAAAAGCTGGATCGATTCCTATCAACCACGGTTCAATGGACCCTCTCGGCAGCTGATCCTCACACCGTGGGTGAGAAATCCCCTCCGAATGCCATTACATTTTCCGGGAAGGAAGGTTGCCGACAGTTGGCGCGGTATTTCCAAGAGAGCTTAAAAGTGTTTTCCGGGGATCTCACAGGCTGTATTAGCCACTATCAACTGGTTTTCGTATTCGGCAGGGTGCGATTGGGTGCGCCTGCCCCCGATCGGTTCGCAGAAACTAGCATCGCCGCCAGGCTCACATTCCACGGCTCTAAGATCATCAAGGGCCAGATACGGATTTCATGGCCGCTAGTCTTTTAAGCCTGATCCGAATCAGGCCGACGCCGATACTGGGATCGTAAAGATCCGATTGGCTACGCACTTGTACACTTGTCGGAGGGAAAACAGGATTCGTTTGCGGGGGAACGTTTCAGGCGAACGGCAATCAAACAACAGCAAAGCTTCGGATCGTGCAGGATGATCCCGGTACGCAATCGATTTTCGGACCATTAAGAGACTTTGAACCGAATGTTTCAGGACAAGTCTCGGATGCGTGCATCAATCTAGCGGGTTCTTTAGTCGGGCAGCCTCGGCTACAGGTGTCGGTTCAAGGAACAACGATTCATGAAGCCTAGCCGTGCCTGATAATTTCCGATGCTTTCTGAACACATAGCTTGTCGCTGGACAAGGATTTAGGGCCTTAAACTCAATCCAAATGGTGTTGCAGTTTGGGCCGAAGCGGCTGGCGAGCGCTTCCCCGTAGCGCTCCGGAGTCTTACGAGGCGAGACGACACCTTTATCGGATGGTCAGTGAGGAGCTTCCAATTTCCCGGTCGTTCTCGTAGCTGCAGCTCGTCGGCGCGCAGAAGAGGCTCTCTTCGGCAAATTGTTGGACGGTCTTTCCTTCGGGATTAGCACAAAGTTTCAAGTCGCTCTCAACAACCGGATTAGTGCCTTGTATGACAATTGTCATAATTTTGGTTCTCATATCGGCTGATCATGGCCAAAGTTTAGCTAAAAAAGTCCGCCAGTTTTCCGGCGGACAAGCCATTAAAAAGCCTGCTACCTATCGCCGAGTGGACTTGTGACGAAAAATTACCTGCCTCCGCCCCTCCCCGATGACGACGATCAATGAGTTCGACTGATGCCATAAGAATGCGCCAGAAAACGCAAAGACTAGAAATCCCTGACAAGCCTGTTTCGACCAGCACTCTTGAGTCGGTGGAGGCCGCCTGCCACAAGTTTTTTGCGGAGCGAGGGATGATATTCAGGTGGACGAGTTACGGCACGAAGCAGGTAAAGAAGTGAAATTCCTAGCCGTGGGGGCTGTTCATGCTGGCAAGCGTTAAGTGATCGTCGATTCAAAACCAGCCACCTGATTTGGTTAGTTAAAAGGGTTCGAGTTGTGTTGGCAAGGCGCGTTTTCGTGCTGGGCTAGGATGGTGGTGTCAATCATCCAGACCGTGATTCTAGTGGAGTGCCGAGCAAACAACACGAGATTATGAAAGCGCGAACGGTGCGTCCGATAAGTCGGTCAGCAAATAACGTGGCGATCGCGCAAATGACCATGCATCAGGAGCAACAGGTGAACGCCCCATTTAGAAAGATTCTGGTAATGGCGAGCAGAGGACAGCACTGCCGAGCGGCGACTGCGCTTTTTGGTTGGGCTCGCTCAGTCGCTTCGTGCAACCTTCTCGGACTGCCAGATACTCAGGCCTAGCCGAAAGTCGCGGCTACCGGAAAAAAGCCATTGCTGTATCGCGACTGAGTTGTAGCTACCGGCAGAGAAATTCGCAGCCGAAAATCCAAGATGCGATCTATTTACAATCCCAACCGGTTTGACGGGATGATCCTTTTTCGTTTTGATGGCTCTTCTTATAAATGACATGGCGCCAAAACCCAAGATTCTCGTCGTTGGCAGCTCGAATACCGATCTGGTTGTATTCTGTGATCGCCTTCCTAGACCGGGGGAGACTGTGCTAGGAGGAGAATTCAAGATGTTCGGCGGCGGAAAAGGTGCAAATCAAGCAGTCGCGGCAGCTCGGGCAGGGGGACAGGTAATGTTTCTCGGTGCTTTCGGCGCTGATTCCTTTGGTTCCGCCGCTCGAGATCGGTTATGCAAGGAAGGCATCAATCTCGATTACTTTCATTGTGTTCAGAACGCTCCCAGTGGTGTCGCGCTCATACTGGTCGACGGCGTTACCCGAGAAAACCTGATCGCAGTAGCGAAATCGGCAAATGAAGCGGTTGATTCGGCGATGGTTTCTGCGGCGCGCGATGCGTTTGCGCGGGCTGACGTGGTCGTCTCTCAGCTCGAAATCAGGGATGGAGCAATCGAAGCAACCGCTCGTTTGTGCCAAGAACTAAATCGCCGTTTCGTTTTGAACCCGGCGCCGACGCGAACGCTCCCGAAGCAAGTCTACGAAAGCCTGTACTCGATTGTGGTCAACGAACATGAGGCTCTCGGCTTAAGCAATGAATCATCGATCGAAAAGAGCGTTGATTGGTTTTTGCGCCAGGGCTGTAAAATAGTTGTGGTAACGCTTGGGGCGGAGGGGGTGCTGTTTTCGACCGGCACGACGATCACTCGCGTCACCGCGCCGGTAGTGCAAGCGGTCGATACAACCGGAGCGGGAGATTGTTTCGTTGGCTGGTTTAGTACAGGGATAGCCGAAGGACTAAGTGTGGAGGAGGCTGTGCGACGCGCCTGCCAAGCGGCTTCTCTGGCCGTGACTAGGCCGGGCGCCCAGGATGGTATGCCGTATCGGCAAGAGGTCGTTCCTGGCTAAAGCCGTTTGTGCGTTTGGCCGGTGCGTTAATCTGTCGCCATCATTTTCGAGGGCTCGCCTTACGAAGGCATCGCTTCGTGGCTTTCGTCATTGGCTTGCTGGGCCTTGGTGTCGGCTGGCATCGCGCTACCGGACAAGATACAAACGATTTTGGAGGCAGCACGGTGGCGACTGCGCTTTTTGGTCGGGCTGGCTCTATCGCTTCGTGCAACCTTCCCGGACTGCCAGATACTCAGGCCCAGCCGGACAGTCGCCGCTACCGGAAAAAAGCCATTGGCCACGATGGGCGGCTCCGGCTTGACAATTCCAGAAAAAGACGACCCGGTCACCGCTACGACCACTTGTGATCAAAACGATACAGTGTCCCATAAAGTGGCTGAGTTTGTTCAGCAATCATCGAGTTGAACCCGGTTTGAAGGGAGCGTCTCTGCGGTGTGGGCGATCCGGAAAAGTGGCACAACTGCTGCTGAGTTGGTCCTGGATACTAACTGCCAAGTGATCATGGCGGTTTTGCCCGAGATCCATGAAAAGAAAACTGTTCCTCCACGCCACGTTGCTTTCCTGCACGGTGGCCTTCACCGCGCATCCACTCCTTGCCCAAAACAGTTCCGAACCAATCAAAGTCGGCATTCTGCACTCGCTCTCCGGTACCATGGCGATATCCGAGACTTCCCTCAAAGACGTCGCTCTGATGACGATCGAGGAGATCAACAATGCCGGCGGTGTAGCGGGACGAAAAATCGAGCCGATCGTGGTTGACCCCGCATCGAATTGGCCGCTGTTCGCGGAAAAGGCTCGACAGCTCATCAGCCAGGACAAGGTAGCTGTCGTTTTTGGCTGCTGGACCTCGGTGTCGCGCAAGTCGGTCCTTCCCGTTTTTGAGGAACTGAACGGCCTGCTTTTCTATCCCGTTCAGTACGAGGGCGAGGAGATGTCGCGGAACGTTTTTTACACTGGCGCTGCCCCGAATCAGCAGGCGATTCCGGCGGTGGAGTATCTAATGAGTAAAGAAGGAGGGGGCGCGAAACGGTTCTTTCTTTTGGGGACCGACTATGTGTATCCGCGTACAACCAATAAGATTCTGCGCGCTTTCTTTCATTCCAAAGGTGTTCAGGATGCCGACATAAACGAAGTTTATACCCCGTTCGGTCACAATGACTATCAAACGATCGTCAACGACGTAAAAAAATTCGCTCAAGGCGGAAAGACCGCCGTGATCTCGACGATCAACGGTGACTCAAATGTGCCGTTCTACAAGGAATTGGCCAATCAGGGCCTAAAGGCAACCGATGTTCCGGTGGTCGCGTTTTCGGTCGGCGAAGAGGAGCTGAGAGGGATTGATGCCAAGCCGTTAGTTGGACATTTAGCGGCCTGGAATTACTTCATGTCACTGAAGAATCCGCAGAATGAAGCGTTTAAGAAAGAGTGGGCGGCCTATGTAGCCGCTCACAACCTTCCCGGCGGCGATAAGCGGGTGACCAACGATCCAATGGAAGCCACCTATGTCGGTATTCACATGTGGAAGCAAGCCGTGGAAAAGGCCGGGAGCACCGATGTCGACAAGGTCCGCATCGCAGTGATCGGCCAGACATTCAAAGCGCCTTGTGGTTTCACCCTGGAAATGGATGCTAACCACCATCTTCACAAGCCGGTGATGATCGGAGAAGTGCGTCCCGACGGACAATTCGGTGTTGTCTGGAAAACCAAAGAACCGATTCGAGCCCAGCCTTGGAGCCCATTTATTCCAGGTAACGAAAGCAAGCCGGACAAAGTTGCCAACATGCGTCTCCGCAATCTGCTTGATCCCACTGGGCTGGCCGTCTCCGGTCGCTAGAACAGGCATCGAACACGCCGTCTGTATATGGATCGACGGTTCTCCTTGCTGCTCACCATAGCATTCTTCCTAGCGGTTGGTGGTGTCGCTCTGGCTCTTACGCCGGAACAGATCAAACCTTTGGCCGAGGATGATTTTGATGCGAAAGCGCAGGCATTGGAGCAAGTCATTCTGGCGGGAGACGATGTTGCCAAACGAATTCTGGAATCGCTGCGGGATGAGCGGCTCTACGCAAATAATGCCGGACAGCTTTTAATCCAGGATGGCGAATCTTATCATGACGCACTGACCGGTGCGGAAGTCGAAGGCAAAGCGGCTGATCTACAATCGATCGAATTAAATAATGTATTGCGCGAGAAGCTAGCGATCGGGCTAGCAGGATTACAGTTAGTTTCACCTGATCGAGCAGTTCGGGCGCAAGCCATTCAGACATTGTTGAGGAGCGGTGATCCTGTGCTCAAACCGCTAATCGAGAAGGCAAGAAGCAGCGAGACCGATCCTTCTTTACGGGCTGAATTGGATCAACTTTGGGCTTCGAGCGCGCTGCACGATCCAGATCCAAAGCGCCGCAAAGATGCAATTGCCGTAATCGAGCACCGTCACGATCCACAAACGCGTCTTGTGCTGGCGCCTCTATTGGGGAAGCAAAGCGACGGCACGTTCATCGAATCAGATCCAGCAGTTCGCAAACAGGTCGAACAAGCGTTGGCTAGTCTGGAACGCGAAGAAGCGGAGATTCAGTTTGTCGGGACCTTATTTGCCGGGATCAGCCTCGGAAGTATTCTGTTATTAGCTGCGCTTGGGTTAGCTATCACTTACGGTCTAATCGGTGTGATTAACATGGCCCACGGTGAGTTTCTCATGATCGGGGCCTACGCAACTTACTGCGTCCAGAATTTGTTTGTTAGCTACTGGCCTGGAGCGTTCGATTGGTATCTGCTGGCGGCGGTCCCAGTTTCTTTTTTGGCGTCCGCGATCGTCGGTCTCATTCTGGAAAGATCCGTAATCAGGTTGTTGTATGGACGACCATTGGAGACCTTGCTCGCGACATTTGGAGTCAGCCTCATCTTAATCGAAGCAGTCCGAACGAAGTTTGGCGCCCAGAATGTACAGGTTTCCAATCCTCGCTGGATGAGCGGCGGCATTACCGTTTTGCCGGAGCTGATCCTGCCTTTCAACCGGATAGTGATTATTGGCTTTGCGTTGATAGTGGTTTTGATTACTTGGCTCGTTATCCAGCGAACACGTTTCGGGTTATATATCCGAGCCGTTACGCAAAACCGCCGAATGGCTGCTTGCGTCGGTATTCGCACCTGGCAGATCGATTGTTATGCGTTTGCCTTCGGCGCCGGAATTGCGGGGCTGGGAGGGTGCGCTCTTTCTCAGGTTGGCAATGTCGGTCCGGATCTGGGCCAAAGCTATATCATCGATTCTTTCATGGCAGTGGTCTTGGGAGGAGTCGGACAGCTAATTGGCACAATCGTAGGCGCGCTTGGACTCGGCGTGCTCAGCAAGCTGATTGAGCCGTTCTGGGGAGCCGTGCTGGCCAAGATCGCCATTCTGGTACTCATCGTTCTTTTCATCCAGAAAAGACCTCAAGGTCTGTTTGCACTGAAAGGACGGAGCCTGGAGGTTTGAGATGAGTGTTGCTGTTTCCGAAGCGCCGGTGACATTCCACCTTCCCGTCCGTCAGCGGTTATTCGGTCGGAGAGAATGGATAGCGTTTTGGGCGGTGGTGGGCTTGGTTCTGGCCGCCACGCCGATCTGTGCTTTGGCCACACCGGCGAGTTCGCCGTTTTATCTTTCCACCTACGCGCTCACATTGGTTGGCAAGATAATGTGCTACGCTTTAGTTGCACTTTCGCTCGATCTGGTCTGGGGCTTCTGCGGTGTACTAAGCTTGGGCCACGGGCTCTTTTTTGCACTGGGTGGCTACGCGATGGGAATGTATCTCATGCGCTCGATCGGGCTTGATGGCGTCTACCACAGCGCTCTCCCCGATTTCATGGTATTCCTCGATTGGAAGGCGCTACCTTGGTTCTGGCAGGGAACCGAGCATTTTCTTTATGCGCTTTTGTTGATCGTTCTTGTCCCTGGCGTTGTTGCCTGGATCTTTGGCTACTTCACCTTTCGCTCCCGAGTCAAAGGCGTTTACCTTTCGATTATCACCCAAGCGATGACCTTCGCCGCTATGCTGCTCTTCTATCGGAACGAGACAGGCTTCGGTGGCAACAACGGGTTTACTGATTTCAAACGCATCTTGGGATTTCCTATTGCCGCTCCTGGCACGCGGGTTTGTTTATTCCTACTGACGTTCCTGGTCCTCGCCGGAAGCTTTCTTCTTTGCCGTTTCCTGGTGAAGTCAAGACTGGGAAGGGTCGTCACTGCTATTCGCGATGCCGAGTCGCGACTCATGTTCTTGGGTTATAATCCGCTTGGGTACAAACTCTTCGTTTGGACTTTGTCGGCTGTCCTCTGCGGAATCGCCGGCGCCTTGTATGTGCCGCAAGTCGGTATCATCAATCCAAGCGAAATGTCTCCGACTAATTCGATCGAAATGGCGATCTGGGTTGCGGTCGGAGGACGCGGAACTTTGCTCGGTCCGATCGTTGGCGCATTTTTAGTCAACGGTGCAAAGAGCTTTCTCACGGCTTCGTTTGCCGAGTATTGGTTGTTCTTTCTCGGAGCGATTTTCGTAATCGTTCCAATCTATCTGCCGCAAGGAGTGATCGGCTTGCTTAAGCCGCCAAGGACGAAATGAAGCCGGTGGTGATGCCAACATCGACTTTCGGTTCGGGTGCGGCTGACGCCGATAAGGCACCTGACTTTCCGACGCCTGAGCCCCATCGTACGATTCTTTATCTCGAGGGTGTCACGGTAACTTTCGACGGCATTAAAGCCCTCAATAATGTGAATCTGTTAATTTACGAAGGGGAGCTCCGGTGCGTCATTGGTCCGAACGGGGCCGGTAAAACAACCATGATGGATGTTATTACCGGCAAAACGAAACCCGATTCCGGTCGAGTGATTCTCGGTAAGGATCTTGATCTGTTGCGGCTCGACGAGCCGATGATCGCTTCGGCCGGAGTAGGTCGTAAATTCCAAAAACCTACAGTGTTCGAGTGGCATCCGGTCTGGGAAAATCTTGAGCTGGCCATGACGAACGAGAGACGGTGGTATCGAAGTTTGCATGCGAAGCTTACTAGTGAAACTCGGGATCGAGTGGAAGAAACATTGCACCTGACCGGGTTGATGCCGGTCGCATTTCGGCCGGCCGGACAATTGTCGCACGGAGAAAAACAACGTTTGGAAATTGGCATGTTACTGATGCAGAGACCCCGTGTGCTCTTATTGGATGAGCCGGCCGCCGGAATGTCCGATCGTGAAACTGAACAGCTCGCCGAATTGATCGAGTCGTTGCGATCGACCTGTTCTATGGTCGTGGTCGAACACGACATGGACTTCGTTGCCAAGCTCGCCGGCGAACGCGGTCAAGTCACCGTTATGGCCGAAGGGAGGGTGCTCGTGGAAGGGACTCTGGATCAGATAAAGAAGGATGAAACCGTAATTGCTTCCTATCTCGGTCGCTGAAGGATTGCTCGATGCTCGAAATTCATTCTCTGAACCAATATTATGGCGGCAGCCATATTCTTCGTCACATTCATGGAAATTTTGAGACCGGAAAACTCACGGTTTTGCTTGGTCGAAACGGCGTCGGGAAAACGACTTTGCTTCGTTGTTTGATGGGTCTATTGCCGATCCGTAGCGGCTCGATATCGTGGCGAGGCAAACCCTTAGAGAAGCTGGCGACCTATCGGCGAGTTGCTAATGGGTTGGCCTACGTACCCCAAGGTCGCGATATTTTTCCGCGATTGACGGTCGAAGAAAATTTGCTGACCGGCGCCGCCAGTCGCGGTGGTAGCGGAATGATACCGGAGTCGATTTTTGAGCTGTTTCCGGTCTTGAAAGACATGAGAGGCCGCCGCGGCGGCGATCTGTCGGGTGGGCAACAGCAACAACTGGCGATTGCCCGCGCTTTAATGAGTGATCCGGAATGCTTGCTCTTGGACGAGCCGACCGAAGGAATTCAACCGTCCATCATACAGGAGATCGGAAAAACGCTGCGATCTTTGGTCTCTGATCGGGGGCTGACCATCTTGTTGGTCGAACAGTACTACGATTTCGCCCACCAACTCGCAGATTCCTACGTTGTGATGGACAGAGGCGAGATTGTTGCGACCGGGCTCGGCTGTAATATGGAACTGGATCGAGTGCGTGAAATGATCTCGGTGTAGCCCGCAAACCCGCACCGCCTACGCATCCACATCTTATTGCAAGCCGTTATGTGACGCGCATGGGCAGCGATAGCACCGCTACGGGCATGCGAATGATACCTCGATTCAGGAATCGAAAATTTCCTCCAAGTGATCCAGACAGATCTGAGACCAGGTTTCCAGGGATTCTCGTTCGGCTCGTAGTTCCGCGGGTGTCAAGAATTCTACCTCGGTGATGGCGCTTTCCCGTTTCGTGGCTTCGGCCGCCGGCAGCTGAACCACATGTACAACCCCGAGGTGCACCCGCCCGACCTCCGTCGAGTCGTCATTAATCAAACCGACAATCCGGTGTGACCGAGGATTTGGAATTCGAATCTCCTCATCAATCTCTCGTTGGACGCCCGCCAGATAAGCAACCCGATCCAGAGCGAAAAGTCCTTCATCCTGATCGTTCATGTGGCCGCCGATTCCGATTGAAGCCTTGGCCACGAGTCTCTTTTCTCCGGACGCTTTTCCGCGTTTGTAGCGGAGAACCTTTCCTTGGCCGCTGATGAGTGCATACGGAATGATCTGCTTGAGACTCGGATCATTCTCAGCCGTAGATCGTGCCGCGAAAAAATTGTTTTCCCGTGCCAGAAGTGTGGGCAAATAGCGATCGACCTCCTGGGTGAAACCCTGAAAAACTCCAACGGATTCGAGAAGGCTTCGCCGGACGACCAATATCATTCCCTCTTTCATTCGACTGAGCGGCGCTTTTCTGCCAATTATCACATATCAAGG